>Ga0335073_10011348_pt1 | contig 12500 bp, 5 predicted proteins | sample Lox_Sample_22_FD_207093 | JGI IMG/M metagenome (GOLD analysis project Ga0335073, IMG submission 207093) | Soil microbial communities from Loxahatchee National Wildlife Refuge, Florida, United States - Lox_Sample_2.2 | ecosystem: Environmental > Terrestrial > Soil > Wetlands | place: USA: Florida...
CCGCTGATCGTCAGCGTCGCCCCGTTCGCGTACGCAGTCAGCCCGTCCGGAAGCCCGGTCGCAGCAGCCCACGTGTAGGGGCCCTCCCCACCAGTCACCGTCACTGTCCCCGAATAATCTTCCTCGCCGACCGTGGCCAGCCCCGGGACATAAGTAGTGAGCGTCAGCGGGGTCAGCACGGGCACGACGGGGGCGCGCTTGACGATGATGGGAATGCGCTCCCACACTGTCCTCGCTGGCCGCTCGCTGTCACGCACGGATACCGACACCAGGTAGCGCCCGGGCACCGTGGGCGTGCCGCTGATCGTCAGCGTCGCCCCGTTCGCGTACGCAGTCAGCCCGTCTGGGAGCCCGATCACCGGACCCCACCGGTACGGCCCCCGCCCACCGAACACGGTCACCGTCCCGTAATACGCCTCGTCCCCGACGGTGGTCACCGACGGGACGTCAGCACAGAGCGCCAGCCGCGGCAGGCTGACGATAACGGGGGGCCTGACTATGATCGGAATGCGCGCCGTCACCGTCCTCGCCGGCGACTCGCCGTCACTGACCGACACCCCGACCATGTAGCGCCCCGGCCTGGTGGGTGTGCCGCTGATCGTCAGCGTCCTCCCGTGCGTGTACGCCGTCAGCCCGTCGGGAAGCCCGATCGGGGCGGCCCAGCGATACGGCCTCTTCCCGCCAGACACGGTCACTGTCCCGTAATACTGCTCAACGCGGGCCACAGTCACCGTCGGGACGTTAAGGGCGAGCGTCAGCGGCGAGCGCGCCCCCGAGTGGGTGCAGCCAAGCGTGAACGTGGTGGCATTGGAGGTCGCGCTGCCCGGACCGGTGACGACGATCGTGCCCGATCCGGTCGTGTTGTCGCCGCTTGGCTGGTACGTGGTAGTGACCGTCTGGGTTCCCGCCTGAGCGAAGTTCAGCGTCTGCACCGGGCCGTTCCCACTCGGCAACTTCCAGTAATAGCTCAGCGTGCCGGTCTGGTTGTCGGTGACCTCCCCGGTGAAGGTGAAGACCGGCGGGGGCGCGGTGCACGAACTGAGCGTCTCATTGGCCGGACTGACGGCGGCGGACGCGGCCAGTTGCAGCGGCACGTAACAGGACGCCGTGTAAGGCATGGGAGCCGAGGTCGCCGCGACTGGGCTGGTCACCACGAGGACGGCCTGCCCGCTTGACGGGTTCCCCTCGGGGGCGAACAGGAGCGTCTCGGCCTGCAGCTTGCCGGGACCGCCGAAGGTCATGGTCGCCGGGCCGGTGGACCGGCCGTCCGACAGCGACCAGTGGTAGGTGACCGTCTGGGCCTTGCGGCTGGTGATGAAGCCTTCGGCGGTGAACGTCGGCGCCGACGTCCCGCAGATCGTGGTCCGGGACGCCGACTGTATGGCGCCCGCCGCGCTGATCCCGGCCGCGTTGCCGCCGCACAGCAGCTGGTAGCTCGCCTTGTTCGAGGTAGCCTCGACCGGGCTGAGCATCTGGATTTCGGCCCAGCCCGTGCCTGCCGCCATCGTCTGGACGGTCGATCCGATCACTTGCCGGTGCCCCGCCGCGGCGAAGTCTACGGTCTGCACCGGCCCCTGTTGCCCGGAAGAGTACAGCCATCGGTAGGACACCGGCCCCGCTGCAATGGCCGTGATCGTGCCCTGGTAGCTGAAGGAGGACGGCGCGGTGCACTTGGATGCCGCTACCGGAGGAGTCACGGCGGCCTGAATCGCCGGCAGGGCCGTCGATGCCGATGACGAAAGGCTGGTGAGTTGCGCCGACGGGGCGTGCTTCCCGGTCACCGCGAGTGCCACTACCGCGGCTGCCAGCACAACCACGGCGGCCGTCGCGACGGACGCGGCGGCCAGGACCTTGCGCCGGGCGTGCGGGATCTTGAGCCCGCCGAGCCATCTCGTCGCGGTCGAGGTACCTGACGACCCGGCCGTGCCGCCGCCTAGGAACAGCAGCGGCAGCAGGGCCGCGACCCCGCCGGCCAGGTGAGCGCGGCCCCGCGCCTCCCAGTCGGCGCCGTACGCAGCAGTCGCCGCCGTCTCCAGCTCTCCCGCGAACGCAATCGCATCCGCTGGCCGGTCCGCCGGGTCCTTGGCCATGCCCCGGACAATGAGGCTCCGCAGCGCTGGCTCGGGGATCTGGTCGAGCGGAACCGCCGCGGTCTCGTGCTGCTGGCGCAACCGCGGCAGCCGCCCGGAAAACGGCACCTTCCCGGTTAGGCACTCAAAGAAGACGGCCGTGGCGGCGTAGATGTCCGTCGCCGGGCTGCTTGGCGCTCCGTTCCACTGCTCCGGCGCCATGTACAGCGGCGTTCCCGCCGACGGCAGCTTCTTCCCCGCCTGCACCGCGACGCCGAAGTCCGTCAGCTTGCTGTTGCCCTCGGCGTCGACCAGAACGTTCTCTGGCTTATAGTCGCGGTGCACGATGCCGGCCGCGTGCGCGGCGGCCAGCCCGAGCAGCGAACCCTTCAGTACCGCAAGCGCGGCCTCGGGGCCGGTCGGCCCGCTCTGCCCGATCATCTCGTGCAGCGAGACACCCTTCACCAGCTCCATGACAATCGCGGCGCCCCGCCCGGGCTCCTCCACATAGTCAAAGACGCGCACGATCTGCGGGACATCAAGCGACCGCGTCACCGCCGCCTCGGCGCGGAACTGCCACATGAACGTCGGGTTACCGACCAGAGCGGAGCTGAGGTACTTGATCGCTACCCGCTTGCCGGTCGCCTCGTTGACGGCCGCCACCACCCTGCCAGACGTGCCCTTACCGAGTTGCCGTTCCTCGATGTAACCGGGCACTGCCCAGTCGCCCGCGTAAGTGGGAATCGTCCACGTACTCATAGCAGAGCTCCTTGGCGCGGAACAAGTTCGTACCGTCCGGCCGTTGCCGGGCCCCCTGGTAGTCGCGTGTTCCCTTTGTCCGCAGGTCAGTCAGCGTAGGCGAGGTCGAGAAATTCTATGACGGAGATGCTCGGATGAGTGGAGGGAGATACTCAGGCTTGGACCTGTGAGCAATTTCCCCGTACCGATCAAGATCCCACCGAAAGTGGTCGTCACCTGCAGATTTCTCCTTATCGGCGCGGTCCGCTAAGTCCGCGTGTGCGGTTGCAAGGCAAGGGCGGGGGCGGTGAGCATCATCGTGAAGTCGCGGTCATGCCCGATCCATGTCTTGTCGGATTGTTCTAATCAAGTATCTTTCGCTGGGAACTTGAGAAGAGAGTTGTCTCTCGTGACAACGGGCATCCACACCAGTTATAACAATCATGAAAATATTTCCTTGACCAGATCTCCACGAGGTACGATCTTCGTAAAGAGATCGAATTTGTTTGATCATGTCCCTGGCCGGCCACAAGCGGCCTCGCCGCCGCACGGTGCTAAGCGACAGGCCCAGCAGAAACACCTGGGCTTACCGGTCTGGGCTGCACACCCGCGACTGCAGTCAGCTCTCGCGGCCGAGATCGAGGGCGAAGACGGGCAGCCGGGATGCCACATCGGCCGCCAGCCCGTACTCAGCTGGCCGGTTACGTCGGCGGGTGCTCGCGCGGCAGTCTCCCAGCATCGTGCACGCGGTCAGTGGATGTCGAGGCGGCGGCAGGCCGGCATGGCCGCGGCGAGGGCGTGCACGCCGGCCGCGATCAGGACGGGTGCAGTCGGCGGCGCTGACGCCGTGGCTGATCTGGCTGTCCCCGACCAGTAGAACAGGGATGCGTACCTGGCCGGCCGGTTCGAAGTCAGGCCCATCAGGAAGGTGGCGTAAAACAAATAGCACGATCGTGTCGTGTGGGCGGCCTGTCTGCTCGCCGATCCTGGCCTTGGCCCAGGCTGGAGGCTCTCGCGGACACCGCGCTGGCCTGCCGCCTGAGGGAATACTGTGGAAAATGTGCGAGACCTTTTCAGTGCGGGAGGGTGAGCAGCCTTGCCTACCCCGCTGCGCGGCCGGGACAGGGAAGCGGCCCGCCTGCGTGAGCACCTCGGCCGCCTCCGGGCAGGTTGCGCCGCGATCTGGCTGATCGAGGGCGGAGCCGGACTGGGCAAAAGCAGAATGCTGGAAGAGGTCATCTCCGACGGCCGTGCGGCCGGCTTCGCCGTTGGACACGGCGCGGCCGAACCGGGCGACGCCGGCGTGCAACTCGGCGTGCTGATGGGTGCCCTTTTCGATGGGCCGGGGGCCCCGCTGGAACGATCATCCCTTGACGAATCGCACGCGTCGCCTGAGCAGCGCTACTGGCTGCTTCAGGACATCCAGGTGCTGCTGGAGCAGGCCGCTCTTCGCCGGCCCGTCGTGGTGTGCCTCGACGACCTGCAATGGGCTGACAGCGCGACCCTGGCGGCGTTGCGGATCCTTCCTGCCCGCCTGGCGCCGCTGCCGGTCGGGTGGATCCTCGCTTTCCGGCCTGGCGGCGGGGCCGACTTTGACCGGACGGTAGCCGATCTGCTGCGCGAAGGCGCCAGCCAGACGTCCCTCGAGCCTCTCGACCGGGCCGCAGTCGCTGACATGGCGACCGACGTTCTCGGCGCCGCACCCGACCACAACATCCTCGCTCTTGCCGAGGGCGTGCACGGCAACCCGTTCTGGCTCATCGAGCTGTTCTCCGGGCTGCGCGACGAGCACCTCGTCGCGATCGACGCCGGGCACGCCACCTTGGGAGAGGGCCGGCTTCCCCGGCGAGTGGGCACGACGATGCGACGGCGACTGAGACGAATGTCGCCGGCAGCCAGCAACGTCGCGGCGGTCGCCGGGTCGATGGGCCGCTGTTTCACGATCGCGCAGCTCGCCGCCGTCCTCGACGTGCCCGCCTCGACGCTGCTCCGCCCAGTCGACGAGCTCCTGGCAACCGAGCTTCTCACCGAATGCGGCGGTCAGCTGAGCTTCACCCACGACCTGAACCGGGAGGCGGTACGCGCCAGCCAGCCGCCGTCTGCCGCGCAGGCCCTCGACCGCCAGGTCGCTGCAGCATTCCTGGCAGCCGGGGCGCTGCCGGCAGAAGTGGCCGTCCAGCTGGCCTCGAGCGCCGAGCCGGGCGACGAGGTGGCCGTCACCACGCTGATGAAGGCATCCGACGCGCTGGCCAGCACCGACCCTGCCCAGGCGGCCGAACTGGCCCGCCGTGCCCTGGACCTCATCGTCGAGCGGCACCCGCTGCGCGGCCCGCTGGTCGCGAGAGTTGTCGTGCTGCTGCACGCCGCAGGCCGAAGCGAAGAGGCCATGGCGTTCGCTGACGGCGCGCTGCGCCACGTGCTGCTTGCGGAGCAGGAGGCCGAAGTCCGGCTCAGCATCGCCAACCTGTTCTCCATCTCCCCCGACATGCGGGCCGAGTCGTGCCGCCGGGCCCTCGCCCTGCCGGGGCTGCCGCACGACCTGCAGGCGCGGCTGCTCGCCCAGCTGCTGCAGAACCTGGTCGAAGCGGGCCGGACCGACCAGGCGGAGCAGCTCCTCGACCAGGCCAGGGAGGCTGTGGCCGGGACCCGGGACAGTGCCGCCCGGTTTACCCTAGAGCTGGCAGAGGCCAGACTGAGCTACACCCGCGACCCCTTCGAGACGGCTCTGGCCAGGATCGACTCGTCATTGCGTAACGGCATCGGCGTCGGCGAGCACTCCAGGGAGTCGTGTGCCCGCCAGCTGCGCTGTGAGATCCTCACCGTCTTGGACCGCCACGAAGAAGCATTCGCGGCGGCCGCCGACAACATCCGGTCGGCGCACCGAACCCGCCAGGCCTGGGCGATCCACCTTTTTGAGACCTTCCGGGGCCGCCAGCTGGTCCAGCTAGGGCGGCTGGCGGACGCTGCCGCGGCGCTGGAAGGGCGCTTCGCCCCCGAGGACGCTCACCTCATCGTCAGCGTTCGCGACGCGGCCAGCGTCGTCGCCCTCGGACGCGTGGCAATCCACACCGGGAACCAGTCCCAGGCGGCCATCACCGCCGCGATCGCCACCGTGATGCTGCAGTCCGGCGTGCCAGCAGTGCAGCGGCACGCCGCGTGGCTGCTGTCCCTGCAGGCGCAGGCCAAGGGCGACACAGCCCGGGCGCGGCGATGGCTGGGCGCCCTGGGCGAGAAAGAGCGCTTGTCGATCTTCCCGCTGGTCCCGCTCGACCCGGCCGACGACCCCCAGCTTGTCCGCATCGCCGTGGGGGCCGGGGACCACGAGCTGGCCGAGGCGGTGGCCGAAGCGGCTGAACGACGTCACCAGGCCAATCCCGACGCGGCCGCTGCGTTCGCCAGCGCGGCGCACGCCCGGGGTCTGCTGACCGGCGACGTCACCCTGCTCGCCCAGGCGATTGCCGCCCTGGAGGCCGGGCCGCGGCAACTCGCGATGGCATCGGCCCTCGAGGATCTGGCCGTCGCTGAGGCCCGGGTCGGCCGCCCCCATCAGGCTGTCGCCGCCCTCGACCGCGCGCTGGCCATCTACGCCGCATGCGGGGCGAGCTGGGACCAGGCCAGAGTCCGGCGCCGCCTGCGCCGCCTTGGCGTGCGGCGCCGCCTGGCGTCGGAGCGACGCCCGGCTAACGGGTGGGCGGCGATGACCGACTCAGAGATCGCTGTTGTCCAGCTGGTCGCTCTCGGCCTGACCAACAAAGAGGTCGCCGAACGGCTCTACATCTCCCCGCACACCGCCAGCGGGCACCTTCGCCACGCCTTCGAGAAGCTCGGAATCAACTCTCGCGTCGCGCTCATCCGGATCGTCGCGGAGCACGCCGGCTAGACGGTGCCCACGGGTCACGGGCGGGCCGTGGTGCCTCAGGCTCCGCCTGCGGCGGCCCGGCCATCGCCGTCACGTTTCCCGCCCGGCCCCTGCAGAGCACCCGCTGCCGATAGCCGGCCCGCCGCCTCGATTGGAGATAGCACGTTCGTGGCGTGTAGGCCTGGCCGCTCCGACTTAACACTGGGGATCAAGGAGGTCACGCCCGTTCCGGCGGTGACCGCAACCACCGGCATCATTCTTGATCGAGGGGTCCCCATGTCAGACACGCTGGTAACGCTCTTGCCCTGGCGGCGGCTGATCGTCGTCTCAGTGGTGCTTCCGCTGCTCGGCATGCTGGTCGTGCTTGCATTCGCGTGGCCCGCGGCCCAAATCGGGCCGCGGGACCTGCCGGTCGGCGTCGTCGGCGCCAGTCCGGCCACCCAGCAGGTAACGGCAGGCCTGACGCGCAGCGAGCCTGGCGGCTTCAGCGTCCGACGGTACGCGAACGAGGCGTCGGCGCGGACGGCGATCGAGCGCCGCGACATCTACGGTGCCTTTGTCGTCTCGCCTGGCCGCGTGACCGTGCTTGAGGCCAGCGCGGCCAGTCCCACTGTCGCCCAGCTAGTCAGCACCGTCGGCCAGCAGCTCGCCGACCACATTGCGGCGAACGCTCAGCCCAGGTCAGCCATCCAGGTGACGTCCGTCGATGTTGCCCCCACGTCGGCCAGCGACCCCCACGGTCTGGTACTCGGCATCGCGCCGTTGCCCTTGAGCATCTTCGGTGTCCTCATGGCCGTGGCCATCATGATGGTGGCGCGCTTCCGGCTGGCCTGGCGGCAGCTGGTCGCGCTTCTCATCGTCTCCGTTGCCGGCGGCCTGGGCGACTACCTGATCGTCCAAGGCTTCCTCGGCGCGCTACCTGGCGCACCCGCAGCCACCTGGGCTTCCCTCGCCCTCACCATTCTCGCCGTCAGCGCCCCCGCCGCCGGGCTGATCTCCCTCATGGGCCCCGCCGGCCTCGCGGTCGGCGCCGTCCTCATGGTCGTCGTCGGCAACGCGTTTTCCGCGGCCACCTCCGCACCACAATTGCTGCCGGCCGCCGTCGGCCGAATCGGGCAGTGGCTCCCCGCCGGCGCCGGCGGGGAACTGCTCCGCAGCACCGCGTACTTCCACGGCAATGACGCGGCCGGCCACCTCAGCGTGCTGATCATCTGGAGCGTACTCGGGCTGGTCGCTGTCTTCGCGGGCCAGCGCTTTCCGTCCCGGTTCCGCCAAGGACCGGCTCGCCCGGGTACGGGCGCCGAACAGGACCAGCCAGCTAACGTTCCGCTCCTCAATCCCTAGCCAGCTGTTAGCCGTCTGCCTGGCTCCGCGCCGGCCCGCCCGCCCCGGGCGGGCCGGCGACGCGAGCGCCGGCCCCGTCTGCCACCGGCCCTGCCTCAGGGAGACCCGCGCGGGGCCGTTCGGGATGGCGGTCACGGCTCCTCCCCCGCCCCACGGGAAGACCACCCAGATAGTCCGGCCGCTGCCGCGAACTGGCCAGGGACGGCCTGGTCCGCTATGCCGCCGAGCTCGCAGCCGCTCTCGCGGACGACAGGGATCCCTGGCTCGTATACGCCGACTGCCTCACCCGGATCCTTGACGGCGGGAGCCAGGCGCTCGCCCCGCGCATCGCCGGGACCTTCGCGCCAACACCGGAGTTGTCCGCGCTCGCGGAGCGGGCCAGCGCGCTGGCCGACGAGGTACACAGGACGGCACAGCGCCACAAGGTACTCCGCCGCGATGTGGACCCGGTCGACGTCGTCTTCCTCCTGGAGCTGCTCTGCAGGCGGGAGTCACGCAGCGGCTTCAGATCATGATGATCAGTGTGAAGGCTATGGTGACGCCGGTCGCCACCTGGCACGCCTTCGCCACGGCGGGGGAAAGCAGCGTTACGACAAGCCAGGCGCCGGACGCGGGCCTGACCGCAGCGGCTGCCGGCGCCGGCGCTGCGGGCACGAACTGGCGGCCCACCACGCGGAAGTAGCCGTCAAGGCCGGCCTGCCGGTCCAGGTCATGGACCGTGAACGCGAGCAGCAGCAGCGCGAAGACCAGTGCCAGCGTCGACGCATGCAGGGTCGGCAGGCCGCCAGACGACCCGCCCGCCATCCCCGACATCCCGCCGGCGCCGGACGTGGACATGCCGGACATGGACATGCCTGAGCCCTCGACGGACGGGCCCGCCAGGGCGGCGAACAGGTACAGCATGGCCGCGCTGTGCACCAGCTGCGGCGCATAATGACCGCGCACCGCGGCGGCGGCGCGCCCCCGGCCCTCCCGCCACAGGCACAAGGCGAACCAGGCCGTCATGACGGCGAAGACAACTACCCAGGCGGCGTTCGGCAGGATGCTGAGCCCTGGCACCAATATGCCCGCGATGGCGATCCCCGCCAGCAGACGGGAAACGGCGATGCCGGCGTCGGCGCTGCCACGGCGGGTCCAGGCGCGCGCCACCACCAGCTGCCCGGCGCTCACCTCGGCGACCAGGATCATGACCACGGCGAAGATCTCCAGGATCCAGGCGGGGGTGCTCATGCGGACTCCCCTACGGTCGGCGTCGTGCTTCTTGTCGCACTCGCCTTAGTCCGGAATGTTCAGGACTTCGATGGTGCCGTCGTTCTCGTCGGTGACGTATGCCTGGCGCCCGTTGGGCAGCACCGAGATGCTCGTCGGGGATTTCCCGGTCGGGATCTCGGCGATGACGCGGTTGTCCGCGGTGTTGATCACCGTGACCGTGTTGTCGTCGTTGTCTACCGTGAAGAGGTACCGCCCGTCTGGCGAGTATGCGACCTCCAGCGGAAGCCTGCCGACCCGGATCACCGCGACTTCTTGGTCGGTCGCAGTGCTGACCAAAAAGACCTCGTTACCGTTGTAGCTGGTGACGGCCAGGCGGCTGCCGTCGGGCGAGATGGCTATGCTGTGCGGGGTCTCGCCAACCTCGATCTCGGCAATTTTGCTGTTGTTGTTCGCATTTAGGACTGTGATGACGGTGGACATGTGGTCCGTGGCGTAAAATCTTCCGTTTTTCGGATCGAATACGATCCAGTGCGGGTTCGCCGCGACGGGGATACTGTCGACCAGCTTTTTGCTCACCGTGTCGATCACATCGATGACGTTGTCGCCTGAGCCGCCCATCACCATGTTGTGGTTCGGCACGTAGAGATACCGGCCGTCCGGGCTTGTCGTCGAGGGGCCCGGTGTGTGGTTGTTCACCGGCACGGTGGACGTCACGGTGCCCGTAGCGGTGTCGACGAACGCGATGAGATGCACCGAGCCGTTCGTGTTGTAGACGCTGACGTACGCGGTCCGGCTGTCAGGCGAGAACGAGACGGACTGGGGAGGCCCCTGGGGGACCTTGATGGGCGCGGACACCTGGTCATTGGCCGTGTTGAGCACGGTAATCTCGCGTGCACCTGGATTGGCGATATAGGCGAACTTCCCGTTCGGCGCGACCTGGACGTAGCTGGGGGACCCCCCGACCGGTATCTTCTCCGCGACCGTGGGAACGGCGAGGCTGGGCGCGCTGCTGGCCGCCCCGGCAGCGCCGGTGCTTGTCGCGCTGCCTGTGTTGGGCGGAGCAGAACCGCCGCCTGCGTTCGGCTTGGCGAAAGCGAGGATGAGCCCGATCGGAACTGCCACTGCTACCGCTGCGGCCAGAATCAGCACGCTAAGGCGGCGCCATGCAGGCCCGCGCGCGGGCAGGTCCGTCGCTGCGCCAGGTGGAAGGCGACTGGCGTCTGGATCGGGGCTTGCGCCCTGCGGCATGTGCTCAGGTGGTCGCGTGCCGCCCCAGTCGTCACCGCTGTCGGCAATCATCGTTTGCGTCGGGCTATCAGGGACGCGGTTTGCGGAGCGTTCGCCTGCTGGCTCCGCTTCGGGACCCGGCGGCTTCGCCACGTCTTGCCAGACGTCGACGGCGGTCGCAGCCGGCCACGTTGGATCCGGTATCTCGGTCCATGCCGGAGCCGGGAGCTCCGTCATCGGCGGAGTAGGCGCCTCGGTCAGCAAGGCTTCGCGGGCCGCCGCTGCCAGCGCGCCCGCGGTCGGAAAGCGGTCTTCGGGATCCTTGGCCATGCCGCGGGCGATCACGGCGTCCAATGCCGGCGGCACGCCCTCGGCGAGGCTGCTGGCCGCCGGAGGACCGGAGTAGACCTGGGCGTACATGAGCGCGGGCAGATCTTTGCCGCTGAAGGGTGGTGCACCGGTCAGGCACTCGTGCAGCACGCAAGCCAGGGAGTAGATATCGGCCCGGCCGTCAACCGCGTGGCCGGCGAACCGCTCCGGGGCCATGTAGTGCAGCGTTCCGATTGTTGCCCCGGTGATTGTCAGCGATGTCTGCAGGCCGCCGACCGACCGGGCTATTCCGAAGTCGACCACGTAAACGAAGTCGGTGGATGTGACCAGGATGTTCGAAGGCTTGATGTCGCGGTGCACGAGGTGATCAGCGTGCGCGGCATCCAAGGCCTCGGCGACCTGGCTGATAAGGTTCACCGCCCGCTGCGGCGCCATCTGACCGCCCGCATCGAGCAGCGCGCCGAGATCGGCGCCGTCCACCAAGCGCATGTCAATGAAGAGCTGGCCGTCGATCTCGCCGAAGTCGTGAATGGGGATGACGTGCGGATCACGCAGTCGCGCAGCGACGTGCGATTCGCGCCGGAATCGCTTCATGTACTCCTGGTCACCCGAGAGCGCTTCAGGTAGCAGCTTGAGTGCGACGTACCGGTCACGGTGTATGTCGTACGCCTCATAAACTTCCCCCATCCCGCCGGCACCTAGCAGACGGTCAAGGCGGTAGTTTCCCACCTGCCGCAGGACCATGAGAACCGCCCCCAAAAAGTCACTACATCCAACGGATTTCAGGCAGAGAACGCTAGGGTGCCGGCGTGCGCGGCCGAATCTCGCTGCGGGCGTCAACAGCGGCGTCGCCACCCACGTCCGATCCGGCTCGGCGGGCCGGCCGGCTATCTTCTTTTCCTTGTATGTAATCGATCCATTTACCGGCGGCAAGTGTGTCCGGGTGATCCGGGCCCAGCCTGCGCCGGAGGTGGGGCAGCATGTCCCGGAACTCGTCCGCGGCTCTGGCATAATCGCCCCGCGCCACCATCTCCTGGGCAATGCTGAACCAGAGGATCAGCGTGACCGGGTGATCGGGTCCCAGCTTCCGCTCCAGATGAGGCAGCACATCCCGGAACTCGCTCTCCGCTTTGGAATGCTCGCCGCGGGCCGCCAGCTCCCGGGCGATGCTGAACCGGGTGGCGAGGGTGTCCGGGTGATCAGGTCCCAGCTTCCGCTCCAGGTCCGGCAGCAGTCGCCGGAACTCGTCCTCTGCCATGGAATGGTCGCCGCGGGCGGCCATCTCCTGGGCGATGCTGAACCGGGCGATGAGGGTGGCGGGGTCATCAGGGCCCCGCTTCCGGTCCAGGTGAGGAAGCAGATCACGGAATCCGGATTCCGCTCCGGCATGGTCGCCGCGGGCGGCCATCTCGTGGGCAATGCTGAACCGGGCGGCAAGGGTGTTGGGGTGATCAGGACCCAGCTTCCGCTCCAGGTGAGGAAGCAGGTCACGGAATTCGGATTCCGCTCCGGCATGGTCGCCGCGGGCGGCCATTTCCTGGGCAATGCTGAACCGGGCGATCAGTGTGCCCGGGTCATCCGGGCCCAAACTACGATTTTCTCCCGCCAGCACATACCGGAACTCTTCCTCTGCCCCCGCATGGTCGCCGCGGGCGCTCATCTGCTGGGCGATCCCGAACCGCGCCGCCAGCGTGTCCGGATGGTCCGGCCCCAATGTCCGC
>Ga0335073_10011349_pt1 | contig 12499 bp, 10 predicted proteins | sample Lox_Sample_22_FD_207093 | JGI IMG/M metagenome (GOLD analysis project Ga0335073, IMG submission 207093) | Soil microbial communities from Loxahatchee National Wildlife Refuge, Florida, United States - Lox_Sample_2.2 | ecosystem: Environmental > Terrestrial > Soil > Wetlands | place: USA...
CGGCGGGGTCAGCGACACCACGCGCTCAGCCGTGCTCCAGCAATTCCAGCAGCAGATGCAGCAAAGCGAGCACGTGACGGTCAAGCCTGTCTCGACTGGGATTCAGTCCGTTCCCAATTCTGGACCTGAGAATACGCGAAAACTCGAACGGCAAGACCAACTGCTCGCCGGTCTCCTGCTTGGCTCGCCTGAGTTTCAACGGCGATAGCCGCAGAGGCAAAGGGGTACATCATGCAGATGAATCGACGGTTCTTTCTTCACAAAGGCGCGCTGGCAATCGCAGGTACGTCGGCGATTCCAAGCTTTCTCGTGCGCTCCGTTCTCGCGCAAAGCCAGAACGCGCCCAATCGCCGTCTCGTTGTAATCTTTCAGCGCGGCGCGGCCGACGGCCTGAACATCGTTGTCCCCCATCGCGAAAAAAACTACTACTCGATGCGGCCGAGCATCGCGATCCCGCAGAACCAGGTTGTTGACCTGGACGGATTCTTTGGGTTGCATCCTTCGCTCGCCGCATTCAAGCCGCTTTACGATCAAAGGCATCTTGCCGTAATCCATGCTGTGGGATCACCCGATATGACACGCTCGCACTTCGACGCGCAAGACTACATGGAGTCTGGCACGCCGGGAGTGAAAAGCACCCAGGACGGCTGGTTGAACCGGGCGCTGCAAGCAGAAGACCGAAGCCGCCGCTGCCAGCACACGCCTTTCCGCGCCATCGCCCTGGGATCCGACGTGCCCCGCACCCTCGCCGGCACTGTGTCCGCCATCGCCTTAAGCAACGTGAACACATTCGCCGTCGGAGGCCGCGGGCCTGTTCCCTCACCCGCCGCCAGCGCATTTGAGGCAATGTACGCCGACTCCGGAGACCGCATTCTTCACACAGCCGGTGATGAAACCTTCGAAGCGGTGAAAATGCTGCGCGCAGCGAATCCGGGTCAATATTCGCCGAGCGCCGGCGCCGATTACCCCAACTCCGAGTTTGGCAACAACATGAAGCAGATTGCACAGCTGCTGAAAGCGAATCTCGGAGTCGAAGCTGCATTCACCGACGTGAGCGGCTGGGACACCCATCAAAACCAAGGGAGTGTGAATGGACAACTCGCCAACCGGCTGCGCGACTTCTCGGACTCCATCGCGGCCTTCTGGCGCGACCTCGGCGACAGCGCCGCAAACGTAACGCTCGTCACAATGTCGGAGTTTGGCCGCACGGCACGGGAAAACGGCACCGGCGGAACCGATCACGGACATGCCAACGTCATGTTTGTTCTGGGCGGAGAGGTGAAAGGCGGCAAAGTTTACGGCCGCTGGCCCGGCCTGGACAACGACCAGTTGAACCAGGGCCGCGACCTTGCATTGACTACTGACTTTCGCGATGTTCTGGGTGAAGTGGTCTCGCGTACCCTTGGCGCAAACAACCTTGGAATGGTCTTCCCGGGCGCGCGCGTTTCGCCCCAAAACTTCCTGCGGTTGGTGTAGGCCTCGCGCCGTCGCAGGATGCCCCATCCTTTCGGCATACTGTGCGGAAAGGATGGGGAAAATGCATTCTATTCGGTTCGCAACGCGTCGGTTGGATTCACCGACGCGGCGCGGTGAGCTGGCAGGAAGCTTGCGGCCAGCGAGGCCGAACCCAGTACCGTCGCAACTCCGGCGAGCGTAGGCAGATCCCAGGCCTGCACTCCAAACAGCAGACTGCGCATCAGGAGTGACGTACCCACAGAACAGGCGAGACCAATTGCCAATCCTACTGCGGTCAACCAGGCAGCCTGGCGCATCACCATCCTGTACACCGTCCCGCGCTTTGCGCCCAGCGCCATTCGCACCCCAATCTCGCGCGTGCGTTGCGAGACCGAGTAGGCAATAACACCGTAGAGTCCGACAACTCCCAGCACGAGAGCAGCCATTGCAAATCCGCCCACGAGCCAGGTAGCGAAACGATGCAACAAGGCTGATTGCGTTGACTCGATCTGATCTATCATCGTGGATTCACCATAGACACCAAAGCCATGATCGATATTGTGAAGGGTGCTGACCATGTCTGGCAGAATGGAGTTCTCGCTTTGCGCCGTTCTTACCAGCACGCTGAAGCCAATATCCAACTGCTGGTATCCATCGAAGTATTCGCCCGGCAACATCTCGTCGTCCAGTGCACCTTCGCGGATGTCTGCGACTACGCCAATCACCTCGCGCAGCGATTTTGGATCCAGTGCGCCGTCTCCTATCTTCTTGCCGATAGGGTCCTCACCGGGAAAGTACTTTCGCGCCAATGATTCGTTAATGATGATCACTGGCGGTTTAGTCTTGTCCTCATCCTCGCGGAACATCCGGCCGCGTATAAGCTGCGCTTTGAGCGTCGCCATATAGGACGGGCTGACATCCCGCTCCACTACCTCATTGTGTTCGCCGTGGAATGGCTTGCCGACGATTCGGATCCAATCGGTATTGCAGAAGCAGCCAACGGGCAGCGTGTCTGTGATCGCCACCGACTCCACACCGGGAAGTGCGCCCAAACGTCTCTCGATCGTGCGATACACTTCCAGCCGCGCTGCGTCTGTTGCATATGCCTTGTCAGGCAGCTGCACATTCACTATCGCGATATGCGACGCATCGAAGCCCATTTCCACGTGGAGCAGTTTATAGAAGCTCTTTCCCAGCAGACCTGCACCCGTCAGCAAGACCACCGCCACTGCCAGTTCCACAACAGCGAGGTTCGCTCCAAGACGGCGCCACAACCTTCCGGCCGAGCCGCGCCCGCCCTCTGCCAACCCGCTCTGAATTTTCTGGAAGCTCAACCTTAGTGTCGGCGTCAGCGCCAGCAGCACCGCAGTGATCGCCGCAACCACCGCGGCAAACAACAGCGTGTGAGCGTTCAATCCAGCAAGCTCGACAAACGGTAGACTCGCGGCTATTTGGCTAGGCACCAGATGCGCCAGCAAGCCCATGAGCCACACCGAAAGGGCTATCCCAGCGGCAAATCCAGCCAAAGCCAGCAAGAAACCCTCGGTCACGAATTGGCGCATCAGTCGTGCCGGTGTTGCGCCCAGCGCCCCGCGAACGGCGATCTCACGTGAACGGCTCTCAGACCGCACCAACAATAGGCTCGATACGTTCACACATGCAATGACAAGTAACAACAGCGCGCCTGCCAGCAGAGTTAGCAGGATTGGGCGTGTATCACCAACGATGAGTGTTGCCAGCGGTTGAATGCTCGCTCCCTGGCCTTGGTTCGAGCCGGGATATTGGCGTTCAAGTTGTGCAGCAATTGCCTTCAAATCGTCAAGTGCGACTGTCTCCGAAACACCATCGCGCAAACGTCCAATTGCAAATAGGTTGTGGCAGCTGCGTCTCTTTTCGCATTCAGTCAGCTCCGAAATCGGCACCCACAACTCGGCCGAGCCGCGCGGAGCAAACGAAAACCCGCGTGGCAGTACCCCGACAATCGTGTAGTTGTCGCTATCGAGCTGCAGGCTCTGGCCAACGATATCTCGCCGTGCGCCGAACCGAGTCAGCCAGGCTGCATAAGTCAGAACAACAACCTTTCCAGCGCCAGGCTGGTCTTCGCCGGTTCGAAAGGTTCGACCGAGGAATGGCCTGACTCCCAGCGTGTCGAAAAAACCGGCCGTAACACGCGCAGCGGGCACAGGCTCAGCACCGCCCGAAGTGTGTAGCAGGAAGCCTGCACCTGTATAGGCATCGAAGCCGCTGAACGAACGATCCAGTCTCTTCCAGTCAATGAAGTCCTGGTAAGAGAGATTCGACCTTGGGTGAACGTTCGAGTTCTCCGCAACGTCCAGCAAGCGATTTGGATTGGCATACGGCAGTGGCTCGAGCAAGGCCGCATCCACAAAACCAAAGACCGCCACGCTGGCCCCTATACCCAGCGCAAGAATGGCGACAGTGAGCACCGCAAAGCCAGGCTGCCGTTGGAACTGACGCAGCGCAAAGCGGAGATCCTGCACGATGGTTTCCAGCCGGAAGCCGATGGCCTCATGGCTCTGTTCACGAAGTCGCGTGGGATTTCCGAACTGGCGTGCAGCAGCCGAGCGAGCCGCCTCGCGTGTCAGACCATCTGCAACATATTCCTGCTCAACCTGATCTCGATGAAAAGTCATCTCTTCATCGAGATCACTCCGAAATCGTCTCCGCTGCATCAAAAGGCATAGTCGTCGGATGAACTGAAGATAAGAATTCATCTAGGCCTCCAGCGCGTCGCTCATGACTCGACTGATGGCGGCAATCATCTGCTCAAACTGCGAGACTTCGATTCCCAGTTGCTTGCGGCCAGCCGCGGTCAGGGTGTAGAAGCGCGCCCGACGATTCGTCTCAGTCATCTTCCACTCGGCCTTGACCCAACCCTGCACCAGGAGCCGCTGCAGACCCGGATAGAGCGATCCTTCTTCTACGGTGAGGACATCGTCTGAGAGCCGCTTTATCTGCTGGGCAATGCCGTAGCCGTGCAGTGGGGCGCGGGTCAGGGTTTTCAGAATCAGCATGTCGAGCGTGCCCGGCAGAAGCTCCGGTTTCTTGGTCATGTGACCATATATAGTTTATCTATGGGTAGAGAGTCAATGGAAATTCGCGCGGCCGGCAGGTCAGCCCTCTACAGACAAGAAAGCCCGGGCGCCACGCCCGGGCCATCGACTGCATCTTGATCCGTGTCTTCAGTGCTTGTCGTACATCTCCATGACGTCCTTGCGCAGTTCCATGCGGCTCGAAATGCGCGTGTAGAACATGTGTCCGCCGGGATACTCATGCACTGCCACCCGTGTTGGGTCTCCCATCACCGGCATCTGATCCACGGTGAGCAACGAGCCCATGAACGGACACGACAGATCGTTCCACCCGTGGGCGATCAGGACGCGGAGTTTCGGGTCGGCCGCCACGGCCTGCCGCAATTGTGTTACTGAACCAGCGCGCAGATCGTTGTCCCGGTCCCAAAGCCGGTTCACTTCGTAGGAGAGCGCGTTGTAGCGTGCATCTACTTTCCAGCCGACCGTGCGCGTGACGAAGTCCACCATCGCGGTGGTCAACGGAGCAACGATACTGGCCAGAATCGGGTCGTTAGCCCTCTGTTCCGGCGAATAAGGAAATGGGTCGAACGAAGTCACATTTGAGTCATAGACTGACCCCAGCTTCCCTTCTTCGCGAAACACCTCACGAAGATAAGCTTCGGTATCCAGCCTGCCGCCGGAGTACTTCACGAATGCAGGATCCAATCCTGTCATCTCCGTGACTTTCTGGATCATTGCTTTCTGCGCATCTGGATCGGACCGGCCTTTGAGCAGCGTCTCGGCGTAGTCACCCATCGTGTAAGTGATCACATCCTTCATCGCATCCGGCGTGAGTTTCTTCTCGCGCTCAAGGTGCGCCGCAGTGATGGAAGGTAAAGTCAGCATCCACGGCAGCGGCGAGAGATCGCCATCATTCTCGATCGTCGGATTGAGATACGGCGAGATAAGCACCACGCCGTTCATCGCAACGCCCAGTTGCGACTGCAGGTAATAGGTGATCCTCGGTCCGCGGAAGCCACCGTAACTCTCGCCGACCAAGTACTTCCTCGACTCGAGCCGGTCGTTCTTCACCAGCCAGTCGTAGATCACCCGCGAGAGATATTCGATATCCGGCGTCGTGCTGTAGAACAGCTTCTTCGCTTCCGCTTCGGGTACTGTCGCGCGGCTGAATCCTGTGCCGATGGGATCGATGAATACCAGGTCGGTGAAGTCAAGCCACGTGCCCGGATTATCGGTAAGCGCGGTTGGATCGGACGGGCTGTCACCTTCGTTACCGGCTTGCAGGTGCTTCGGTCCGATGGCGCCAAAGTTCAGGTAGACCGAGGATGCGCCCGGACCGCCATTGACCGCGAAGGTCACGGGCCGGTTCGGGCCTTCCACAGTGTAGGCCGTAACCACGACTTCGCCTGCCACTTTGCCTTCGCTGTCACGAACAGGCAAGGCACCCACAGTCACGGTGTACTTAAGTGTCCTCCCATCCAGTTGAATCGCCTGCTGCGTATGCGCCTCAGGCGGCAAGGGAGGCAGCGCGTTCTTCTCATCCGACGGTTTCTCACTTGCCGCGGACTTGGCAGGTGCAGCAGGTTTGTCGCCTTGCACCTGCGCACTCAATGCTGGTGTGACCAGGCAACACAGAGCGAATGCGAGGGCCGCGATTCGCCCATGGGGAAGCTTCAGGTTGGAATCACTCATTGCCCTAAGATACACGCGGACGGCATCGACTGGCAGGGGCCTCGGCTCATCATTTACCCTCAAATACGGCATGAAATCCAAGTACGCCTTCGTCGCGCCCCTCGTCTTGGCAGCACTTTGCGTTGCCGCCCTTGCACAGGACACCAGCAAGCCCGCCGAAATTCCTGATGCTCCGCAAGCCACGCCGGCAGCCCTGATGCATCCCAATGGTCCGACCGTGGTGATGGATACGACAATGGGCCGGATTACCTGCCAGTTTTTCCAACGACAGGCTCCCAACGCCGTCACCAACTTCATTGGATTGGCAGAGGGCACCAAGGACTGGACCGATCCTGCCACTAAGAGGACAATGCATCACAAGCCACTGTTTGACGGCACGACATTTCATCGCGTGATACCCGGCTTCATGATCCAGGGTGGCGACCCCGAAGGCACGGGCGAAGGTGGCCCTGGCTACGCATTCGATGACGAGTTCGATCCTGATCTGAACTTCGACGTTCCGGGGCGACTAGCGATGGCCAACGCCGGGCCCAACACCAATGGCAGCCAGTTCTTCATCACAGAGCAGGCGTACCCGTCGCTCGACCAGCATTACACCATCTTCGGCCAGTGCGACGGACCCAGCGTCGATGTCGTCAAATCGATTGCCCGCGTTGATCGAGACGCGAACGACAAGCCCTTGACGCCCGTGGTACTGAAGAAGGTCACCATTGTGCCCGAGGGCCAGCCGGTTCCTCCGGTTCCAGCATGGGAGCCAAAGCCGGCGCCACCTGCACCTCCAGCATCCGCCGTACCCGCTGCGCCGGCCGCACCTAATCCGTAGTCTTCGATGAGGGCCGAGCAGCGCCGTTCATTACGAGGATTCGCGAAATACAGTTCAACTTCAGAAGGAGTTTCCATGGCACTCGCAAAGGGCACCTACGCTGTCTTCTCCACCACACAGGGAAAGATCACTGTCCGCCTCTTCGAAGAAGAAGCACCCATCACCGTGAAGAACTTCATTGAACTGGCCGAAGGCGGAAAAGAATGGACCCACCCAACCACCCGCGCCAAGTCGACAAACAAGCTTTATGACGGAACCATCTTTCACCGCGTGATTCCCGACTTTATGATCCAGGGCGGCGACCCCGCCGGAACGGGCATGGGCGGGCCCGGCTATCGTTTCCAGGATGAGACACGGGGCTCAAGGCACAAGTTCGACGTGCCCGGCAAACTTGCCATGGCCAACTCCGGGCCAAACACCAACGGGTGCCAGTTCTTTATTACCGTTGCTCCAACCCCGTGGCTCACAGGAAACCACACCATCTTTGGCGAAGTCGTCGAAGGCCAGGAGATCGCGGACAAGATCTCGAAAGTTCCCACCGCAGCACAGGACAAGCCAAAAACGCCGGTCGTGCTCGAATCGGTCACGATTGAGCGCGTAGGCTAGGTTATTTCCAACGAAGCAAGGCCCCCGGCTCATCGTCGGGGGCTTGCCTTTTCTATCTAACTCAACCTTTGGACAGGAGGAGAAGCCCATGACTGCAGCAAATGGTGTGGTCGATGTCCCCAGCAGCCACTCTGTCGATGAGACTGTAGAGAAACTGAAGACGATTCTGGCAACTAAAGGCGTCACGCTCTTTGCGCTAGTTGATCACAGCGGCGAAGCACAAAAATCCGGCATGGTGATGCCGCCTACAAAGCTTCTGATCTTTGGCAACCCCAAGGCAGGCACGCCACTGATGCTAGCTGCGCCGCACATCGCTATTGACCTGCCGCTCAAGATCCTCATATGGCAGGATACTGCTGGCAAAGTCTGGGTTTCCTACAACTCTCCCGAGTATCTCGGCGAACGTCACGGCATCGTGGGCGATCTGCTGAAAAACATCGCCGTCGTTGGGAATCTTGCCGCTGTAGCAGCGGGATGATCCTCGCCGGGGCATCTTTCCAATTCTCGTTCTCGTGCCCGGTGTGGCCTGCTATGCTTCGCGCATGAAGTTGAGATTGTCGATTTCGGCCTTTGCAGCGCTCGGCATCTTGCTCGGATGCAAAGGGAGCGGACACAGTGCACAGAGCGCAACCTCTGAATCCGCGCAAACACACAGACCGGCCCATCCGCAAAACAGCGAACCCGCTGGATTCGATTTCTACTTATTGAATCTGTCGTGGTCGCCGGAGTTCTGTCACTCCCACTCAGATGCGCAGGAATGCGCGGCACATCCAACCTTCGTCCTGCATGGCCTCTGGCCGCAGAACAACGACGGAACGTATCCAGAGCACTGCTCCAATAGCCCAGGTCCGTCGGACCCCGGCGCTTACAGCGACATCTATCCAGACGCCGGCCTTCTGGAGCACGAGTGGGCCACGCACGGAACCTGTTCCGGATTGAGCCCGGACGCCTTCTTCTCTAATGCGCGCAGTGCTTTCCACGCGGTGAAGGTTCCGCCAAAACTCAGCAATCTCTCGGCGCAGATTTCGATGCCACCCGACGAGATTCTCGACCTGTTCACCGCGAGCAATCCGGGAATCTCGGAGTCGAGCATGGCTTTGAGCTGCGGTCACAATTATCTGACGGCAGTGGAAATCTGTCTCGACAAGGGCCTGCACCCGATCACGTGCCCCAACGTGCGCTCCTGCCGCGCCAATGTTGTACGGATTCCGCCACCGTAGTGCGCAGGTCGCGTTTTCCTCGAGCAGAATTGATAGACCCTTCCGGAGAACCATTCGCATGAATCGCCGCCAGTTGCTGCAAAGTTCTGCCGCGTCACTTCTGTTGCCCGGGATTAGCTGGAGCCAATCATCAGCAGGTCGCGCGATGATTCCCGATCTCCCAGTGCTTGACCAGCCAGACATGATCTTCGCATTCATTGGCGATGCGGATTCAGAGCGGTTCACCCTCGCCCGCAGTGGCAGCGTCTGGGCCGCAACCCACGGCACTTCCGATGTTCACGTTGACTTCCAGCCCAGACCTGATCAGGCAGGAATATCGATCCGCGCTGAGAACATCCACCTGCAGCGCATTCACCTCCGCTGGAGGACCCGGCTCCCTGAAGATGCGCTTGCGCTTGGCGACGCGTGGGAGCGCAGTTACGGTGACCTTGCCTGGCTACCGTTGCAGGCCGAGAGACCAATGCCGTGGTATGTTTTGCTCCATGCCAATGATCAGACCGCAGGCATGGGAGTAACGACCGGCGCCAGTTCATTTGCCTTCTGGCAAGTTGATGAATACGGAATCTCCCTTTGGCTCGATGTCCGCAATGGCGGAAACGGCGTGCTGCTGGGCAGGCGGACACTCGAAGCGGCGACGATTGTCAGCTGCAAGTGTGCACCCGGCGAATCCGCTTTCGGCGTCGCTCAGCGGCTATGCCGCGAAATGGCGAAGGACGCCACCATCGCAATCCGCCGCGGCGCTGCGTCACTCGATGCTATCTATGGCAGCAATGACTGGTACTACGCTTACGGCAGAAACACGCAAGACGGGATTCTGCGGGATGCCGATCTGGTCGCATCCCTTGCCCCTGCCGCCGGTCCCAGGCCGTTCAGCGTTATTGACGATGGCTACCAGGATCCGGCCCGTTTTCCCAGCCTGCCCAGACTGGCCGAGCAGATTCGAAGCCGCAATGTTCTGCCCGGTCTCTGGATTCGGCCTCTTCGCGCCCCGGCAGCGGCCGCAAAGAATCTTCTCTTGCCGGATGCGCGCTGGCACGGTCCGCGTAACGAGCAGGCGCCGCCAGCGTACGATCCGACGATCGGCGAGGGACTGGCGGCCGCTACCGCAGTGGCGAAGGAAGCATGTAACTGGGGTTTCGATCTCATCAAGCATGACTTCACCACCTTCGAGCTCTTCGGCTTGTGGGGCAGCCAGATGGGCGCTTCGCCGGCCCAGGGAGGCTGGCACTTCAACGATCGCTCCCTAACCAATGCCGAAATCGTAAAACTCCTGTATCAGGAACTCCGCAAAGCCTGCGGCAATGATCGCGTCATCCTGGGGTGCAATACCGTCGGCCACTTGTCCGTCGGCATCTTCGACGCATCGCGCACTGGAGACGATGTCAGCGGCCAGACGTGGGAGCGAACCCGGCGCACCGGCGTCAACACGCTTGCCTTTCGTCTTCCGCAACATCGCGTCTTCTATCAGGTCGACGCTGATTGCGTTCCCTTCACGCCGGAGGTGCCCTGGGCCATGACGCGGCAATGGCTACAGGCTGTGGCAGCAAGCGGCACAGTGCTACTCATCTCACCCGATCCCCGCGCCGTTGGAGATGAGCAGAAGGAAGCGATCCGCGAGGAGTTTTCGTTGGTCGTCCGTGGAACGCGTAGCGAACCCGCCGATTGGCTCGAGTCGAGAACCCCACGCATGTGGAGCACTGAAAACACTCGTCGCGAGTTCGACTGGCTTTTGCCAGAAGGCGCCAGTCCGTTCCCGATCGGAATTCAACGTGTTTCAGATTAAAGAGAAGTTGCCCTGCCAACCGTCCCAAACACGCTGACCAGGAGTCGCCCAAATCAGTGTATTGGCATACACTTAGTGGCAGGTGCATCGTCGGATGCGCAACCGGCTTTTGTGCGATCGCGTTGGATGGACACTGGTCTGATCGGCCGATACACTGCAGACTGCTTCCTCTTCATGACCATCTGAGGACTTGGCGAACTCATGGCCACTCGACTCTCATTTATCGGATTTGTCTGGAAGAATCTGGGCCGCCGCCGGCTTCGGACCTTCCTGACGCTCGGCGGAATCGGGATGGCCATCGGCGCCTTTGTAGGACTTGTGGGGTTCTCGAATTCCTTTGAGCAGGCCTGGATGCGCATCTACTCCGCCAGCGGTACAGACATCGCCGTCGTTCAGCAGACGTTCCTGAACACATCATTGGACGAATCAGCGACGGATACGATTCGGTCCCTGCCCATGGTTGCTCAGGCCGCGCCGATGATCTACAACGTGATGGATCTGACGCCCGAAGTGAACGCTCTCGCCTACGGCTGGAAGGCCAATTCCTACGAGTTTCAATCGCTGCATCTGCTTTCCGGGCGTCCGTTTCACGATGGACAGCCGGAAGTGATGCTCGGCGATATGCTGGCCGAGACACTTCACAAGACCACCGGCGACACTCTTCAGATAGAGGGCACTCCGTTCAAAATCTGCGCTGTCTATCACGGGCCTTCTGCACTCGAGGCTGGCGCTGTAATTTTGCCACTCGATCAGTTACAGCAGCTCAGCAGTCTTCAGGGCAAAGTCTCGACGATTCATGTAAAGCTCCGCCCGGCTCCCGCAGGAGTTTCCGAAGAAACGTACATGAAGCGGGCCGAAGCACAAATTGAAGCTGCATTGCCGGGATTGCGCGCCGTTCCTGCTGAAGAACGTGCGAGCGACAATCAGTTTGTGAAGCTCGCCCATGCTTCCGCCTGGGGCACGTCATCGATTGCGCTCCTCATCGGAGTCCTGGGCATTGCCAACACGATGGCCATGTCGGTCTTTGAGCGAACGAAGGAAATCGGCATCCTCCGCGCCCTGGGCTGGAAGCGCTGGCAGGTACTAGTCCTAATCCAGCTTGAGGCCGTCACTCTTGGCATCGGGGGCGGCTGCGCAGGGATCGTCCTCGGCTGGTGCGCGCTGAAGGCTCTTGCAGCTATTCCACAAACGGCAAACATCGTTTCTGCATCCATCAACATAGGCTTGCTGGCCAAGGCTCTGGGAATCGCGGTGTTCGCCGGGCTGATCGCCGGCGCCCTGCCGGCCTGGCGAGGTGCGCAACTATCGCCGGTGGAGGCTTTACGCCATGACTGAAATAGCTCTCGAAGTGCGCAATCTGACCAAGAACTACGAGCAGGGGCAGATCGAGGCCCTGCGCGGCGTCGACCTATCAATCGCCGAGGGGGAGTATCTCGCGATCACCGGTCCGAGCGGCAGCGGAAAGTCGACGCTTCTTCATTTGCTTGGAGGTCTCGACAGTCCTACTGGCGGCGAAGTTCTGTTCAAAAACGAGAAGCTCGGCAATGGCGTCAACCTTGATACCTATCGATCGCGCCACGTGGGCTTTGTCTTCCAGGCTTTTCATCTGATGCCGACGCTGTGCGCACTTGAAAATGTGCAGGTGCCGATGCTTGGCGTTCATTCGAGTGCATCCGAGCGCGCAGACCGCGCCCATCGGCTGCTGAAGGAGTTGGGCATGGATCACCGCTCATTGCAGTACCCATGCCAGCTCAGCGCTGGAGAAAGACAGCGTGTTGCCATCGCACGCGCCCTGGCCAATGCGCCGGAGATTCTCCTTGCTGATGAGCCTACCGGCAATCTCGACAGCGTCAACTCCCAACGCATC
>Ga0335073_10011350_pt1 | contig 12499 bp, 11 predicted proteins | sample Lox_Sample_22_FD_207093 | JGI IMG/M metagenome (GOLD analysis project Ga0335073, IMG submission 207093) | Soil microbial communities from Loxahatchee National Wildlife Refuge, Florida, United States - Lox_Sample_2.2 | ecosystem: Environmental > Terrestrial > Soil > Wetlands | place: USA...
ACCAGCTCTTCACCCAGGTCCCCGTGGGGGAGGACGGCCAGGCCACCACCCGCCGCCCGGCCCCGACGGCGCCGGTGGCCGTCCCGGCCCGGTCCCTGCGCGCCGCCCGGGGCAAGGCCCAGGGGTTCGAGAGCGCCGCCGGCCTGTCGGCGGCGGGGGCGGGCACGGCCGGCGCCCTCGACGACCTGCTCCTGGCGGCCGAGGCCCGCACCCTGACCCTGCGCCAGCAGGAGGCGGCCCTCCGGGGCTTCACCGACGCCCTCCAGGGCCAGCTCCACCTCCTGTCGGTGCGCACCGACACCATCCGGCTCACCGCCAGCGCCGCCAACGTCCCCATCACCCTGGTGCGCAACACCGCCTATCCCGTGGCGGTGGTGGTCGGCCTCACCAGCGACAAGCTCCGCTTCCCGGCCCCGGCCCAGCAGGCACCGGGAGCCCTGTGCCACCGGCCCCGGGTCACCACCACCCCGGGCCGGTCGAGCTTCTCGGCCCTGTGCGTCCTCGACCGCCCCACCGACACCGTCTACGTGAGCATGCGGGCCCGCACCGCCGGGGACTTCCGCATCCACGTCACGGTGGGCAGCCCCCATCCCGGGCTGATCCTGGCCGGGGGGGAGCTCACCGTGCGCTCCCTCTCGACTTCGGCCGTGGCCATCGCCCTGTCCGCCATCGCCGGGGCGGTGCTGGTGGCGTGGTGGGCCCGCACCCTGTGGCGGGCCCACTGGGCCCGGCGCGGCGCCCACAGCCCCGCCCCCACCGGGAGCCGGGCGTGAGCGAGACGCCCGGGGGGCCGGGGGGCCCCGGGCACGACCCGCCCCCGGCCGGGCCACCCTCGGCCGACGAGGGGGCGGGGCGCCTCTACGGCGACGACTCGGGCCCGGGCCCGGTGGTGGCGCCGGGGGGGCGGGTGCCGGCGTCCGGGGCGGACCGGCGGGCCGAGGACGCCGCCTTCGGGCGGGCGACGGTCGTCATGGCGGTGGGCACCACCCTGTCGCGCCTCACCGGGCTGCTGCGGATCTTCGCCGCCGCCTACGCCCTGGGCACGGCCGGGCTGGGGGACGCCTACAACCTGGCCAACACCATGCCCAACATCATCCAGGACGTGGTGCTCGGGGGGGTGCTGTCGGCCACCTTCGTCCCCGTCTTCGTGGAGCGGCTCACCACCAGGGACGACGACGAGGCCTGGGACGCCATCTCGGCCGTGGTGACGGTGACCACCATCGTCATCGCCGTGGCCTCCCTGGCCTTCCTGGCCCTGGCCCCCGTCCTCATCCACCTCACCACCGCCTTCGACGCCGCCCACGGGGTGGTCCAGCAGCGCCGTCTCGCCACCGACCTGCTGTGGCTGTTCGTGCCCCAGCTCACCTGCTACGGCTTCATCTCCCTGGGCACGGCCCTGCTCAACGCCCGCCGGCGCTTCGGCGCCCCCATGTTCACCCCCATCGCCAACAACGTGGTGCTGGTGGTGGTGCTCGTGGTGTTCGGCACCACCGTGCACGACGCCACGGTGGGCACCGTGGCCCGGGACCAGGGTCGCCTCCTGCTGCTCGGGCTGGGCACCACCGCCGGGGTGGTCCTGCAGGCCGCCCTCATGGTCCCCAGCCTGCGCCGGGCCGGCCTGCGGCTGCGCTGGCGGCCCGACGTCCACCACGAGGCGGTCCGCACCATCCTGCGCCTGTCGGGATGGACCTTCGGGCTCGTGCTGGCCAACCAGGTGGCCCTGGTGGTCGTCCTCACCCTGTCGGGGAAGGTGGGCCCGGGGGCGGTCACCGCCTACACCTACGCCTACATCTTCTTCCAGCTCCCCTACGGGATCGTGGCGGTGTCCATCATGAGCGCCACCGTGCCCGACCTGAGCGCCCGGTGGGCCGTGGGGGACCTGGCCGGCTTCCGGCGGCGCATGGCCACGGGCCTGCGCTCGATGCTGGCCGTGGTGATCCCCGCCGCGGCGGGCGAGGTGGTCCTGGCCAAGCAGCTGGTGGCCCTGGTCCTGAGCCACGGCGACGCCGCCGGGGGCACCGCCCCCACGGCCCAGTCCCTGGCCATGCTGGCCCTCGGCATCCCCGGCTTCTGCGTCTTCCTCTACGCCGTCCGGGTGCTGCAGTCGGTGCAGGACCTGCGCTCCGCCTTCTGGCTCTACTGCCTCGAGAACGGGGCCAACATCGTCCTGGCCGTGCTCCTGGCCGGGCGCTTCGGGGTGCGGGGCATCGCCCTCTCCATCACCCTGGCCTACACCGTGGCGGCCGTGGCGGCCCTGGCCTACGTGCGGGCCCGGGTCCAGGGCTTCGACGGCGCCGTGGTGGGGCGGCCCCTCCTGCGGGTGCTCGTGTCCAGCGCGGCGCTGGTGGTGGCGGCCGTCCTGGGGGTCAACGTCTCGGGGGCCGACTCCACGCTGGCCCTCCTGGTCCGGGTGGCGGTGGGTGCCGGGGCCGGGTTGGCGGCCTACGTGGTCACGGCGGGCGCCCTGGCCGAGCTGGCTCGCCGGCGGGCCGAGGGCACCGCGACACCCCCACCCCGGCCGGGTCGCCCCGGGCCGGGGCGGGGCAACGCCGGCACCACCCCCACCCTCCCCCCCGGCGCCCCCTCCGGGGCCGGCCCGGGGGCGGCACCCCGGGGGCGGCGGGGGCGGGCCCGCAACCCCGGTCCCCCCCGGCCCGAGCCCCTGCCCCCGGCCGGACGGCCGCCCCGGCGCCCGGCGGGCCTGGGTCCCACCAGATCCCCCGACACGCGGCCCCCCGACGGCGGGCCCCCCGACGGCGGGCCCCAGCCCCACGGGGACGCTCCGCTGTAGCAGACTCGATCGCAGGGGCACCCCGGCTCCGGACCCGGGGGCGGCGCGGGCCGAGCCCCCACGAGGGAGGACCGAATGGCGAGCATCCAGGTGGTCACCGACAGCGCCTGCGATCTCATGCCCAGCACGGCCGAGGACCACGACGTGCGCATCGTGCCCCTCACCATCCGCTTCGGCGCCGAGGAGTTCGTGGACCGCCACGAGCTCTCCAGCAAGGAGTTCTGGGACCGGGTGGTGACGGGGCCCGACATGCCCGAGACGGCCGCCCCCTCCCCCGGTGCCTTCCAGCAAGCCTTCGTCGACGCGGCCGAGGCGGGCCGCGACGGCGTGCTGTGCGTGACCATCTCGTCGCGCCTGTCCGCCACCTACCAGGCCGCCTGCACGGCGGCCGAGTCCGTCGCCGACCGCATCCCGGTGCGGGTGCTCGACACCCTCAGCGTGACCATGGGCCAGGGCCTCCTGGCCCTGGCCGCCGTGGACCTGGCCCGGGGCGGGGCCGGGCTGGAGGAGGTGGCGTCGGCCGTGGCCGACATGGCCCGGCGCACCCACGTCTACGGCGTGGTGGACAGCCTCGACTACCTCAAGCGGGGCGGCCGCATCGGGGGCGCCGCCCACCTCATGGGCTCGCTCCTGTCCATCAAGCCCGTCATCGAGGTGCGCGACGGCGTGGTCGAGGTGGAGTCCAAGCAGCGCACCCGGTCCCGGGCCCTGCAGTACCTGGCGGGCAAGGCCCTGGACTCGGGCCCCGTGGCCTGGCTGGCCGTGGCCAACGGGGTGGCCCCCGACATCGAGGACGTGCTGGGCACGGTGCGGCGGGCCCACCCCGCCCACGAGCTCGTGGTGGGCGACCTGGGACCGGTGGTGGGTGCCCACGCCGGCCCGGGCTCGGTCGGCGTCAGCTTCATCACGGCCTGACGCCGCACCCGGTCCGACCCCGGGGCGGCGGTGCCGGTCCAGGCCGCCACGGCGGGGGGGCCGACTAATCTCGACCCCATGGAAGACCAGGCCACGAGCCCTCCTCCCGGCACGCGCCCCGAGGACGGGCCCATCCCGGCGCCGGCCGAGGCGGAGTGGCCGGCCAAGGTGGCCGACACCATCGAGGACGTGGTGGGTGCGGTGTCGGACCGCCTGGTGCGCCCCCTCACCCTGGTGGCCCGGGGCGTGGTCTTCGGCGTGGTGGCAGCCACCATGGCCCTCGTGCTCGTCGTCCTGGGCATGATCCTCCTGGTCCGCCTGCTCGACGTGTACGCCTTCGGGGGCCGCGTGTGGGCCTCGGACACCGTCCTGGGGGGGGTCCTGGTGGGGGTGGGTGCCTTCGCCTGGTCCAAGCGGGCCGGCCGGGTGGAGGGCTGAGATGCCCGAGACCCGCGACGTGGTCATCCTGGGATCGGGGCCGGCCGGCCTGACCGCCGCCATCTACACGGCGCGCGCCAACCTGGCCCCCCTGGTGGTGGAGGGGGAGCCGTCCTCCACCAGCGACCAGCCCGGGGGCCAGCTCATGCTCACCACCGAGGTCGAGAACTACCCCGGCTTCGTGGACGGCATCCTCGGCCCGGAGCTCATGACCAGCTTCCGCGCCCAGGCGGGGCGCTTCGGCGCCACCTTCCTCAGCCGCAAGGCCCGGCGGGTGGACCTGTCGGGCTCCCCCTTCGGGATCTGGACCGAGGGCACCGAGGGCGAGCCCGACGTGGTGGCCCGGGTGGTGGTGGTGGCCACCGGGGCCCGCTCGATCATGCTCGGCGTCCCGGGGGAGGCGCGACTGCTCGGTCACGGCCTCTCCACCTGCGCCACCTGCGACGGCTTCTTCTTCCGGGGCCAGCAGATCGCCGTCGTGGGGGGCGGCGACTCGGCCGTGGAGGAGGCCCTGTTCCTCACCCGCTTCGGCGAGCGCGTCACCCTGGTGCACCGCCGCAAGGAGCTGCGGGCCTCCAAGATCATGCAGGACCGGGCCTTCGCCAACGACAAGATCGACTTCCGCTGGGACAGCGTGGTCACCGAGATCGTGGGTGAGGACAAGGTGACCGGGGCCCGCCTGCGCAACGTGGTCACGGGGGAGGAGAGCCTCCTCGAGGCCCACGGCGTGTTCGTGGCCATCGGCCACGCCCCCAACACCGACGTCTTCGCCGGGCAGCTCACCACCGACGAGGCGGGCTACATCGTCACCACCGAGGGCACCCGCACCAACGTGGACGGCGTCTTCGCCTGCGGTGACGTCCAGGACCACGTCTACCGCCAGGCCGTCACGGCGGCCGGCTCGGGCTGCATGGCCGCCCTCGACGCCGAGCGCTGGCTCGACGCCCACTGACCCCCGGCCCGGGCACGGCGCCGACGCCGGGTGGCGGGAATGCCGCACGGGGTGCGGGCGTTGCACGAACCGATCGCATCGGAGCCACCGGTGACGGTGGCGAAGGAGGACCGAACCATGAGCGAGGGGATCACGACCCTGAGCGACGCTACCTTTGACGAGCATGTCAAGGCCGCCGACACCCCGGTGCTGGTGGACTTCTGGGCCGAGTGGTGCGGTCCGTGCAAGATGATCGCCCCCGTCCTGGAGGAGATCGCGGCGGAGCACGGGGGCAAGATCGCCGTGGCCAAGCTCAACATCGACGACAACCTGGACGTGACGCGCCGCTACGAGGTGATGAGCATCCCGACCCTGCTCCTGTTCAAGGACGGGGAGCCCGAGGTCCGCATCATCGGGGCCCGGGGCAAGGCCCAGCTCCTGCAAGAGCTTCAGGCGTACCTGTAACCGGCCGCGACGCCCTTCCCCTCGGTCCCGGATCCGGGGGGGGCGCCGTCACCGACCTCCAGAGCCGGCTGGGCCAGCTCGGCCTGCCCACCGCCCCCGACCCCGAGGGCACCTACGGCACGGGCACCAAGGCCGCCGTGGAGGCCTTCCAGTACCGGCGGGGGCTGCGGGTGGACGGGGTGTGCGGCACCCAGACGTGGTCGGCCCTGGTGGAGGCCGGGCTGCGCCTGGGCGACCGCTTCCTGTACCTGCGCCGCCCCATGCTGCGGGGTGACGACGTGGCCGAGCTCCAGCAGCGCCTCTCGGCCCTGGGCTTCGACACGGGCCGGGTGGACGGCATCTTCGGCCCCCTCACCTCCACCGCCCTGGCCGACTTCCAGCGCAACACCGCCCTGCCCGTGGACGGGATCCTCGGGGCCAGCACCTTCCTGGAGCTGCGCCGGGTGACCCCCCGCCACGGCGACCCCGAGCTGGTGAGCACGGTGCGCGACCGCGACCGCCTCCGCCGCTCCCCCCGCACCCTGCTGGGGCGGCGCATCGCCATCGGCGAGGAGGGCGGGCTCGACGTCCTGGTCAGGGCCGTCCGCCGCCGCCTCACCGTGGTGGGGGCCCACGTCGTCCCCATCCTCCATCCCGATCCCTCGGCCCAGGCGGCGGCGGCCAATGCCGCCGGGGTCGACGTCTTCCTCGGCCTCCGCCTCGACCTCAACCACGCACAGTGCTCAGTCGCCTACTATTCGGGCTACAGCTACGAGTCGGCCGGGGGGCGGCACCTGGCCGAGCTGGTCCACGCCCTGGCCGTGGCCGCCCTGGGGGTGCCCGCCGGTGGCGTCAAGGGTATGGCCGTGGCCGTCCTGCGGGAAACCCGCATGCCTGCCGTGGTGTGCGAGATCGGACCCCCCCATCTCGTCGTGCGCCACAGCGGAGCCCTGGCCGACGCCCTGGCCCAGGCCTTGGTGGCGTGGGCGGCGACGCCCGTCGACTGACGGGTCGCCCCGGCCCCCCGGGGACGGACGTCGACGTTGTCCACAGGGTCATGCACAGGGTGTGGACCGTCTGCACATGCGCTGAAGGGTTAGGAGGGAATCCCGCATCCTCCCTGGTCAACGCCCTATTCCGCCCATCGCCGGGGCGATCGCCGCCCGGGCCGCGGGGCCGTCAGGCGCCCGCCGTGCCCACCATGAGCTTGTAGATCCGCTCCAGGTCCTCGAGGGTGGCGAAGTCGATGACCACCCGCCCCCGCTTTGCCCCCATCTCGACCTTCACCCTGGTGTTGAGGCGGGTGGAGAGGAGCTCCTCGAGCTCGAGCACCCCGGGAGCGGGCAGCCGGCGGCGCACGGTGCCGCCGGGCACGGTGCCCGGGCCGGCCTGGAGCTCGTCACCCGGGGCGATCCCGGCGCCGTTGACGCTCCCGGCCGGGTCGGCCTCCTCGAGCACCTCGCCTGCGCTGTGACGTCGGACCGCCTCCTCCACCGAGCGCACCGTGAGACCCTCGGCCACCACCCGCTTGGCCATCTCCTCCTGGAAGCTCCGGTCGGGGGTGCCCAGCAGGGCCCGGGCATGTCCGGCGGAGAGGACCCCGTCGGCCACGGCCCGCTGGACGCCGGCCGGCAGCTGGAGGAGGCGGAGGGTGTTGGTGACCACGGTGCGGCTCTTGCCCACCCGGCTCGCCACCTGCTCGTGGGTGTAGCCGAACTCGTCCACCAGCTGCTGGAAGGCGCTGGCCTCCTCCAGGGGATTGAGGTCCTCACGGTGGAGGTTCTCGACCAGGGCCTGCTCCAGGCTGTGGACGTCGGTGGCGTTCTGGACCAGCACGGGGATGGTCTGGAGGCCGGCCCGGCGGGCCGCCCTCCAGCGGCGCTCCCCGGCGATGAGCTCGTACTCGTCGTCCCCCGTCTCCCGTACCAGGATGGGCTGGAGCACCCCCACCTCCCGGATGGACGAGGCCAGGCTGGTCATGGCCTCCTCGTCGAACCGGGTACGGGGCTGGAGCGGGTTGGGCCGGATGCTGGTCATGGGCACCACCCGCAGGACCGAGGCCCGGTCCCTGGTCTCGGTGGGGATGAGCGCCCCGAGACCCTTGCCCAGTCCGCTACGACGCGACACCGCTGACCTCCTTGGCGAGCTCCCGATAGGCGATGGCTCCCCGTGAGCTGGGATCGAAGGTGGTGATGGGCTGGCCGAACGAGGGCGCCTCCGAGATCCGCACCGTCCGGGGGATGACGTTGCGGCACACCTTGCTGCCGAAGTGGGCCCGGACCTCGTCGGCGACCTGCTCGGCCAGCTTGGTGCGACCGTCGTACATGGTGAGGACGATGGTCGACACCTCGAGCTGCTCGTTGAGGTTGGACTGCACCAGGTGGACGTTGCGCAGGAGCTGCCCCAACCCCTCCAGGGCGTAGTACTCGCACTGGATGGGCACCAGGACCTCCTGGGCCGCGGCCAGGCCGTTCACGGTGATGAGCCCGAGCGAGGGAGGGCAGTCGATGAGGACGTAGTCGAAGTCACCCGACACCGACTCCAGGGCCCGCCGGAGCTTGAGCTCCCGGCTGAAGGTGGGCACGAGCTCGATCTCGGCCCCGGCCAGGTCGATGGTGGCGGGGGCGACGAACAGGTTCTTCATGCTGGTGGGCACCACGGCGTCCTCGAGCTTGGCGTCCCGCATGACCACGTCGTACATGGAGAGCTCGAACGAGTGGCCGTCGATGCCCAGCCCGGTGGTGGCGTTGCCCTGGGGGTCGAGATCCACCACCAGGACCCGGAACCCCAGCTCGGCCAGGCCCGCTCCCAGGTTGACCGCTGTGGTGGTCTTCCCCACGCCACCCTTCTGGTTGGCCACGGCCAGGATGCGGGGCACGGCCCTGGGAACGTAGGCACCGGGCGTGGGATCGGCGTCGGCTGCGGGCACGCCGGCCCAGTCCACAGGGGCAGGACCGCTGTCCCGGGTCCGTCGCCCGGCCGGAGCCGGGGCGGGGCCGGCCTCGTCCTCCACGCCCGGTGGCTCCTCCACCCCGATGACCTGGGCCTGCGACGGCGGGGCGGAGGCTGGGGCCACCTCGGCCGGGGCCTGCGCCCCGCCGGCGGCCGGGGCCGGCTCGCCATGGCCCTGCGTGACCTGGGAGTCCCCCTCTTCCTGGCCGGTCGGCGCCGCACCGGTGTCCTCGTAGAGGGAGTCGGCCACGGAGACGGGATCGTTGACGGGCCCCAGGATCACGATTCCCTCGTCGTCCTCCAACGCTCGTCCCTCGTCCTCGACCCCACCGGGCCGGTCGGTGGCGGGCACCGCCCCGGTCCAACGTTTTCCCTGGTCAGACCGATGGTCCCTGCCTCGTAGCCGGACGCGCACGATCAGACCTCCCAACGGTGCTGATTTACGGGCCCCATCCTCCCCATCGCCGGTGTCGGGGTCAAGACTCCCCACCCCGCCCGGGACGTTTTTTGTGCCCCAGGCCGGCGCCGGGCGTCAATCCACGGCGGGGGCGGGATCGGGCAACGCCGCTGGACCGTCCTGGCCGACGTCCGATTCGGCGGTTCCCGATGCGGGGTGCAGTCGCCCCTGGTACCGGGAGCACATGGTCTCCAGGCGGCCGTGGCTGTAGCCGTCGACGTCGGGGGACAGGTGGCGCCGAAGGAGGGGGAGGAGCTCGTCCCGCAGGTAGCTGCCCCGGGCCATCCACTGGAAGTAGTGGCGACCGCCGTGGTGGTAGGGGCCGTACAGCTTCCCCCCCGGAAACGTGCGCTCGATCCACCGGAAGAGCGCCTCGTGCCGGGTGTGCATGCGGAGGGTCACGTGGGGCTGCCGACCGTCCCCACCGAAGTGCCCCTCGCCCACCAGCAGGCCCACGAGCAGGCCTTCCTCGAAGTCTGTGGTCACCAGGCACGCTCCCGACCGCCCACCTACGGGGGCTTCCACGGGTTGTTTCACCGTAAGGTATCACGTGGAACACCGGCACGGAGGATCTGGTCCGTGGGGTGTTTCACCGTCAGGATTCACGTGGAACACCTGCAATTCAGGGCCCCTGACCAGGAAGAACTACATCGGTGTGCTCAATGGTGAGATTTGTCCGGGCGCAGGCTCCACAACGGGCGCTTGGCCGCCATCCCCGGTCGGCGGGGGAAGCGGCCGGGGCACGCCGTGGCCTGGCGGAGCACCTGATAGCCGTAGTCGTGGCGGGCCACGCCCACCGGGACCAGGCCGAGCGTGGCCAGGCCGGCAGGCGGCCAGCGCACCGGGTCCCCGGACACCTCGGGCTCCGACCCGGGGGCGGGGGACGAGGAGGTGGGCGGCTCCGACACCACCAGGAGGCCGGACCCCGGAACCAGGAACGGTGACGCGCACTCGGCCGTGACGGGAGGAGGACCGAACGACCGGGCCACCACCAGGTCGACACCGGCCCTGAGGCCCTCCTCCCCGACGGCCGCCTCGGCCCGGAGCGGCACGACCCGTACCCGGCGGCCCCAATCGAGGGTCTGCACCGCCTCCTCCAGGAAGCGGGCCCGGCGCTGGGAGGCCTCGACCAGGAGACCCTGGGACTCCGGCCAGCACGCCGCCAGGACCAGGCCGGGGATCCCCCCGCCGGAGCCCAGGTCGAGCCAGCACGAGGGACGGGGACCCACTCCGGAGCCGGTCCGGTCCCCGTCGTCACCGATGGCGGCCCAGCTGTAGGCGCGGACGAAGCCGACGGCGTGCTCGACCTGGTCCTCGACGGGACGGTCCCCCAGCAGACCCCGGAGGCGGGCCGATCGCAACACGTCCAGCAGGGACGCCGGAGCGGAATCGCCGTCCGGGAGGAGGACCGGGCCGCTCACCGGACCCGGTCCCGGATCGTCCCGGGGCGGGTCAGCCGACCTGCTCCTCCCCGGACGCGACCACGGCAACGGGGGCGATGACGATGTAGCGACGAGGGTCCTCGCCCTCCGACCGGGTCATCAGGCCCTCGATGGCGTTCACGGTGTCGTGGACGACCTTGCGGTCGGCGGCCGACATGGGCTCCAGCGCCCGCTCGGATCCCGAGGCCAGGACCTCCTCGGCGATCTGCTGGGTGAACCGCTGGAGCGCCGCCACCCGCTTGGCCCGGTACCCGGCCACGTCCACCACGATCCGGCTGCTCTGGCCCCCGGTCCGCTTCTGCACGAAGGTCCGGGCCAGCTCCTGCACCGCCGCCAGGGTGGCGCCGCCGGGTCCGATGAGGACCCCCAGCTCCGGGCCCTCGACCACCACTTCCGCCGTCTCCTCGTCGACCGTCCGGGTCGAGACCGAGGCTTCGAGGCCGAGCTCGTCGATCATCCCGGCGATGAACCCCCTCGCCGACTCCACCTGCTCTTCGAGCGACAACTCCTCGGTCACTGTCTCCTCCTTCGCCGCGGCGGACGGCCGTGGGTTCCTGGCCCTGCTCGGAGGGCGGGGCGTCTCCCCACCCTCCTCTGTGGCTTCCTCGACGGCCTCGTTCCCGACTGCGCCGCCACCGGAGGGGCCCCGACCTCCCCGGGACCGTGACCGGCGGCGGCGGGTCGACGCCGAGCCGTTGGCTGAGTCCGCGCCGACGTCGCCGGTGGTCGGGGTCCCGTCGCCCTCTGCCACCGCCGTCGCCGCCGTCGCCGCCTCCCCCGTGCGGCTGCCCGAGCGGGACCGTCCAGCACCGCCCGAGCGACGGGCGCCTTCCCGCTCCCCCTGGCGCCGGGTCCTGGTCCGCTTGGGACGGGGGCTGGTGGGCCGCACCCGGGCCCGCACCCGGGCCTCACCCCGCATGCGCCCGAACAAGCCCGCCTTCGGCTCGCTCACCACCACGAACTCGGCGTCGGCGTCGTCCACCCCGAGCTGGTCCAGCGCGGCGTCCTTGGCCTCCTCGATGGTGCGTCCGGTGGTCTCCACCCACTCCATGGCTCAACGTGCCTTTCTCGGACGCTTGCGGGCCGAGCGGTTCTGGGCCGGGCCCTTGGGATCGCCGACACCGTTCTGCGCCGCCGTGCCGTTGGTCCCCGGCTTGGATCCGCCCGCAGCGGGTCGGCGGGGCGCCCCGTTCGAGCCGTTGCCGCGTTGCGTCGAACTCGTGCCACGATCGGTGTCGCCGGGCGGCTTGCCCGTGCGCCTCCCCGATCCGGCCTGGCCGGTCTTCCCCCCACCTGGTCCGGAGCCACCCCCGGTCGAGGGTTTGGCACCGTTGCCGCCCGGGGCCGCCGCCCCCTCCCCGGCCGTGACGCCTCCGGCGTCCCCTTCGGTGGCGCCCCCGGGGCCGTCCTTCCGGGTCTTGTCCCCGCTGCCCCCGGTGGAGCGTCCGGCACGGGTCGTCCCAGGGCCGAGGGCCTTGGGACGAGCGGCGGTCCCGCCCGCCACCTGGCGGGCCTGCTGCTGCTCGAGGGCCCGCTTCTGGGCGTCGGCCATGCGCTCCATGAGGGACCTGCGGGGGCCCCCGCCGTCGCGGCCGGGGAGGACCCCGGTCCGCCCGCTGGGCTTCCGGTCGAGGATGCCCGACCGGAAGATGGCTTCTTGGATCCCGATCCGGCACAGGCTGGACACGACGAAATAGACGTTGACGCCGGCCGAGATCCTCAGATAAATGATGGCGAAGATGATCGGCATATAGCGCTGCATCATTTGCATCTGTGGATTGGCCTGCGCCGCGGCGGGGTTCCTGCTGTTGAGCTGGCGCATTTGGAAGTATTGGAGGCCGATGGCCACGAGCACGATGGCGCCGTAGGGGATGGCGTCGACCCAGGACGCATGGTGCGAGAACAGGGTCCCGGCCATGTCGAGGCCGAAGGCCTTCATGTGCCCGTTGGACGCCACGAGGTTGGCGTAGAGCTTGGTGTGGTGGGAGATATAGCGCGGTTCGGAGATGATCTTGCCGTGCGATTTGACGGTATTGGTCAGACCCCGGATTACGCCGTAGAGGACCACGAAGACCGGGAGCTGGATGAGCATCGGGAGGCAGCCACCGGCAGGATTGATGTTGTGCTCT
>Ga0335073_10011352_pt1 | contig 12499 bp, 9 predicted proteins | sample Lox_Sample_22_FD_207093 | JGI IMG/M metagenome (GOLD analysis project Ga0335073, IMG submission 207093) | Soil microbial communities from Loxahatchee National Wildlife Refuge, Florida, United States - Lox_Sample_2.2 | ecosystem: Environmental > Terrestrial > Soil > Wetlands | place: USA: Florida...
GAAATATACTTTCCGTCGCTCGTTTCGTAGACATCATAGTAATGCGCACCAGTGTCGAGGATATTCTCGCCACGTCCTCCACTCCATACGCCCGCCGCTTTCATCCCGTAAATCGCGGTCATCAGCGACGCCGCACCTTCGACCATCGATACGTCTATCGTCTGCCCTTTGCCGGACTTCTGCGTCTCCAGCAACGCGGCGACCACGCCGAGCGCTAGATACAAAGCGCCGCCGCCGAAGTCGCCGATCAGATTTAGCGGAGGCACCGGCGTCTCGCCTTTGCGTCCAATCGAATGTAGCGCGCCACTTAACGCGATATAGTTGATGTCATGTCCGGCCGCATGCGACAGCGGCCCATCTTGGCCCCACCCCGTCATGCGTCCATAAACGAGCCGCGGATTGCGCGCGAGCGCCACGTCCGGGCCAAGCCCGAGGCGTTCCATCACACCCGGCCGAAAACCCTCGATTATCGCGTCCGCCTTTTCGATCAGCTTGAGTACGACCTCGGCGCCCTCTTTACGTTTGAGGTCCACTGCGACTGACCTGCGGCTGCGATTCAACAGGTTGTATTTGGTCCGCATGCTGATACCGAGTCCGGCATCAGCCGTGCGATCGACCCGGATTACGTCTGCGCCCATGTCACCAAGCAGCATCGCGCACATCGGTGCGGGACCAATCCCTGCCATTTCGACTATCCGGTAACCTGACAGTACTCCCATGACAAATCCTCCAAAGGCAGCGGCAACTCGCGTGATCGCGGCGCGTCGCTCCTATTCGTAGCCGATTTTCAGACAGCCGTGTAGCCGCCGTCCACGACCAGCTCGGACCCGGTGATAAACGACGCCTCATCGGACGCCAAAAACAGCACCGCCCATCCTACTTCATCCGGATGAGCTCCGCGCTTCATTGGCGCCAAGTCGATCAGCGGCTGTAGCTCCTCACGCGGCACCACGTCCACCATCGGTGTCAAAATCACTCCCGGATGAATCGAATTAACTCTGATCTTGTCCGCTGCATATTGGACCGCCGCGGCTTTGGTCAGCAGCCTCACCGCGCCTTTCGTCCCGTGATACGCCGCGGACCCTGCCGAACCGATAAGCCCGTAAATCGATGAAATATTAACGATAGAGCCGCCACCGCGCCTCCGCATTGCGGGGATAGCCGCTTTCATCCCCAGCCATACGCCCTTCTGATTGATGTTAACGATCGCGTCCCATTCCTCTTCGCTGGTTTCCTCGACTCCCTTTACATTCGCGATCCCGGCATTGTTGATCAGGATATCGAGGCCGCCGAATTCGCGCTCGCAGGTTTCGACTGCGGAGCGCCAGTCGGACCCGCGTGTCACGTCGAGGCCGATCGGGTGAACTACCTTGGCCCCTAGTTTGGCGTTGATTTCATCCGCCGTTTGCCGCGTCAATTCGTCGCGGACGTCGCCGATCATGACCTTTGCGCCTTCGCCCGCGAATAGCCGCGCTTCGCTTGCACCCTGTCCGCGTGCGCCGCCCGAGATCAGCGCCACCTTGCCTTTGAGACGATCCATCTGCCGTTACCTCCGACTTGGGCGGTCGTGAGGTAACCCGCGCTCCGCCCCGATTTCCCACACGACCATCTTTTTCTCTCCCTTAGCAGGGATGGGCGGTGCGCGAAAGTTTCCCCTAGCCTCGCTGGCGAGGCTACGCGAGCACGAGTCTGCGAGGGAGATGAGCTTTGCGCCCAAAGGCTCTTAAGGCTCGAAGCTTATTCGGGAAGCCAAAGTTTCGCACTTACCCACTCCAATATCGATTCCCGAAGCACGAAGGGGCGCGTCCGGAAATCCGGACGCGCCCCTTCGTGCTTTCCACCCAGCTGCGGAATGGCCTCCTAAGGCAGGCCGTTCCGCAGCCCACCACCTCTTCCGCTAAGGCACCGCGACGTACGTCAACACCCCTGCCGTCTCAAGGTTCACCGACGATTGGCATGAATGAGTCCCTGCCACACGCGGGACAATCGACGTATTGAGCAGTTTCGTCAGATCAATCACCGCCACGTACGAAGGCCCTCCGTCAGCTGCAAGCCCCATCGCATCGCCGGAATTCGGACTCACGTAGGCTGTCACCGTATGAGGGTCAAAGCCCATAGAGAATATATCGGTGTTGGGCTCGCTCGGGAGTGGACAGGCAACGTAGTCGGCTACCGACGGCGTTCCGCTGCCGGACGTCGCTGGAAGCTGAATCGCGCCGATTAGATTTCCTCCGAATTCCGAAGTCACTATCCCAATATGCGTTCCCTGCGCGACGCTGATTCCGTCCGTTCCGCTCACGAAGCCGGCGAATTCGGGAAAGGTCTGAAATTGTCCCGGCGCCGTCCAAGATCCTGGTGACCCGGATGTAAATACGGCCTGCGTCAGGTCAGTTATATAGAGCAAGTCCGTATTTTCGTCCGTTGCCAAAGCAATCCCCGTGGAGCATTCTTCTGCCGCCGAGTCGAGTTGGCCTCCGACCTGATTCTCAAAGAAGCTGAGGCTGACAGGAGTCGAATTCGAAAAACTCGCCAACTCGTAATCGCCAGCTTCGTTCGGCGATACGATCAGGTTTCGCGTTGGATCGATCAGCAACTCCTCTGTGACGTTGCCGCTGCCCGTCGGAATCGGCTTCTCAAAGGTGTCCGTGCTCATGTCGAGATACTGGAGAGCGGCGCTACCGTTGGTGGTTCCTTCGGTCAGCAAAGCCTGATTGGTCGGCGGATTAAATGTCACGCCGCACGTTTCACATTCGCCGCCCGAGAATCCGGCGAGGCCCGTTGCGCCACTCGTCAGCGTCGTTACCAGCGAGGTTCCGCTAAGCACATAGACGTCCGTTCCATTCGATGTACAGACGGTCTGCCCGGTCAGAGGATTCGATGCGCACGAGTTAACTGGATTGGCGGTCGTGATCGCGGTTGGCGTCGTTCCAGTCCCTTCGATCTGGATTGCTGACACACCCGTTGCATTCACGTTGGTACCGCCCCAACTCGCCTTCGGGACGTATGCTGACACATTCGTCCCCTGCACGAGCACCGCCAGCGAACTCGAAGTGAGACAACTGCCTTGAACCTGAAAGACCTCCGCAAATGGATAAAAATAGATCTTCACATAATTGCCGATACAGATATTGTTACCGGCGATCAGCGCTCCATAGATCACCGTCTGGATCGGGCAGTTAGGCATATTCGTATTCGTTGCCGCCACGAGCGCCACGTTGATTACATCGTCTGGCGCTAGCACCGTTCCATTGACGATAGAGCCCGTGCCGATAGTCACCGGACCGCCGCTCCCAATGACGTTGAATATTACGCGGTCCGGCGTGATCCCGCCGCTCAAACGAATTTGCGTCGGGGCTCCCAGGCTCAACTCGCCAGGCGTGCCGGCCGACCCTAAATTGATTATGACCGAGTCGGTCGCGCCGGCCGTGATCGTGATTTGATTGCTGCCCGCAGTCACTATCGAGGGTACGTCGATCACATTAACCCCCGTCACCGTTGTGATTGCGTAGTTCTGCCCGCTGCTCAACACGATCGCCGGCAGTGTCTGCGTCGCTGTTAGTCCCGCGAGCGTCACCGCGAAGGCCGCCGCGTCCGTGTTAGCGGCGGGAAGCAGTGTAGTGACTTTAGTATTGGTGCCGCTTTGATCGAAGCCATTGTCGCATTTGGACAGGGACTCCAATGTCACCCCGCCTCCGCCGGTCACGCATTGCCCGCCCGCGGTGTTCTTAATGTTGAAGAAGAGTGCCGTTCCACGCGTCTGGCTGGCGATCGCGTCGCCTGCAAGGGAGTTGTTCTTCTGCAACTGGATATTCACTGCACCGGTATCAGGTATACAACCGACATCGCCGGGACATACAGCTGGCGGCGTATATACCTTGGCCGGTAACAACTCCGACATTTGGTCGAATTTGACCGCCCCACTGAGGCTCAGGAGGCCGAATTGATCCGCGTCGCCCAAATCGGTTTGCGCCGCCCACACGGGCGCACTTGCGATACCAGCAACTAATGCCAACAACACCAAAACCCCGGCAAGTTTCATAGCCCCTCCCCTTCAACCCATGATTGTCGTCGAAGGGAGACGAGGTCAGAAGATCCGGATGGTCATCAGTCGCTAGACGATGTAATTCTTTTGGCTACAATGAGTTTCTTTTGAGACGTCGCGAGGTCAACCCGAACCCATCCTCGTATCCTGGGAGTTAGGGACCGCTTGCGAGACTGAATTAGCCCACGTGAATAAAGGGCATTCGTAGGCCGAATCCCTGAGGCCGTATGCGCCTGAAGCTGCGAGCATGCGCATAAAATCTGACGCCTGCTCTTCACCCGCGTCCCACGAAAGGCATCTTACTAGCCATGATCGTCATGAATTGCACATTCGCGTCGAGCGGCAGCCGAGCCATATACAGCACCGCCTCCGCGACGTGCCGCGAGTCAAAGGTTGGCTCGATTGCGAGCGTACCATTGGCCTGCGGGACGCCGCGCGACATCCGCGCGGTCATCTCGGTCGCAGCATTACCGATATCTATCTGCCCGCATGCGATATCATATTTGCGCCCGTCGAGCGCGGTCGCTTTAGTTAGCCCGGTCATCGCATGTTTGGTCGACGTGTAAGGCGCCGAGTTCGGCCGCGGTGCATGCGCCGAGATCGATCCATTATTGATGATCCGGCCGCCCCGCGGCTCCTGATCCTTCATCATGCGGAAGGCCTCTTGTGTGCATAAAAACGCGCCGGTCAGATTCGTCGCGACCACTGCCTGCCATTTCTCAAACGGGATATCTTCCAGCAGCACTGGCGGCCCGCCGATACCCGCGTTATTGAACAGCAGGTCGAGCCGCCCAAACGCCGCACGCGTCTGCTCGAATAGCCCCTTGACCGCCGAAGGATCGCCGACATCTGCCGCAACGATAAGTGTCCGCGCTGAGGCCTCAGGCACCTCCGCCACTACCGCTTCCAGCCGCTCACGCCGCCGTCCTGCCAACGCGACCGCATAACTATCTTGGAGCAGCGCAAGCGCAACCGCCTTGCCGATTCCACTCCCCGCCCCGGTAACGATTGCCACCTTTTCCGCTGCACCCATGATAGTTCTCTCCGTAACAGTTTTGCGGCCCTGTAACTTTACCGTTATATCCAGGCCGATTTCGGTTACCTCGAATGCCCGCTAAACCATAATCCGCCTGTAGCTCAGATTAAAAGCGGTACAATCAATCGAGAGGCTTACATGAGCGATTCAAATCCCCCAGTCATCGCAATCATCGGCGCAGGTGAGATGGGCGCTGCTGTTGGACGCCGCCTCCACGAGTCCGGCGTCCGCGTCCTCACTTCACTCGCCGGACGCACCACCGCCAGCATCGAGCGCATCCGCCGCGCCGGTCTCGAAGTGGTCCGCGACGACGAGCAACTTGCCGCGGATGCCGACTTCATTTTGTCAATCGTCCCGCCTGCCGCCGCCCTCGAAGTCGCCGAGCGTGTGCGCGTTCCGCTCCGGTGCGCCGCCTCGCCAACCCTCTTCGCCGATTGCAACGCGATTGCTCCTGCGACGATGCTTCAGGTCGCCCGCATCCTCGAACCGCTGCCCGTCGTCGACACTGGCATCATCGGTGGACCGCCGCGCGAGGGCACTCAAGATCCCGCTGCCGGACCGCGCTTCTACGCCTCCGGCCCTCACGCCGATCGCCTCGCTATCCTCAATCGCTACGGCCTCGATATCGCTGTAATGGACGCGCCGATCGGCGCCGCGTCTGGCCTCAAGCTCGCCTACGCCGGCCTGACCAAAGGATTCACCGCACTCGCCGCCGCGATCATCACCGCCGCTTCGCGCGACGGCCTTGCCGAAGACCTGCGCGCTGAACTCGCCCGCACCCAGCCGCAATTCCTCACGCGCATCGAGCGCTTCGTACCTGCGATGTACCCCAAGGCTTATCGATGGGTTGCCGAGATGGAACAGATTGCGGCCTTCATCGACGATCCCGCCGGCGGTTCTACTATCTACGAAGGCGCTGCCCGCCTATTCGAAGCGATAGCTGCCGATCTCCGCGATGGACTGCCGTCCGACCGCTTCGCCAGCCTCCCCCGCTTCCGTGCTGGTTCCAATGAAAAAAAGTAGACTAGCCGGTATCGCGCTCGGATTTTTGAGTTGCCTCTGCGCGTTATCGGCAGAAGCGCATACGCCCGCTCCGCCTTTCGACCTGGCCTCCGCCGGCTGGTCGCTGAAGCGAGAGAAGATTCTCAATGCCGAACCCAAGGATGCTGTCTGGAAATTCATGAACAATTTATGGGGCAACAATAATTTGGGCCCCGGTAATGGCAAGCTTTGCGAATTCCATTTCGCCGATCTTCGTCATTCCGGAGAGTTGTCGCTGGTGGCCTCCTACGACGCTGGTGGTACCGCTGACTGCAATGACGTCGATGTCTTTGACAGGACCAGAGCCGGTATCGAGGATTATGATTTCAATAATGACGCTGGAACCTATTTCGACGATGTTGAAGATGTTAATGGCGATGGGAATTACGAACTGGTGTTCGACAAACTGTTCGTGCCGGCCGTGATGGATCACTGCACCGCAACGTGGCCGGTGATTTACGCTTGGACTGGGGATGGCTACAGCGACGTTAGTAGCCTCTACGAGGACTACTATAGGCGACAGCTTAACTCCCCGTCCTCGTTAACAGAGGCCGATGGGCTCGACTGCGAAAAGGCGACGGACGCTAAAATCAGGCGCTTCCTTGGTTCCCGCAACGCGGGCCTGGACGATGCGATAAGATGGTCCGAAAGCCCAGATCCGGCGAGACGCAAATTTGCGGCTGAGATTTTCCGCGACATCGGGACGCCAGAGGCGCTGGAACATCTGAGAGCCTTGACAAATGTTTCGAATCGAAATGTCTCTGAGTCGGCAAGAAACGCTGTACTGGGTATTCAGAAACCGCATCCGTATCCGACGGCTCAACGAGAATTGCTTACTCCGGATGCCAGCACGACCTCCGCGAGATAATCAAACGGTCGCCCCTCCACTGCCGCTCTTCCATCAGATCGTCAAAACTTCATCCACCACCGTATCTTTCCCGCTGGACATCACCCCCGAATTGCGCCAAACAACAGCGGGGATAAATTCAGCCGACGGTTCACTCTTTAACGCCGGCGCGGGATTCCGCCGCCAACGCCTCGCATCTTCTCGCGGACACGCCGCGGCAGCCTGATCACTGCGCCGAAGGTAGCCCAAACCAGCGAGGGCGTAAGGCGACTGAGTCCGCGAACGGAGCGATAAAGATTAGGGGCATCGCATGACGCATCAAGAGCGCCGCGGATGGTTCATTGTCGCGAGCCTGTTCATCATCCTTCTGCTGGTCTTCGGCGGCGGATATGACACCGTCCCCGTCCTCCTTCCAGCTCTCCTTAAAGGCTTCCCGCACTGGTCGCGCCAGCGCGTCTCGATTCTGCCGAGTGTGCTCGCCGCCTCGGCCGGTATCAGTGTCCTGCCCGTCGGATGGCTCATCGACCGTGTCGAAGCCCGCATCGTGATGGCTGTCGGGGCGCTCGCCGTTGGCGGCGCTTTTCTCATCGCCAGCCAGTCGAATTCGCTTACCCCGATGATCTTTGTCTATCTGCTGGTCGGTGTCGGTATCGCCGCCGGCACGATCCTCCCGGGCGCGCTCGTCCTCGCCAACTGGTTCAACGCGCGCCGCGGGATGGCGATGGGTATCGCGAATAGCGGCTCGACCGCCGGCGGGATGGTCATGACGCTCGTTGCCGGTTATGCGATCGTGCGTTGGGGATGGCGCGGCGCGTACCTCACGCTCGGCCTCCCGATGCTCATCATTGCCGTTCCGCTCATCCTTCTTTCGATTCGGAGCCGCCCGCCCGGTGCGATCAAGATGACCGTGGCGCAGGCCGCCGAAACCCTCGAAGGATTTGAGTCCGGCCCGGCTATGCGCACCCGTTCCTTCTGGCTAATCGTGATCGCGCAGTTCTGTTTCGCGTTCGCCGCTACCGGCACCGCGATTCATATGGTCGCCCATCTCGAAGGCCTCGGCTATTCGAGTTCCCGCGCTGCCCTTGCTATGAGCCTCATCTACGGCTTCGCAACCATTGGTAAAGTGGTGATGGGCTTCATGGCCGACCGTCTCACTGCACGCAATACGCTCGGCCTCTGCTTCATCGTCCAGGCGGTCGGCACTGCACTTGTCTTCCTCGCCGCCAACCCCGTGATCGTCGTGCTCTTCGTGATCGTCTATGGTCTGACGGTCGCGGCGCCGCTGATGCTCCTCCCGCTTGTCACCGCCGAATCGTTAGGACTCAAGCGCTTTGGGTTCATCGCCGGGATGACTGGCTTGGCACAGACGTTCGGTGCAGCCATCGGCCCATTGGTGGCCGGCCGCATCTTCGACGTGATGGGCAGTTATACTGCCGCCTTCGAACTGTTCATCATGATTAATTTGATCGGTGCCGCCGCCGCCTTCGCCTGTCGCTCGTACTCGGCGGAGCGCACTCGTCGTGTCAGTGCAGCCCCTTCCCCCGCCCCCGCCTGAAGCTATTCTCTGCCTCTGCTGAAATCGGTCACGAACGAGGTCTTGCTTTCAGCTTATATGCGCGAGGACCGTTCCCATCTGATCCGTATCATAGGCGCATAGCTGGCTGACTTCGCGCGCGAAGCGGCGGGAATTGAGCGCGTCCAGCATCGCCTTGACCGGCACCGTCTCGAGGTCGCGTTCGAGGATCGCGAGATCGTAACGCTCCTCGCGCATCGGGATAAAATCGAGACCGTACGCGCCGGCGGCCACGCGAAGCGTCATGCCGGCATCGGCACGCCCTTCAGCAATCGTCGCGGCCACTTCGAGATGACCACTGACCTCGTCCTGGTAGCCTTCCAGCTGATCGGCTTCGATACCCGATTCGCTGAGCATCTCGTCGAGAGCTGCGCGGGCGCCTGCGCCACGTTCGCGATTTACAATACGGAGTCCCGCACGCGCGAGGTCGGCGGCGGTGTGGAGACCAAGATGATTGTCGGCCGCTACGGCAAGACCCAGCTCCCATCGGGCGAAATTCACCACTATCGCGCGGCGATGGCCCAGGGCCTGCTTGAACTGCGCGAGATTGTATTCGCCGCTGCGCGCGTCCTTGAGATGAGCACCGGCAGCGTGAGCCTGATTTTCAAGCAGTGCGTGCAACGCCTTGCCGCTGGAGCACGAGATCGCAAAGGCGCATACGGCTGAGCGCTGACGCGCGAGCCAATCCGCAAGGAAGGTCACCGACGGATCGCATCCGGCGAGCAGCAATGCCGAATCGATTTCGCCATCCGACCGAAAGGTGGCGACGGCAGCCCGTTTTTGACTGGCCCGCTCGAGCAGCCCGGAAGCCGGAGCCAGCGCGAGGCGTGATGAGACCTGCGGCATCGCAACGACTTTGCCGGCGACCCGTCCCAGGATAACGGCGGAGGGCATAGTCGCTAAGCGAGCCGAATCATTCGAGGGCAAATGCGCTGCAACGCTGCGGCAATTCGCGCCCGAATCGTCACCGAAAAGGGTTTCTACGTTCTCGCCCAGTTCACGCGCGAGACTTAACGCGACGGTGACACTCGGAAGGTAGATGCCCGATTCGATTGCTCCTAACGCCTGGCGTGAAATACCGGCGCGGCGCGCCAGCTCAGACTGAGTGATCGAGCACGCGATACGTGCCTTCCGCAGCCGGTCGCCACTATTAGCCATCATGCTTGTCACGTTTATCCAATAATGGCATAAGGAAGCCGCCTTGAAAATCCGCTAGATGGCGGTCCGGTTCGCGCGATTGAGGCTTCGGCGCGCCGCATCGGCTCACTACAGGGGTAGCGAATCCAATGAGAAATCCTTTCAAACAACCCGGACGCCTCTTGCGGCGATATGCAACGGGGATACTCGCTCTGATTCTGATCGTCGGCTGGAGCGTGCCCGGACGTGCCCTCGCGGCCGACACGCTCACGATCGCGGCGGCGGCGGATCTGACTTTCGCGTTCAAGGAGGTCGTGCCCGAATTCGAGAAGGAGACCGGCGACACCGTCAAGCTGTCATTTGGATCGTCAGGCAACTTCTACGCGCAGGTCCAGAATGGCGCGCCTTACGATCTGTTTTTCTCAGCTGACATTGGCTATCCGAAAAAACTCGAAGCTGCTGGCCTCACCGAGCCGGGGACGATGTATGAATACGCAGTCGGTAAGATTGTTCTATGGGTATTGAATCAATCGCCGCTTGATCTGAGTAAGGGGCTACCAATACTCACTGACTCGAGTGTTCATAAAATAGCAATTGCCGACCCGGCCCACGCTCCATACGGGCGCGCAGCGGTTGAAGCGCTTAAGACAGACAAGCTTTACGACGCCGTCAAGAGCAAGCTTGTACAGGGTGAGAATATCGCGCAGACCGCTCAATTCGTGCAATCGGGCAGCGCCGACATAGGAATCCTGGCGCTGTCATTGGCGCTGGCGCCCAAGCTCCAAAAAGAGGGGCGTTACGGGGCCATACCAGACACACTCTATCCGCCAATCGAGCAGGCGGCGGTCGTGCTCAAAGCCTCGAAAGATAAAGCGGCGGCGGAGGCGTTTATCGCATTCTTGAAGAAACCCGAAACGATCGCATTGATGAAGCGTTACGGGTTTGTCATTCCATCAAAGGGGTAATGCCGCTCTCGCCAGGCATTATAGCTATCAAGCCCAATGAACTGGCAGCCGATCGTACTGACTATCAGGATCGCATTCACGGTATGTGCAATCCTGCTCGTGATCGGTATGCCGATAGCCTACTGGCTCGCGTTTACGCAGCGCCGCTGGAAGTTCATGGCCGAGGCGTTGACGGCGATGCCGCTCGTACTGCCGCCAACCGTGCTGGGCTTCTATATTTTGGTCGCGATTGGGCCGCACAGTCCGGTCGGGCGCCTCTACCAGGAATGCTTCGGGCGTGGGCTGCCGTTCAGCTTCCAGGGACTGGTGCTTGCCTCGGTAATCTACAGTTTCCCATTCATGATCCAACCCATCGCGTCGGCGTTCGCGACAATCGATCGCAATTTGATTAGTGCATCGTTGATATTAGGTGCCTCGCGGCTCAAGACCTTCTTCAGGGTAATTCTGCCACTTTCGATCGGCGGAGTAGTCACGGGAATCGTGCTCAGCTTCGCACATACGATGGGCGAATTCGGCGTGGCCCTGATGGTGGGCGGCAATATCCCCGGCGCGACCCAGACGATCGCAATCGCGATTTACGATGACGTCCAGGCGCTCGATTATAAAAGCGCCAATGAGACGGCGCTGCTGCTACTGGCATTTTCCTTCATTACATTGTCGATCACTTACGCCGTAAATCGGCGGCTATGGGCGGCATGGCCATTGGCCCGTTAACGTTAAACGGTGACCCGGATTCCTTAGGCTGGCCGTTCGCTGCCTCACCCATGCACGGTCTTGCATGGCCAGCCTGTCGCCTTGAATCGAAAGACTTGAGCGGACTGGCCGTTATATCGTTAGGGTGGCGGCGCGGCTCGCTACACGCGTCATGATAAAAGATTGAAGATGACGGGTGCGCAATTTGAAGTAGCTATTCGCAAGAGCTATGAGGCCGATTTCACGCTGGATATCAATTTCACCGTATCGGACGGTATCACGATTCTCTTCGGAGCATCGGGATCGGGCAAAAGTACACTACTCAATTGTATCGCGGGGCTCGTGACGCCGGAGAGCGGGCGAATCGCACTCGGCGACCGCGTTTTGTTTGACGCGGCATCGCGAATCGATCTGCCGGTCGCGCAGCGCAAAGTAGGATACCTGCTTCAGGATTTGGCTCTATTTCCACATATGACTATTCGCCGAAATATCGCATACGGCCTCGATCAGCTTACCCGCGCAGCGCGAACTGAACGGATCGAATTCATCGTCGAGTCGTTCCGGATTAGTCATCTGATGGAGCGCAAACCGGGTGAGCTATCTGGCGGCGAACGGCAGCGGGCGGCACTCGCGCGATCCTTGGTAACAGAGCCAGCAGCGTTGCTATTGGACGAGCCACTGTCGGCGCTCGATCAAGTCGTCAAATCGGCCATCATCAACGATTTGCGCGAATGGAACGAAGCCCATCAGATACCGATAATTTATGTCACGCACGCTCCCGAAGAGGCCTACGCGCTGGGTGTGCGGATGATCGTACTCGAGAGCGGGCGAATGATCGCGCATGGAACACCGCAAGAGGTCCTCAAGGCCCCTCGGAGTGAACGGATGGCACAACTGGCCGGGTTCGAAAACGTCTTCGATGCGGAACTGACGGCAGTCGCAGAAGCGAGTGGCACGATGACTTGCCGCCTGAATGATACCCCGTTGGAGATCGAAGTACCGCTGACGGCAACGCCACGCGATGGGAGGGTGCGTGTCGCGATCCGGGCGGGCGATATTATGCTCGCGGTGACTCGGCCACTCGGCTTGAGCGCACGCAATGTAATCAAAGGGCGCATCAAATCGATCCAGCAGGAAGGCCTGAAACTAATCGCGATAGTGGAAG
>Ga0335073_10011353_pt1 | contig 12499 bp, 12 predicted proteins | sample Lox_Sample_22_FD_207093 | JGI IMG/M metagenome (GOLD analysis project Ga0335073, IMG submission 207093) | Soil microbial communities from Loxahatchee National Wildlife Refuge, Florida, United States - Lox_Sample_2.2 | ecosystem: Environmental > Terrestrial > Soil > Wetlands | place: USA...
GTGCTGATCTGCTTCAGCACGAGCAACTGCAGCAGAACCCTTTCCTGCTCGGAGACCTGGGCCCGGTTGTGGAAACAGGTGTAGAAGACGGCACCGTCCCCGAACTCGACCTCGACCATCAGCGGCCGTCCGGCGTGCGCGGTGCCCGGGGCCGCCACGACCAGGGTCTCGCCCTGGCACCCCTCGAGAACAGACCAGCTGGACATGTCGAAGTGAACAGTGGTCGAGTCCCCCACGATCTGGTGCAGTTCATCGTCAACGACGTTCGCGGCGACCAGGCCGGCCTGACCCGAGCCGCCGAACCGGAACATTCCGGGGAAGGCGTCGGCGATCACGCTGCTGGTCAGGTCCGAGGCGTACAGGCACCCGCCGGCCTGGACAAAACGCTGCAAGCTGGCCGGGTCCAGCGAGTCCCTCGTCCCGCAGTTGTAAAACAGGAGATCACAGTCGTACTCCCCCCCGAACGGCTCGAACGTCACCCCCATCGAGCTCAGGACTTCGCCGATGTTGTCCCAGCCGGGGGAGGTCACGTAGATCTTGCGGCTCCAGCGCCGGGCCAGCTTCTCCAGGTACGGGCCGGGAGGGACCTGGGTCAGGCCCGGGGAATCGAACGTCCTGCGTCTCCAGCCAGACATTCACCCTCCCTGGGCCTCGTCCCCGGCGGGACGCCCTCGGCCATCACGTGATTCACTATATTTCCGCGGGCTGAGACAGGCAGGGTGACCCGCGATGTCAGGCCAGCGCTAGGACGACGGCGTGCAAGATCAGCCCCACGCCCGCCCCCACCACCGTGCCGTTGATGCGGATGTACTGGAGATCGCGCCCGAGCAGCAGTTCCAGCTGGCTCGACGTCTCGGCGGCGTCCCACCGCTCGATGGTCCCCGTGACCAGGCCGGCCAGCTCGTCGTGGAACTGATCGGCGAGGGCCCTGGCTCCCGACTCGACCATGCGCTCGAGGCCGTCGGCGAGGTCCTGGTCTGACCCCAGCCGCTGGCCGGCCGCTACCAGCAAATCGGCCAGCCGGCGCCGCAGTTCGGACTCCGGGTCGGCCGCCTGGGTTCGCAGGGTCTGCTTGGCTTTCTGCCACAGCGACGATGACCAGTCCCGCAGCCCGGCGCTGCTCAGGACGTCGCGCTTGATGCGCTCGCCGCGCTCGCGCAGCTCCGGTGAGGTCTCCAGGCGGTCGGGGAGGCCGGCGATCCACTCGTCGAACTGATGCCGGGTCGGGTCGTCGGGATCGGCGGCCATCGCCGCCAGCCGCTGCCGCAGCCGGGCGTACAGGCGGTCGAAGACCCGCCGGTACACCGCGTCGGGCACCCAGCGGGGCGATTCGAACTCGAACAGGTCACGAAGCTCGGTGTAGTGGTCGGCGAGATAGCGGTCGGCGCCGGACAAGATGGCGTTGAACAGCTCGGCGTGATGGCCTTCCGCGATGATGACCCGCAGCGCCCGCCCGGCCAGCGGCGCCACCTCGACGGCGTCGATCGCCCGGGTCAGCTCGGCGGTGAGCACGCGCTGGACGTCTTCATCGCGGAGCGCCTCGGCCCCCTTGACCACCAGGTCCGCGGCGTGACCCGCGAAGCGGGCGGCGTTGGCCTTGTCGGCCAGCCAGGCGGCCAGCCGGGGCACCAGGCGAGCCGAGCGGATCCGCTCGGCGAGCACATCAGCGTTCAGGAAGTTCTCTTGGACGAACTGGCCGAGGGTGGCGGCGAACTGGTCCTTGCGCTCGACGATCAGCGCGGTGTGCGGTATCGGCAGGCCCAGCGGGCGGCGGAACAGGGCCGTCACCGCGAACCAGTCGGCCACGCCGCCGACCATGGAGGCCTCGGCGCCGGCCTGCACGTAGCCGAGGAAGGTGCCGTGGGCGCCGACCGCGGTCACCGCCACGAACAGCACCGTCGCCCCGGCGAGGAGCGCGGTGGCCCGCCGGCGCGCGGCGGCCAGGCGGCGCGCCCGCACCGCCACCGACTCGTGCTCGAGCGTGGGCACCGGTGAAGCGGACATCGTCACGGCAGGTTCCATGTGGCAGCCCCAGGTCAGTCCGCGGCGCAGGGCGGAACCCGCGACCGCGTTCGGCGAGTGGTTCCCTCAGCAAGTCAGCCTTAGTCTCGCAGCATCGGCCAGATCACTCGCGGCAGGAGCGGCCGCACGACAACGGGGCCGCTACGGCTGGCGAGGACGGCGGCCGGTCAGCGCGATCAGCCGGTCGATGACCGGCGCGCCATGCTCCATTAAAGATCTTCACACCGAACGAACGGGCGCGTGCCCCGGAAACCCGGTCAGCGGAACCCGCGGGCCAGGTCCACCACGCCCGGCAGCGTCAGCAGGCAGTCGACGGGCAGCGCGCGGATGCCCTCGCGCAGGATCCAGTGGTCCATGTAGACGCCGGCCGGCAGCCAGTACTCGTCGGCTAGCAGGTTGTCCGTGACCACGATGGACCCGTGCCGGTCGCCCGGCCGGTCCGGGGACGGCACCCAGAAGGCGCGCTGGGCGCTCTGGCTGACCAGGGGGGCCAGGTCGACGATCTCGCCCCACTCGAGGTAGTCCCACAGTCGCCCGTCGTCGAGAGGGCTGACGGTGAACGGCGGCCAGTGCAGCAACTGGCTGGTTCCGTCCATCGGCATGACCCGGATCTCGGGGAGGGGGACCGAAGCGTCCCGGGTTTCCGGCGGCCTGCCGTGCACCGCCAGCACGGCGGTTACCTTGCTGTCGGTTACCCAGCCGAGCAGCGCGCCGTCGCGCGGGATCGGCATGCTGCCGGCGAGCATCCGCTGGACGATGCCGGACACGGGTTCTCCCGGCTGGATGGCCTGGCTGACCCCGTCGTGGTCCCACGAGCGGAAGACGAACAGGTCGTCGTGGGCCTGGGTGAGGACGAAAAAGCCGGCCGGCCCGGCCGCGCGGTTGATCAGGACCATCGACCGGAACCCGCCGTCCGCGGCGGGCGGGGTGACCGCCAGCGGGTAGCGGCTGAACAACCGCGCGCATGCCGCGGCTGAGCCGGTCCCGGATAGCGCGTGCACTGACATTGACATGGCCTGCTCCCTGGCCGGGGACGGGATCATCCCCCGGCAGCGAGGGCGAGGGCGGGGGCAGCCGGGCCCACCCTCGGTGACTCGCTGCCGGGGGAAGCTAGGGCATCCACCCCGGCTCGCATCCGCCTCCGGCGAGATCTGGCTGGAACGCGAGCGCGAAGTACATCGCCTTGCCCTCCGGGGTGCGGTAGAAGCCCCACTCCTGCGAGAGGGTGGCGACGAGTATCAGGCCCGGCCCGGTTTCCGCGTCGACCGGGGCGTCCGCCTGCCCCGGACCGGCGCGGTGGACCTCGACGCGGAACTGACCGCGGGCGCAGCGGACGGCGAGGGTGACGGCCTCAGCCGCCTCGTACCTGATGGCGCTGGTCACCAGGTCGCTGGTGAGCAGGAGCGCGACGTCCGGGTCGACCGGGACCTGCCAGGCGCGGATGGCGGCCCGGACCTGTCTACGGGCCTCGGCCGCCGCGGCCGGTCCCGCGGTCAGCCGGAGGCGGCACTCCTGGAGTTCGGGTGGACGAGGCGGCGCGATCGTGATCATCGGATTCCTTAACGGGCCGGTTGGTGCAGCCGCGCGAGGCGCGGGCTGTGGGTGGCTGCCCCCGGGAAGGTCCGGACAGGTGGTGAGGTGCCTGGTGCCGGGTTGCACGACAAATAGTGCTGCAATTTGCAGTGCGAGACATCGGTCAGTTGACGTATATCGAACGAGCCAGGCCCGTCTCCACGCCGTCTGCACGGCGCCCGCACCGGCCTTCCTCGGCCGGCGGCTACAGCTGGCTCAAGCCGCCCGCGCTTCCTCGACCGCCGGCCCGGCCCGCCGGGTCACGGCTGACCCCGGCGGCCAGCGCGTCGTGCTGTTCCCGCAGGCGGGCCAGCGCCGCCTCCAGCTCGCGGACTCGCTGCTGGAGGCGGTGCATCTCGGAGAGCACGCGAGGATCGGGCCGGGTTGGACGGGGCATGCGATACCGGTGGTGGCCAGATGGAGATGAGCGGCCTCATCGCAAGACGCCGTCGCGCTCCGGGCTCCGCCGGTCCCGGTCAGGGTCCTTCACCGGGCCGCGGGTCGCCCGGAGGCTGGCCCAGATCGCGACCGCCAGGCAGCCGGCGATCATCGCGAGCCAGGCGAAGACCGGGATATGGACTACGTCCGCCAGCAGCATCTTCAGCCCCACCAGGCTGAGGACCGCGGCCAGGCCCTGCTTGAGGTAGACGAAGCGGTGCATGAGGTCGGCCAGCAGGAAGTACACCGACCGCAGCCCCAAGATGGCGAAGGCGTTCGAGGTGAACACCAGGAACGGCTGCTGGGTGACGGCGAAGATAGCGGGAATCGAGTCGACGGCGAAGATCACGTCGCTGATCTCGACCAGGACCAGCACCACCAGCAGCGGGGTGGCCGCCAGCCGGCCCGTCCGGCGCACCCAGAACCGCTGGCCCTGGTAGTCCGGCACGGCCGGGATCACCCGCTGCACCAGGCGCATCGACCGGCTGCCGCGCGGGTCAGGGTGGCCGTGGGAGCGGATCATCCGCCACGCGGTGATGAGCAGGAAGACCCCGAAACCGTACAGCACCCAGTGGAACCGCTCGAGCAGGGCGGCGCCGCCGGCGATGAACGCCGCCCGCATGACCAGCGCGCCGAGCACGCCGAAGAACAGCACCCGGTGCTGGTAGGCCCGGGGTACGGCGAACGCGGAGAAGATCAGCGCGAAGACGAAGATGTTGTCGACGGCCAGGCTCTTCTCGATCAGGTAGCCAGCGAAGTACTCTCCGGCCCGTTCCGTCCCCCAGGCCGCCCAGACGACGACGCCGAAGCCGGTTCCCAGGGCGAGCCAGACGGCGCTCCAGGCCGCGGCCCGCAGCATGGTGACCTCGTGGGCGCGCCGGTGCGCGAACAGGTCGACGGCGAGCATGGTCACGATGGCGGCCAGCGTCGCCGCCCATATCCACACCGGAACCGTCATGGGCGAGTGGCTCATATCTGCTGGGCGTGCAGGACGGCGTGACCTCTGCCGCGGCTGATCGCCGACCAGCGCACCGGAGCCGGATCGAGCTCTTGTGTCATGAACAGTCCCATCGTCGTGTCAGTCAGCGGCGCCCGCCGGGCCAGCCGGCGGGCGCCGCCATCCCTGGAGAACGGCCTGGCGGGCGGATCAGGCGGCCTTATCAGCGCGCTCCGCCCCGGCGTCCGGCCGAGGACGCCCGGCCTCGGGCGCCTGGACCCTCGGACGGGGCTGCGGCGCGCGGGCGGAGCGGATTATGGCCTCCGAGGCGCGCAGGAGCTCGTCGTCGAGATACCCCAAGGCGCGGAGCGCCCGGCGCGGGACGGCCAGCGTCCGCCCGGACCACAGCCGACGGTTGGCTGTCATGGCGGTCACCTCCTTCTCCTGGTGATCTCAGCCAACCCGGCCCGGGTGGAGTGGCGGTGCGTTCGCCGTGGGGATCCGATGGAGAAGGCCGGGTCGGCCGCCGACCGCGGCGCTCGCCGCGGCTACGGCTGAGCCTCGAAGACGTGCGCGGTCATCCGCGCCGTCACCGGGCCAGCCCCGAGGCGCGCGGTCATCTCGTCCTGGACACGCGCCGTGGCGGCGGCGAGGTCGCCGCGAGCCTCGATGGCCAGGCGGAGCGGTGTCCCGGTACAGAACCCTGCGGCCACGTCGGCCGCCGAGTCCGCCCGCGCCACCAGAGTCAGGGTTTCGACTGAGCGGCACTCAAGGCCGCCAGCGCGAAGATCGCCGGTGATCACCTCGATGTCGGCATAGCCATGCGGCACATCGGCCACGAACCGAGGCGGATCGCCGGGGAAGACGCGCTCCAGGCTGGCCATCAGCACCGCGGCAAAGTCGTGCGTAGCCACCGGGCCCCAGGTGCTGAACAGCAGCCGGCCGCCCGGGGCCAGCACCCGCCGGGCCTCGGCGAAGGCCAGGGGCTTGTCCGGGAAGAACATCACGCCGAACTGGCAGGCGATCACGTCGAACCGCGCACCGGAGAACGGCAGGCACAGGGCGTCGGCCCGCTCCCACCTGGCCCCGGCCACCCGGCCCGACCCGAACGTGACCATCGCCGCGTTCAGGTCGGTCGCGGTGATCTCCGCCGCGGGCATGGCTGCTACCAGCTCGCGGGTCAGCACCCCCGTCCCGGCGGCGAGTTCCAGCACCGTGCGGGGCTCGCGGCGGGCGACCCGGCGGGCCAGGTCCACGGCGAACGGGCGGAACATCGCCGGCCCCAGCCACCGGTCATAGGCCTGCGGCATGGGGCCCGCCCACAAGCGGTCCTGATCCATGCCTTCGAGATAGCCCAGCCGGAAGGACCTGCAATGTGCGCGCCATGGAGACCCGGTGGAGGCGATCCCCGCCGGGCCCTCACCCGGACGCAACCGGCTGGGGAGAATGGATGGCATGGGTGCGCGTGTCGCGGTGCCGCTGCGGGTGCTGCTGCCGTGCCTGGCCGTGGGCCTGGCGGCATCGGGGGCGGCCGCGGGCGGCCTGGCCCTGGTGTCGGGGACCAGCGGCTACCTGACGCGGCAGGCCAATCAGGAGGTCCGGGCGTGCGCGGGGAGCGTGCTGAGAAGCGGCCTGGTGGCCGTGCCCGGCTCGGCCCCGGCTCCCGGCCAGAAGGCGGCCTGCGGCGTCGAGTTGCTGAGCGCCGGCGGGCAGGTCCTGGTGCCCGCGACCGCCGGCGCCGCGGCCGGCCCGGTGATCCCGCCCGGCCGCTCCTGGCTGGCGGCGCACCTGGGGCGGCCGGTGACCATCCCGGGGCCGGGGACCGGCGGGCGCTGGCGCGTGCTCGTCACGGCAATCCGTTACCAGGCCCGGCGCATCCCGTACGTGTACGGAGCCGACGACACGCGGTACCTGGTGGGCGGCCCGGCCGGGCCCGGCCAGCCGGGCCTGGCCGCGGTGATGGCCGGACTGGCCGGCACCGGGCGGGTCGCGGCCGGTTACGCCGCCGCGGCGGGCGTGGTGCTCGTGCTGCTGGCCGCCGCGGCGCTCGCCGCGACCCGGGCCATCACGCGGCCGCGGCGCCTCGCCGCTGCCCTGGCCGGGCTCTCCGGGCCGCCGACCGCCGGGAACCCGGCTGGGGCCACGCCCCGCCAGGCGGCACGGCAGATGTCGGCGCGGCTGGCCGAGGTCAGCCTGGAACTGCGGACCCCGGTCCAGGTGGTGCACGGCTTCGCGCAGTACTGCCGGCAGCGGGGCACGCCCTCGCCGGCCAACGCGGACCGGATGATGCGGCGGATCGCCGGCGAGGCCACCCGGATGGACGCCCTGCTGCGAGCCCTGGAGGCTCCCTCGCCGTCATGTCCTGCCCCGGACCAGGAGTGACCGTATATGGACACTTGTGTCCGTGGTGATCGGCATGCCTGCTGCAGCCGAAAATCGCGGTCTGCTAACGAATTTCGGCAGTGACCGCACCTAGACACTTGTGTCCGTGTTACGGTCGCGGAGTCTTACTGTTTGGAAAAGTGCGGTTTGGTCACGCCGGGGGGTCTCGGCGGCCGCCAGGCGGGGATGTCGGGCCACGCCCAGCGGTGTGTTTCTGCGGGCGGACGAGCCGACGCCTTCCCTCCGGGCTTATCTCGTGTGAGGCGCAATGGCGTTTTTCCGGCGTCCTGTCCGTTCACGGCCCATCAGGCTGTTCCTGATCAGCATGTTCGCCGTGCCTTTGGTCTCCCTGGTGGCGCTATGGGGCTTCGCGGCCAGCATTACGGTCCGTAGCGCCATCAGCGATCACGACTATAACGTGAGCGCGGCGGCCATCGCCTCGGGGGTCAGGGGGCTGATCATCGGGCTGCCTCAGGAACGGGCGCAGTCCTACCTCTGGCTGCTCAGCGGCCGACAGGCTCCCAAAGCGTCCCTGCTCGCCGCCAGGCAGCTGGTGAACGAGGAGATCCCGGCGGTCCAGTCCGCCCTGGACGCCGAGCGGAACGGGCTCCCGGCTCCATCCAGATCGGAGCTGAATGCCCTGTTCGCCGGGCTGGGACAGCTCGGGACGACCCGGGCGGCCGTCGATTCCGGCGCGATAAGCCCGGCGGCCGCATTCGGCGTCTACAGCACCATCATCGATCACCTCTTCCTCTACTTCGACTCATCGGTCCAGGACCGGGGGGCCTCGCTGACGGGGATCTCGGTTGGCGCCTCGGACTCGGGGTACGCGTTCGAGATGACCACCCGGGAGATCGCGCTGGAGGGCGGTGCGCTGCTCGACAAGGGCCAGATGAGCGAGGCGGCCCGGACCCTGTTCGCCAGCAGCGTGGCCAACCGGCGCCTGCTCATGAACGAGGCCCTCGCCCTGATGACGCCCAGCCTGACCGCCGGGTACATCAGCCTCGAGAACTCGCCGGCCTACCAGCAGTTCCAGACCATGGAAAACCAGATCCTGGCCAGCACGGGCGCCACCGCAGCGGTAAATCCCGGTGCCTGGCAGTCGGCCTCGCAGGCGGTACTGGGCGCCATGGAGAAGACCCAGCTCGACAACGCTAACCAGCTGACGGCGATAAGCGCCGCGCGGAGCGACCAGCTGGTCACCGAGGCCGTCCTGGCCGCAGGCCTCGGGCTGGTGGCCGTCGTCGTCTCGGTCTTCCTGCTGGTGTGGTTCGGCCGCAAGGTCACCAGGGACCTGGGCGGGCTGAACGACAGCGTCCGGAGCATGGCCACCGAACGGCTGCCGCGCGTGGTCGAACGGCTCCGCCGGGGCGAGGACGTGGATGTGAGCGCGGAGTCCCCGCCCCCGGCTACCAGCACCATTCAGGAGGTCTCCCGGATCGCCGAGTCGTTCGGCACCGTACAGGCCGCGGCCGTCGCCGCCGCCGTCGACCAGGCGAGGCTGCGCAAGGGCGTCAACCAGGTGTTCCTGAACATCTCCATGCGCAATCAGTCCCTGCTGCACCGGCAGCTGGGGATGCTGGACTCGATGGAGCGGCGGACCAGTGAGCCGGGAGCGCTCGCCGACCTGTTCCGCCTGGACCACCTCACCACCCGTATGCGCAGGCACGCCGAGGGCCTGATCATCTTGTCGGGATCGGTTCCCGGCCGCGGCTGGCGGGATCCGGTGCCGGTCATCGACGTCCTGCGCGCCGCGGTCGCCGAGGTCGAGGACTACGTCCGGGTCGACGTGACCAGCGAATCGGACGACCTGGTCGCGGGGAACGCGGTCAGCGACGTCATCCACCTCGTGGCGGAGCTCGTGGAGAACGCCACGGTCTTCTCCCCGCCCAATACCCGGATCGAGGTCCGGGCCGAACGGGTGGGCACCGGCCTGGTCGCGGAGGTCGAGGACCGCGGCCTGGGCCTGTCCGCCGACGAATTCGACGAGATCAACCGGCGCCTGGCCAGCCCGCTGGAGTTCGACCTGGCCCACAGCGAGCAGCTCGGGCTGTTCGTCGTCAGCCACCTGGCGGCCCGGCACGACATCAAGGTCTCGCTCCGGCGGTCCGCGTACGGCGGCACCACGGCCATCGTCCTGCTGCCGTTCGGCGTGGTCGTGCGGCAGGAAGAGGCCAGCCTGCTGGGCCGGCGAGACGGGGAGCCGGGCGACGGAGGTTTCCGCGGCCTGACCGGACGGCACCGGCTGCCCGCCATCGCGCCGGGTCCCGGGGCGAACCCCGTTACCGGGGCGGGCCCCGGTAACGGGGAATGGCCCGCGGTATCCCGGGCCCACCCGCTGGCGCCCTGGGAGACCGAGCCGCAGCCGCAGCCGCGGCCGGCCGAGATGCAGGCACCGCCGCTGGCCACGGCCCCGGTGAGCACGCCCCCGTGGGACGCCGCAGCGCCGGCCTCGTGGGATGCCGAGGCGCCGGCATCGTGGTTCGAGCCCGGGGCATCTCAGCGCGAGCCGTCGCGGCCGGACGGGCCGGCCGACCCGGTCCCGTCCGCCGCACCGGGTGCACCCGAGCCAGCAGGTCCCACCTCGTCCGGCCGCCATCTCGGGATGCCGATCCGGGTTCCGCAGGCCAGCCTGGCCCCGCAGTTGCAGGCCCGGGGAGGTACGGCCGCGCAGGAGGCGGCGGAGGACCAGGCACCCGAAGTCCATCCGCGGTCGCCGGAGGCCACTCGCAACATGCTGACCCTGATGCAGCAGGGGTGGCGGCGCGGGCGGGTGGACGATCTCGACGATCCCGAGGGCGCTCCCGGCAGGGGAACCGACCGATAGCGAGGCTGGGGAATGGCACAGACTGATACCGCCGGGCAACTGAGCTGGCTGCTGGACAACCTGGTCGATCAGGTCGAGCATGTCCGGCAGGCGCTCATCTTGTCCCGGGACGGCCTGGTGGTGGCGGCGTCCCGGGGCCTGACTCCCGAGGACAGCCAGCATCTTTCGGCCCTGGCCGCCGGCATGCAGAGCCTGGCCAAGGGAGCCGGCCGGCACTTCCGGGCCGGCCAGGTGCGGCAGACCATCATCGAGATGGAGTCCGCCTTCCTGTTCGTCATAGCGGCCGGCCAGGGGACCTGCCTGGCGGTGCTGACCTCCGCGGAAGCGAACGTGGGTCTCATTGCCTATGAGATGGCGATGTTGATACGGCGCATGGGCCGGTATCTCGCCGCCGAGCCGAGATTTCCTGACCAGGAAATAGCCGCGGAGTGACCAGCCGCGACGGTTACCAGGACCGCTGGTTCGACCGGGAGGCCGGGCCGGTGGTCCGGCCCTACGCGGTGACCAAGGGCCGGACCCTGCCGAGCGGCGGGGCGGAGTTCGGCCTGATCGATGTCGTGATCGCGACCAACCTCCGGCCGCCGGAGCATTTCCGGCCCGGGCCGGAACACCGGCGGATCTTGAGCCTCTGCCGCCGGCCTACTCCCGTCGTCGACCTGACCTCGGAGATCGATCTCCCCCTCGGGGTGGTCCGGGTGCTGCTCGGCGACCTGACGAGCGAGGGGATGCTCCGGGTTCTCTCCACGCAGAAGCAGCCAGTAACCGATCAGCGGCTATTGAGGATGGTGCTCGATGGACTCGAATCCCTTTGACGGCACGCTGTCTTCTGCCGGGGCGGCCGTAACCGTGCCGCCAACCGCCAAGATCCTCATCTCCGGAGGCTTCGGCGTCGGGAAGACCACCCTGGTCGGCGCGATCAGTGAGATCAGGCCGCTGCGGACCGAGGAGCCGATGAGCGATCGCAGCGTCGGCGTGGACGACACCCGGGGCGTGGGCGCCAAGACCACCACCACGGTGGCCATGGATTTCGGCCGGATCAGCTTCACGTCAGGGCTGGTGCTCTACCTGTTCGGCACGCCCGGCCAGGAGCGTTTCTGGTTCATGTGGGACGATCTGGCCATCGGCGCCGTCGGTGCGGTGGTGATGGCCGATACCCGGCGCGTGGCCGACTGCTTTGCCTCGATCGACTACTTCGAGCAGAACGGGATGCCGTTCGTCATCGCCGTCAACTGCTTCGACGGCGCCCCGCGGTTCGAGCCGGACGACATCAGGATCGCCCTGTGCCTGGGACCCGAGGTGCCCATCGTGCTGTGCGACGCGCGCAACCGGGACTCGGTCAAGAAGGTGCTGGTCAGCCTGGTCAGGTACGTCATGAGCACGAGCAGCCGGGCGAGCCGCGTCAGCATCGCCTGAGAAAGTTCGTGTCGGCGGGCCTGTTCCCGGCCGAGTAGACCCGGCCGTCATTCTGGCCGGCCGCCGGCGCGGATACCGGTCTGGCTCGCGCAGGCCGGGGCGGCGCAGGGTAGGGACCATGACGCCGAGACTGGACCAGATCAACCGGCACCGGGAGCGGGCCCGGCGGGACCGCGCGGACCTGGACGCGGTGCTCGACGCCGGGCACCGCGTCGGGACCCTGAGCACGGTGGCCGACGGCAGGCCGTGGGTGGTGCCGATGCTCTACGGCCGGGCGGGCGACCGGATCCTGATGCACGGCTCGGTCGGAGCGGGGGCCTTGCGGCACGTGGCCGCGGGGGCCCCGGCCGCGCTGTGCGTGGTGCACATCGACGGCTGGGTCTACGGGCCCACCCTGTTCGACTCCAGCGCCAACTACCGCTCGGCCGTCGTGCACGGCCGCCTGGCCGCGCTCACCGGGGACGAGGCGGCCGAGGCGCTGACCCAGATCGCCGAGTGCCTGACGCCGGGCCGCCCGGCCGAGGTGCCGCCGCACACGAAAAAGCAGCTCGCGGCCACGGCCGCGCTGGCGCTGGACATCGCCGAGGGCCAGTGGACGGTCAAGGTCCGCGACGCGGGACCGGCCGAGCCCGCGGCCGGGGAGGCCGATCCCGGGCTGTGGACCGGGATCTTGCCGATCCTCAGCGCCTACGGGTCGCCGCAGACCGCAGCGCACGTGCCGGCCGGCACGCCGGTCTCGCCGTCGGTGCGCCGCGTCCTGCGCCGCGCCGGGCCGCCGGTCAGCTGACCGCCGTCAGCTCCGCGGTGATCCGCCCGATCAGCGCGGCCGCGGCCTGGGCCATGGTCTCGGGCAGCCGCGAGTAGCCGCAGATCAGCCCGGATCGCGGGGCTGATCCTCCGGTGGCGCA
>Ga0335073_10011354_pt1 | contig 12499 bp, 7 predicted proteins | sample Lox_Sample_22_FD_207093 | JGI IMG/M metagenome (GOLD analysis project Ga0335073, IMG submission 207093) | Soil microbial communities from Loxahatchee National Wildlife Refuge, Florida, United States - Lox_Sample_2.2 | ecosystem: Environmental > Terrestrial > Soil > Wetlands | place: USA: Florida...
GCTGCCAGCGGCGGCGGCCGTACCTCCGCCCGATGCCGCAAGGCCTCCGGTATAGGCCGAAAAAGAAAATTGCGTGGAGCTTGGAATGGCGGTGACGGGGAATGTCCCGTTGTAACCGGCGACCGCGATTTCGCTGGTGGTTACGAGTTGGCCGACGACAAAACCGTGCGGCGCCGTTGTTTGGATCGTGGCCGTGGCGGAAGACGCCGTGCCTCCGCCGGAAGCGGCAAGGCCACTCGCGCCGGCGATGTACGTGAATTGCGTGCTGCTCTGCGCGGCAACGACTGGGAATGTTCCGTTGTAGCCCGTGACGCCGACTCCCGCGATCGTCACCGATTGTCCGGCGGAAAGTCCGTGCGCGGTGGCAGTGGTGAGGGTGACGAGATAACCGTTTTCGGTGGCACCCGCCGGGCTGGCGGCGATCGTCACGGCGGCGGGCTGCGTTGCGCCAGTCGGACTCGCGGCAACAGATACAATCACATTTTCATCGACGACCGTTGGACCGGCGCCTGGTCCACCCTGGCTGACGCGATCGAAATTCGTGTCGTCGAATTGGCGGGGCAGGTCGTTGCCGGTCATGCCGTCGCTGATAGCGATATATTCGCGGCCAAAGATCGTTGTCGAATCTCCGTACGCGTTCGCGGTGAGCCCTGTGGCCACGGTCGCGAGCGTTCCCGGCGTGGTCTCTTTGTAGAGCACGCCGTTCGAGTCCAAGACCATCGTGCGGAGCGTGGCGTTGAGGGTTTCGTAAGTCTTGATGTAGTTGATGGTCGGATTGCCCGCGAGCGGCCCGAAGAGCGCCTGCAAACCCGGCCGGGTCAAAACGCCGCCGTTGCCGAAGACGACGTCCTGGCAATTGGGCGAGACTCCGTGCGGCAGGTCGGCGGGAGAGATATCTGTCACCAGCCCGCCGAAAATTTCGATGGGAGCGTCTTGTGATCCAAGTGTGGACATTTCTTTTAATGTTAGATACTTCTGTGAGATCTATGCATCTTCAGGCGCGCTTCGGAGAGTGCTCCCAGTGAGGGTACTGGGCGTGTCTGAGAAGCACCGAGGGTTGCTCTGCAGCCCCTGGAGTTCGAGTCTCGCGCTCTACGCTCTGCTCTCAACTCGCCAAAGCGAGCCCCGGCAATTCGTGCTATGCTTACTTTGCGTTTCTCAGGCGCGCCCAGAAATTTGGATCACAATGGGCGACTCTTCGGAGCCGCCCTTGTTTTTTGGTGGCGAAAATTGCGCCAGGCCAAGGGTGCTTGGCAAGCGTGCCCAGTGCACGTTGATTTTCACGGCCGCGATTCCTCGCCGTCCTTTTCATGATCAAGCTTAGACGAAAGACACACAGGCAAGAACGCCTGTGCTAGCCACCAGCTACTTCCCTGCTTCTTGCGGTTGATTCCCTGCCCTGTCCTGGCTCCCTGATTTGTCCCGGCGAGACCTTTCGTGCGGGCCAAGGCCATATTGTGCGGCTTTCTCGCGGTCGAGGATGGCGCCGCAGGACTTGCAGACGGCTACGCCATGCTTGATTTTTTCGGCGCAAACGGGACACTCGGCGAGCGGCTTGGGGTCGTAGAGCCAAGGTTTTTCGAGGCCGAGCTGACGCGCGGCGCGGCGCTCGAGATCGGTGATAAACATGGGATTGCGCGTGCGCTCCCATTCGAGGTCGGCCGCAGCCACAAGGCGGCGATGAAACTCTTCCAATCTCTGGCGTGCGTCGGCAAGCTCCCCTTCCGTCGGTAATTCTCCCGCGGCGACAAATACGCCGTGAAAGCTTCCCTCTCCCGAATCGCCGTTAATTTCGCGGGCGATATCTTCGGCGACTTCCCGGGCGGTGACGCGGTAATCCATCATGCGTTTGTCGCCGATATCCATCAGGCCGTTGCAGCCACGAATCGGCGTAATGGCGAACGGCTCACCAGGTTGGGGCGAGCTAACAACCAGAGAGCCAAAGTAGGTGCGATGCCGCGGCGGCCATTTTTCCGTCGAGATGTTGACGAGCGAAACCGTGCTATTTTCCGTTGCTGTTGCCATGGAATTGCCTTTCGAGAAAATGAGAAGTGTTTTGAAAATCCGGGACAGAGCCTATTGCATACGGTATTGAACGACCACGTTGGCATCCGCCGGGCTCGTGGAGCAGCCAGCGGCGGCGGTCTGGACAGCGAGCGTCAACGATGCCGCGGCAGCGTAATTCTGCGTGATCGGGCCGGAATCGTTGCCGGCGGCGGAAATTGTCACGCTGACGGGACTCGTGCCATCGGTCAACTGAACCACGGCGCTGGTAGAACAGCCTGCCGGAGCCGTCTTTGCCTGTACTTGCACGCGAGTGACGGTGATGGCTTTGTCGAGTGTCCAGGTCGAACCCGTCCACGTCGAGGTGAGCGTTCCGGGCAAAAACACGTTCAGCAGGCCGCGCGGACTCGCGGAGAAGGTCTCCGAACCAAAAGCCACGCCCTGCGTAAAATGCTGCGTTTTTGTCCAATCCTGCTCGACATCGAGATGTCCGATAGGGTGCAAGTTGCCGCCAGACCAATTCTTCAGAGTGGCCACGTCGCCGGCAACGCTCAAGCCCGGCGAGCCGGAAGTGATCTGCGTGTCGGTAAACGTAAGCGCCACCGCACCATTCTTGTAGCAAGTAAGCGCACCGCCCGGGGCAGCCTCGATCCGCAGAATGTCTCCCGGGGCGCCAGTGGATGCAGTACTCGTGAGGTTTGTAGCCACGGTGCTCAGCACGCGTTGGATGAAAACGGTGGTGGTATTTTCCAAGCAGCTATAGTAGGACGAACTACTTCCTGTCCCGCTGGCGAGCACGCTGACCCCGGGGTAGTCCGTGGTTCCATTCAAGGCAGTGACGGTGGCCTGCGCAAATTGCACGTTTGAAAAGGAATTTACCTTCCAGAATGCGGAATTCGTTCCCGTAGTCGTCCCTTGAAACTGGTTCGAGGCGATGTTGAGGCCGTTCTGCTCGACGGTCCAACTGGATCCGATCGCGCCGTTGGCTCGGGTGGCGTTGTCGTATGCACTATTGACGTAGCTCGAGACGGGAACGATGCCGGTCACATCGGGAAGAGTCTGCGTGCGTGCCGCGGTCAGCGGAGCCGGAGAAATCACGTCCGAAAAATTGTTCGCCATTTTGAGCTGATACGTGGATATGCCGTTGGAGTTCAAGGACGAGGTAACGCCGGTATTGGAGATCGGGGGACTGTTGTTGCATGCGGCGGTGAAGGAATCGACATAGGGCGTGCTGCCCGCGATGTAGTCGGTGGCGCACGGCGTGACATCGGCCAGCACGCCATCCCGATAGGGTTTGTAGCCGACCGCGCCGGCGGGCAAAGTGGGCGGCGTGACGGTAACGGTTTGATTGCCGCTCGTGGTAGTCGCGGAGATCGAGGGTCCTATGGTCGTTTCTCTTCCATTTGCGTCAATAGCTGTAATCGCATACGTATGAGTGCCGACCGGGACAGCGCCTCCCGAGCTCACGACGGCGGAGGCCGGCGCGGCGGGGACTCCCATCGGATAGTAGAACTGGCCTGTACCAGTCACTTCGACGGGCACGTTGGAATAGCTTCTCTGCGTCGCAGGACCATAAAGGCTTGTGCTGATGACTTGGGTTGTGGAGGGCAATCCCGGGGCGCAGCCTGAAAATCCGGAGACAAAGTCGATGCCACCCAGGGCAGCCCCGGAGAAAAAGGCTTGCGAGCTGGTAGCGCAGGATGGCTCGATCACGCGAATGTTGCTCATGGTGGCCGCATTCGTTAAATCCACGATGGGAGTGGCAAGACCGCCCACGGGGTCGGCATAGGTCATGCGCTCAATGTGAATTTCATTGATGGTGTTCGAGCCGGTATTGAATCGGAGCGAAGGATAATAGCTGCTTTCGTTCAAGACCTCGTAAAACGTATCGTGGCCCGTTCCTCCAACAAGGCCAGTTTCGCCCGCGGTGTCAAACAGCCATTCTCCGCCGCCCATTTGGGTATAGTCCCACTCCATGATGCCAGCGAGTTGCTGACTGAAAGCGCCGAAGCCCATGTCCACGACGTCCCAGAGCGAGGGCGGGATCCCCCAGCCGAGTGCGGCAGTGCCGATGCCGCCATAGCGGAAATTAAAGTTAAAACCGCCGCCCATTTTGAAGGGCTGAGCGTAATTTCCGCCGTTCATGTAAACATTGTCGTAGGTGATGGTCGTAACGTTGTTGCCGCTGTTGTCCTGGTCTTGAACGAAACAGCTTTGATAGGGTACGTCGCATTCCGCGTTTAAATTTTGAAAAGTAACATCGCTGCTCGATCCCGGTTCCATCAAAAACATGGGATATGCCAGTCCTAAGATGCGCGTCGTGACGTACTTGCCAAAGGAGGGACCCGCCCCATTCCCGCCGGCGCCTTGAATGGTTCCCTCGATAACATTTGACGAGCCGGGAATGATCGGGTAGTTGACTTGGAGCTGCGCCCCCAGCTGGAGCATGGTGTTCTGCGGGCAGCCAGCCGCAAGGTTCAAGGGAGAATTCACAACGTAGAGAGCGCCTTGGGGATTAGAAGCTGGGACGAAAATGGTTCCGCCAGTCGTTCCCATCGCGGCCGATGCGCAGACAGCAAGAAAGTTTGGGGTATTGTCGTGAAAGACGGTCGCCCCCGTGAGCGAGGCGACGGCGTTGCTCGCGAGGGTGATGGTGTTGCCGGCGATGCTGGTTATGGTAGTAGCCAGTATTCCGTTGGTCGGGCTGCTTGGCGGAGTGGAAGGAACATAGGCGGGTTTGACGGGCGCCGAAAGCCCCCAATCAATGAAAGCGCTGTCCATCCCTTGGCTGATGCCGGCCAGAGAATACGCACCCGCGCCTTGGGAACGATAGATGTAATAGCCCATGACCGTGTACGGCTGCATGGTCCATTGCACGAGGTTCTTGGCTACGACCTGAGCGGTGCCGCCGCTTGGGCAGTACGTTCCGTTGGGAAGCGTGGCTATATCGATGTTGAAGGTGGTGGAAGTAGGAGTCGCGGCAATGGTCCAAGATCCCTCGACCGCAGTAGTGCCGGTTGTACCGCGCGGAATATTGACGGGAACACCGCTTTGGAAATTGTGAGCGGCCGTCGTGGTAAAGGTCATGACGCCGTTGTTCTCGACGCATCCATTGGCCGCGAGGGTGGCGCTGGTGACGCCAAGCGCGGCGGCCCCGCTCGTGGTGGTGAAGGCCGGACTCGCCGGGCTAAGTTCTCCGTGAAAGCCGATGGCGACAACCTTGTAGTTCCAGGTGGTCGTGCCGTTCAAGATACCCTGCGGTGTGACGGCGCTTGGCGTCACCGCGATCACAGTGGCGCTTCCGCCGATGGAGCAGGGCGAACAATTAGAGTGCGTGACGCTGAAGGTAAAGGTGACCGCATTCACGAAGTTCGCAACGGGAAACGTTCCATTGAAGGCCGAATCGCTCGAGCCGGCGATCACCACGTCTGAGCCGGGCGCAAAGCTGGCCGCATTAGCGAGCGAAACCGTCGCGACGTTGCTGGTCACACTCATTGAGGAAACGGGAAATGCGGTGGCCGGCGCGAGTATGGTGGGCGCGACTCCAGCGGTTGGGATGGCTACGCCGTGGCCAACTAGGAAATCGCCGACACCGCCGGAGCAGGTGATTTGGTTGCTGGCGGCCGTGGTGTTGCAGGTGATCGTCGGCGGCGAGGTCCCGCTGTGGTAGCCGCCAAAGAGGGAAAGATCGAAGGATGGATTCGGACCTTGGGTGTGGAAATCCGCGTCGATGTTTTGGGGCGCGGTAAATGTGTTGGAAACGTTGGTTTGCGCGCCGGTGCCTGGCCCCAGCGGACCAATTTCCGTGCCTGTTTGATCCTTATAGTAAAGGCGCATGTCGGCGGTCTTGGTGTAGAGATTGACCGTTCCGGTGGCGGCTGCGCCTGGAGGCGTGGCCTGGTTGTTTAGGGTCAGAGTCCCGCTGGCAAGCGAGCCGACCACGGTAGTGTTGCCGGAGACGGTGAGATTGCCGCCGAGGCTTAGCGAGAAGGCGCTGACAGCGCCGCTGAAGGTCGGCGAAGAAGGATCATTGGGCAGGATGACGTTGGGGATCTGCTTGTCCGTGATATTTGGTCCGGAGATTTCAATTTCGTATTGTCCCGGCGCGGCGTAGAAAAAGTAGTTGCCCATGCCGTCCGTTGTGGTGGGGTTGGCGAGGGCTTGTGTTAGGCCGACATCGGAGTAGATCAGGGCCAGCGGCGTGCACGGCTGACCGGCCGCTGGCATGGCGCAGACACGGACGGAAGCTCCTGCCAGCGGAATGCCGCGCGAATTGAAGACAATGTCATCCTTGCGCGAGCCTTGGGCGTGCGCCGTCCCGATTGCTCCGGGAACGACGTGGAGCGCGAGCGCCAGCAATGCCCAAAAAAACGTCATCGTTTTTGCCCGTACAAAGCGCTGTGCGATTTTTGATCGTAACATGCGGCTGCCTCGGAAAAAGCTTGGATTCAATATCTACGTCCTGCTCAAAACGGAGCGTAGCCGTTGCGCGACGAAAACGGCCGACGACGCCGGAGGGATTGTTGTTCGCGGCGAACGGCCGCGCTGACCAAGTCCTCGATCGCGTCCGCTGCGGCATCGTCCCATTTTTCCGCCAGCGGGCTGCCGCGAGCCCAGCCAGCGAGCGCGGCTGTCGCGTAAGCGATGGCTTCCTGCGCGTTGCGAATCAAGACGGGCGAAGTCGAGTCCGTGAAATCGGGATACGCCTTGGCATAGCGCAAGCGAATTTGGGTGTCCTGCGTCGCGCCGAGAAAGTAAATACCGTCGGCGCGCCACTCCCAGACGCTGAGAGTCGTATCTTGCACGCGAGAAGGCAAACCACCGTGCTGCGTGAGGTCCACCATCTCGAGAAAATCGTCCGTCGAGCCGTTGGGCCGCTCCCAGATTTTCAGCGGGACCAGGAGATCGGTCGGCAACTGATTGGGAGGCGCCGTCGCGTCGGTGATGGAAACTTGCAGAGACGGGTCCGTTTCCGTAACGGCGGTGACGACGAGAAGCACGTCGTCCTGGATGAACCCGCCGCCACCGGCGTTGCCCAGTGCGCGCTGCAGTTTGCGGTACGCGGAATTCGCATACGGTAGCAACACCGTATCCGTGAATAAATTTCCCGCGGCGTCGTTCAGGAGCGATCGCACGAGGGAGGTGATCTGTCCGGCTGAGTTGTACGCGGATGACCCTACAACGGGCATGTGAGTTTTCCTCTTGTATTCCTTGACTGTTAGCTATCGCAGTAGTATAAACCGTCACGCGTGGGGCGTGTTTCGGAGAATGCTACCCGTGAGGGTACTGGGCGCGTCTCACAAGCGCGAAGGCTGGAAACAGCCCGTTGGGTTCGAGTCCCACATTCTCCGTCCCGCTTTCGCACGATGAAGTTGACACCGCCAATGTGCCGGCGTAGTCTGAAGATGCTTGTGAGACGCGTCCAGTACGGGGAATGAATATTAAGGGCAGCCGATCCGGCTGCCCTTTTTTCTTGGCCGCGATGGCGTTCGCTGCAACAATTGTGGTCTCCGAATGGTATCCCGCCCGCCGTTCCCTACTCTTCTTCCATCCTACGTTCTCGAGATTCATCGGGTAGCGGTGACTTCTGCAAATACGCGGCAACGCCGATGATGGCATTGATCAAGGAAGCCGCAAGAGCGATACGAAACGTCGAACCGATTCCGGTTTGGAAATTGAAATGGTGCGGGTCAATTCCCACGGCCGCGAATCCCGTGAGCACGCCGCCGGCCGCTCCGCTAATGCCCGCAGCCACCAGCCCTTTGAACCACAATTCAAGTCGTTTGATATTCATTGTCTCTGCCACACCGGCACGACCTGGAGTGGGTAGTTCTTTAACTGGACATGTACTTACTTGTGTGTTAAATGGATGCCGCGGGCCCGTGGTGTAATTGGCAGCACAGCCCCCTGTCAAGGCGCAGGTGCCGGTTCAATCCCGGCCGGGTCCACGCGGTTCGTATCCGGAGCGGGGGCGAATACAGGGATAACCCCCGCACTTATTCCTCAACACCTACGCCTTGACACTAACCTCACCGGGTCCTATTCTGACGATGACAGGGGGCTGTGCCGGGCCAAGAGCCCAGCATAACCTGCGCTGAATTCGGGCGACCGCGAGGTCGCCCCTTTTTATTTTCACGGGAATCTTGCTCATGCCACGGTCACGAATGGCTGCTTGTGGAACGCGGGGACAGCGTCATCGAGCTGGTCGTAGGCCCACGCTTCGTAAGTGCTTTCTTCGCGATGCGCTCGATCATCGAGCGAACGTTTCTTCCGGGACCGTGAAAAATTCCGTGAATACTCAATCGCGCGCGCGATATGTTCCGCAACTGCCGGCGTCAGTTGAATGAATTCCCTGCTGGGCCCTTCGAGCGTGAAGCAATGCTCATATTCGCCGCGCGATGGATACGGCCCGAGCGCGGGAATGCTCACGCCGTTTTCGCGTTCGATCGTTTGGGCAAACCACAAGCGCGGCGCGCCGTACGCTTCCGGTGGCACCCACCGCTCGATGTGCCAGCGATTAACTGCTGGATACTTCGGCTCTTGCCGTAGCTCGACGACTTCGCGAAGCAGCGATCCCGTTGCGGGATCGCGCTCCTCGAATTTTCCGCCAATCCACGCGAGCCGGTTCCATCCCCAAACGGCGCGGTAATTCGGTTCGCCAAAGCGGTTAATGCCGCCGGCGCGTTCGAGACGATAGGCTACGCTCTCCGGCGTATCGTGCGTCTCGCGAAGGATGCGTATCATTGATCGACTCGGAGCGAGAGTAGAAGAGGTAAATGAAGTAAAGGAAGTAAAGGATTCGGAATTCCCGGCACAAACACGCGCCGGGTTGTTTGCCTTTACCTCCTCTACTTCCTGGACTTCCTTTACCTCGGTTTTCTAGTAGCCGCTCGGCCGCGCCAGTGTGTCGATGTACGCACCGGTACGCGGCGAGTCATCCCACACTTGAAACGCGGTGTCGAAGTAAAAGATGTAGCTGGCCGCGATTCCACCGCTTGCACCGTAAATCGGAAACACCGTGTTGCCATTGACTTCGTAGAAGTCGATGTCTTTGAGCACGGCGCGTCCCCAGTGCGCGAGGTCGAGAAAATCCACGCGGGTCTGGTCGGCGTTGACGCTGGACTTGATGGGGATTCCGCTCATCGTTTTGCGCCCGCTGAAGAGCAGATCGAGATCGTTGCCGTCGCTCGCGCCGCCTTCCTTGATGATTTGGCTCACCGTGATGCCCAGATTTTCCCAGGCATGCTCCTGCTCGACCGCCATGTAGGCAATCAGCTTGGAGATGTGATTGATGCCCAGGGATTTCCGGACCTTGTTGATGGCCAGGCGAACGTTGGACGGAGTGAGCGCGGCGTTGCCTGCGTTGACGCGCGGCGTTTGCAACTGGATCGGATAGGTCGCGCGGTTGAGGTTGAGCCAGGTGCCGGTCGTCGCGTTGTTTTGGTGATATTTGATGCCGAAGAGCGACACCGGCTGCGCGCCGGTGAGCCCGTCGTGTACGATGACGTCGGTCGCAACGGTGCCGGACGGCACGTTGTCCACGGTGATTTGCTGCGTGGTGACGGGATCTGCCGTGAGCACGGTTGTTGTCACGCCGGCCGCGACGTTGCGGTTGGTCGTGAGCGTAGTGTCGTAAATCTGGATGGTCTGGCCGGGATAAACGAGCGCCGCGCCGTTGGGCACCGCCATCGTGAACGTGGTGCTGGCGACGGTGCTGATCGTGCCGAGCACGCCGTTCCCCGCCGTTTGCATCAACTTGTCGAGGAACGATCGGAACTGTTTCATTCCGTTCGCGACTTCGCGTTTGGTGGCGTTTTCGATGGCCTTTTCGCGGCTGTTCGTCGCGTATTCCACCAGCTTCGTGATTTCAATCGCGAAGCGGAAGAAAATCGGCGTGACCTGCGCGACGTCGTACTGCGTGCCGCTGCCGCGGCCCAAGTCGCCCCCGTCGGCGTTATACGAGCCGGCTTTGCCGCCGGGATTCACCTGCAAGGGCAAGCGCATGTTGCGGCTGGAAACTTTCTCCACGTCGCCGCGTTGCTGGATCATGGTGAGTAAAATGTCGTCCCGTTCGTAGAGCAAGGGCACTTTGTCGCGCACCTTCTCGAGCTGCAACGCGACGACGTTTGCGTTGTCTTGTGCTGCCATCTGTTGTTCTCCTTATGATTTCAAGGTGGCCGCGAGGCGGCCAACATGATTGCTGCGTTCCCGGTAACCGCAGTTTCGCGGCAGAGAATCGCGCGGGCGTCTCTTGAGAAGGCGCCGAAGCTTGAAAACGGAAACTCGAAAAACGAAACTCGGCGGATCTCTCGAATTTCGATGGTCGTAATTCGGTGAGGTCTTTGTGCTAGAGATCGAGAATCTGCTCGTCGCTCAACTTTCCATAATTGATGCGGCTCTTTGCGGGCTCTCTGCCCTCTGTCCGAGCCGAGCGAGTGGCATCGTTGCGCTGAGCGTTACGCGCTCGCGAATCGTGCGGCGTTGACGCTGCCGGCGCCACTTCCCTTCTCGCCGAAGCCGCGTCGCTCCGGAGATTGTTGCCGCGATGCGCAGCCAAAGTCGTTTGCGTCCAGTCGTTCAGCGCGCGCTTCGTCGCGCTGGGAACAAGTTGCCGCGCCCGTTCGCCGATCAGCCGTACCACTTGCGTTCGCGTTTCGTTATCGAGCCGCTTCGCCGACAAAATCTGCGCCACTTGCTCGCCGAGCTGCCGGTCGCCTTGCAGTGCTTTCTCGACGTCTTGACGGATCGCGGCCGTCATGCGTCCTTTGAGACCCGCGTTATCTGTTCTTCCCGTTGCTGGCAGAGCTTGCTCGAGCGTGCGCTCGATCGCGTTGCCCACACTGCGTTCCAAATCCTCGTTGGCGGCTTTTTCAAAGGCTGCGTACGCGGCGATCTGCGCCTGCTGTGCCGAATCGTTTTGGTGCGACGCGCCGTGATTGGCTTGCGCCATGTGGGCTGCGTTTGCAGCGCCCGGTAGCGCCGCGTTGCTTTGCCCGACGGCGGACGCGACGCTGCGCGCGCTGCCCGTTTGCCCCGCCGCTTCCAAGGCGCGCAATCCCTCATAAACCATTTCGCGAAATGCCGCGGGATCTTCGCGCATCATCATCGCAGCGAGCTGCGCCCTCTGCGCGGCGTCTCCCGTGAAATACGCTCGGTCGATGTTATCGAGCACTCGCGCGCGCTCGGCAGCCGTTCGCGCTTCTTCCGGCTTTGCAAACACTTCGCGATAGGAGGCCGCTTCCCGCTCCGCCCTTTGCGCGCCTTCCCAAAGCGCGCGCGCTTCGGCCCCGCGCTGCGGATCGTTCATCGTCTCGGCGAGCCAGGCGGGTGGATCCGGTGGCACAGGCAATCCTGCCGGTGCGCTTTGCGGGCGTTCCTCGACCGGGTTCGCGGCGGCAGCGCCTTGCTCTCTGTTAGCGCTCGCGTCCGAACGATTGTTCTGCGCCTGCCCAGCGGAGTTCGCGCCCGAAGCTGCCGGTGCTGCATCCGCGATCTCCACGTCCTGCGCTTCCGGCTCGATTTCCAAAATCTGCTCGTCAGTCAGCGCAAACAATTCATGGAGCTGCGTCTGCCCGTTTGCGCGCGAACTCTCGTTCGTTGCAACGCTCTGTCCCGTGGCTTGCATTATGTTTCCATCGCTTTCGCCGAGGTCTGTTGCGCGTTAGCGGGCGCTGGCTGCGGACCTGTGCCCGCGCCCGTGCTTGCGGTCAGGCTCATCGCACGCAAATGCGCTTCGGCGTGTGCGCGGACGTTGGCGAAGCCCGTGGGGTTCACCATGCGCGCGGCTTGGCCGGCTTCGGAGTTCGCCCAGCGTTTGCATTCCTCGAATTCCACGGCATGGTCATCGAGGAGCTGATCGACCGGCACGGACGGCAGCACGAGAACTTGTGGCTGGTGATTCGCAACTGGAGTCTCTTGCGCAGCGGCGCCCTTTAGGGCGGCATTTTCGGGTGTCGCGTTCGACGGCGTTGCTCCTTGTGATTCATCATGGCCCGCGGATGCTTGGCTCAAGCCCGGCGCTACGTGCTCTCCGCTGGATGGATGAGTTGAAATTACAATCGGGGCGCTTGCCAGCAAACGTTGAATCTCGCGCAACTGTTTGTTGCGCGAATCCTCGCCCGGTACGACCAACTCGGTTAGGCCGAGAACGTTTTTGATGTAACCGATGTTGGCGGGTTCGGCCAGCGCTTCCTGAATGAGCGGATCGTTCAGCGAGAACAATTGCTGCAGCACCGCGCGCTGCTGCGATTTCAGCCGCGGAAATGTTTCGTCCGCTTCCGGATAAACGCAGATATTGCCTTTCAAATCCGCGGTGCGAATCAGACGCGCGTCGAGCACGCCATCCGGACCGAGCAGCGGAATCTCCGCGTTCTCCGGGCGGTTTTTGCGGAAGCAATCGACGGCGAGCAGCATCACATCGGCATAAAATTGTTTAGTGCGCCGCCAGACAAGCCCCAAGCGGCCCATGGCTTGGTCGCGCGCCAGCGCATAGCCC
>Ga0335073_10011355_pt1 | contig 12498 bp, 10 predicted proteins | sample Lox_Sample_22_FD_207093 | JGI IMG/M metagenome (GOLD analysis project Ga0335073, IMG submission 207093) | Soil microbial communities from Loxahatchee National Wildlife Refuge, Florida, United States - Lox_Sample_2.2 | ecosystem: Environmental > Terrestrial > Soil > Wetlands | place: USA...
TGGTTGTATAAGAGAATTTGAGACATAAATAGCTAGATTATTCAGTTACAATGTAGGTGTTCTAAAAAAACTAGCTAGAACTGTTAATACAACTGGTTTATCACTCTCTAAGTGAACTTTATAAGTGCAGTAAAGATTGAGCTCCTGGGATCGCCACTCATGTATCCGCTTGTAATGCCGGTATAATGTAATGTATTCAAGCCTTTAATATCTGTACCAAGATTGTAACCGATTATTAGCCATTTGTTCTTTCTCTACATTCTTTTGAAGAGATATAAGAAAGGATTGTAAACGATTTCTTTTGTTCAAAGGAGGGACATGTACAGCGATGAATGAGAATTAGAATGACGAATGTATTTAAGGACTAAATAGATCTCGTGTAAAGTCAAGTCAAGTTAGTTTATAATTCTCATCTTTGGAACAAATCGCAAATTTGAAATAGGAACTTGACGATTGAAGCTCATTGCCAGCAATAAACCACTAATCAACTGATGAAAAGAAACAATAACGGCAACAATGCTATAGATGTAGTTATAAAAACGATTCCAAAACGATTGCATAGAGAGAAACATCCAATCCACGTATCACTGCCATGTAGAAACCAAATGATATATCTTTCAATCAACAACATGTAAGAAACATAACGAACTAAGTTGTAAGCATACGACTCGTCAAATAACAACTGGTATCTTACATTGTTAAAGAGCACTTCCATAAATATCCTCATCTTCAGGCTGAAGGTCTGATGCAGATGGCACAGCATTACTCATTGCTGAATCCACTTGCTCCTCTTCCGGATTGACCTGAGGTACAGCATTACTCATTGCTGAATCCACTTGCTCCTCTTCCGGATTGACATGGAGAACAGAGTGCACAAGCGGATCATTCTCAACAGTAACACTACCGGAGCTTGGGATTCTGATAGTGGTTGATTCAACTGTGCTGAGGCTTTGTGTTCTCTTCTGGCGAGGAGGAAAGAAACTCAGAATAGTCGGATTCTTGTCCTTTTTAGGCGTGACAGTAGGAGACGCAGTTGGACTAGGACCTGTCAAGCGAGCCGCTTGAACATTCTCTATTGTAAGTTTTGAAATCGATAGGGTTCACTCATTGAGACAGGACGGTGCTCAGGCATTGCAGCCTGAGTCATTAAACCAGCATTCAAAGACTGCATCGTTTGGTGATAATTCGATGTAAGGTCATAGAAGTCTTTATACTTGTCTCTCTCTGCTTTGACCACCTCTAATTGGGCACGAGCTTGTCCCAATGAATTCATTAGAGCAGCGCACTGTTCTACCAACGAATCCAAATTATTACGAAGGGATTCGAAGTCAATGACTTCATCGGGCTGTAAGGTTCGCCAATGATATTCTCGATCAAAAGGAGGAGAAGGAGGGACTCCTTCAACATATGGTTCATGGGATGCGATGGAAATTCCGCGGTGAATCGTTTGATGATCACTATCGTCATCAGAATCCTCGAGTTCGAGAGAAGGAGTCCTTTTAGAAGTTTTCGCCCGCTTACTGCTGGGAGACATGGAAGAATCCGCGACTTTTCCATAGTGAACATTATGAACACGAGTCTATAACTTAAACCCATCCAGAGGGAAAGATACTTTGAATTTAACCGGGTCAAGTTCAGCACCATCAGCTTCGAGCTTAAAAAAGGCGTTCGCCTGCTCGAATTTATTAATAAATTGAGCACTGGTCTCCGCAATGCTGGGCGAAAGATGGAAAGAATCGATGAGCGATCTCGTGGCCGGGTATTTATCCCAATTGAAACGCTATAATGAGACTCTAAATCTGAAGGACAAACTCTCGCGACAGGAGGCGGTACCTGTTTCTTTTCTGGATTTGCTACCTGTGGAATCTGGGCTTTCTTTTTAATACTGGGTGCCATGCTTAAAGGTATTTTCACTGAGCAGAATACAAGAAAGATGGCAAAATGGATGGAAACCGATAATAATGATGATGGATGGCCCGATGAGTGTTTTGGTTGGAAGGTTGATGATCGAGATTCAGGGGTTTCCAAGTTGTTGTGAAGGCATTACGTAACGCGACAACAAGCTAAAAGCTTTCAAAAACGTGTTTACAAATCTTTACAACTCTTACAAGGCGACCAAGATCAAGACTTTGAAATGACTAAACCCAAAAGGAATACAAGAGCATCAGCAAAGGCGCGCGAGAATGCAGATAACTCTATTCCGAAGTCAACGGCGAGTGCGAAAACGAAAACCAAAACGAACAGATTATCGAAGCAAGCTGCAGCTCAAGTTGTAGAGCACACAAACGGAGGTACGTGTTATTTGTCAAACCCACTGGCATCATCCGACGTGTATTAACTATTGTAGAGGATGGAACCTCAGCTGTTCAAGACGACCAGCAAAACCCAGCTGAACAACTCTCAATTGTTCAAGACAATCGCGTAAAATCACGATCACCAAAGACGCAACCAGGTCAGCCAACGCGTTCTCTTTCTCCTTCTGCGGAGGCATTTATACCCAAAGTCGCTGTTAGTCTTTTTGTTAAAAAGAATGGCAAACAGGTTGGCTCAGCCAAACGATTACAAGTGGATGTCAACAAAGATTACGATCACTTCAAAGAGGAACTTTATCAACAAATCTTCAAAAAGGCAGATGCAAATTATGATCCGTGGGACGTGGGGCCAAACGTGTCTATTAAATATCTGTGGACTGCTAAAAAACGCTTGACCAGCATCAATGGCAAAAAGGTCACAATACGGCCTGAAGACTGCGCAGATTTTGATGATGAGGGGGATTATGAGGCCTTGTTGCAGGAAATTCGCCAATCCAACAATGCCAAAAAGGCGGGTGAGCGCATCGATGCCATGATATTGTATGTACAAGCATGTTTAGTCGTCGAAGGAGAAAATGTTGGAAGAACAGTGCCTAGTGATTCAGAGGAGGTCCAGGTGAATTCTGTTAACAAACGTGTGGTATTAAGTCCCCTCTTGCAACTTTATTGATGATGGAATAGACTGCTACGGAAGACCAGCGCAGCAAGTTACTTGCTTCCATGGATAACAATGAATACGCGAAAACATTCAGCGAATTACAAGAGAAGTGGAAATGCAAAAAACCTGGGCATCAATTCTGCTATCTCCCAAAGGGCGAACACGGAAAACACATATCATTTCCTCCAAGAGAGTGGGGCATTTGGACGCAACAAATCCTGGAAAAGAAGGCCGTGATGGATTATCCTCCTCGCATTCCTGAATTAGACAATACTTTGGACAAACAATCAAAGTCTGGTAAAGGAAAGCATCGATCTCATCCGTCGAATTCTGATTCTGATTCTTCGGAGCGCCGTGACGTTACGCTTGAAGCTCTAAAGTTACTCGGAAAATCGCTCTCAAACTATCAACAGCCCACACAACGGTCCGGAAGGAGCCATAGCGACCCTTATTCCAGTCCAACCAAGTGTCGAAAAGGTGCTGTAACTGTACCAGTAACGAGGCTGCTCTCAAGACAAGGATATCTGCCGAAGGATTACAATACCACGGTCTTGAATGACTTTGCGAGTTGGTTGTCGGATCGCTATCCGGGTACAGAATTTGCGAAGTCAGTTGAATTGTTGAAGAAGCATGGAGTTGGTGGAGACGTATTGGGAGAGAACATCGTAAACCCAAGGTTTCTTCGTGACAATTGTGAAGTCAGGATTGGAGATGCAATACGCATCTGTAAAGACTATAAAGAATGGCTTACAGATCAAGTAAGAGATGAAACCAACCAATCGTTTGACTATTTAACAGATTTTTAAGGTACTGTATTATCCTTTCATGATACATAAAGTTTACAATGACGAAACTGATTTGTAGAGATCTCTCTTGTTACAACTCTTGTTGCAAGACTAATCACTTTGTCTGCCAACTCTTCTAAAGTTTCGTCACCTGTTAATGTCTTTTCCCTTTTTAATGCTTGTTTAATGATGGCAAAGGAGAGTTCAATGGGATTGTAGTCTGGAGAGTAAGGAGGGAGAAATTCCAGCTTACATCCGTGGCCTTCAATCAATTCTCGTAGTTCCTATAATAATATTAGCATTTTATATTTTATAACGGATGAATACGTCGCCGTGATGTATTCTTGCATTATCCATGACAATGATCGATTTGGGCCCAGGAAACCGGTTACATTTAGGAAGGACGGATTCTGCGATAAACTCGTAAAACTGGTCTTGATGCACTCCGCCTCTGTAAACATCACAGGAGATGTAGCCATCGATTGTAATGGCTGGTAACAAGCTAACATTCTCCGCCCTCCCAGGTTTAACTGGGAAAGGTATAGCTTGGCCCTTAGGAGCATAGCCATGAGTAGGGTTACTCAGTTTTGAATTGATTCCAGATTCGTCGATGAAGACGACTTGCTCCGCTGTCCAGTTTTCCAATTTCCGAAACCAGGCTTTGCGCAGTTCAGGATCACGTTCCTTAGCTTCTTTTGAAAGCTACTTTTAACATAAAGCATTGAGTAGGGAAGCTATACCTTTTTGCGACTAATACCGCATTCTTTGAAGATTTGACTGATTCGACCAAGTGACAACTGCACATGGAATTGTGCTTCCATTGCCTTTGCATAATCCTCCAAAGAAGAGGTCGGCGAGAACAATACCATACCAATAAGAACCTAAAGTAGTTAGTAAATGAGGTCAAAATAGCTGATACATTTAACATGCCGTCGTCCATTTTAGGCTTCGGTCCTCGCTTTTTGGGAATGCATTCAACATCGCCGTGGATTTTATTATTTCGTTTCACTTTTGTAAAAAGGCTCTGAGATATTCCCATTGTTCTCGCAATGTCTTTTTGTTCAAGATGCGGAAACTGAGCATGAAGAAGTAGCGCATCTTGTTTAACCGCCCGATCGATTTTGCGTGGCATACAATGCGGTCTTTCCAAGTCTACAAGTAATATCCGGTGCTAAGTTAAGTTAGACAGCATACAATTCTTCAAATTACCTTTCTTAATGTGGAATCGAGATAAAGATCCCAGGTTCGACGACTGTAAACGAGTTTTCACAATATTGTAGACAATTTGTAGGCGTGTTTTTTGTGGTTTGTTGATTTGTTACCTAATCGTACAGAATTACTAAAACGACAATAAGGATCGAGACTGAAGAGATTGCCTTGGTGCAGCAGATTAAGCGATTCTGACAGGATTGAGAGGGGGTTGCATTTAGAATTCTATGTAGACTACTTCGATCCACTTATCGGTGGGCTTGACACAAAGGTTTCCAGTTCACCCGTTTAGGGATTTCGAATATTTCATTTCAGCCGCGGTCGAAACTCGTGAAATGTTGCGGCCGATTTGACCGATTTATTCCATTGGCTGCCCACTAAATAGATAACTGCAGCTTGTTGAGGGCCCTTAAATGGAAGATCGGTCGTAGAACACCAGCGTGTATGTACCGCATATCGCTTAACGGGTTAGGAAGACGCAAAGAAGATTGCAGAGCGGGAAAACAAAGCATATATTAGACTAAAAGTCGACGGAATAATTGCAATTAAGATGAATCATTTCCATCCCATTCTTCCCTTCCAATTGCATTTGAACTTTAGGAATTCGGGAAGTGGACATAAGCTGCACAGTGCCAAGTAATTCAAGACGCGCGAAATCCGCCCAACATAGCATAAATTCTAATTTCGAATTGATAGTGATCACAACTTTAACGCAATTGTGCTAAATTTCATCTCCGGTTCAGGACCGTTATCATCCGCAGCGCTCAACGGGCAGTTTCGGAACAATGGGAAGGCATTATGTATGTACTTTTAGTCTACAACTTGAATGGAAGGCAATTTATATGAAAACCTTCTTGATCGCCAACAGTTTCCTTTTTATCTACTGACCCACATTTCCTGCTGCCCGCCGCCCCCGCTTTACTGCCGTCATGAGTCGGAAATGCCGTGCATCTGTCCGTGCGCATCAAATAGACATTTTTGATGCACGTTGCATCATGCAGAGATGTAATCAGCTGTCTCGACTTGCAGAAAAGGCGTCTTCCATATCGGGCTCGAATTGAGGGCTTGGAACGTTGAAACACGCGCCGAGCGTTTAGCAGCAAGTGGATCAGTGCTTTGCATTGACAGTTTTGCAAAGACCGAACGGTTTCAATACTATGATAGTCTCTATTTTGGGTCATATCGTGCAATTCAGGGGAGGCTGACATGATCATGCGGAGATAAACGTTGAAGTGGGGGGCAGAAATGGCAAAATCAGGATCTTGAAATGCGGATAAACCTTGTTTCCGCAAAGAGTAAGTTTAAGTATCTTGAAAGGATCTGTAGCTTGTGGAGAAGTCTTTGCCGGGTCAAAGGGACTAAACGACAAAAAGGGGGAATTCTGTCATAAGGAAATGAGAGATCGTCGATATTCTTCGAAGAGGAACCCGTGGCCAATATATACACCGTGTTTCATATGTATCTCGCGTCACGCTATCAGGTCTTTATATGGCGATGTGCTAAGTATATATAGGTTCCCGTAGGTGGGCTGGTTTCTACTCTGGAAGGGAAGTTCCACTGAGAACGAGGTGGCAAAAATTACAGAGCGTATAATAATAGTGTGAATCAGGGGCTGACGCCTGATTTGGCGGTCAATCTGCACGCTCAGATCCTCTGAGGACAATTCGGTCATATTACCCAACCATGCATGAGCGGGATAAGGTTACACTCGAAAGGCGAAACTTTAATCATTCCCGATCGAAAGGACCCCCGATTTTGAGGGTAATGATGAACCATGAATTTGTGTCAAAGCGCAACGTAAATGGACTCTATGTTCTTGTCATCAGACTAGCGAAATTGATGTGAGCCGCTAAAGGAGGACCAAGGAGCACAAAGCTACGGGACAACAAAGAGAAGGCTCATCTCCATTCAGAGATTGCTTTTGCCTTTTGCTTTGCCTTGATTTAATTGAAATTGTTGTTTATATCTGTGCATAAAGTTTGGGTGCTCTCCGCATTTTTCGGCACTTCGGCCTTTGCCATCAGGATTGCTCGGACCCCAGATATGACGCGGCTGTATACTGTAGCCGAGGCGAACAATCAGGACTACTTGCCTAATCTGTCAAAATGCATGAGAGACGAAACGCATGTAAATTGCCGCCTACTTTATTGTGTGCATTGCAGTTAGTGTCAAGTTTTCATACATAAAAGTCATGCACTCTCATTGCCGTTTCGCTTCAGAAAATGAAATTTAGAAGCGGGATTCAAGGAAACGATGACTTGGCTGACTTGAGAGGCTGCAGTAGATGATCGATTGTCGCATTTTGTGGTCCAATCAGCGCAAAAACTCGGTATTTCCTTGGACAGCCACCACCGCGCAAAAGTCACACGTGCGATCTTCTTGATAGTATTCGACCATGGAATCCAAGCTGCATAAGTACATATATTTTAGAGTTTTTAATGCCCACTATAACGCAATGATGTTGTTTATTACAACCCAATTTATGTAGCACTGATTGTGAATGTTCCGCAAGTGAAGCGGCTAAACCGGTAACGAGCGGGGGGACAGGCTGAACTAGTAATAGTAAAAAAAAAAAAGAGAAGCAAAGAGTGATGATATCTTATAAAACTCGGAGATCCGCCCAGTTCGCGTGTGTTTCCCAATTCTCCACTATCTTCATCGCGAGTCCGAGGAACGAACTTCTCCTCTGCGATTAGGGACGCGATCAAATTTCAATTCAGTCATTGCAATTGGCAATTCCTGCGGACACAAATTTTAATTAGTCCGTGTCTTTACAGGTTATTACGAAGTAAGACGGCGATCCGAGGGACGACAGGCAAGGAAGCACGCGTCAAATTATCAGTGCCAGTGAAGTATCACATCAGTAAGTCAGAGACGTTGAACCAAGGTGCGCATTTGACAATTGAAATGACAGAATGCTAATCAATCGTAGAGCGCAATTGAGTCGGCAGTATACGGAGAATTTTTGTTAGTGAGGGATTGACAGAGTGATAAGTCACTTTCACAAATTTCGATCGGTCATCGGTGGGGTAATTTGTGCACGAATTGAGGAATCAGGAAATTAGGTAGGAGGTTGTGAAGCAATCAGGTATGTTATCAAACCCTCCCTCACTGTCTGGTTATGTTCAAAGTCACTTCCAGTTGGCGGTGGGACTAGAGCTAACCAACTAATCGCTGCACCTCCTTGCAGGATCTGGTTTGAGAGTGGCTGCTGATGAAGATTTGGTAGGTGTGAGATTATCGAATCCGCCCAATCAACGACAGAGTCCCCCCTTTTACGGCGCAGCGGAGCTACCCTTCAGCCTTGCCGTTTTGACATATCAGATTTCCCATCACCAAACGCGCGACGCCCCATTCTCAAGAAGCGAGCATCTAGACGCACACTATTCGGAGAGTTTTTTCGAGACAGCACGAGAGAAGGCAGATCGTGGTCGATCGGGCATTACGGCAAGAGCACTCTATTTTCGCCCCTCGCAGCAGCCTAACTTCAAATTTCAACCAGTTCTATTGCGTTAAAGCGCCAATCGAGTTCGGAATCAATCAATTGCAGCTAGCCTCCCCTCCCCTAAGAGATCAGCACCAACCTCTTCAACTCTATATCCTACATCTTTTACGACCTTTTAGTACCTTTTGCACGATTTATCGCATTGATTCAATCTTTACACACTCAATCGCATATAAGTATCGTTCCCCCCGAAGAGAGATTCCCAGCTGCAAGCCTCGCTGTCATTTTCCTGCAGGCATCCTTCCTCCTTTCCTTCCTCCACCACCTCCTATCAAGTAATCAATCAATCTCCCTACCCCCTCGTTCCGTGCCCCTTTTCCCGCCCGCCTCGGTCCGCCGTCTGTTGCAGAAGATTCGTTACCACTAGAATTTCTTTGGTCTAATTTATTTTCATTTTACTGCCCTTGCCGTCTTCCACGCTCACCAACTTGCATATTTAATTCAACCCCGAGACATTCTAGCACCAATCCTTACGGCATTCGACGGTCCATTCTCCACGATACGATTTGGCAGGATTAAGCATCACTGGGGAACCTTGAGACCGAGGCCAATCACATTCCGAGCCCCGACATAGCTGAACGAGAAACGAATTGCGAGTAAAAGAAGAGGAGGAGCAATCAGTCGGCGCTATATCATAATTCCTTAGGCAGCATTTCCCAGAGCCCTACACCCGTTCTCTGCATCGGCATATCAGCATATTGCACATATACTCGTTTCGCACATTACATTTCGGCACTATTATACAGCTATATACTAAATATCTTGTCTTGTCACGACGCACCTCACCTCCTGGCCATACCCTCCAATTTATTACCACCACCACATTCACTACTACCACCAACACCACAACTACAATTTACTATTATTACCACTGAGAGAGAGACCTTCCATTTATATCCTCCGTTCCTGCTCCTTCGGTCTCTCTCTCCCTTCCTTTTCTTCTTCTTACCTTCCTTCAGATCAACTTGGATCAATCCTGTTCTCTTCGAAACACAATTTCACCATCAATCGTCCTCTAATCTCCTCCGCAACCTCGTTGCTTCTTTACTCGCTCTAGTCATTCATTTGGACCATTCCTCCTTCGGAATAACCACATTCGTTTAGAGCATACCTTGTATCACCAAAAAACAAACACGAAACTATTCAATTCATCACCTTCAAACTGATTGCTCGCTGTCATTGAACACATACACGAAAAGTCATGTCTGTCGCCACAATGCATCCCACAGCCGTCCCGATGCCTGCCCATCATCGTCGACAATCTTCCTCTTTTCGTAATACCGCGGTGACGAACAATACAGCAAAGTTTGCACCGTCTCCTTCTCATCCACACGCATATGGCTATCATCGACGAAGACTTGCATCACCGATCTCGCCACTTTCCACAACTTACAACATCCATTCTCTCAACAAATCAAAGGAGGAAATCATTGCTGCTTGTGATCGGGACGTTCAATGGAGCTTTGAGCAAGAGTATGGACCAACAATTGAAGCGTACATGAAAGAGTCTGAGGTGATCTATCTTTATGTTACTTGGTCTGACATTCTTTCAGGAACGCTGTCTACCAGCAGCCGAGATGATGGACCTTCAACCCGAGTTGGAGTGGTACATGCTTCCTTTCCTCGTCGACTTCATGATCGAAGTCCATTCGCAATTCCGCATGTCTCCTGCGACCCTACATCTCGCTCTCAACCTCATCAACCGCTATGTGTCCAGACGCATCGTCTTCAAGAAGCATTATCAACTTGTTGGATGTGCAGCATTATGGATCGCTGCAAAGTTTGAGGACGCCAAGGACAAGGTCCCTACTGTAAGAGAGTTACGAAATATGTGTGTCAACGCGTACGAAGACGACATGTTTGTCCAGATGGAGGGTCATGTCCTGTCGACGTTAAACTGGGAGATCGGTAGCGTTCAGACCTGTGAGGCTTTTGCAGAGCACCAAATCTCGCGTCTTCGAGGTCAGCATGGTCACGTTGACTGTCGGTTGATCCATCTCACTCGATTCTTTCTCGATCTCAGTCTTTTCGCACGCGAATTCCTCGCCTTCAAACCAAGTCAAGTTGCATCTGCTTCAGTCGCTCTTTCACGCCATATCGTTGGCTCACAACAATTCATGCAACACCGACACTCTGAGGAAGAAATCGATTGTGTGGAACTCCTTCTCACGAAAATGTCTTCTGCGTCAGCTATTCTGCGTCGCAAGTATACCAACAAACTTGTACACAATGTCACTTCTGTCGTCGACGAATTCCTCGCTCAAGCAGCCAGAAAGGAATTCCAGCAATCTACTCCCCCTTCGTCCGCTCGATTGGAATGTCCATCTCCTCGCCTATCAGACGTCAAGACGCCGGATCTTCATATTCAATTACCCGATACTCCTCCACATACTCCTATCACTGCTGCTACTGTCCCATTAATCAAGAAGCCCAGCTACTTTGTCAATGGAGCTGGTCTACCCACTCCACCTGCCGATGACGATAACAAGAAAGTACATATCCTTCCGAATGAGTTTACACGCGGCACGTACGGACGAAGCGAGAGTTTCATTTCAGACTCACGACATGAGCAAGTCATTGAGCCTCAGGAAGAAGACATGGACACAGAGTACGGCAGCGAGGACGAAGAGATGACGTATTCGGATGAAGAAGATCTCGACTATGAATTCGAATCTGAAGAAGAAGAAGACGAAGTCATGATGATGGATCACCGACCCATCCCGCCACGAATCGTATTGGCACCTGTTGTTTGAGTAATTTTGTTGAAAGCATTGGAAACCATTCCTCGATTTATTGTGTTTTTACTATTACGACTATTATTATTTGGTCTTCTGTCGAATGTGTTATTCGATTGGAAAGAAGAAAAAGAAGTTACCGGACTCTTTCATTTTGTTGTATACTGGGGGCATTGCTGCGGAGCATTCATCACAAAGGGAGCATCATCATTCATTGCGTATATTTATATATGATGGAAAGAAGCATTGGAAACGTGTATTTGTGTTGTCATGTGTTGGGTTGTGGAGGGAAAAACGGGCATTTTTCCTATTTATTTGGTGTTGTTGGCGTGAGAAGAGGGGTCAGACTGCTCCCCTCTAGATCTACACAACACTTGACGATCATTACCCGTTCATTTGTTTCTTTGTTTAATCGAGTTGCATAGGTTAGTTTACTGTTGTATTAGGGAGAGGAATGTATTCTGTCCTCTGCCCGAGTGAGGGAAACATCTACTGTCATTGGTATTATGGTCTGGCATGAAGCATGTATTTTGCATTGTTGAATAGGAATCAATTAGGATATGAATTGAAATCGCAGGCCACTAATTTTCTTCATCATCTTCATTCTAAATGCTCATCTGATGAGATTCTATGAGTTCATGTCCCGATTCGATTTGATGGTGGTACAGCAGTCGATTATGTCACACAACAGAAGTGCACTCACGGTACTCACGAATCACCAAAGACCCTTTTTATGACAGGCTACGGCCACGCAATCGTTATACTTGCACATCCCCCACCTCTTCGCTCCCCTCGGTAGACTCTCTTTGAGACATTGATTCCAGCCTCCCTTCGCTCGCGATTATCTCGCAAACCTCATCGCAGGACAAAGGAACCACGTATATCGAAAGATTTCTTCACTTTATCGTCTTCTTGGGGTCGTTGCTTGATCCACGATGACGCTGAGACTACGACTATGTGCGCTGGTGATAGTACTACTGCAGTATGTGACGATAGCTACAGCATACAACTTCACGGCCATCAATGTGCAGTCATCAAATCTGAGAAACGCCCCATTCTCACTCTATAATGATAGACCGGACGATTGTCCCCCATGGTACAGTCCTCGTCATTTATTTATCATGCTGACTGTGCTCTAGTTTCAACTGTCTTCTACCAGCCTTTGAATGTCAACACTATTCAGGTTGCGACGAATACAACGGCAAATGTAAATGTCCTCCCGGCTTCGGCGGAGATGATTGCCTATTACCAAGTACCATTTCTATTCATGTAGCACTCTAACAGTCGTAGCGTG
>Ga0335073_10011356_pt1 | contig 12498 bp, 10 predicted proteins | sample Lox_Sample_22_FD_207093 | JGI IMG/M metagenome (GOLD analysis project Ga0335073, IMG submission 207093) | Soil microbial communities from Loxahatchee National Wildlife Refuge, Florida, United States - Lox_Sample_2.2 | ecosystem: Environmental > Terrestrial > Soil > Wetlands | place: USA...
CGCGGTCTGGCTGGACGGCGACCTGATTGCCGACGCCGGGATCGGCCTGGCCGCGGTCGGGGCTACTCACTTCGTGGCTGCCGAGGCCGAGGAGTTCCTGCGCGGTCAGCCCGCCACTTCGCAGACGCTGGCCAGGGCAGGTGAGATCGCCGCCGAGCACTGCCGGCCAGTCTCTGACCAGCGCGGTCCCGATGACTACAAGCGGCACCTGGCTCGTGAGCTCACCACCAGGGTGCTGCAGATTGCGGTGGCCCGGGCCCGAGGCGCCACGGCATGAGGCTCACCCTGACCGTCAACGGCACCGAGCACACGCGCGACGTGGAGCCGCGGCTACTGCTGATCCACTTCCTGCGCGACGAGCTCGGGCTCACCGGAACGCACTGGGGCTGCGATACGTCGAACTGCGGCGCCTGCGTGGTCTGGCTCGACCAGACCCCGGTGAAGTCGTGCACCATGCTGGCCGTGATGGCCGACGGCCGCAGCGTCATGACCGTCGAGGGCCTTGGCGGCGGCGCCAGGCTGGATCCCGTCCAGGAAGGCTTCGCGGAGTGCCACGGCCTGCAGTGCGGCTTCTGCACGCCCGGCATGATGCTCACCGCGCGCTGGCTGCTCGACCGCAACCCTGACCCGTCCGAGGCCGAGGTACGCGAGGCGATCTCCGGGCAGATCTGCCGCTGCACCGGCTACGAGAACATCGTGCGGGCCGTGCTGTGGGCCGCCGCGAAAGAGAGCCGGGCGTGACCACGGCGTACGGGCCGCTCGGCCGCAAGGAAGACGCCCGGTTCGTCCGCGGGCAGGGCACGTTCGTGGACGACGTCAGACTGCCCGGCATGCTGCATGGCGCGATCCTGCGCAGCCCGGTCGCGCACGCCCGGATCGTCTCCGTAGACGCCACTGCGGCCCTGGCCCACCCCAAGGTGGAGGCCGTCCTGACCGGCGCGGATCTGGCCGAGCGCGGCCTGGCCTGGATGCCTACGCTGGCCGCCGACGTCCAGGCGGTGCTGGCCACCGACAAGGTGCGGTTCCAGGGTCAGGAGATCGCGTTCGTCATCGCGCGGGACCGGTATGCCGCCAGGGATGCGCTCGAGCTGATCACGGTCGAGTACGAGCCCCTGCCGCCGGTCGTCGACGCGCTGACTGCACTGGCGCCCGGAGCTCCCGTCGTCCGCGATGACCTGCCCGGACGCGCGGACAACCACATCTTCGACTGGACCGCGGGAGACAGGGCGTCCGCCGATGCAGTGTTCGCGGCCGCGGACGTGATCGTCGGCGGCGACATGATCTACCCTCGTTCCCATCCTGCTCCTCTCGAGACCTGCGGCATTGTCGCTGATTTCAACGCGGTGAGCGGGCGCCTGGAGTTGTGGTCGACGACCCAGGCACCGCACGCCCACCGGACCTTGCTCGCGATTGTGACCGGGCTGCCTGAGCACAAGATCCGGATCGTGTCGCCCGACATCGGCGGCGGGTTCGGCAACAAGGCACCGGTCTATCCCGGCTACCTGTGCGCCATCGTCGGGTCCATGGTCACCGGCCGGCCGGTGAAGTGGGTGGAGGACCGTTCGGAGAACCTCATGTCGACCTGCTTCGCCCGCGACTATCACATGCACGGCGAGATCGCGGCCAGCCGGGATGGCAAGATCCTCGGCCTGCGGGCTCGGGTGCTGGCCGACCACGGCGCCTTCAATGCGACCGCGCAGCCGACGAAGTTCCCGGCCGGCTTCTTCCACATCTTCACCGGCTCCTACGACCTGCAGGCGGCCTTCTGCGAGGTGACCGGCATCTACACGAACAAGGCGCCAGGCGGTGTCGCGTACTCCTGCTCGTTCCGCATTACCGAGGCGGTGTACCTGGTCGAGCGGCTGACCGACATGCTCGCCAGGGAGCTCGGCATGGATCCGGCCGAGCTGCGGATGCGCAACCTGCTGCGGCCCGAGCAGTTTCCCTACACCTGCCCGACGGGATGGGAGTACGACTCCGGCGATTACCCGCGGGCGCTGGCTCTGGCGATGGAGATCGCCGGCTACGACGAGCTGCGGCGCGAGCAGGCTGACGGGCGGACCCGCGGCGAGTACATGGGGATCGGGCTCAGCTTCTTCACCGAGGGCGTCGGCGCTGGCCCGCGCGAGCACATGGACATCCTCGGCCTCGGCATGGCTGACGGCGCTGACCTGCGGGTGCACCCGACCGGCAAGGCAGTGCTGTCGATCTCGGCGCAAACCCAGGGACAGGGTCACGAGACGACGTTCGCGCAGATCGTGGCCCAGGAGCTCGGGCTGGCGCCGGACGACGTGGAGGTGGTGCACGGCGACACTGACCGCACCCCGTTCGGCCTCGGGACGTACGGGTCGCGGTCCACCCCGGTCTCGGGGGCGGCCGCCGTGATGGCCGCGCGCAAGGTCCGCGACCGGGCCCGGCTGGTGGCGGCGGCGATGCTCGAGGTGTCCGCAGACGACCTGGAATGGCTGGACGGCAAGTGGCGGGTGCGGGGCGACCCGGAGCAGGGCGCGGGAATCGCCGAGATCGCGATGGCCGCGCACTCCTCGCTGGCGCTGCCGGACGGGATCGAGGGTCACCTGGACGCCTCGGCGGTGTACAACCCGCCGAACCTGACGTTCCCCTTCGGCGCCTACATCTGCGTGACCGACGTCGACCCGGCGACCGGGGTTGTGAAGGTGCGCCGGTTCATCGCCGTTGACGACTGCGGCGTCCGGATCAACCCGGTGATCGTGGCCGGTCAGGTGCACCGCGGGCTGGCCGACGGCATCGGGATGGCGCTCATGCAGCAGATCGTCTTCGACGAGCTGGGGAACTGCCTGGCCGGGTCGTTCATGGACTACCTGCTCCCGACGTCCATGGAATGCCCTTCGCCTGAGCTCGGCGCGACCGTCACGCCGTCGCCGCACCATCCGATCGGGGCCAAGGGCATCGGCGAGTCGGCCACGGTCGGCTCTCCGGCCGCCGTGGTCAACTCGGTCATCGACGCGCTGGCACCGTTCGGTGTCGTGCACGCGGACATGCCGCTGACTCCCGCCAACGTATGGCGCGCCATCCAGGGCCGGCCGGTCCGCTCCGACCTGGCCCTCAGCTGAGCGGGGAATCTTCGCCGCGGATAGAGAGCTTGAAGTGGGGGCAGACCCGTGTGCTGACCCGCTGCCGCTAACAGTGACCGACCTTCTTGTAGATGATGGGGATATGAGCGATCTCGCCGAGCAGTTGCCCGATGTGCCTACGCTGGTGGCCGAGCTGGATGGCGTCAGCTACCTCGCGGACGAGGCGCTCGGTACCGCGCTGTTCCTGGCGGCCAGGATGGGCCAGCCGATCCTGCTGGAGGGCGAGCCCGGCGTCGGCAAGACCGAGGCGGCCAAGGCGCTGGCTGCCGTCCTCGATACCCCCCTGATCCGGCTGCAGTGCTATGAGGGCCTGACCTCGGCGGAGGCCCTCTACGAGTGGAATTATCCGCGCCAGCTGCTCGCCATCCGGCTAGCCGAGGCCAGGGGCGAGATGCCGCGCGAGGCGGACCTGTTCAGTGACGACTACCTGCTGGAACGCCCGCTGCTCGCGGCACTTGATCACCCTGGGCCGCGGCCGGCGGTGCTGCTGATCGACGAGGTCGATCGCGGCGACGATGAGTTCGAGGCGTTCCTGTTCGAGCTGCTGGCTGAGTCGGCGGTGACCATTCCCGAGCTCGGCACCCGCCGGGCCGCCTACCCGCCGGTGGTCGTCCTGACCTCGAACCGGACCAGGGACCTGCACGACGCGCTGAAGCGGCGCTGCCTGTACCACTGGATCGACTACCCCGACACCGCCCGGGTCGCCGCGATCATCCGGCGGCGCGTGCCCGCGGCCAGCGAGCGCCTGGCGTCCCAGGTCGCGGCGGGCGTGCGCCGGCTGCGCGGGCTTGACCTGGCCAAGCCGCCCGGCGTCGCGGAGGCGATCAGCTGGGCGAACGCGCTCCATGTTCTGGGCGCCGCCGAGCTCGACGCCAGCGCGGCGCGGCAGACCATGGGAACGGTGCTGAAGTACGCCGAGGACCTGCAGGCCGCCAGGGCCGCTGACTTCGCGGCGGTGGTCGGTCACGGCAGCGGCGATGGGTGACCGGTACGGCGGCGGGGACCTGGCTGGGGCGGGTGACCTCGCTGAGGTAGCGGCGCGGTTCGGTGCGGTGCTGCGCCGGGCGGGCCTGCCCGTGGGGCCCGGCCGCACCGAGCGGTTCGCGGCTGCCGTGACGCTGGTCCAGCCGGCGACCAGGCGCGAGCTATTTGACTGCGCGCTCGCGACGCTGGTGTCGAGCAAGGATCAGGCCGAGACGCTGCGGGCGGTCTTTGCCGACGTGTTCGGCTCGCCAGACGCGCCCGATCAGCTCGCCAGCCTCGCCGCGATCCTCCCCGGCCTTGGCGGCCAGCCACCGGCCGCCCATATTTCGGATCTTGCGACCGCCGCCCGCCGGCACGCCGGCACCGTCTCGTCTATCCAGGGCACGACCGATGGCGATCCTGGTGACACCGACCGCGAGATATCGCAGCGCTACCTCGGCAGCCGCGCCGAACGGCTCTCCGGCACGGATTTCGCCGAACTGTCCCCGGCCGAGCTGTCAGAGCTAGCGGCGGCGATGCGCCAGATGACGCTGGCAGTGCCCAGCCGCCGGTCCAGGCGCCGCAAGCCGCGGCCCGGCGGCAGGCGGACGGACGTCCGGTCGACGCTGCGGCAGGCCCGGCGCACCGGCGGTCACGCGTTCCGGCTGATCGGCGAGGTGCCGGTCAAGCAGCCCCGGCGGCTCGTCGTGCTGTGCGACATCTCGGGGTCGATGGAGCCCTATGCCAGGGCCATGATCCAGCTGCTGTACTGCGCGGCCGGCGGTGCGGGCGCAGAGGTCTTCAGCTTCGCGACCAGGCTCACCCGGCTGACAACGGCGCTGGCCCGGTCCTCGCCGGCGGTTGCGCTGGCGCGAGCGGGCCGGGCCGCGCCGGACTGGCATGGCGGCACCAGACTCGGCGCGGCGCTGAAGGAGTTCAACGATCGGTACGGCCGGCGCGGAATGGCCAGGGGCGCGGTCGTCCTGATCATCTCTGATGGCTGGGACACCGGGGACCCTGAGGTCGTCCGCCGCGAGATGCAGCGGCTGTCGCTCGTGGCGTTCCGCATCGTCTGGATGAACCCGCGTACCAAGAGCGCGGGTTACCAGCCGCTGGCCGGCGGCATGGCGGCGGCCTGGCCGTACTGCGACGTCGTGGTCAGCGGCCACTCCCTGCGGGCGATCAGCGAGCTGTCGGCCGCCCTGGCCGACCCGATCCGCCGCCGTCCCGAGATTCGTGCCGTCGGACAGGCGCCGACCGTGCGGACGAGCCCTGTCTAGTCCTCGTGGTCGCCCGGCCGGATCCGGATGACTGGCAGCCCGCCGGGCTCGATGCTCACGTGCACGCTCTTGGCGCGCTTGAGGGCCTTCGGTGGCTTCCGGGACTTGCGCTTCACCTCAATGCCCCCGAGCACGCAGGCGCCCTCGACCCTTAGCACGGGAGCGTCGGGGCTGGCCGCCTCGCCGGGGTTCCCGGTGATCTCCCTGCCACCGAGGATGGCAATGCCGTTGTCAACCACGCGCATCTCCGGCGGCACGATTATCGCCACACCGCCGAGGACCGTGGTGGCGCGCAGGATGATCTCCTTACCAGGCAGGATCGCGTCGCGGAAGTCCAGTTCCGTGCCCCCGAAGACGGTCAGCACGGTGATCACGGGCTCGGCGTGCCACGCGCCCTTGCGCGTGGCACCCCCGAAGATCGCGGCAATGCGGCCGCCGTAGCCAGGCCGGGCAACCTCGGCGGACGGTTCGCGACCCAATAGCGCGACCGCATGCTGGCCGGGCAGGTCGTCGAGCAGCGGCACCAACTCGGCGTGCGTCTTGGCGGCATAGGCGGCATCCAGCCGCGCAGAGTGCTCATCTGGGGTGAGGCGACCCTCGGCCAGCGCGTTGCTCAGCACTGCGGCAGCGCTGTCGCGGTCGGCGTCCGAGGCCCGGAGCCGGGAATTCGCGTTGAAACCCAGGGGGTCCATGCAGTTATTGTCAGGCATACCTGCCGCTCGATGGAACTGGAGACCTGATGGGCCACGTGGAAGCGGCGCACGTGAGCCACGCCCTGCCTGATGGCCGGGTGCTGCTGGATGATGTCTCCTTCCGGGTTGGCGACGGCGTGGTCGCCGCTCTCGTCGGCCCGAACGGGGCGGGCAAGACCACGCTCATGCGCCTGGTCGCCGGCGATCTCGTGGCGCAATCCGGCAGCGTGAGCTCCAGCGGGGGCCTCGGCGTGATGCGGCAGTTCGTCGGCGGGATCCGCGACGACAGCACGGTGCGTGACCTGCTGCTGTCGATCTCGCCGCCGCGCGTGCAGTCAGCGGCCGCGCGCCTGGACGCGGCCGAGCTGGCGATGATGGAGCGGGACGACGAGCCGGCGCAGATGCGCTATGCCACGGCCCTGGCCGAGTGGGGCGATGCTGGCGGTTACGAGGCCGAGGTCCATTTCGATGCGTGCTGTGTTGCGGCGCTCGGCATCGACTATGACGCCTGCAAATGGCGCGCGGTGGCGACGCTGTCCGGCGGCGAGCAGAAGCGCCTGGTCCTGGAGTCCATGCTCCGCGGCACCCACGAGGTCCTCCTGCTGGACGAGCCGGACAACTACCTCGACGTACCCGGCAAGCTGTGGCTGGAGGAGCAGCTGGCCACGACGCCGAAGACAGTGCTGCTGGTCAGCCACGATCGCGAGCTGCTCGCGGCCTGCGCGCAGCGGATCATTACGGTCGAGGACCGGCATGTCTGGGTGCACGGCGGCGGCTTCGCAACTTACGCGCAGGCCAGGCGAGAGCGTAACGAGCGGCTCGATGAGCTGCGCCGGCGCTGGGACGAGGAGCACGAGAAGCTCCGCCAGCTCATGCTGACCTTTAAGCAGAAGGCGTCCTACAACTCGGACATGGCCTCGAGGTACCAGGCGGCGGTGACCCGGCTGCGCAAGTTCGAGGAGGCCGGGCCGCCCGAGGTCGCGCCCAGGGAGCAGAACGTCAGGATGCGGCTTCGTGGTGCCCGGACCGGAAAGCGCGCGGTGATCTGCGAGCAGCTGGAACTGACCGGGCTGATGCGGCCGTTCGACCTCGAGGTCTGGTACGGCGAGCGAGTCGCCGTCCTCGGCTCGAACGGCTCCGGCAAGTCGCACTTCCTCCGCCTGCTCGGCGGTGACGACAGCATCGCGCATCAGGGCGTGGCCAGGCTCGGGGCGCGGGTGGTCCCGGGAATGTTCGCCCAGACGCATGCCCGCCCTGACCTGGCAGGCCGCACGCCGCTTGAGGTCCTGATGACCGAGCATGCGCTGCTCATCAACGAGGCGATGTCCGCATTGTCACGTTATGAACTCACGAGCTGCGCGCGGCAGCCGTTCGCGACGCTTTCCGGCGGACAGCAGGCCCGGCTCCAGATCCTGCTGCTCGAGCTGGCAGGGTCGACGCTGCTCCTGCTTGACGAGCCGACGGACAACCTCGACCTGGCCAGCGCCGACGCACTTCAGGACGGTCTGGAGCCCTACCTCGGTACGGTCGTCGCCGTGACCCATGACCGCTGGTTTGCCAAGTCTTTTGACCGGTTCATGGTGTTCGGCGCCGACGGGACGGTATATGAGTCACCAGAGCCGGTGTGGGACGAGACGCGCGTGGCCCGGCCACGCTGAGAATCGGCTTGCTAGGCTGCAGTGGTGTCGTGGGGGGTCGCGGTCACACCAGCGGCCTTCCGCAAGCCGGAGCCGGAGGGATCAAGCATCGTGAAGAAGCTGCTCGTGGTCGTTGTCCTCGGACTCAGCGCATTCGCCGTGTGGCGGAAGGTCCAGGCGGACCGGGCTGAGCTTGACCTGTGGACCGAGGCGACAACGGCTGACGACTAACCAGCACGTCCGCCGTGGGTATGAACGGCGCGCCTGATAAGCCGGGCATAACGCTCGCCTGCTGCGGCCTGATCGGGACCGTGGTACCTGATGAGGGCCTCGTTGAGCGCTGCTTCGCCGAGGCTATCGCGACCCAGGGCGTAGTGAGCGGGACCAGTGCGTTCGCCCGCCGCATGACTCAGGTTCATCAAGCGCGCGGGCAGGCGCCCGGCGACGTGCTCCGCATGCTGTTCCCCGACAACGAGGCGCGTGCCCAGGCTGCTCAGCTGGCTTTTGACCGCGCACTGGGTGACGCCATCCGCCGCGTCGTCATTCAGCCGGTGGCCGGAGCCGTGCAGGTGCTAGATCAGCTCCGGGAGACGGGCTGCCAGATTGCCGTTCTGACGAGCCTGCCACGCAGGATGGCTGATGCCATCCTCGATGCTGCCGGGCTGCGGCGGTCCGTCGACATAGTGCTCAGCGCGCAGGATGTAGCCAGGGGCTTTCCTGCGCCGGACCTCGTGCTGACAGCGGTGCTGCAGTCTGGCACCGCAGCTGTCGCGGAAGTCGCAGTCATCCACGGCACCGGCGCCGGTGTCGACAGCGGCCGGCGGGCCGGCGCCAGTATCGTGGCCGGCGTCCTGACCGGTCCGCACTCGGCGGCCCGGCTGCGAGCCGCAGGGGCAACTCACATTCTCGGCAGCATCGCGGACGTTCCCGCGCTGCTGCCATCGGGAGACGGTGCCGGGCCGCACGCGCACCCGGCCGAGGTCAACGTGCCTGCCCAGACTCGGTCCGAACACCGGACCACGGGACTGTAGACGCTGCTGCCAGCTAGCCGTGATGCGGCCGGCCAGATCGCTGGGTCCGCTCGACGACAGGCAGGCCAGCCGGCATGGCGGGCCTGAAGTTGCCGACGCTGCTGGCGACATCACGCAGCTCAGAGCGTTCCACCGGCTTGTCGCCGATGTAGTAGGTCAGGCGCAGGATGACGCCAAGCTCAGCGTCCACTACGGCGACAGCGGCCGGGTACATCATCAGTCCGCCGCCGCTTTCCATCGCCCGGCGCGTCACGCTGATCCGGTAGGCCGTCCGGCTGCCGGCCGTGACCATGTCGCCGCCAGACAGCGTGCACTGCAGGAGCCATGATGGGTCTGCAAGGTAGCCGATCTTGCGGGACGGTGGCTGGGCGGGACCTGTCGTGATCCTGTCGGCGTGGACCTCCCAGCGGCGCTGGCCATCGCAGGCGATGGTCGCCGGGCGACGACGCGGTTGGTAGCGGCGGTCGATCTGGTACGTCCCTGGCGCGGCGAAGCGAATCTCCGAGACCATGTGCACGGCACGGCTCTTCTCGCTGACTGCGTCCATGAGCAAGCCCAGCCCGCCCAGCCCGGCCCGGCGAGCTGATCCTGGCACTGACGCGGCCATGGCTCCCACGTCGAGCCACTCGTGCAGGGTGGCCGCCAGTTCGTCCGGCCCGCCCGCATGCAGCAGCTCGAGCAACTCGTCACTGACTGAGGATCCGCTCTGAGCTCGATCCGGTGCCGGCTCGTCGCGCGCGATCTCCTGGCTAGTGTCGATGCCTCGGGAGGCGGATGTCGGGTTGTGGCGCAACGGCGAGTACCTGATCCATGCGCCGAGGGCCCCGGCCGCCAGCCCGCCGACCGTGGTGGCTGCCGCCCACGCCGGGCGGAGCGGACCGCTGAAGAATTCGCCGACGCCCTCGGCGATCCGGCTGCCCGCTGGCGGCTGGAACAGGGATGCCTCGGCGACCGGGGCGAAGTCAGCGCGGACGAGTTCGAGTATGTCGGGCCGGCCGTCCTTGCCCAGCTCGGCGATGCGGAGCAAGATGCCCGACTCGGCGTCTACGAGCGCCTCGACGACATCGGCCAGGTCATCAGCAGATATCGGCCCGGTACGAAGGCTGGGCCGTCTGGTTATCACGACATCAATCGCGTCCCGGCCGCAGGCACGGGCAGTGCCGCGCAGATCGAGCCGGGAGCTGTCCAGTAGCCGGGCCGGGCACAGGAGCTTGGCGAGCGGTGCCTCCGGGCCGCCAACCAAGTGCACCGACTCGTTGGGATCGCCCTCGTCCTCCGCGGAGAGCTCCCACGGGCGGTCGCCGTCGCATCCGGTCAGGTACCCGTCAGGGTCCTGGCACCGGTACCGCCTTCCGGGCGCTATCAGGACCCTCGATCCATCGCTCACGTCGGCTGACAAGCTCAGCTGCGTCCAGTCCGCCCGCTGCAGAAGGCCGATCAGCCCGCGTATATCAGTCACCGCAGCTCCCGATTGCCCCGAACGCCAGGAATGACAATACCGGCGGGTCTCCCCGAGTGGGTGATGCGATGTGCCCGCACGGCCGGAAGCCTGGGTCCTACCGCACCTGCTAGCAAGGGGGGCAGAAGGTGGACCGCTATCCCCGCATCAGCGATCACGGACTCATCGGCGACCTGCAGACCGCCGCGCTAGTGGCCACAGACGGCACGATCGACTTCTTCTGCTGTCCCCGTTTCGACTCGCCCACGGTCTTCGCATCCCTGCTGGACGCGGACAAAGGCGGCTACTTCCGGATCACACCGGTTTCCGAGTCGTATGTGTCGAAGCAGCTCTACTTTCCCGACACAGCGCTGCTCATTACCCGGTTCATGACGCCGGACGGTGTCGGCGAGGTACTGGACTTCATGCCCGTGGCCGAGGGCGGGCCCACGAATCGGCATCGCATGGTCCGGCAGCTGCGGGTTGCCCGCGGCCAGATGCAGTTCGTCATGGAGATCCAGCCGCGGTTCGATTACGGCCGTGCGCGGCACAGCCTCGAGCTGTCGGACAACGGCGCCGTCTTCCGGACCCCGGACGGAATGGAACTGACGATTCATGCGGCCGGCCGGAGACCGGTCAGCGAAGGCGGCTCGATTGCCGAGAGGGTCGGCGATGGCCTTCGCGCGCTCGTATCGATGCACGAAGGAGTGACCGGCGGCGTGGTGCTCGAGTCCATGGGCGGTCAGCCGCGGGCGCTTCCGGCCGCCGAACTACAGCGGCTGGCCGACGAGACGGCGGCATTCTGGAAGGGCTGGCTGGGCAAGTCCAGCTACACCGGGCGGTGGCGGGAGACCGTCGCACGGTCGGCAATGACGCTGAAGCTGCTCACCTATGAGCCCGCTGGTGCGCCCGTGGCGGCCGCCACGTTCGGCCTTCCGGAACAGGTCGGGGGCAGCCGGAACTGGGATTACCGGTTCACCTGGATACGCGACGGCTCGTTGGCAATGCATGCCCTGGCCAGTCTCGGCTACCTGGAGGAGGCAGCGCGGTTCGGCGCCTGGGTCCGCGATCGAGCGATCCAGGACGCCGCAACCGAATGCGCCAGCCCGCTGAAGATCATGTACCGGGTCGACGGATCGTCCGACCTCACCGAGGAGATCCTGGATCACCTCGATGGCTGGCACGGCTCCCGGCCGGTGCGGATCGGTAACGGCGCCGCCGACCAGCTCCAGCTCGACATCTACGGGGAGGCCGCCGACGCGATCTACACCGCCGATGCTCATGGGCTGCCGATTGCCTATGTCGGCTGGCAGGCACTGAACCGGGCCGTCGACTGGGTAGCAGACAACTGGGACCAGCCCGATGAGGGCGTCTGGGAAACCCGCAGCGGCCGGAAGGACTTCACTTTTGGCCGGTTCCAATGCTGGGTCGCGCTGGACCGGGCGATCAAGCTAGCCGAACAGCTCGGCCGGCCAGCAAACACCGCTCAGTGGGCGGCCGAGCGGGCAAGGCTGTACAGCCAGGTTATGGATCGCGGCTTTAACCCCAAGGTCAACGCCTTCACGCAGCACTACGCGACTGAAGTACTGGACTCCTCGCTGCTGCTGATGCCGATCGAGGGCTTTATCGCTCCAACCGACCCCATGTGGCTGTCCACGCTGACTGCCATCGAGAGCGAGCTCGTGTCCGACAGCCTGGTGTACCGGTACAACCCGGTTGCGTCACCCGACGGGCTGCACGGTGACGAGGGCACGTTCTCCCTGTGCACGTTCTTGTACGTCGAAGCCCTCGCCCTCGCTGGCCGGCTCGACGACGCGGTGCTGACATTCGAGAAGATGCAGACCTACGCCAACCACCTGGGTCTGTTCTCAGAGGAGATCGGGGTCACCGGCGAGCAGCTGGGCAACTTTCCGCAGGCTTTCACCCATCTCGCACTGATTAACTCTGCAATAACCTTGAACGACGAGCTCGATCGACGGACCGGCAAGAGGGCGCCGCTTCTCGCGCCTTCGAGCTAACGCCGAGATCGGGGCGATCGCAGCGGATGCTGGCCTTGTCCGCGAATGCTAAGATCGCGTACTGGCCGTGTGACCTGCGGTTTTCTCGGGGCTATAGCTCAGCTGGAAGAGCACCTGCTTTGCAAGCAGGGGGTCAGGGGTTCGAGTCCCCTTAGCTCCACCAACCAATTTGGTCATTGCGCGAACCGGGTCTTCCGTTTCGGCGCTGTAAGTTGTCGCTGGACCAGCAGAACCTGTGGCCGACCTGCCGCTGGCGCCTGCGGTATCCGGAAGACCGGGACTATCCGGTCAGGCCCGGTGATCTTGATCCAGGCAATGAGCACCTC
>Ga0335073_10011357_pt1 | contig 12498 bp, 15 predicted proteins | sample Lox_Sample_22_FD_207093 | JGI IMG/M metagenome (GOLD analysis project Ga0335073, IMG submission 207093) | Soil microbial communities from Loxahatchee National Wildlife Refuge, Florida, United States - Lox_Sample_2.2 | ecosystem: Environmental > Terrestrial > Soil > Wetlands | place: USA...
GTCAGCCGGCCGGCGTGGCCGCCGATCCGGTAGCCGGGTTCACCACCGGTGAGCAGCTGCACAGGGCCACGGGAATCGCCTCGAATGCTGGCTGCGGCGCGGCGGCGGCGGCTGCTGCTGCTGCTGGGACAGCAGCAGGCGCCGGGGCGACCGCCGCCGGGGTCGCGACGGCGGCGGCGGTGCTCCTGAGCTCGGCCAGCCGGCGCTTGGACGGCAGCAGGAGGATCGCGAGGATGAAGCCCAGCCCGAGCAGCGCTGCTGACACGGCGAAGGCAGTGGTGTAGCCGTGGGTGGCCGCGATCGCTGGTGCCAGCGGGCTGGTGTGGTGGCTGACCAGGTAACTGGCCGTCGCGGTCAGCGCGATCGTGCTGAGGGCGGAGGTCCCGATCGAGCCACCGACCTGCTGCATCGTGTTGACCAGCGCAGAGGCCACGCCGGAGTCCTGGCGCGCGACGCCGAAGGTGGCGGTGTTGATGGCCGGGGCGAAGATCATGCCGAAACCCAGGCCCAAGGTGAGCAGGGCAGGCAGCACAGCGCTGGGGTAGCCAGAGGTGACGGTGAGCCGGGTCAGGTACGTCATCCCGGCGGTGCCCAGCAGCATGCCGGTCGCGATCAGGACGCGCGGCCCGAGCCGGGGCAGCCCCACGATGCTGGACAGGTTGGAGCTGATCAGGATGCAGGCGATCATCGGCAGGAACAACAGACCGGTGCTCAGTGGGCTGTATGCCTTGATCACCTGCAGGTAGTAGGTGAGGAACAGGAAGGTGCCGAAGATCGCGACCCCCGAGATGCCGACGGCCACGTAGGCGCCCCCCCGGGCGGGATCCAGGATTACCCGTAGCGGCAGCAGCGGGTGGCTGGAGCGCTGCTCGGCGATAACGAACCCGGCCAGCAGCACCACGCCCCCCACCAGGGAGCCGACGGTCAGTGCGGCCGTCCAGCCGGCGGTCTCGGCGTGGGAGAAGCCGAAGACGATGAGGAACAGCCCGGCGCAGGCCAGCACGGCGCCGGGCCAGTCCATCCGCGGCCTGACGGCTGGGCGGCTGCTGCGGATCCAGGCCAGGGCGCCGGCCACCGCGATCGCGGCGAACACCAGATTGACGTACAAGCACCAGCGCCACGACAAGTACTGGGTGAGCAGCCCGCCCAGGATCAGGCCGACCGCGCCGCCGCCCGCGGCGACCGAGCCGAAGATACCGAAGGCCCGCCCTCGCTCCCGCGGCTCCCGGAACGTGCTGACCAGCGTGCCCAGGGCAGACGGCGCGAGGACGGCGCCGAACGCGCCCTGCAGTGCCCGGGCCGCCACCAGCATCAGGAACGAGACCGCGGCGCCGCCGATGGCCGACGCAAAGGCGAATCCGATCAAGCCGGCGATGAAGACCCGCTTGCGGCTGAACATGTCGCCGACCCGGCCGCCCACCAGCAGCAAGCTGCCGAAGGCCAGGGCATAGGCCGTCACCACCCACTGCCGGTCGCTGTTCGGGAACCCCAGGGCACGCTGCGCCGACGGCAACGCGATATTCACGATCGTGGAGTCCAGCACCACCATGAGCTGAGCGATGGCGACCACGACCAGGATCAGCCAGCGCCGGTCATCGGGCGCCGGCAGCCGCTCTCCTGTGGCAGAAGACATGAGGGCCTTATACCCCTCGTATGGCCGGTGGCGCTTTATTTGCCGCCTGCGGAGCCAGACGTCCGCGGTGACCATCACATTCGACCGTGCGCCGTGTATCTGCGCGCACCACATGTGCTCTTGGTGGGCATAGCTAGCCGTTCGGTCGGCGGACCACATGCCAGCCGCTTCCTGATCTGGAGACACCATGTCGGTCATCAATGAGGCCGGGCCGCACATCAGCGGGCGGGCACCGGACGCCGGGCCCACCGTTCTGGTGACCGGTGCCTCGGGTGTCGTCGGGCGCGCCCTGCTGCAACGGCTGGGTGATCTCGACATCGTGTGCCTGGTGCATCGTTCGCCGGTCTCCGGGCGGAATGTGACCACTGCGCCGGGCGACATTGCCCAACCGATGCTCGGGCTGGCCCAGGAGGCCTACGCGGAGCTGGCGGCCAAGGTCGACGCGGTCATCCACTGCGCGGCGATCACCGACTTCAACCGCAGTGATGGCAGCCTCGAGGCAACGAACATCGCGGGCACCGGGAATGTGGCCGCTTTCGCGACCGCGGCGAACGCCGTCCTGTACCACGTCAGCACCGCCTTCGTGCACACCACGGTGGACGGCGACCGCGGCCGTGCCGCCATCGGCTACGCCTCGTCCAAGGCGGCGGCCGAAGAGCTCGTACGGTCCAGCGGCGCGGCGCACGTCATCCTCCGGCCGTCGATTGTCATCGGCCACTCGGTCACCGGCGAGATAGCCGCGTTCCAGGGCCTGCACCAAGTCGTGGCCGGCATGTTCGCGGGCATGGTGCCGATGATCCCGTTCGACCCCAGCTGGCCGGTCGACTTCGTCCCGGCCGACGTCGTCGCCGACGCTATCGCCAACGTGGTCGAGAACCGGGTGAGCGAGGGCGAGTTCTGGGTCAGCGCCGGCGACAGGGCGCTCCGCCTCGACGAGGGGGTCGCGGTCGTCATCGAGGCCGCGCGCGCTCTCGGGGTGAGCATCGACACGCCACGATTCGTGCCGCCGGACATGTTCGACCGGCTCATCGGCCCGGTCTTCCTGGATGCGCTGCCGGCCAGGATCCGCCGGAACGTCGTGCGGATGCTGGAGTTCTTCACGATCTATCTGCGGTCGGGTCAGACCAAGCCCAGCAGCCTGGACCAGCTCGCGGCGCTCGGCGTGCGGCCGCTGCCCGACCAGCGCGAGTCGCTGCGTAACAGCGTGAACTACTGGGCGGCGCGCAACGGCCATGCCCGGCCCGAGGCGGAAAGGGCGGCCTGAGATGACCGCGCCGGCCAGCCGCGACCAGGTGCTCGACCGTTACGTGAAGCACGTGAATTCCTCGCTCGCCAGCCTGGCCCGGCTGATTGCCGCGCCCGTCGAGGTGGCCGCGGCCGGGTCGAAGGTACGGGGTGGCGACGGGCACACCTACCTTGACTGCGGGGGTTTCGGGGTCTTCCTGCTCGGCCACTGCCACCCGGCCGTCGTGGCCGCCGTCCGCGCGCAACTGGAGCGCAACCCCCTGGCCACCAGGTTGTTCCTCAACCCCGAGCTGGCTCAGGCCGCCGCGGACCTGGCCGGCATCGCGCCGCCCGGGCTGGACTACGTCTTCCTGACGAACTCCGGAGCCGAGGCGACCGAGCTCGGGCTGAAGCTGGCGCGCCTGGCCGGCAAGCGCCACGTGATCGGGATGCACGGCGGATTCCACGGCAAGACGCTCGGCGCGCTATCGGTGACCGGTCGGACGCAATACCGTGACCCGTTCGGCCCGCTGCTGCCGATGGTGGACTTCGTGCCGTTCGGCGATCTGGCCGCGCTGCGGGTCGCGCTGACGGCTGGGTCGGTGGTGCTGCTAGAGCCCGTCCAGGCCGAGGGGGGTGTCCGGTTGCCGCCCGACGGCTACCTGCGGCAGGTCCGGCGGGCGTGCACCGAGGCCGGCGCGGTGATGATCCTCGATGAGATCCAGTCCGGCATGGGCCGGCTCGGTGCCTGGTGGGGTGCTGACCTGGCCGGCGTCACCCCCGACGTGCTGCTCACGGGCAAGATCCTCGGCGGCGGCGTGATGCCGGCCGGCGGCGTCGTCGCGTCCGCGCCGCTGTTCGCGCCGCTGAACGCCGACCCGTTGCTGCACTCCTCGACGTTCGCGGGCAACCCCCTCGCGGCCGCGGCGGTCACCGCCACCATCGGCGCCATCAAGTCCGAAGGCCTGATCCAGCGCACCCGCGAACTCGGCCCGCAAGTCCGCGCCCTGGCCGCCGACGCCGTCCTGGCCCGCTGCCCGGACCTGGTCACCGAGGTGCGCGGCCAGGGCCTGCTGATCGGCATCGACTTCGTCTCGCCCGACGCCGCGGCCGAGTTCCTGATCGGCCTGCTGGACTCCCGCGTCATCCCGTCCTACTCGCTCAACTCGGCCAACGTGCTGCGCCTGACCCCGCCGGCGATCCTCGACCCGGCCGACCTCGACTGGCTCGAACGCGCCCTGATCTCCGCCGCCACGCATGTCTCTCGCGTGGTGCCCATCCCCACCTGACCACCAACTACTGATCTCGAGGAGGCCACATGCGCACCGTCCGCCTCCGGCTGCACGTGCCGCATGAGTCAGCGAGCGACGTGTACGCGGCACTCGCCGACTTCGAGCGCTATCCCATCCTCTGCGAGGCCGTCCAGAGCGTCGCCATCACCGAAGTGTCCGAGAACCTCACCGTGTCGCACTGGGAGGTCACCTTCCGGGCCGGCCTGCTGCGCTGGACCGAGGAGGACGCGTTCGACTCCGACGCCCTGACGATCACATTCCGTCAGCTCGACGGCGACATCGCCGTCTTCGACGGCTCCTGGCAGTGCGTCGCTGCCGCGCCGGGCACGGAGGTCCTGTTCTGCGCGAGGCTGGACATGGGGATCCCGAGCCTGGCCGACGCGCTTGAGCCGATCGCGGCGCGAACGCTGATCGACAACATCGTTTCGATCGTGCGCGGACTGGTCGGCGGCGCCGAACTCGCCGAATTCGACATAGAGAGCCCGGCGAGGAGTGCGTCATGAACCTGTTGCGAACCGAACGAGACACCCTGGACGGCTATATCCCGGGGCTGGACAAATACCTCAGCGAGATCCCGCTGCTGGAGCTGGAGAGACCCGGCAACGGTGCGTTGCAGAAATTCCGCGAGCTCGGCGGCCCGGCACTGCTGGTGCCCGCCGAGTATGAAGGCAAGGGCGCCTGCCTGCTGGACGCGGTGCGCATCCAGCGCGCGGTGGGCAGCCGATCGCCATCGCTGGCCGTGGCCACGACCATGCACCACTTCTCCGTAGCCTGCCTGGCCGAACTCGCCGCGGCTCGCAACGGATTCGAATGGGCGATGCTCATGGCCATCGCCGAGAACTCGTGGCTGCTCAGCTCCGGCTTCGCCGAAGGAAAGTCTGGTCAGCACATCCTGACGCCCACCATGCGCGCCGTCCCGGCCGATGGCGGCATCACCGTCAGCGGCATGAAAAAGCCGTGCAGCCTCACCTGGTCGATGAACCTGATGAGCGCCAGCGTCGCCGTCGCCGACCCCGTCACCGGGACCAGCCGGCTGGCGGTCGTGCTGATCCCCGCCGACTCGGCAGGCATCGAGCGCGCGCCGTTCTGGCAGACCACCGCTCTCGCCGCGGCGGAAAGCGACCAGGTCACGCTGACCGAGGTATTCGTCCCCGAGGCGCTGATCTTCTACCCGCAAGACGGCGAGGTGATGGATCCGATCCAGGCCCGCGGGTTCGTCTGGTTCGAGCTGCTGATCTCGGCGTCCTACCTCGGCGCCGCCACGAACCTCGCCGAGCGCGCCATCGCGCGCGGCCGGGGCTCCGATGAGGAGCGCGCCGGCCTGGCGATCGATCTGGAGGCCGTGGCCGCGGCTCTCGAACAGGTCGCCTCCGTCGCCGCGACCGCCGGCGACAACGATGCCCTGCTCGCGCGGGCCCTCTACGCGCGCTTCGCGGCGGAACGGGCCATCGAACGCGTGGTCATGTCGGCCGCCGCGGCCCTCGGCGGCATGTCGTTCATCGAGTCACCCGAGGTCGCCTACCTGCTGGGCGCCACCCGTGCCCTGGCCTTCCACCCGCCCTCCCGCGCCGCCGCCGTCGGCCCGATCGCCCGCTACCTCGCCGACGGCCCGCTGGCCCTCTGACGCAAAACGATCGGTCCGCAGCGGGGTGGTCGCCGCTTAAGACCCAGAGCCGGCGCGGCCGGGGGGCGGCGCGGGCAGGCTGATGCAGCTCGGCGCCGGGGGCGAGGTCAGGGCTCCTCCGCCGAGCGAGCTGTGCCCGGTGGTCTCCACGCCGACTACGAGGATGTCCCCGGCCGGGATGCCCTGCGCGTTCACGGTGACCGACCCGTTGCGAGAGACGGATGTCTCCGTCGAGATCCGATGGCCACGCCCCGACACGGCAGGCGGCGGCAGCGAGCCAGGGCTCGGGCACCCCGGCTCGACCGGCACCACGACGACCTGCTTGTCGCCAAGCTGTCGGAGCCGGGCGTTGGCTCCCGCTATCCCGGACGTCTGGTATACCGCGAGCGTGATCGTGCCGTCGGAGTTCTTCGTTACCGCGTAGGCCGGGGCTGGGTTCCTGGCCATAACGGTGCCGGCGATGGCAGCCGCGACGGCGAGGGTGCCGCCGGCCACCAGCGTCCGGCGTACGGTGACATGGCGCTTGGGATGAGCCAGCGGACTGGTGTCCGCCAGCGCCGGTCCATGCTCGCGCATCAGGTCGTCGAACAGCTGGTCTGAGAATTTAGTCATTCTTGTCACCCCTGATCTGATTCGTGGTGATGGCGTGCCGGCGCAACTGGGCCCGGGCCCGCATCAGCCGCATCCGCACCGCGCCCGGCGTGACGCCGAGCACGGCCGCGGCCTCCTTGGGGCGCAGGCCGGCGAGGTCCACGAGCTCGACCAGCGCGCGGTCCCGGTCCGGCAGCATGCCCAGCCCGGTGACCAGGTCACGGCCTGCCCGTTCGGCGTCGATGCGGTCGAGCAGCTCCTCGACCTGGTCGGGTTCCAGGTCGCGCCGGCCCGCCAGCCGCTGCAGCCTGTCCTGCTGCCGGCCGTACGCCTCGCAGTGCGCGGCGTACACGTGCCGGGCGATCCCGAACACCCAGGCCCGCGCGGTGCCCTGGCCCGGATCGAAGGACCCGAAGCTGGTGATCGCCGTGACGAAGGTGTCCGCCGTGAGGTCGGCGACGACGTGCGGGTCGGCGCTGCGCCGGGCGAAATAGGCCGTGACCGCGTCCACGTTCGCCCGGTACAGCCGCTCGAACTCGGCCGCCGCGGCGTCCCGCGGCCCGGTCCCGCCCGCCTGGCTCACTGTTGCTGTCTTGTCGGCCACGTCTCTAGTTGCCCTTCAGCCGCCGCCGCGTCACGCCATCCCCGCCGTCGCGGCGCAAGCTACCGCAGCCAGCGACGGGGAATCCCCGGCCCAGCGTGACTGACCGCTCCTCACTGGGCGCTAGGTCTGAGCGGTGATGCGGACCTTGGCCAGGAACCACTCGATCGGAGGAAGGGACAGATCGGTTCGCCAGAAGGCCTGCAGATGCCCCAATCCCGGCAGCGCGACCGCCTGGGCGTAGGGCATGGCGGCAACGGCCGCCTGCCCGAGGGCCCACCATTCCTGGTCGTCGTCGCCTCCGCCCACAGCGAGGTTATTGGCGTGGGGCCGGCCCGGCCGCGCGCGGGATGACCAGGCCGGTCTGGTAGGCGAACACGACGAGCTGCGCCCGGTCGCGGGCGCCGAGCTTGATCATCGCGCGGCTGACGTGGGTCTTGGCGGTGGCGGGGCTGAGCACCATGGCGCCGGCGATCTCGTCGTTGCTCAGCCCGTGCGCGACCAGGGCTACCACCTCTCGTTCCCTGTTGGTGAGGGTTTCCATCCCGGCCGTGGCGACCGCGTCCGGCGGCCGGGCGGCCACCAGCTTCGGCATGCTGGTGGCCGCCCGGGCCGTCCAGGGCGCGTTCGGCGCGCTTCTCGCGCCCGCGGCGCTGTCGATCCTGTCCACGACGTTCAGCGACCCGAAGGACCGCGGCAAGGCGTTCGGCGTCTACGGCGCGATCGTGGGCGCCGGCGGCGCGATCGGCCTGGTGCTCGGCGGGATCCTGACCGAGTACCTGTCCTGGCGCTGGTGCTTGTACGTGAACCTGTTCTTCGCCGGCCTCGCGGTGATCGGAGCGGTGCTGCTGCTCAAGAACCAGCGCGCCAGCATCCGGCCGCGGCTGGACCTGCCCGGCGTCGCGCTCGTCTCGGCCTCGATGTTCTGCCTGGTCTACGGCTTCTCCAACGCCGCGACCCACAACTGGGGCACGCCGTCCACGTACGGCTTCCTGACCGCCGGCGTGGCGCTGCTGGCCGGGTTCGCATTCTGGCAGACCCGCGCGGCCAGCCCGCTGCTGCCGCCCCGGGTGGTGCTCGACCGCAACCGCGGCGGCGCCTACCTGGCCGTGCTCATCACCGGCGCGGGCATGTTCGGCATCTTCTTGTTCCTCACCTACTACCTGCAGCAGACCTTGGGCTACTCCCCGGTGGTCAGCGGCGTCGCCTTCCTGCCGATGATCGCCATGGTGGTCGTGGCCGCCAACCTGTCCAACGTGGTGCTGCTGCCCCGGCTGGGCCCCAAGCCGCTGGTCACCGCCGGCATGCTGTTCGCGGCGGGCGGCCTGGTCTGGCTGACCAGGATCGGCGCGGGATCGGACTACGCAACGGCGGTGCTCGGCCCGCTGATGGTGGCCGGCCTCGGCCTCGGCTTCACGATCGCGCCGTCGATGAACACCGGGACGTTCGGCGTGGCGCCGCAGGACGCGGGCGTGGCCTCGGCCACGCTGAACACCGGCCAGCAGGTCGGCGGGTCGATCGGCACCTCGCTGCTCAACACGATCTTCGCCAGCGCGGTGGCGCGCTACCTGACCGGCCACCTGAGCCCGGCCACCATGGTCCACGGGCACCCGGCGCCGTCCCTGATCCAGATGTCGCTGATCCACGGCTACACCACCGGGTTCTGGGTCGCGGCGGCCATCTTCGGCGCCGGCGCGGTGATCTGCGGCGCGCTGCTGCGCTCCGGCCCGCTTCGCGCCTCCGGGCCCGCGGCCCCCTCGGCCCGGCCAGCCCCGCACGAGGCCATCACCGCCACCATCGGCGCTGCGCTGGGAGCAGTCCGCTGACCGCACCCGACTGGGCGCCCTGGCGGCCTTATCGGCGACGCGTGCTCCGCGCTGAGCTCGTCGTCGCCGGGATCCGGCGCGATCTCGACGATCCGGAAGCAGGCACCGCCCGGCGGCGGCTCGAGCGCCCACACGCGGGTCGACGCATCGACGTCGGCCGCCACCAGCGGGCCGCGCGCCGACACCCACAGTTCGGTCGTCGTATACCGCCCGGCGTGGATGACGACCGGCGGCTCGCCCTGCCGGATGACCGCCGGGTTGCCGTTCTCGTGGTAACCGGTAACCACTCTGTTCATGGGCGTTCCCTCGCTGGCCGTGCGGTCAATCCCGCCCGGGGCCGCGGCGGCCGCAGCGCGGCCCGGCCAGGCCCCGCGCGATCAGCAGCCCGACCGGGACGACCCACCAGAAATCCCACCCGTGGCGGCCTACGCTGGCGCCGAGCACCGCGACGACGATGGCCAGCCCGACGAGGACCGGAACGAGCGGCGGCCTCCCCGGGTACCCGGGCCCCCGTGGCCGGGCGACCGGGGGCGGGCTGGCCGGCCGGAGAGCGGGAAGATCGGCCGTCATCTCGTCGAGCTCGCCCAGGGTCCGGGCGGACAGGGCACGCCCGGTCCGCTCCTCGAGTTCCTCTGACGTCAGCCGGCCCGCCTGGAAGTGCTCGCTGAGCGCCGCGACGACCGCATCGCGGTCGGCGTCGGAGGCCTTCAGCTGCGGGAGCCGGTTCCTGTCCTGCGCCGCGTTCATCGCTACCTGCCGTTCTCCTGCCTGCCGCGGTGGTGCCGGCAGGGCCCGGTCGGGCCGTCCGTCTGCCTGTTACCACTGTCCCCGGCCGCGGCCCAGGTCACGACCCCCGGATGTCACGAGCTGGGGATGACATCCGTCATGCCGGGCTCGACGAGCTTGGTGACGACCCAGCGATGCTTGCCGATCTTGCGGTTCCGGGTGAACCCCAGCTTCTCGTAGGTCGACAGCGCCCCGTGGAAGAGGAACCCGGCGGGTACCGAGCCGGCGCTCTCGGGGTATCCCTCCACGGTTCCCCCGCCGAGGGCGGCGATCAGGTCCAGGGCGCCGGCCAGCGCGGCGGTGGCCACGCCCTGGCGCCGGTGTTCCCGGCCGGCGTAACAGCACGCGATCCGCCAGTCCGGCGGGGACGCCTGGCCTTTTTCGTAGGCGGCCCGGTTCTTGATCCGCGGCACTTCCCCGGGCGTGCCGAACTGGCACCAGCCCACGCAGTCCTCGCCCTGGAAGACGAGCGCGGCGTGGGCCGTTCCGGCCCGCACGCGAGCCAGCTTGCGGTCACGGTTCAGCTCGGCCGTGGCCTGCCGGGCAGCCCCCTCGGGGTGGAATGCGATGCACCAGCAGCCGCCGAAGATGCCGTTGTTGTACTCCACCAGCGCGGCGAACGCCGGCCACGTCGACTCGTCGAGAGGTCGGATGCGGTAGCTGGGCTCCCCCATGCCAGCAACGTAGCGCCCCGGCTGTCGTGACCTGCGGTTGCCGTGCCATGGTTGTCAGGGCAGTCTGTGCCTGGAACGTTATGGAAGCATCCCAGCCGGATCGAAGGGTCACCGATGAAACTGCCTCACGTTGGCTATGAGGCGCCTCAAGCCGCTTCCGAAGCCGTGGAGCTGCTGGCCGAGTATCAGGACGAGGCGAGCGTGCTCGCCGGCGGCCAGAGCCTGATCCCGCTGCTGGCGCTGCGGCTGGCCCACCCGGCGGTGCTCATCGACATCAACGGCATCGACGAGCTGTCCGGGGTGTCGGCGACCGACGGCTGGGTGTCGATAGGGGCCATGACGCGGGAGTACGTGGCCGAGGAGTCGCAGACCATCGCCGATACCGTGCCGTTGCTGGCGGCGGCGCTGCCGTTGATCGGCCATGAGGCCATCCGCAGCCGCGGCACGATAGGAGGCAGCCTCGCGCACGCCGATCCGGCGGCCGAGCTGCCGGCCGTCGCCCGGGCGCTCGACGCCGAGTTCGTGGTGCGCGGCCCGTCGGGCGAACGGGTGGTCCCGGCGGCGGAATGGTTCGAGGGATACCTCGCGACATCCCGCCGTCCCGACGAGCTGCTGGTCGAGGTGCGCTTTCCGGCCGCACGACCGGGCACGTGGGTCAGCTTCCAGGAGGTCGCCCGCCGCCACGGTGACTTCGCCATTGTCGGCCTGGCGGCGTCACTGACGCTTTCCGGGGGCGCGATCAGCGACGCCCGGCTGGCGTTCGCCGGCCTGTCCGACGTTCCGGTCCGGGCCGCCGACGCGGAGGATCTCCTGGTCGGCGAGGTGCCGTCGGCCGAGCTGTTCGATGAGGCCGCCCGCCGCGCCACCGAGGGCGTCGACCCGCCGGCCGACCTGCACGGGTCGTCGGACTACCGGAAGAAGGTTGCGGCTGCTCTGGTGCGCCGCGGCCTGCAAGCGGCCGCCGACAACGCCGACGAGAGGCAGTGACTGATGGTGGACATCGCCCTGACGGTCAACGGTGCGGCGTGGGAGGGCTCGCCCGAGGCGCGCAAGACGCTGGCCGACTTCCTGCGGGATGACCTCAATCTCACCGGCACCCATCTCGGCTGCGAGCACGGGGTCTGCGGCGCGTGCACGGTCATCGTCGACGGCCGGGCGGTGCGCTCGTGCCTGATGCTGGCGGTCCAGGCCGCCGGCAGCGACATAACGACGATCGAGGGGCTGGCCCCTGACGGAGGGCTGGGCACCTTGCAGCAGGCGATGTGGGATGCGCACAGCTTCCAGTGCGGTTTCTGCACGCCCGGGATGGTCATGCAGGCGGTCGCGTTCCTCAGCGACCACCCCGACGCCGACGAGCAGCAGGTCCGCGAGGCGCTGTCCGGCAACATCTGCCGGTGCACCGGCTACCAGAGCATCATCGACGGCGTCCTGCTGGCCGCCGAGCGCAACCGTGAACGCTGAGCGAGGGAGCGACGATGGCAGCAATTGCGGCTGAGCGCTACACCGGCGCCAGCATCAAGCGTTCGGAAGACCCGCGCATCCTGACCGGCGCAGGCCGGTACGTCGACGACATCAAGCTGCCGGGGATGCTGCACGCCGCGTTCGTGCGCTCGCCGCTGGCTCACGCCCGGGTGCTCTCGGTCGATGTCTCGGCCGCGCGGGCGCTGCCCGGGGTCGTCGCGGTGTTTACCGGGGCGGAACTGGAGGCGATGACGGTTCCCGGGCCGGACGCGCTGATGGCTCTCATGGGCTGGGCGGGGCCCATGCCGGAATTCACCTTGCTGGCGACCGACAAGGTGCGCTTCGCGGGCGATCCCGTGGCGGTCGTCGTCGCCGAGAGCCGTTACCTCGCCGAGGACGGCTGCGAGCTCGCGGAGGTGGAGTATGACGATCTGCCTCCGGTCACGAACGCATCCTTCGCCCTCGACCCGGCCAGCCCGCCGTTGTTCGACAACCTGGGCGACAACATCGCCCGCACGCACTCGCGCGACGAGTTCGGTGACGTCCCGGCCACGTTCGCCGACGCGGACCGGGTTTTCGACTTCCGCATCGGCGTGCACCGCCACCAGAACGTGCCCATGGAAGGACGCGGCTGCATCGCGAGCTACGACGCCGACCTCGGGGTCATGACCGTATACGCGGCCACGCAGAGCGTGCACGTCACCAAGATCGCAGTCGCCATGCGCCTCGGCATGGAGCAGGACAAGGTGCGCGTCCTGGCCGGCGACATCGGCGGCTCGTTCGGCC
>Ga0335073_10011358_pt1 | contig 12498 bp, 13 predicted proteins | sample Lox_Sample_22_FD_207093 | JGI IMG/M metagenome (GOLD analysis project Ga0335073, IMG submission 207093) | Soil microbial communities from Loxahatchee National Wildlife Refuge, Florida, United States - Lox_Sample_2.2 | ecosystem: Environmental > Terrestrial > Soil > Wetlands | place: USA...
CGGCCACTGGCTTGAGCAGCTGGACTCTGGTCAGGAGATCGTCAGTTAGATAGCCGGAAACGAAGCCGGAGCCACGCTCGTCAGTAGCTCGCGACCCGGCGGGCGGGGCGGCGGCTGGCAGGTATTTGCCTGTCAGCACGCCTTGCGCGATCGGTGACCAGACGATCTGGCCGATTCCCTCCTGCGCGGATAGCGGGATGACCTCGGCCTCGATCACCCGCCAGATCATGTTGTACTGCGGCTGGTTGGAAACGATCCGGTCGAGGCCTAGCTGATCGGCGATCTTCAGCGCCGCCTGGATCTCCTCGGCCCGCCACTCGGACACCCCGATGTAGAGGACCTTGCCCTGCCGGACAAGGTCGTCGAAGGCGCGCAGCGTCTCCTCAAGCGGCGTCCCGTGGTCGTAACGGTGCGCCTGGTACAGGTCGATGTAGTCAGTCTGAAGGCGGCGCAGCGAACCATGGGCCGACTCCATGATGTGCTTGCGCGACAGGCCGCGATCGTTGGCGCCAGGACCGGTCGGCCAGAAGACCTTGGTGCAGATCTCCACCGACTCTCGCCGGACGCCGTGCAGGGCGTCGCCGAGGATCGACTCGGCCTTGGTCATCGCGTACACGTCCGCGGTGTCGAACGTCGTGATGCCTTCGTCTAGTGCCGTTGCGACGCACGCCAGAGCCGCGTCTTTCTCGACCTGAGAGCCGTGGGTGACCCAGTTCCCGTACGCGATCTCGCTGACTTTCAGGCCGCTGCGGCCGAGGTGACGATGCTCCATGGAAGGCAAACTTAGCCGCCAGGCCAGGCGCGATCGCGGCTGGGCGGGATGATCGCGCCGGAACTCAGATTTTCTGGCCGCGCTCGACTCGGGGCTTGGGCAGCCGCATGCGGCGCAGCTGGATTCCCCGCTGGGCCGCGTACCAGACGACGCCCTTCGTGCTCTCGTTCGGGAATCGCTCCGCGGCTAGCCGCTTGACCTTGTTCCCGACCAGCCACGCCTCGACGATGACTACCAGCAGCAGAGCGACAACCACGACGTCGGCGATGATTTTCGTGGACTTGCCCGGCACGACCAGCAGCACGACCAGCAGCACGACCATGAGCATGTACCACTCGCCGATGCCCCGCCTGGCATCGACGACGTCCCTGGCCAGACCGCGTACCTGGCCCCGGTCCTTGGCGGGCAGGGCCCATTGCTCGCCCCGCTGCAAGGCCTGTGACTTGCGGACTCGCTCCGACCGGTCAAGCTGCCTCGACCGCTGCGTCGCGGTCTTGCGGTCGGCGGGAGCCTGGTAGGGCTGGCGGCGGCTGGCCTGCGCCTCGCTGCGCTTAGGGGTGGGCACGCCCTTGGGCGCGGTCAGGCTGGACCGCGCCGGTCGCGCGTCGCCGTCGCTGTCGGCAGCGTCGGGCGCGGCCTGGCTTTCGTCGAGCACCTCTGGTGCGTCGCTGGAACGTCGTCGGAACACGGCTACAGCCTACCGGGACGAACGGCGCAGATCTTGTCGTGCGCGCCGGGCGCTGACGACAGTCGCGGCCGGCCGGCCAGCCAGCGCGATGCCTGCAGGCTGCTTACCCGGTGCTGGCTACCTGCTTGCCGGAGCGCGGATTCGCCCGGCACGCCAGCGGTCTGTGATGACGGTTGCGCCAGGCACGTCGTAGGCTGGTGGCAAGATCTGCCGGCTATATGACCGTTGCTCTCATCCGCGGCGTTCCGACACCCCGGAGGCGCTGCAGCAGCGGACTTGCGATTGAGGGGATGGTCGCGCCCATGGGCGTCATGAAGCGGGTCACGATGGTCTTCCGCGCCAAGGCCAATAGGGCGCTCGACCGGATGGAAGACCCTCGCGAAACACTTGATTACTCCTACCAGACTCAGCTTGAGCTGCTGCAGAAGGTGCGTCGCGGGGTCGCCGACGTAGCCACGTCGCGCAAGCGCGTCGAGTTGCAGCTTAATCAGCTCCAGCAGAATGCTGACAAGCTGGACAGGCAGGCTCGTGATTCGCTCGCGGCCGGGCGTGAGGACCTCGCCCGTGAGGCGCTGACCCGGAAGGCCGGGGTCCAGACCCAGGTTGACGACCTGCAAGGGCAGTACGCCTCGCTGCAAAGCGAGGAAGAGAAGCTGTCGCAGGCTTCCCAGCGGCTGCAGGCCAAAGTGGACGCTTTCCGCACCCGGAAGGAGACCATCAAGGCCACCTACACGGCCGCCGAAGCGCAGACTCGCATCAACGAGGCTTTCACCGGCATCTCCGAGGAGATGGGCGATGTCGGCATGGCCATCCAGCGCGCCGAGGACAAGACCGCCCAGATGAAGGCGCGAGCGGGCGCGATCGACGAGCTGATGGCATCTGGCGCGCTGGACGACATGGTGAGCGGGCCTCACGATGACATCCAGGCCGAGCTTGACCGGATGGGCGCCAGCCACGGGGTGGACCGGGAGCTCGAGCAGATGAAGGCCGAGATCGCTCAGAGCGCGCCACGGCAGATCGAGGGCGCTCCGGCCGGATCCAGCGACGGTGCTGCCAGCCAGTCGGCCAGCGGGCTCCCGGCTGCCGACCCGGCTCAGGCTGGTGAGCCGGAATGATCGTCCGGATCCTCGGCGAGGGCCAGCTTCAGGTCCCTGGCTCGGCCGCTGAGGAGCTGAACAAGCTGGACGCGGCGCTTGAATCCGCAGTTGACCGCAACGATGAGGCTGCCTTCCGGCTCGCGCTGGACGCGCTGCTGGCCAAGGTAAGGCAGGTCGGATCACCGGCCGAGGCGGATGATCTGCGGCCATCCGAGCTGATCATCCCGCGGCCGGACGCATCGATGGACGAAGTCCGCCAGCTGCTCACAGACGAGGGCCTGATTCCCGGCTAGCCGGAAACACCCGGTATAAGGGTTATGCCGACAGGCGGCCGGGAACGAGCGGGGCGGTCGCGCCGTTTACTAAGTAGATGCTGAGCATGCTTTCAGCCGAGGGCACGGCATCACGGGGCAGGGTGAGCGTGGCCCTGCCCTGAGCACTGTTCAGCATCGGATGTAATGAAGTAACAGAACGGCTGAGGGGCCGTTCAGATAAAGGGAGGCGGCGCCGATGGCGCGCACTCGCTACGCGTCTGACCCCGGACTTATCGCCCGGATGGGCGCGACTATGTTCCTACTGGGGTTGGTGTTCGTCGGCTTCGGGGTCGGCCTCGGATACCTGATCCTGTACTACGGCAGCCGCCACGGTGGCGGCGGCACCGTGAGTGACAGCGGACTTATCTTCTTCGCCGCCGTGATTGGCATCGGCAGCGCGCTGGCCTCCTATTACTGGTCGGACAAGATCGCGCTGCGGACGTCAGGGGCCCGGCTGGTCAGCCCGAACGACGGCCCGGAGGCTGCCCGGCTGCACGCGATCGTGGACAGGCTGTGCGCGCTGGCGGACATGCCCAAGCCGCGCGTGGCCATCGCGCCGACGCAGATGCCGAATGCGTTCGCTACCGGACGCAACAGCAAGGTGGCAGTGGTCTGCGCGACCCAGGGCATCCTGCAGAAGCTCGACAACAACGAGCTTGAAGGCGTACTGGCGCACGAGATGTCACACGTCGCGCACAAGGACGTCGCGGTGATGACCATCGCCTCGTTCCTCGGCATCGTGGCGGCGCTGATGGTCCGGTTCGCGTTCTACTCCGAGCTGTTCGGCGGACGCGGCCGGAACAATAACAACCAGAGCGCGCTGCTGATCATCCCGATCATGCTGCTGAGCATCGTCGTCTACTGCGTCAGCTTCCTGCTGATCAGGATGCTGTCCCGGTACCGCGAGCTGGCTGCCGATAGGTCCGGCGCGCTGCTGACGGGGCAGCCGTCGGCACTGGCCAGCGCGCTGGTCAAGGTGACGGGCGACATGGCCAGGATCCCGATGAGGGATCTGCGCGAGGCAGAGCCGCTGAACACCTTCTACTTCACCCCGGCGCTGCGGCCCGGCCAGAACGGCATCTCGACGATCTTCTCCACGCACCCGTCGCTGGACAAGCGGCTGGCGCAGCTTCAGAAGATCTCCAAGCAGCTCGGCCAGTAATCACGGGAGCCACTAATCACGGGAGGTAGCCCCGGTGGGGTTCCTGGACACGTTGCTAGGCCGGACGAAGCCGGTACCGCCGAATCTGGATGAGCTGTTCGCGCTGCCAACCGCGGCGCTCACCCTGGAGGCCGGGACCGACTTCAAACCGACCGGCTCCGGCTCGGTCTGCTTCCGGGCAGCCGAAGGCAAGGCCTTCAGCGACATCGAGAAGGACGTCCAGGACCTGCTCAACATGGGTGGCAGCAAGCCAGTCCAGGTGACCACGGATGCTTACCGATTCACCTGGCTGGTCTGCCAGCATTCGGCTGATGACCCCGAAGGCCTGGTAACCGACCTGCACGCGGTCAACTCGTCGCTGCAGGGCGGCGGCTTCGGACCGCAGTTGCTATGCACGATCATGGCCTTCCGGGATTCCGGGGGCCGCTCGCTTGGCTTGGTGTACCTGTACAAGCGCGGCACTTTCTACCCGTTCGCGCCGCTGACCGGGCAGCAGCGCGATAACGCGCTTGAATTGCAGATCCGCGGCGTGCTCGGGGCGGACCTGAAGATCGAGCCCGATCTGGGCCGGTGGATGCCGATCTGGGGCGCTCCGGGCCTGTAAGCCCGCCGGCCAGAGCGGCGCGGGTGCCTGGTTCCTGGTGCCTCGCCCCGCTAGATCAGCACCCACGAAAGTGCGGGTGGCCGCAGCGAGCAAGTTACGCAGCTGCGACCGCCGCGGCCGATAACGGCAGCGCCAGCATCTGCTCCAGCGCGGCCCTGGCCTGCGCCGCGCTGCGCTCGTCAACGGTGATCTGATTGACAACCTGTCCCGCGGCGAGCGACTCGAGCGCCCAGACCAGGTGCGGCAGGTCAATCCGGTTCATCGTCGAGCAATAGCAGACCGTTTTGTCCAGAAAGACGACGGTCTTGTCCGGGTTGGTTGCGGCCAGGCGCTTGACGAGGTTCAGCTCGGTGCCGACCGCCCAGGCTGAGCCCGCCGGTGCCTGCTCGATTACCGAGATGATCTTCTCGGTAGAGCCGACGTAATCGGCCGCGAGGACGACCTCATGCTGGCACTCCGGATGGACGATCACGTTGATGCCGGGAACGCGCTCGCGAACCTCGGCGACGCAACCGGGGGAGAAGCGGCCGTGGACCGAGCAATGCCCGCGCCACAAGATCATCGTTGCGTTGCTGATCTGCTCCGGGGTCAGGCCGCCGGTCTCGCCAGGCGCATGCGGGTCCCAGACCACGCAGTCATCCAGGCTCATGCCCCGCTCGAGGACGGCAGTATTGCGGCCCAGGTGCTGGTCGGGGAGGAAGAGGACCTTGCTGCCCTGGCCGAGCGCCCAGGTCAGCGCCCGGTTCGCATTGGACGACGTGCACACCGTGCCGCCGTGCCTGCCGGTGAATGCCTTGATGTCTGCCGAGGAGTTCATGTAGGTGACGGGGACGACCTGGTCAGCCACGCCCAGATCGTCAAGCGCATCCCAGCACTGCTCGACCTGGTTGTAGGTGGCCATGTCGGCCATTGAGCAGCCGGCCGCGAGGTCGGGCAGCACAACCTTCTGCGCTGGCGAGGTCAGAATGTCCGCAGACTCCGCCATGAAGTGGACACCGCAGAAGACCACGAACTCCGCACCTGGCCTCGCTGCTGCCTCTCTGGCCAGCTTGAAGGAGTCGCCAGTGACGTCAGCGAACTGGATGACCTCGTCGCGCTGATAGTGATGCCCGAGGATGAACGCGCGGTCGCCGAGCGCCTTCCTCGCGGCCCGGGCACGCTCGACCAGGGCCGGATCGCTGGCCGGCGGAAGCTCACCGGGGCACTCGACGCCCCGCTCGGCGGCCGGGTCAGCACCCGCGCCGAGCACCAGCAGCGGCAATGGCCGGCCGGGGCTCGCCGGGCCGGCTGGCGTTAGCTGGCCTGCTGGAGCGCTCATAGGACACCGCTTTTCGACTTATCGTCTGAGTGACGATACCTATCGTAGCCGGCCTGGCCGGGAGTGTGGGGAGCCGGGCAGCCGGAGAAGCCATCCCGGCCCGGCCGGGCCGGAATCTCCGGAAGGGGATTATCGTTGTGACAGCAGAACGGGGCCGTGCCGAAGGGGCAGCGGCCACCCGGACCAGATCCGGAACCACCCGATGCGGGAGCTAACGCAGATGACAGTTCAGGACGAGACCACCGCCCAGGGCGTCGTTCTCACCGACGCGGCAGCGGTCAAGGTGAGCACCCTGCTCCAGCAGGAGGGCCGCGATGACCTTCGGCTGCGCATCGCAGTGCAGCCAGGCGGCTGCTCTGGCCTGCGCTACCAGCTGTACTTCGACGAGCGCGAGATGGACGGCGACGTCGTCAGCGAGTTCGGCGCCGTGCAGGTCGTGACGGACAAAATGAGCGTCCCCTACCTCAGTGGCGCCACGATCGACTTCGTGGACACGATCGAGAAGCAGGGCTTCACGATCGACAACCCGAACGCCAGCGGGTCGTGCGCCTGCGGCGACTCTTTCCACTGATCCAGCGCTTCAGCACAACTGCCGCTCGCGCTTGCGCGCCGGGCGGCAGTTTGCGTTCGCGGCAGGCGGGAGCGGCGGCTAGCCAGCGAACCAGGACACCGCCGCGAGCGACGACGCGAGCCGCTCGATGACCTCGTCCCGGTGCGTCAGCCGCTGCGGGGGCGCGCCTTCCTCGGCACGGACGCCGCGGTCTGCGAGCAGGTAGAGCATCCGCAGCGTCCTGATGGTGTTGCTGGCGTAGGGCGGCACCGGGCCGGGCTCGGCGGTGGCGAACTTCTGGTCGATGATGTCGAGCCAGTCTGTTGACCGCGTGACGGTGAGATGCGGCCGGGCCAGGATCAGCGCCATCGCGTAACCGAGCCGGTCATCCTCGGAGTCGCGCCAGACATACTGCGTGTCGGCGACCATCCGGCGAGCGCCCAGCTCAAGCATCCACTCAGGCCGGACCCTGGGGTCGCGACCGAGCACGCCGAGAAGGTCAGCTCCGTGCGCGACGGCGTGCAGCCAGCCGAGGCGGCCGTCATAGCCGCGCAAGTCGGTTTCGGCTGGATACCACTCCGCGAACGCATGCGTCCAGGCCTCGTCGTACGCGCCACGCTCGATCACCCAGGCCAGCACCAGAGCTGCAAACGTCCGCGCCTGAATCCGGACGTCGCTGAAGCGGGCGGCCATCTCAGAACCAAGCCAGTTGAGCTGGCGGTCCAGCACGCCGCGCTCGATCCAGGTCGCGAGCACCGCATAGGCCGCGCCGTCGCGGATGCGCGGGTCAGGATCGGCCAGCGCGTCGGCCAGGTCGGCCGTCAGGGCGTCGACGTCGGCATCAGGCGGCAGGGCGAAGCCCTCTGCCGCGATCTGATCCCAGTCGGTCACCATGGGACCTTACCTCTCCACTGGCGCGGGATCTGCGGCTGGTGCGCCCGCCTGCTCTGGCGGCGTGTAGCCTGTGGCCCGCCAGCACGGCAGACAAAACGGAGCCTAAGATGCGCATCGCTGTAACCGGGTCAATCGCTACCGACCATCTGATGACCTTCCCAGGGCGATTCGCCGAGCAGCTGCTCGCCGACAAGCTCGACAAGGTCTCGGTGTCGTTCCTCGTGGACGGGCTGGAGATCCGGCGCGGCGGAGTGGCCGCGAACATCGCATACGGCCTCGGCTGCCTGGGCCTGGATCCGCTCCTGGTCGGCAGTGCCGGCCGCGACTTCGCCGAGTACCGGGCCTGGCTCGACGCGCACGGCGTGAACACCAGCGGCGTGCGCGAGTCGGCTCAGCTGCATACCGCCCGCTTCGTCTGCACGACCGACACAGACCTGAACCAGATCGCCTCCTTCTATCCCGGCGCGATGAACGAGGACGCTGACATTGACCTCACCGGCCTGGCCGGTGAGGTCGACCTGATCGTGATCGGCGCGGGCAACCCGGCCGCCATGCGCAGCTTCACCAAGCAGTGCCTGGCCCGGCAGATTCCGTTCGCTAATGACACCTCCCAGCAGCTCGTCAGCCTCGACGGTGACCAGATCAGGGAGCTTGTGACCGGGGCCGCGTACCTGTTCTGCAACGACTACGAGGCATCGCTCATCGAGCACAAGACAGGCTGGAGCGACGCCGAGCTGACCGCCCAGGTCGGCGTGCGGGTCACCACGCTCGGCGCAGACGGCGCCAGGGTAGACGTCGCGGGGGAGGAGCCGGTCCTGGTCGGCCCGGTCAAGGACGTGACCCCGGCTGACCCGACCGGCACCGGCGACGCCTTCAGGGCCGGCTTCCTGGCGGCCGAGGCGTTCGGGCTTGGCCGCGAGCGCGCTGCCCAGCTCGGCAATCTGATCGCCGTGCACGCGCTGGAGTCCACTGGCCCGCAGGAATACAAGCTTGACCGGGCCGAGCTCGCCAGCCGCTGCGCGACGTCGTACGGGCAGCCGGCCGCTGACGAGATCCTCGCGCACATCCGCTGACAACCCCGCGCATAGCTCCAGCAGGCAGAGCGCGGCAGGCTGAGCTCCAGCAGGCACTGCGCACGACGCTGTGTAGTAGCCGGCTCCGGCGCCGGGTGCCTGACGGGGTACCGTGGCGGCATGCCCGCTGCGCTTGCCTCCGCCTACCACGGCCCGCCGCAGCTGACGTTCGCCCGCGCGTTCACGTCCTGGACTGTCGAGCCGTGGACACTCGCGGCGGTCATCGTGCTCGGCGCGGCGTACCTGACGGCCGCGCACCGCATCCGGCGCCAGGGCGAGCGCTGGCCGGCCGGCCGGGTGATCTCGTTCTGCGGGCTCGGACTAGGGTTCAGCGTCGTCGCGACCATGTCATCGGTCGGTGTCTACCAGCCCGTCCTGTTCTACATGCGGTCGGTCCAGACGATCCTCATGCTGCTGGTCGTCCCGCTGTTCGTCGCGCTCGGCCGCCCGCTGACACTGATCATCGGCACCGTGCCGCGGTTCGGCCCGTGGCTCCGCGCGGCGATCAAGAGCCGCCTGGCCAGGCTCCTGACGTTTCCTGCCATTACGACGTTCGTGCTGGTCATCACGCCCTTCCTGATCTACTTCACGCCCTGGTACGCGGCCGGCTTCAGGTCCGTCCTGGTCGCTCAGCTGACCCACCTCGCGCTGCTCGCGCCCGGATTCGTGTTCTTCTGGACGTTGCTGCGAGTGGACCCGGTCCCCAAGGCGTACCCGTACGTCGTCGCGCTCTGGATCACCGCAGCCGAGGTGCTCGGCGACGCGATACTGGGCCTCGCCGTCATCGCCGACACCAGCCTGCTGGCCGGCTCGTACTACCACGCCCTCGCCCGGCCGTGGGGACCCAGCCTGCCAACGACCCAGGTCCTCGGCGGCGGCGTGCTGTGGATCTTCGGCGACATTGTCGGCCTGCCGTTCCTCGCGGCTCAGCTCATCCAGATGATCAGGGAAGACGAGGCGGACGCGAAGGTGATCGACGCTGAGCTGGATGCGCAGGAAGCAGCGGCCATGGTGGTTGCGGGCGCGTCGGGCGAGTCGGGTGCGGCGACCGGCCCGGCCGCCGCTGACGCGTCCCCGGCCCCGGCAGGCGAGGAAGGGCTGCCGGTCACCCAGCGTCCGTGGTGGGAGACCGACCGCAGGTTCGCTGACCGGTTCCGCGCCGTCGACGAGCCGGGAAACGCGGCCCAGTAGCCACGCGGTCAGCTAGTAACTGCGCCGGACCAGGAAGGACCAGCCGGCTGCCAGCGCGGTCGTCCGCACGTACTCGTGAGACTTCAGGGTGCACCACGCTGGCAGGTCAGTCTTGGCGGCCGGATCGTCGGCCAGCACCTCGACGGTCTGGCCAACCCGGACTTCACCGATCCGGTCTGCCAGCATGATGATCGGGATCGGGCATTTCTTGCCGAGCGCGTCGAGGACCAGTGCGGGGGCCGGCGCTGGCCGGTCAGCCGGTGGGGCAGGCTGCGCCCTGAGGCCGAGGGTCGACCGCCGGATCCCGGCCTGACCCTGACCTTCTGGGCGGCCGTTCGGCTCGGCGCTCCGCTGCTGGCGGCTCACGCGGTTACCTCCTCGGGCGGCTCGCGGGTGGTGCAGTATCCCGTTGTGCTGGATCCTAAGGCCGCGCTTCCCAGAGCTGCGAGGGCTTCCTAGAGCTGCGAGGCATTGGCTGCTCTCACAGTGTCGCGCACCTTTGCCACGATCGGCGGCAGCACGTCAAGGAACTCTCTGACGGAAGCCATGCTGACCCCACGGGGAAGCGATACCCGCACGTTGCCGTGGGTAAGCGCCCCCATGGCGGCAAGCACATGGCTGGGCTGCCGGGTGTCGGCGACGCAAGCGCTGCCGGACGAAACCGAGAAGCCAGCCCGGTCCAGCTCGGTCACCAGCGCCTCGCCATCCACATACAGGCAGGAGAACGTGACGATGTGCGGCAGCCGGTTCTCCGGATCGCCGTGCACGACGGAATCGGGCACAGTCCGCGGTACTTCCGAGCGGATCAGGTTCACCAGAGCGCGCAGCGCGGTGTCGGCGCTGCCTCGTTCCCGGCCCGTTGCTGTCAGGGAAGCGGCGGCGGCCAGCACGGCGGGAACGTTGGGGAAGCCCGGAACACGCCGGTTTTCCCGGTCGTCGGACGGGAACGGCTCGCGCCACCTTGTGCCCTTGCGCACGGCCAGCAACCCCACGCCGGCCGGCCCGCCCCACTTGCGCGCGCTGGCGGTGAGCAACGACCAGCCGTCCGGCACCGGCAAACGGCCGGCTGAGGCCGCGATATCCGTCAGGAGGGGAACGCCGCATGCCTGGCAAGCGGCCGCCACCTGGGTCGCGGGCTGGAGCGTACCGACTTCGTGATTGGCGGACTGCAGGCAGGCCAGCAGCGTGCGCTCGCGCTGGACGGCGGCGGCGAACTCGGGCAGGTCGGCGCGGCCCAGGTGGTCCACGCCGGCGATGGTGACCTCGGTGCCGGTCCGGTGAGCCAGCCAGTCGGCCGCGTTCAGCACGCTGGAGTGCTCGACTGCGCTCGCGACCAGGTGCCCGGGACCGCGTGCGGCGGACTGCCTGGCCTGCACGGCGCCCAGCACGGCCAGGTGCACCGCCTGCGTGCCCGAACTCGTGAACGACAGCTCGTCCGGACGGCAGCCGAGTTCGGCGGCGACGGCTTCCCGCGCCTGGTCTAGCAGAAGCTGCGCCCGCCTGCCCTCGCGGTGCAGCCGGGCCGGGTCTGCCCAGCCGTCGTCCAGAGCGGCAAGCAGCGCCTCGCGGCCGCTGGGATGCAGTGGCTCGGCGGATGCCGCGTCGAAGTAGGCCACGTTTCCGACTGTAGGCTCCCGGCTGCGCGGCCCGCTCGGCCCGGTTAGCCGGCACGGGCGGAATAACGAATTGTCGCGGAGGCCGGGGGTACCCCCTGCCAGCAGTGCAGGGCGTTGTACTGTTTTCCACGACAGGCTGTAGGACGTCTAACTCAACCGGCCGCTGACGCCGGGACTTAACTGCTGGGAAGGCCATCTGTGAGTCCCAACAACCGTGCCGAGGGGCCCCGTGCCGCTCGGCCCTATGCGGTTCGGCAGAGGGCCGGCTGGCGCGGCGCCGAAGAGGGCGGTGCAGACCACGGCCGGGACCCGGGCCGCGGGCCACTGGCGCGGCGGATCCGGCGCTGGCTGCCGCGCGCTGCCGCCTTGTTCGCGCTGGCAGCGGTCACCACCGGCTGCGACGGAACGCTCGGGCTTCGCGCTCCGCTGACCACTCAGGCCCAATTGGTTGTTTCCCTCTGGCGCGGCTCCTGGATCGCGGCGTTCGGCGTCGGGGCGGTCGTCTGGGGCGGGATCTTGTGGGCGGTGATCTTCTTCCGCAAGCGCGGCGACCGGCTGCCGCAGCAGGTCCGGTACAACCTGCCCATCGAGATCCTGTACACGGTCGTGCCGTTCATCATGGTCGGCGTGCTGTTCTACTTCACCGCGCGGGACGAGAACCGGATCGACGACTTGTCGGCGACCTGCACCGCGCCGCACTGCACGGTTGTGGACGTGACCGGATTCCAGTGGAGCTGGGAGTTCCAGTACCCGCAGTACGCGGTCAAGAACTCGGCTGACGGCGTCACCGAGGTCGGCTACATGTGGAACGGCGTGCTCGGCGCCGGCTCCAACGAGAACGAACTGCCGCTGCTGGAGATCCCCGATCACGAGACAGTCCGGTTCAACCTGACCTCCAACGACGTGATCCACTCGTTCTGGGTGCTGCCGTTCGACTTCAAGCGCGACGTCCTGCCTGGCCACCCGAACCACTTCCAGGTTTACCCGACGGCCACGCTCTACAGCGGGCCGGACACCATCGGGCGCTGCTCGGAGCTGTGCGGCCTGTACCACAGCCGGATGCTCTTCCGTATCAAGATCGTGACCCCCGCCCAGTTCAAGGCATGGGTTACCGCGCAGCAGAAGCTGCAGAACGCATCTGGGGGCGCTCAGTGACGGCGTACAACGAGTCCGCTCCGGTAGCCACGATGCCCGGTGCGAGGACGGCTGCGCGCGGCTA
>Ga0335073_10011359_pt1 | contig 12498 bp, 15 predicted proteins | sample Lox_Sample_22_FD_207093 | JGI IMG/M metagenome (GOLD analysis project Ga0335073, IMG submission 207093) | Soil microbial communities from Loxahatchee National Wildlife Refuge, Florida, United States - Lox_Sample_2.2 | ecosystem: Environmental > Terrestrial > Soil > Wetlands | place: USA...
CAGGCGCTGCGCGCGGCCCTGGGCGACAAGACGGGCATCTCGCGGTTCGGCGACGCGCTGGTCCCGCTGGACGAGACCCTGGTCCGCGCCGCCGTCGACCTGTCGGGCCGCCCCTACGTGGTGCACACCGAGCCGGACGGCATGGCCCCGATGATCGGCGCCAGCTACGACACCACGCTCACCAGGCACATCTGGGAGTCACTCGCGTTCTCCGCCGGCATCTGCCTGCACGTGCACGTGCTGTACGGCCGCAACCCGCACCACATCGTCGAGGCTCAGTTCAAGGCCGTCGCCCGCGCGCTGCGGGCGGCCGCGGCCCCTGACCCGAGGGCGCCCGGGGTTCCGTCCACGAAGGGCGTGCTGTGAATTTTTATCCTGAACGTACCGTTGTCTCCGCCCCGGACGCCCCGTGACCGCGCCCAGCGTCGTCGTCCTCGACTACGGGTCAGGCAACCTGCGGTCCGCCGAGCGGGCCCTCGCCCGCTGCGGCGCCGCTGTGTCGGTGACGTGTGACGCGGACGCCGCTCTCGAGTGCGACGGCCTGGTGGTGCCCGGCGTCGGCGCGTTCGCCGCGTGCATGGCGGGGCTGCGCGGCGTCGGCGGCGACAAGGTGATCGGCCGCCGCGCCGAGCTGGGCCGCCCGGTGCTCGGCATCTGCGTCGGCATGCAGGTGCTGTTCGCGGCGGGCGTCGAGCACGGGACGCGCGCCGACGGCTGCGGCGTCTGGCCGGGCGTGGTCGAACGCCTCGCCGCCCCGGTGCTGCCGCACATGGGCTGGAACACGGTGACCGCCGCGCCGGGATCGGCGCTGTTCGCCGGCGTCCCTGACGGCACCCGCTTCTACTTCGTGCACTCCTACGCGCTGCGCATGTCCGACGCCGGGCCGCTGCTCGACGCGGGCGCCCGGATCACGGTGACCGAGCACGGCGAGCCGTTCGCCGCCGCCGTCGAGCACGGCATGGTCGCCGCGACCCAATTCCACCCGGAAAAATCGGGCGACGCCGGCGCGGCCGTACTGCGCAACTGGCTGGGAACGCTGTGAGGCCGGCGGGCCGCGGCCATGACCACCACCGCCGCGCCACGGCCGCACCAAACGCCCCACCCGCCCCGCTACTCCTGGCCGCAGCGGACCCCGACCATGAAAACCGCGCGTTCGCAGGGCACCGACAGGCCGACTGAATGACAGGAGACGCTGTGAAATCGCTGGTTCTGCTGCCCGCCGTGGACGTGGCCGGGGGACAGGCGGTGCGGCTGGTGCAGGGCGCCGCCGGGTCCGAGACGTCCTACGGCGACCCGCTCGACGCGGCGCTCGCCTGGCAGTCCGCGGGCGCGGAGTGGATCCACTTGGTAGACCTGGACGCGGCGTTCGGGCGCGGGTCGAACGCCGAGCTGCTGGCGGAGGTCACCGGCAAGCTGGACGTCAACGTCGAGATGTCCGGCGGCATCAGGGACGACGCCTCGCTCGAGCGCGCGCTGTCGGCCGGCTGCGCCCGGGTGAACATCGGCACGGCCGCGATGGAGAACCCCGGCTGGGTCCGCTCGGTGATCGCCGCGCATGGCGACAAGATCGCCATCGGCCTCGACGTGCGCGGGCGGACGCTGGCCGCCCGCGGCTGGACGCGGGAGGGCGGCGACCTGTACGAGGCGCTTGACCGCCTGGACGCGGAGGGGTGCGCCCGGTACGTGATCACCGACGTGCTCAAGGACGGCATGCTGCGCGGCCCCAACCTGGACCTGTACCGCGACGTCTGCGCGCGGACGTCCGCCCCCGTGGTGGCTAGCGGGGGAGTGTCGTCGCTGGCCGACCTGCGCGCCCTGGCGTCGCTCACGGCGATCGGCGTGGAGGGCGCGATCGTCGGCAAGGCCCTGTACGCGGGCGCGTTCACGCTGGAAGAGGCGCTCGCGGAGGTGTCGTCGTGACCGTGACGCGGCGGGTCTCCTCCGACGCGCCGTGGGAGCAGGCGGTCGGCTACTCGCGCGCGGTCGCCGCGGGCGACTTCGTGTTCGTGACCGGGTGCACGTCGGTCTCCCACGGCGAGGTCGTGTACGCCGGCGACGCCGGGGCGCAGCTGACCCAGGCGATCGCGAACGTCGCCACGGCGCTGGCGCGGCTGGGCGCGAGCCTGACGGACGTGGTGCGGACGCGGATGTTCGTGACCGACATCGCGTGCTGGCCGGAGATCGGCGCGGCGCACAGGGAGGCGTTCGGCGACGTCATGCCGGCGACCAGCATGATCGGTGTGGCGGCGCTCATCGACCCGCGGCTGCTCGTGGAGATCGAGGCCGTGGCGTACAAGCCAGGCGTCGGCGGCGGTGGCGGGCTGGGGTGGCCGGCGTGACCGTCGCAGTGCGGGTGATCCCCTGCCTGGACGTGGACGCCGGGCGGGTGGTCAAGGGCGTGAACTTCCGTGGCCTGCGGGACGCCGGGGACCCGGTGGAGCTGGCCGCGCGGTACGACGCCGAAGGCGCCGACGAGCTGACGTTCCTCGACATCACCGCCTCGAGCGGCGGCCGCGAGACCATGTACGACGTGGTGGCCCGCACCGCCGAGCAGGTGTTCATCCCGCTCACGGTCGGCGGCGGCGTCCGGTCGTGCGCGGACGTGGACGCGCTGCTGCGCGCCGGGGCCGACAAGGTGTCGCTGAACACCGCGGCGGTCGCCAGGCCCGCGCTGCTCGGCGAGGCGGCGCGGCAGTTCGGGTCGCAGTGCGTGGTGCTGTCGGTGGACGCGCGCCGGGTGCCGCCCGGGGGGCCGCCGACGCCCAGCGGCTTCGAAGTGACCACCCACGGCGGGCGAACCGGGACGGGTGTGGACGCGGTGGCGTGGGCCCGCCAGGCCGTCGGGCTCGGCGCGGGCGAGATCCTGCTGAACTCGATGGACGCCGACGGCACCACGGCCGGGTTCGACCTGGAGCTGATTCGCCTGGTCCGCGCCGCGGTGCACGTCCCGGTGATCGCCAGCGGCGGGGCGGGGACGCTCGGGCACTTCGCGCCGGCCGTCGGCGCGGGCGCCGACGCGGTGCTGGCCGCGAGCGTCTTCCACTTCGGAACCCTCCGGATTGGCCAGGTCAAGGAGGCCCTCCGGGCCGCCGGCTACCCCGTGCGCCCCGTCCGCTGAACTATCCCGGCACCACCCGAACGGGCTATTTTGCCTGCTCAGGTTGGTCATGGGTGGTTTGCCCGCATACCGTTCCACGGTGCGTAACCGCCGCTGAGCACGCATCGTGCCAGGTCAGCGGACCGGGCAGTATAGCACTTTTTGAGTGGTTTCTAGCGATTTTGCCGGTTTGTCGGTTTTCTTTTACGCTCCTGTGATGCACGGCGCTCCGCAAGGCTGCCTGTGTCACGTGCGTCACTTGCGCACCGCATGGAGGCAGCCTTCCTCGTGAGCGCGACCTACCAGGGAAGGAGCCCTTTGGGCTGCCCAGCAAAGCACGCACGTCCCCGTCCCGCGCACCGGCTGCCGGTCGCCGTCGCGCCCGCGCTCTTCGGCGCGGCCGCCGCGGTCGCGCTCGCCGTCGCGCCCGCCGCGAGCGCGTCCGCCGCGGTGGTCCCCGCGAACCACGTGGCCGCGAACGCCACCACGGCCACCGGGCAGTCCGGCGCCACCGCCGCACGGCTGCTGTCGGTCACCCGGCCGGCGGTGCAGAAGACCGCCGCGGCGCCTGCGAAGTACACCGTCAAGTCTGGTGACACGCTGAGCGCCATCGCGAAGCACGTCTACAGGAGCACGGCGTACTGGCCGGCCCTCTTCGACGCCAACAAGGGCGAGATCCCGAACCCGAACCTGATTCAGGTGGGCCAGGTTCTGACGGTCCCTGCCAAGCCGGCCAAGATCCCGGCCGCGCCCGTCACGACCACGGCGCCGGCCCCGGTGTACCACCAGACGTCCACCCCGGTGTACCAGTCCGCGCCGGTGCAGCCGGCGGCCGTCTCCACGACCGGTGACAGCTCGCTCCAGCAGTGCATCATCTCCCGTGAGTCCGGCGGCGACTCGCAGGTGATGAACTCAAGCGGCCACTACGGCCTCTACCAGTTCAGCGCGTCGACCTGGGCCGCCTACGGCGGCAACCCGGCCGACTTCGGCAACGCCAGCGTGGCCGAGCAGAACCAGGTGTACAACAACGCCATCGCGGCCGGCGGCGCGTCCAACTGGACTCAGTACGACGGCTGCTGAGCTGCCCGTTGGCGGCTTGACGCGCATGCGTACGGCGGGCCGGCGGCTAACAGCCGCCGGCCCGCCCCTTTTCCCGCTACGCCGCCGTGCAGCGCGCGTTTACCGTTTCTGAGGGATATTCCAAGGCTTCTCCCAGTGGTTACCCGCCGTCGTCCTAGCGGCGGTGCCAATACTTGCCAGTGTGACGAACATGTACGCAAACCACGGATTTGGCTCCATCCCCGGCGGGCAGCCGCCAGAATCTGGCGCGCAGCCGCCGCAGCCTGGCCCACCGCCGCGCGGCGGGCGCCGCGTCGGCAAGGTCGCCGCCCTCGTCGTGACCTGCGCGGTCGTGGCCGGCGGCGCGTACGCCGTGACCGAAGCGGTCACCGGCCCCGGAACGCCGGCGGCATCCACCACGGCCAGCGGGCCCACCGGGCAGGCGGCCATCCTGAACGGCGCGCTCGCCGACGCGTCGTCCGTTTCCGCGAGCACCTCGGGCACCTCCGCCGCGAACAGCGCGGCCGTGCGGCGGCTCGGCCGGGCGCTGATCCGGCTCCGGCGGCTCGGCGGGATGTACGGCCAGTTCACCTTCGAGACCAAGACGGGCCCGCGCACCCTGGCGTTCGAGCGCGGCACGATCCTGTCGATCGCCGGCTCCGACGTGACCGTGAAGGCCAGCAACGGCGCGACGGAGACCTGGGTGCTCACCGGCACGACCATCGTCAGGGAGAACGGGTCGCGCACGTCGTCGAGCAGCCTGGCCGACGGCCAGCTGGTGTTCACCGCGGGCCCGGTCAGCGGCGCGACGCGGGACGCCCGGCTGGTCGTCATCCGCTCGGCGGCGAAGAGCCAGTCCGCGAACCAGTCCGCCTAGAACCGGTCAGGGACTGCCGCCCGCGCGCTGTGCGCGGGGCGCCATGGCGCGCGGGCGGCACGGCTAGCTCCCGGTGGCCGCCCCGGCCGTGGCCGTCCCCGCCCCGGCCGCCGCGGCGGTGACCGACCCAGACGTGGCCATCGCGTGCGCAGCCATCGCGGCGCCGACGATGCCGGCGTCGTTCTGCAGGGCGGCCGGGACGATCCTGGCGCGGATGCCGGTCACCAGCGGCACCCACTTTTCCGACTCCTTGCTGATCCCGCCGCCGACGATGATGAGGTCCGGCGCCACCAGCGCCTCGATGTGCTGCAGGTACTCCTCGACCCGCTGCGCCCAGTCCTTCCAGCCCCAGCCGTGCTCGGTCTTCCCGCGCTCGGAGGCGCGCGACTCCGCGTCCTTGCCGCGGATCTCGATGTGACCGAACTCGGTGTTCGGCACCAGCAGCTCGCCGGTGAACAGCGCGCTGCCGACCCCGGTGCCGAACGTCAGCATCAGCACCGTGCCGCGTTCGCCCTTCCCGGCGCCGAACGTCATCTCCGCCACGCCGGCCGCGTCCGCGTCGTTGAGCACCGCCACCGTGCCGCCGGTGACCTTGCCGAACAGCGCCGCCGCGTTCGTCCCGATCCAGGACTTGTCCACGTTCGCCGCGGTGCGGATCGTGCCCGCCGTCACGACGCCGGGGAAGGTCGCGCCCATCACGCCCTTCCAGCCGAACGAATCCGTGAGTTCCCGCACCACCTCCGCGACGGCGTCCGGGGTCGAGGGCTGCGGCGTGAGAATCTTCTTCCGGTCGGTCAGCATCGTGCCGGTGGTGACGTCAACCGGTGCTGCCTTGATGCCGCTGCCGCCGATGTCGATCCCGAATGCCTGCTGCATGCCCAAATCCTTCCCGCCGTTGCGCTGCGAAAGACCGCCTGTCAGGCCGCCCCGTCCGTTCGGACTTCCCACTATTATCGAACGTGACCTAGGAGAAAGGGGCGCCGGATGAACTGGCTGAAGATCGGCGCCGTCGTGATCGGCGGAATCATCGTCTTCTTCGTGCTCGATTCCGTGGTCCACGTGCTGCTCGGCCTGCTCACCGCGATCGCGTTCGTCGCCATCGTCGCGGGCGGCGGATACGTCGCCTACAAGATCGCCGGAGCGCGCCGGCGGCGCCAGGTCAAGAGCGAGCCGGAGCGCGGGGAGCGCCGGGTGCGGCGGGAGCCCGAGCCGCGCGCCAGCGAACTCTCGGTTCCCCCGGTGACCACATCCCTGCCCCCGGCGGCCCCCCGCGAGAACGTCGACGACGAGCTCGCGCGGCTGAAGCGGGAGATGGGCCGCTGACGGCTGGCTCAGCCGCCGGATGGCCGCGTCAGCCCGGCCGGGCCGTCAGGTCCGCCAGGCCCGGAGCGCGGCGATGGCTTCCCCGGTGCCATCCAGCCGCACGTGCGCGGCACTGGTCCGGCCCATGGCCCACATCGTCAGCTCGGCGGGCGTGCCGATGACGGTGACGGTGGGCGTCGCGTTCCGCACCGTGACCCGGTACGGCCCGCCGCCCTCGCCGCCGGCCCCGTCGCCGTCCCTGGCCAGTTCGACGCCGACCGGCGCCTTGCGCAGGAAGAACCTGGCGGCCTTCATCCGGCGCCACAGGGCCTCGGACAGCCCGTCGCTGATCTCCCGCGGCTGCCAGCCCGGCCGGGCGCGCCTGACGTCCTCGTGATGCACGAAGTACTCCACCGTGTTGGCCTGCTCGTCGGCGCCGGGCAGCGCGAACGGGGACAGCCGCGGCGGGCCGTTCCTGAACAGGGCGACGAGCTCGGCGAAGGAGTACCGCTTCAGATAGCCGCGCTGGACCCGCGCGGTGTACGGGGCGAGCGGGCCGCCCATCACCCCGGCGGCGGCGTCGGGCCGCCGTTCCCGCAGCACCAGGTGCGCCGCCAGGTCCCTGGTCAGCCAGCCCGCGCAGAGGGTAGCGGCTTCTGGGCCGGTTTCCTCGAGCAGCGCCGCCAGCGCGAGGCGTTCTTCCCGCGAGTTGCTCACGTGGAGATCGTAGGCTGTATCGGTGCCCCGCGACACGGGGAGTGGAGGAGGAGAGGTCCACGATGACAGAAGCCGTCCGCCCGTCGCGGCTTGACCCGGAGATAGCGGCGCGGCTGAAGCGGGACTCAGGCGGCCTGATGGCGGCGATCGCACAGCAGTACGACACCGGCGAGGTGCTGATGGTCGGCTGGATGGACGACGAGGCGCTGCACCGCACGCTGACCACCGGCCGCTGCACGTACTGGTCGCGCAGCCGCCAGGAGTACTGGGTGAAGGGCGAGACGTCCGGCCATCTGCAGTTCGTCAAGTCGGTGGCGCTTGACTGCGACGGCGATGCGATCCTGGTGCGGGTGGACCAGGTCGGCGCCGCATGTCACACCGGGAGGCGGACCTGCTTCGACGCGGACGTGCTCGGCGCCGCGGTCGGCGCCCGCCCCGGCTCGGCCGCCGCCGGGGCCCCCGTCCCGTCCGTTCCCGCCGCGGGCGGCTGAGCGGCGTGGGCACGGTCCAGGAACGGCGCGAATATGGCCTGGCGCTGGCCGCGGGCGCGGTGGGCGCCGGGCTGATCCTGATCGCGGTCAGGGAACGGTGGGCCGAGGCCGTCTTCACGCCGCCCAAGCCGCTGAGCACGGAGGTGGTCGGGGTCTCCGGTGACGACCTGGTCCCGCTGGCCGCCGCGCTCGCGGTGGCGGCGCTGGCCGGGCTGGCGGCCGTGATCGCGACCAGGGGGCTGCTGCGGCGGGTCGCCGGGGTGCTGCTCGCGCTGTTCGGGGCGGGCGCGGGCGCGGCCGTCATGGCGGCGGTCACCGCCGCGAACGTGCTCAGCGTCGCGGCGAGCCACGTGGCCTCGCCCGAGTCGGCCGCCGTCACCGGCGCCGCCGGCTCGACGACCAGCGGCTCGGCCGGAGGCACCGCCGTGGTGGTGACGGGGGCCGGGCACGCGGTGATGACCGGCACGTCCTGGCGCGCCGCGGTCATCGCCGGGGCGCTGCTCGTCTTCCTGGCCGGGCTGGCGACGGCGCTGCACGGCCCGCGGTGGCCGGTGATGTCGGCCCGGTACGACCGGCCCGGGCAGCGGGGCGGTGCCGCGCCCGGCGCGCCGGACGCGGCGGCCCGGGCGGCACGGGACTCCGCGTCGATGTGGGAGTCGCTCAGCGGCGGCGAGGATCCCACGGCGGACGACGGCACCGGCACCGCAAACTCCACGTCACCCGGACAGAGCCTCACCACTCTGCTAGCCCGGGGGGACGACCCCCCGGAGCCCCCCGCGGCCTGACCACGTGCCGAGCGTGCTCGTCGCCGACCATGAGCCCGAGGTAGCCGAGCTGGCGCGCCGCTATCTCGAGCGCGCGAGCATGCGGGTGCTCGTCACCACCAGCCCGGCGGAGACCATCCGGGTGCTGGCCGGCCAGGCCGTCGAGGCGCCCGGCCTGTTCGTGATCGACTTGACGATGCCCGGCCTCGAGGTCCGGGCGATCCGCCAGGTGCTGGCGCCCGCGGTCCCCGTGGTCTTCCTGCAGCACCGCGGCGAGGCACGGCCGCACGGCCTGAACAGCCCGCCGGCCGCCCGGCGCTGGCTGACCAGGCCGTTCAGCCCGCGTGCGCTGGTCCTCGCGGTGGCCGAGCTGACGCACCCGGGGCCCGGCCAGTGGCGGCCGTCAGGCGGCGCGGAACGCCGTCACGACGTGGTCCTCAACGGCCGGGCGGCCAGCCTCACCAGGACCGAGTTCGCCCTGGTGACCGCGCTCGCCGGGCAGCCCGGCCGGGTGCTCAGCCGGCAGCGGCTGCTCACCGCGCTCGAAGGCGAACGGGGCAAGCGGCCGAGCGCGCGGGCGGTCGACGTCTACATCGCCCAGCTGCGCGCGAAGCTCGGCGCCGGCGCCATCAGAACCGTGCATGGCGTGGGATACGTCCTTGACCTGGACGGGGCGCCGGGGGTGCCGGAAACGCGAGGGATGCCCGGTTCGGCCGGCTAGCCGCCGGGGCAACGCGAAGGTATGGCCTATGCATTGCGAAGGCAAACTCCAGGGGGGCCGCCCCGACCGCATCCCGGCGGGGACTAGCATCGGTGGCGCAACATTTCCGATTTGAGGAGACGACGCAATCGCGTGAGTGTGCTCGACGAGATCCTCGAAGGCGTGCGTGCCGATCTCGCCGACCGGCAGCGGCGCGTCTCGCTTGAGCAGCTGAAGGACAGGGCACGCAGGGCACCGTCCCCACGGGATGCCCTGGCCGCGCTCAAGGCGGAAGGCGTTAGCGTCATCGCGGAAGTCAAGCGGGCGAGCCCGTCCCGCGGCGAGATGGCGACGATCGACGACCCGGCCGGGCTGGCATCGGACTACGAGGCCGGCGGCGCGCGGGTGATCAGCGTGCTGACGGAGGAGCGCCGGTTCGGCGGGTCGCTCGACGACCTGGCCGCCGTCCGGCGGGCCGTGCAGGTCCCGTTGCTGCGCAAGGACTTCGTGGTCAGCTCCTACCAACTGTGGGAGGCGCGCGCCTACGGCGCCGACATGGTGCTGCTCATCGTCGCCGCGCTCGAGCAGAGCGCGCTGGTCTCGCTCGTGGAGCGGGCGCTGTCGATCGGGCTGCTGCCGCTGGTCGAGGTGCACGCGGACGAGGAACTCGAAAGGGCCGTCGACGCCGGCGCGACGGTGATCGGCGTCAACGCGCGGAACCTGGCCACGCTCGAGATAGACAGGTCGATCTTCGCGCGGCTGGCCGGGCGCATCCCCGAGGGGGTCGTCAAGATCGCCGAGTCCGGCGTCCGCGGGCCGCACGACCTGCTCTCCTACGCCGCGTCCGGCGCGGACGCCGTGCTTGTGGGCGAATCGCTGGTGACCGAGAAGGACCCGAGGTCGGCCGTCGCCGATCTGGTGACCGCGGGGTCACACCCCGCGCTGCGCGGCGAACGCGGGTAGTCTCGCCACCGTGAACAGCAGTCCAGCCGCGGGTCAGCCGCCCGCGGAACCCGATATTTCCGTCGTTCCCGACCTGGCCGGGCACTTCGGCGTGTACGGCGGGCGTTTCGCCCCCGAGTCGCTCATGGCGGCACTCGAACAGCTCACCAAGGAGTACGAGGCCGCCCGCTCCGACCCGTCGTTCACCGCCGAGCTCGCGGACCTGCTCGCGAACTACGCCGCCCGCCCGACGCTGGTCACCGAGGCGAAGCGGTTCGGCGCGGAGTACTGCGGCGGCGCGCGGGTCCTGCTCAAGCGGGAGGACCTCGCGCACACCGGCTCGCACAAGATCAACAACGTGCTCGGCCAGGTGCTGCTGACCAAGCGGATGGGCAAGACCAGGGTGATCGCCGAGACCGGCGCCGGCCAGCACGGCGTGGCGACCGCGACCGCGTGCGCGCTGCTCGGCCTGGAGTGCGCGGTCTACATGGGCGAAGAGGACACGCGCAGGCAAGCGCTCAACGTCTCCAGGATGCGGATGCTCGGCGCGCAGGTCATCCCGGTCACGACCGGAACGCGCACCCTGAAAGACGCGATGAACGACGCGTTCCGCGACTGGGTGGCCACGGTTGACACCACGCACTACTGCATCGGCTCGGTCGGCGGCCCACACCCCTTCCCCATGATGGTCAGGGACTTCCAGCGGATCATCGGCGTCGAGGCCCGCGCGCAGGTGCTCGGCGCCGCCGGCCGGCTCCCGGACGCGGTCGTCGCCTGTGTCGGCGGCGGCAGCAACGCGATCGGGATCTTCCACGCGTTCATCCCCGACGAGGGCGTGCGGCTGATCGGCTGCGAGGCGGGTGGCGACGGCGACGGCAGGCCGGAACGGACCGCCGCGACGCTGACGCTCGGGCTCCCGGGCGTGCTGCACGGCATGCGCACCTACGTGCTGCAGGACGACGAGGGCCAGACCCTGGACACGCACTCGATCTCGGCCGGCCTGGACTACCCGGGCGTCGGTCCCGAGCACTCGTGGCTCAAGGACACCGGCCGCGCCGAATACCGGTCGGTCTCGGACGCCGAGGCGATGGAGGGCTTCGCCGCCCTGTGCAAGACCGAGGGGATCATCCCGGCCCTGGAGTCCTCGCACGCGCTGGCGGGGGCCATGAGGCTCGGCCGCGAACTCGGCCCGGACGCGCTGATCCTGGTCAACCTGTCCGGCCGCGGCGACAAGGACGTGGCCACCGCGTCCGCCTACTTCGGGGTCTGAGGAGCGGGTAAGCATGAGCACCGTCACCGACGCCTTCGGCAAGGCACGAGCCGAGGACAGGGCCGCCCTGGTCGGCTACCTCCCGGCTGGGTTCCCGGACAAGAGCACCGCGATCAAGGCCGCCCTGGCGATGGCGGCGGCGGGCGCCGACATCATCGAGGTCGGCCTGCCCTACTCCGATCCGCTGATGGACGGGCCCGTGATCGCCGACGCCGTTTACCGGGCGCTGCGCGGCGGCACCCGGATCGCCGACGTCTTCGACACCGTCCAGGCGATCGCCGACGCCGGCGCCGCGGCGGTGATCATGACCTACTGGAACCCGGTCGACCGGTACGGCACCGACGCGTTCGCCCGCGACCTGATGAACGCGGGCGGCGCCGGGCTGATCACCCCCGACCTGACGCCCGAGGAGGCCGCGCCCTGGCTCGAGGCGTCCGACTCCTACGGGCTGGACCGGATCTTCCTGGTCGCCCCGTCGTCGCCGGAGCACCGCATCGCCGAGGTCACCTCGGTCTGCCGCGGCTTCGTCTACGCCGTCAGCCTCATGGGCATCACCGGGACCAGGGCGGCGGTAAGCTCCGGCGCCGCGGCGCTGGTCCGCCGGACCCGCGAGCACACGGCCCTGCCGATCGCGGTCGGCCTCGGCGTCAGCAACGGCGACCAGGCCGCCGAGGTCGCCGGCTTCGCCGACGGCGTCATCGTCGGCTCCGCCTTCGTCCGCCTCCTCGCGGACACCACCGACCCGGCCGCCGCGGTCGCCGCCGTCCGCGACCTAACCGCCGACCTGGCAACCGGCGTCCGCCACCGCTAACCCCCGGACCGGACCCCGCACTCCACCCCGCCCATCGCGCACGAGCAGCCCCCTGATAACAGCAAGAAGCCGCGGGATAACGCCGATCATCCCCCTGTCGATCGCGCAACCGGCCCGCTCTACCGGGGTCGTGCCAATACCGAAGCCCGCCGCTTCACGATCGAGGCGACATACGACCTTTAGGCTACGCACGTGTCCGAGCTGACCATCGCGGATCGGACACGGTGTAAGTTCTCTGCCGCCTGGCCATCCGGCGACATAGTGGATCGTTAGGCACACTGTGGGGTGCCTAACGATCCACTATCTTCGAGCCCGGTGCGGACCCGCGCCCCGCGTTGCCCCGCAGATCTCACAGCCCTCAGCCTCACCAAGCCGCAACGCAGGCAGTGACGTACGGCCTCATGGGATGGGCGGCGTTGCCACATGAGTCCCACGCTGCTCCGGCGTTGCCAAGATCAAATTAACGCT
>Ga0335073_10011360_pt1 | contig 12498 bp, 9 predicted proteins | sample Lox_Sample_22_FD_207093 | JGI IMG/M metagenome (GOLD analysis project Ga0335073, IMG submission 207093) | Soil microbial communities from Loxahatchee National Wildlife Refuge, Florida, United States - Lox_Sample_2.2 | ecosystem: Environmental > Terrestrial > Soil > Wetlands | place: USA: Florida...
TCGCACGATCGAAGAAGAATTCGAGCAGATCGAGTCCGAGAACCCGCTATTTTAGACACCCACGGACTTCGGCCGTGGCGGACGGCGAGGCGGCGGCACGGACCTACTCAATTGGCGGCTGGCGAGCCTGAGAGTAATTTGCGAATTTCGTCGGCGTGGGCGTAATTCGGACTGATCTGGAGTGCGTTCTGTAACTGTTTCTTCGCCTGGGCGTAGTCGTTCGATTTCTCGTAGGCCATGCCGAGGTGATAGTGGTAGGTCGGATTCGTGGGTTCGGCCTTTTCCGCTTGCTGCAACATGTCGATCGCAGCGTTGTAAACACCTTGATGGTAGTACGCCCACCCCAACGTGTCCGCGGTGCTGGGCGCATTCGGCAAACCACGTCGCGCGGTCTGCGCGAGCGACAGAGCCACGTTGATATTGCCGTCGTGTTCCAGCATCAGATAGGCGAGATTGTTTGCGGCAACGGGATAATCGGGCTGGATCTGCAGGGCCTTTTGATAAAGATCTTGGGCCTTTTGCCACTCGCCACGACTTTCGAGAAGCACACCTTCAGCCACATAGAGTTGAAGCGCGCGAGGGTTCACATCGATAGCGTGCTGGTAATTCGCGATGGCCTGATCGACCGACCCGCGGGAGACCTGTAGTTGGGCAAGGAATGCAAAAGCGGCCACGTTGTTCTTATCGAGCTCGACCGCATTTTGTAACGCATCCTCCGCCTTCGCGGAATCCTGATTGCGGATTTCAACCTGTCCGAGGAGGAGATAAAAGCCGCTGTTCGGTGGGACGCGGGCCATCTGATCCTGGACCAGGCGCAAGGCTTGCGCCGGCTGTTTCTGGATCAGGCTGATGTTCGCGAGTCCTGTAAGAGCGGTAATCGACGCAGGATCGAGGCTCAAGGCCTGATTGTAGAATTTTGCAGCTTCTGCGAACTGCTTTTGGCCCGCGCGCAGATCGCCCATGCGCTCGTAAACAGTCGAGTCCTGAGGCGCGATCTCCATAGCCTTCTTCAAATCTTGCTCCGCGCCCGCACGATCGCCCTTCGCATCGAGCGCGCCCGCGTGGTAGAGATAACCTTCGGGGGAGCCCGGCTCGATCTTGATCAACTGTTCGCTGCTGTCGAGCAACAGGGCGGTATTGCCCGATCGGACGGCGTAGGCGGCGATGGCACGCTCCGGTTCAGGCATGTCCGGACGGAGACGCGCCGCCTCCAGCCAATGATATTGAGCCTGCCCGAAATTCGAAGCCGCGGCGTAGGCAAGACCGAGGTAGTAGTGGCCCGCGGCGTTATCCGGAGCGGATTTCACGGCAGCCTCGAGGACAGGAATCGCGTCGTTTGGTTTGCCTTGGCGCGTCAGTATCTCGCCGTGGAGGATTTGGGCTTCGTAGTCCCCGGGCGAAGACTTGAGGATTGCGTCGTCAACTTTGGCAGCGTCGTCGATGCGGTTCTGCAGTGCCAGGATGCCGGCATAGGCTTTCGCAGCTGCCAGGTCCTTCGGATGAGCAGCGTACAGCGACGCAAATTCCGCGGAGGCTTTGTCGAGTTCCCCTTGCGACAGATAGAAATCACCCAACAGACGATAGCCGGCAGGGTTGTCCTTGAGTTGCGGCGAGTTCTTGGCGTCCTGCATGGCCTGCTCGGCGAGATCTTTTCGCCCCTCATTGAGATAAAGACGCATGAGCGCGACGCGCAATCCCGGGTTGTCCGGTTCGAGAGCAATGGCGGTTTGAAACTGCTTCTCGGCTTCTGGCCAGCGCTTTTGCGATTCGTAGAATTGACCGGCGGCAAGAGCGGCGGGCACAGATTTGGGGTCGAGAGCGAGGGCCTTATTCAGGTTCTGCTCGGCGGAAGGGACGTCGTTATTGCGCTCTTCGAGCAGCGCGAGATTCACGTAGGACGCCGAGCGGTTGGCATCCATCTGAATGGCCTTTTGGGCTTCGTCAATCGCTTTGGCCAGATCCCCCTGGGAAGCGTCGGCCTCTGAAACGATGACTTGCGCTTGCGCGTTTTGCGAATCGCTCTTCAAGACGATTTCGGCGTGATCGCGCGCGTCGGAAGGCTTTCGGCCGGCTAGAAGTAGATCGGCCAGCTCGAGCTGAGCCTTCAGATCGCCAGGCGCAATCTGCACCGCCTTGGTAAGCTCCAAATAGGCACGCTGCAAAACCCCCTGCTTCAGGTAGCAAAGCGCAAGCTCGTAATGCGCGGGCTCGAATTGCGAATCGATTTGAATCGCGTTTAGAAACTCGATTTCGGCCTCGTTGTACTTGCCCTTTTCAGCGTAAGCCTTGCCCTTATCGAGGTACTTCTGTTTGACGACCTGAGGATTCCGTGAACAGCCCACGACCGATACCATCGCGAGGGCGAGGAGAGCCCAAACGGATGGCCTTGGGAGCGGAAACTTTCCGTTCGTGCTCGTGTTCGGCGTGCGCGTCATAGAGCTTTTCTGGAGGACCCGCAAGGCATTATGCAACACGGGAACTGAGCAATCTAGCATCTGGGGCGCGCAGTGTTCGAGGAATGCAGACACCCTCGGCAGATTCTCGCGAAGGGCAGTAAAGTTCCTCTTTGTACCCACAAGATTGGCACAAAATCCCCAATATTCGGCTGCCTGGTAGCTTCTTAAGCTGGAGAATCTGGCGCTAAGCTGTTTACATGCAATTACTTGAGATGCGTGGTGGAAGAACCTTGCCCCGAGATGGAAGATGCTCAGGACTTCGTTGCCCTTCAGGCTGGGCTTCCCGCATTCCACACTTTAGCATCTTGCTGAATATATGAGCCTTACATTGCGGATCGGTCGTCGCTATCGATTTGCGCACGGTGGCCACCGTATTGCACGAGGGGGTACGGGCTGATATGTGGCGCGACGAGCCCATGAGGCGGGGTTGATGGGGTCCAGGCTGGAAAACATCCGAACCTACAGTATGGGCAGGGCGACAGGCGGGCAAGGGGACACATTCGTTCGGGGACTAAGTCCGGCGATGTTGACACTTGAGAGCGTGATCGGTGACATCGCCCGAACGAATATCCCCGTACTCTTGGTGGGAGAGAGCGGCAGCGGGAAGCAGATGTTCGCGCAGCGGCTTCATCTCTTGTCCTTACGCGCTGATGAGGAAATGGCGAAGGTGGCGTGCGCGTCGGTGAAGATCGATGAGTTTTCCGCCGAGCTCGAGAGTCACGGGAGCCGGGGCGTGGGGACGGTGCTCTTCGATGACGTTAGCGAGCTTGATCCTGCCTGCCAGCGCTATCTCCTGCACTCGCTTCCAGACGGCGATGAGCATCCGCGTCCGAAAACGCTGACAACGCGCGTGATTTCGACCACGAGCCGGAATCTGGACGAGGAAATGCGAGCCGGACGTTTTCGCAGCGAGCTTTTTTACCGAATGAACGGCGTGTGCCTGCGCCTGCCTCCCCTGCGCGAGCGCAGGAAAGATATCCCGATGCTCGCGGAGTTTTTCATGGTGAAGCACGCGACGCTTTTCGGGCGACCTCGGCGGGCGCTCAGTTCGCGAGCGATGCAGATTTTCCTGGAATACAACTGGCCAGGCAACGTCAGGCAGCTTGAAAATGTCGTGAAGAACATCGTGGCACTGGGCGACGAAGACTTGTCGGTGGCCGAGTTGGCCGCCGGACCATTAGAAAAACGGCGCGGCAACGGCGTTCCACGTTCGGATTCTCTGAAAGCAGCTGCCAAAGCCGCATCGCGCGAGGCCGAGCGGGAATTGATTTTGAGGGCGCTGGAACGAACGCGTTGGAATCGCAAGCGGGCCGCGCGCGAATTGCAGATCAGTTACAAATCGTTGCTCTACAAACTGAAGCAGATTGGATTGCAAGATGCGGAAGCAAATTAATAAAACCGGTCAAGACGCAATGGTGAGACAACTAGCCCTCTGGGTCGCGCTGGCGCTATCGCTCGCGGCCGTGCCGACGCGGGCACAAGCCGCAAAACAGCAATCGACCACGGGGGCTATCGGTAAGGCGGCCGCGACGTCGGATCCGAATTACGTGATCGGCGCGCAGGATGTGCTCGATATCGATGTGTGGAAGGAAGCTGAACTCACGAGATCGGTGCCGGTGCGGCCGGACGGCAAGATATCGTTGCCGCTTCTGAACGACGTGCAAGCCGCGGGACTGACGCCGACACAACTGTCCGAAGAGATCACTACAGAGCTCAAGAAATTCATCACCGATCCACAGGTGACGGTAATTGTGACCGAGATCAACAGCCAGCGCGTGTACATCTTGGGAGAGATGACGCGCCCGGGCGCCTATCCGCTCTTGCCAGGAATGACGGTGTTGCAGGCCCTGTCGAGCGCGGGAGGCTTCACGCCGTTCGCCAACATGAAGAAGATCTACGTGCTGCGCAACGAAGGCGGGAAACAAGAGAAGTTTCCCTTCAACTACAAGGACGTCGTCAAGGGCAAGAACGCCGGGGAAAACATCGTGCTAAAGCCCGGCGATCAGATTGTGGTGCCATAGGGACCGAATGCGTATCTTACGTCACAGTTCGCTGCCGGTTGCGCTATGCAGTCTCGCGCTGGGACTTCTAGCAGCGAGTGCGGTAGCACAGCAGAGCCAACAATCGGGCTCGCAGGATCAGCAGGCCCAAGGGCAACAGAATCAGAGCGGGACACCGCAGGGCCAAAAGAACGAGGAACAGGCCACCGCTCCGATACCAGCATACCATTCACCTCTCGCGTCTGCGGCCGGCGGCGACGCCTCGGATCAAGAAGAAACGCAGCCGATGACCCCGGACACGCGAGCACTTTCGGGAGCGCAAAATCTGTCTTTGGGCACTCTCGAAAACGATCATAGTTACTGGCAGCCGCACATCGATATCTCGGGGTCAGTCGACTCGAACCTCGAGGAGGGCCCGAACAACACCGATTGGGGTACGTGGGTTTCGTTCTCCGGTGGAGCGGACGTTCATCGCACCTCCGGCGACTCGGACCTGACCCTGACCTACTTGGGCGGCGGAATGATATCGACGGGTTCGAACCAGGAAGGAAACGGGGTCGTGCAGCAGGTGGGGGTTGTGCAGAAATTCACGCTTCGCCGCTGGACCCTTTCGTTCCTCGATCAGGTGAGTTACCTGCCGGGTTCGGCTTACGGTTTTGCAGGATTGGGTGGCGCTGGACTCGCGAGCGGGTCGACTGGACTGGGTACGGCATTTGGCACGCCGCCACAGACAGCGCTCACTGGCTTTGGGCAAAGCATCGCGAACGCATTTACCTCGGAAGCCGATGTAAACCTGACTCCGCGTACGTCGCTTACGTTCGTCGGGGGCTATTCGTTGCTCAACTATTCAGACAGCGGCCTGCTGAACTTTACCGAGCCGAGTTTCCGCGGCGGCTACAATTACCTGCTGACGCGCAAGGACACGATCGCCTTTCTCTACACATACAGCGGGATTAATTATGGGAACTTCAATCAGTCGATCCGTACTCATACAATTGAAGGTTCATTCGCGAGGCGCATCACGGGGCGGCTTGCGTTTCAGATCGCAGCGGGTCCTCAGATCGCGCTGTTCCGCACGCCCATTCCGAGTGGATCCGGATTAAGCGGAAGTGGAACGACGTCAACGAATGCCTCGACCGAACTGTATTGGTCGCTCAATATGAATCTGGAGTACCAACTCGAACGCACGGCGCTGTCACTTTCTTACAATCACGGTGTAAGCGCAGGGGCTGGCCTACTGGGGGGCTCTATAGCAGACATTGTCTCTGGATCGGTAACACGGAAGATGTCGCGGACTTTTTCAAGTGGGCTGACGGGCGGATATTCTCGCAACAGCGGATTGGCCATCAGCTCGGCGACCCCCACAAGTCAAACGTTCGATTACTGGTTTGCAGGGGCGACCTTCACTCACCCGGTCGGTAGAACGCTCGGCCTTACGTTCTCTTACCAACTGCAGTATCAAGATTCGGGTAGCTCCTTTTGTATTGGGCCCACATGCGGGACGAGCTTGATACGGCATGTGATCTCATTCGGCGTGGGATGGCACGAAAAGCCGCTCTTGTTTTAGCGAGACATCGGGAGCTTAGGCGAAGAAACATGGCAAACGAGGAGATGGCGGAATGACTGGGCGTGAGCTGACACCGGCAGATTACATCGCAATGCTGCGGAGACGATGGGTCCTGATTGCGATCTTGACGATCATCGGACCGCCTCTGGCCTATGGTGTTGCGAAACTGCTTCCTGCAAAGTACCAGTCGCAGACACTGGTGCTTGTACAACCGCCAACCGTGTCGCCCAAGGTTGTGGAGCCCCTGGACACGATCGATGTAAGTGAGCGGTTGGCAAGCATGAAGCAACAGATCCTGAGCCGAACGCGCCTGGAACCGATCATTCGACAGTTTGGACTTTACTCCCAGGATGTCAATCGCGTCCCGATGGATACGTTGGTCGGAAGGCTGCAGGAGGCTGTCGAGGTGACACCGGTACAGCCGATGGCCGAAACGCAGACTAACAATCTGCCGGGATTCTTCGTCAACGTGACTTTCAACGATCCGCGGCTGGCGCAACAGATCTGTACCGCTGTGACATCGATGTTCATTGAGGAAAATCTTCGACTCTCGCAACAGAATTCGGAGATAACGACCGACTTCTTGGGGCAACAGCTGGACGATGCGAAGAAAAATCTCGACGATCAGGACAGCAAGTTGGCTGCGTTCAAGAGCCGCTACCTAAACTCTCTGCCAGACGAAGAACAAACGAACCTGAATCTTCTGACGGGTCTGACTTCGCAACTCGACGCCGCAACGCAATCGCTCGCGCGCGCGCAACAAGACAAGAGTTTCGCTGAGTCGCTCCTGACGCAGCAGATCGGCGCGTGGCAGGCATCGCAAAGCGGAACCGAAGCCAGTCCGGACACACTCGAACAACAGCTCGCTTCGCTTGAGACCCAACTCACAAGCTTGCAGGCTAAGTACACGGACGACTATCCGGACGTGATCAAGACGAAAAACGATATTGCTCTGCTGCAAAAGAAGATTGCGGATAACGCGTCTCAAAAGGCGCCCGCGGATCCCGGCAAAGTAAGGGCCGGCCTGGTCGAACCCGCTCAGATCACGCAACTGCGGGCTCAGATACATTCATACGAACAAGTGATTGCGGAAAAATCGAAGGAACAAGAAACGATCAAGGAACAGATCAAGGTCTACGAGGATCGAGTGCAATCGAGCCCGATGGTCGAAGAACAGTACAAAGAACTGACGCGCGGCTATCAGACGGCTCTCGATTCTTATAACGACCTTCTCAAGAAACAGTCAGACGCGACGATGGCGCAAGACCTTCAGCGCGAACAGGCCGGAGAACAGTTTCGCGTTCTGGATCCGGCTAATTTGCCGACGAAGCCGTCCTTTCCGAATCCCCGGCTTTTCGCATTAGGTGGCGCTGGGGGTGGATTGGGATTGGGGCTAGGTCTAGCGTTTCTCCTCGAGATGCGGGATTCGTCCCTTCGATCCGAGCGGGATGTCGAATTTGCACTCCGCCTGCCGGTTCTCGCGGTAGTGCCGAACATCGTGCCAGTTGCAAGCAAGCGAACGATGCGTCCGACCGGGCACCTATCCACTGATTCCGACGCCCGACTCGGCGTGAGGGCCTGAGGACACATGTATCAGAGATTCTTTGGGCTGCGAGAAAGCCCTTTCAACGTCAACCCGGACCCTCGCTATCTCTTCCTGACCAACCAGATTCAGGAGGCGCTGGCGGGGCTCACCTATGGCATTCAAAACCGCAAGGGGTTCATCCTGCTGACCGGCGAGGTGGGGACTGGAAAAACCACCTTGTTGAACCGTCTGCTGAATTGGCTGCACGGACAGCGAGTGGCCACTGCTTACATTTTTAATTCGCGCCTGGACGTGAACCATCTGTTTGATTTCATTATGGCGGACTTCGAAATTCCGTGCGAGTCACGAGAAAAGAGCCAGGTTCTCTTGCGGCTCAACCAGTGGCTGCTGGAGCGCTACCGCGCGGGCGAAACGGCAGTGCTGATCGTGGACGAAGCGCAGAACCTCTCTCCGGAAGTGCTCGAGGAAATCCGCCTGCTGACGAATCTCGAAACGTCGACGGAAAAGTTGTTGCAAATCGTGCTGACAGGCCAGCCTGAGCTCGAAGAGAAGCTGAAAATCCCATCGCTCAGACAACTTCGCCAACGGATCACACTGCGCTGCCGCACGGCTCCGCTGTCGCTCGAGGAAACATTCGGCTATGTCGCCGAGCGGCTGCGAATCGCAGGTGCGAACGGTGAGCCGGTCTTTTCGAAGGAAGCCATTCAGACGGTGCATCTGTATTCACGGGGTATTCCGCGCATCGTCAATCTGCTCTGCGAGCATTCGATGATCAACGCCTATGTGGACAGCCTGCGCCCGATACCAGCCCATCTGGTTGAGGAAGTGGCGCGAGAATTTCAACTCGATGAGATCGCGCCGATCGTTTCGGATGGGTTTTCTTCGGCCGCACAGACTGCGAGTACACAGGCATTGCTCGAGAACCTCGATGAGTTGCTTGGGCGCCTGCGCCAAGTGAACACGGTCCCATCCCGCGAAAGGAAACCATGAGTCGTATTCATGAAGCTCTGAAAAAGGCCGAACAGGAGCGGTCCGCGGCCCCGGGCGTTGAAATTGCGGCCCCTCTGCAAGAACACGTCCTGATTCCGGCGCCAGCCCGGAGGGTCGAGCCATCTGCCGCGGCAACCGAGGCGTTATTGCCCGCGCCAGACGCCTCAGGCATCGTGAAGAGCTCGGTTGAATATTTGAGGTTCGATGATTTGCGGACGCGTTGCGCACACCCGCGTTGGAATCCCGATCCCAACCTCAACGTTTTTCACAACCCGGCGCTGAGCCCACACGGCGCGGAGCAGTTCCGCACGCTTCGATCCCGGCTCTATCAGCTGAGGAGTAACCAACCGCTGCGTACGGTGTTGGTTACCAGTTCCGTTCCCGCGGAGGGGAAAACGTTCGTGACGAACAATCTGGCCCAGGCCATCGTTCGTCAGCCGGATCGCCGGGCGCTGATCATTGACGCCGACCTTCGTTGCGCCCGGCTGCATATACCGCTCGGCGCACCGGTTGCGCCGGGGTTGACGGACTATCTACGCGGCGAAGCCGATGAAATGTCGATCATCCAGCATGGACTTGAGGGAAACCTGTGTTTCATTCCCGGGGGGAACGAAGTTACGAACCCAAGCGAACTGCTGTCGAACGGCCAGTTGAAGAAACTGCTCGATCGACTAGCGCCCGTTTTCGATTGGGTCCTTCTCGACTCGCCCCCGTGCGTTCCCGTTGCGGATGCCAGCATTCTCGCCGATCTCTGTGATGGAGTGCTTTTGGTGGTAAAGGCCGGATCAACGCCGTCGGAAGTGGCTCAGCGGGCTTGCCAGGAATTGAGCGGGAGAAATGTCGTGGGGGTCGTGCTGAACGCTGCCGACGAATCTGAGCTCTATGGATCGGCCTACTATCAACGGTACGGGTATGGCTATGGGCCCGACAGCGGCCCGAGGCCGAGGGAGGCTTCCTAAGTTATCGCTAATGTAACAGAACGTGCGTCCGGAGCCGCAAGTCTCAAGGTGAGAGATCAACACGACTGGTCGATTGCTCACAATCTTTTCCCAGTCGGACGAAGCAATCTGCAAGGGTCCGTAACTGCAGTAGCTATTGGACATACCTTCCCTTCGACGTCCGTATTCAGGAGCTTCCTTCTCTTCCGACGGCCGGAACAATCGACGAGGAAACGCATTGGCAAATGGTGGCAACAGTTTTCACTCAAATACCCCCAGCCAGAGTAGTTGCTAAGAGCGCGATCCCCCTGGTTCCTGACAACTAGCTTCTTATCAGCGCCTTAGAGCAGCCGACCCGCAGTTTCCTCAGAGAGCGACAGTGGCAGGCAGCTTGCGAAGTAATCAGTGCCTGAGAGTAAGGCTTTATGGCGGTAGCCTCGATGGCCCCGCTAAGGGAGACAGAGTCCCAAAATGAGCCTCGACGTGGATGGCCAAGACGTAAAGTGGTTTGCGCTCCAAGTTAGGACTCGATGGGAAAGCTCGACCGCTGTTTTACTTTCGAGTAAGGGCTATCAGTCGTTTTTGCCAACCTTCAAGGCGAGGAAACGCTGGAACGGGAAGTTCCGGGATATCAATTCCCCGCTGTTCCCGGGATATGTGTTCTGTCAGTTCGATGCACAGAAGCGCCTGCCGATCTTGGTCACGCCGGGCGTGCTGGCCGTTGTGGGTCGCGGCAAAGTGCCTCTCCCCGTGGACGACGCAGAAATCGCGGCAATTCAGACAGTGGTTTCGTCAGGCTTCCGAGCAGAACCTTGGCCTTATCTCGAAGTCGGCCAGAGGATTCGAATCGAGAGTGATTCCCTGAGTGGTTTGGAGGGGATTCTGATCAACTTCAAAGGGAACCAACGCATCGTGGTCTCGGTTACGCTGCTGCGCCGTTCGGTGGCACTCGAGATCGACCGGTCCTGCGTGAAACCTGTCGGTTCCGGCCGCGAATCAGCATTCAGGCCAGCGACTCATCCGTTGTTGCAGGGCGTCTAGGACATACGGACTCAAATGGGAAACAGCGATCTAAGAGTGTCACATCTGAGAGACCAGGCGGCACGCCCTGGACACGGACGCAAGACTTTGGCGCGTGCCAGCCAAGTTCCGACCGGACCTGACGCGGTGCTCAAAGAAGAGACCTTCCACGCGATGCTCACACTCGAGCGCCGCAGAGCGGAGCGCTCTCGCAAGCCTTTCGTCCTGATGCTTCTGGACGGCCACCTCATTCACGAGAACGGATCTCATGCGGGCGTCGTTGAAACCTTGATTTCAGCTGTGAGCGAAGCGACGCGAGAAACAGACTTGGTCGGCTGGCACGAACAGGGGAAGGTTCTGGCGATAATTTTCACCGAGCTCAATTTGGAGGGGAAGGACCTAATTACGGAAGTATTGCGCTCGAAAATGTTGAAGGCTTTGCAGCATAATCTGGATCATAAGCTCGTCTCAAAGCTCGCAATCACGGCCCACCTGTTTCCAGAGAGCTGGGACACGGGCCGTTCCGACAAGGTGGCTGACATCAAGTTGTATCCGGAACTGTCCGAGAAAACTACCCGAAAACACATTCCGACTGTGCTGAAGCGCGGCATGGACATTCTCGGTAGCGGCATGTTGTTGCTGATTCTATCTCCTCTGTTGGCACTCATCGCGCTAGCGATCAAGCTGTCTTCGCAAGGTCCTGTAATTTTCGAACAGGAACGATTGGGGCAATTTGGAAGAAGTTTCAAGTGCCTCAAGTTCCGGACCATGTACGCCAACAACGACCCCAAGATCCATCGCGAATACGTGCAGAACTTCATTGCCGGCAAAGCCGAAAAGCAGGAAGCCGGCGATGGTGAGCCGGTCGTCTACAAAATCAAGAACGATCCGCGGGTCACTCCAATCGGAAAGTTTCTCCGCAAAACAAGCCTCGACGAATTCCCGCAATTCTGGAATGTGCTGCGGGGCGATATGTCGCTCGTTGGGCCTCGCCCTCCCGTACCTTACGAGTTCGAAGTCTACGATCTTTGGCACCGGCGGAGGGTTTTGGAAGTCAGGCCGGGCGTCACGGGATTGTGGCAAGTGAGTGGGCGCAGCCGTACCTGCTTTGATGACATGGTCCGGCTGGATCTGAGGTATGCGCAAAGATGGTCTCTCTGGCTAGATCTCAAGATTCTTCTGGCCACACCGCGAGCGGTCTTCACAGGTGAGGGTGCCCTATGATCTGCCGACGTGGCACCGCTTCGACCGACTCGGACATTCAGTAATCGTCAATCACCCATTAGCGAGTGTAAGGTTTGTGTCTCTCCGATCTATTCCGAACGGCCCGGGTTTTGATCACTGAGGCGTACTCGAATCGCGTCTGAAGCAGCTTGCATGATCGAAATAGCAAGACTGCCTAACTTGCTCCGCAGATTTCAGAGGAACCATGATTAAAGTCGGTGTCATCGGTTACGGCTATTGGGGTCCAAATATCGTTCGAAATCTGCACGGTTTGGAGTCGACACGCGCCGAGATGGTCTGCGACAGAAGCCCAAAGGCTCTTGCTCGCGCGCAAAAGGCATATCCCGGCATTCGAGCTGTTTCGGACCCGGATGAACTCCTGCGCTCACCGAACATCGACGCGGTGGCGGTAATCACGCCTGTGTGGACTCACTATGAATTGGCCAAGAAGGCTCTTGAGAATGGGAAACACGTGTTCATCGAGAAGCCCTTCACGTCCAGTGCCGCCCAGGCAGAAGAGCTGATCGAACTCGCAGCGCGAAAAAAGCTGACGATCATGGTCGATCACACTTTCTTGTTCACCGGGGCCGTGCGCAAGATCCGAGAACTCACGGAGAGTGGTGCTCTCGGCGACCTCTACTATTACGACTCGCTACGCGTGAACTTGGGTCTATTCCAACATGACGTCAGTGTTATTTGGGATCTTGCGCCCCACGACCTTGCGATCATGGATCACATCATCAAGGGCGAGCCAGAG
>Ga0335073_10011361_pt1 | contig 12497 bp, 8 predicted proteins | sample Lox_Sample_22_FD_207093 | JGI IMG/M metagenome (GOLD analysis project Ga0335073, IMG submission 207093) | Soil microbial communities from Loxahatchee National Wildlife Refuge, Florida, United States - Lox_Sample_2.2 | ecosystem: Environmental > Terrestrial > Soil > Wetlands | place: USA: Florida...
TGATAGACCATGTAGGTCTGCTCGGGAATGGTCGCCGCGTAATCGGGATTGGGCGCCAGCGAGACGCCGCGGAGGAACAGATGCTCGAAGCCCCCGATGAAGGCGTTCCCGTGCGCGAAGGCCAGCGAGTAGCCGCAGATGGCCCAGATGATGGTGACCAGCCCCATCATGGCGAAGCTCTGCATCATGGTGCCAAGGATATTTTTCTTGCGCACCAGGCCGCCGTAAAAGAGCGCCAGCCCGGGGCCGGTCATGAGCAGCACCAGCGCCGCGGAAACGAGCATCCAAGCGTTATCGCCGGAGGACTGCGCATTCTGCACAGCCTGTTGCAGGGCGGTGATCTGGGCTTGCGTGGAGGCAGGTGCAGCGGTCTGAGCGAAGAGGACGGCGGGGAACGAAAGCAGGGCAAACACAAACAAGGTTCGGGTAAAGCGTCGGCACATGATTGATCCGCTCCGGAAGAGGCGTCCACGCGCGAGGCGCAGAGGTGATTGGCTACAAGGTCGTGGTGAGTTATCAAGCAAACCGGCACCAAATACCAAGCACGCTGCTCCATTCACGTATGCTCAGGAGCTTCGTGCGATCGCCGGCCAGAGAGTGACACAGGTACGCGTTCACATTATTTCATTCATCCTGCCGCAACAAGAGCGATTCCCCTGAAATCCTTATTGCTTTTTGACGGATTCCATGAATGCGATCCTTCATTCACCGGAAAAGCCAGCCTTGTATGGCGTGCAGGGTTTATAGTGGATGTATGGCAGCGACACCAGAGCGCGACCATTATCTTTTCGGGGCGCTGGAAAGCAGCGCGAAAAACCGCACTAAGCTACAAGAGGCGAGTTACGGCTTCGAGCAGCCTGAAGGGGTTTTTCTCACCACGCTTGATTTCGCGGTGAACTGGATCCGAAAGAGCTCCATTTGGCCGATGACCTTCGGTCTGGCGTGCTGCGCCATCGAGATGATGTCGATGGGCGCATCGCGTTTTGACATCGCGCGCTTCGGCGCGGAGGTTTTCCGGCCCTCTCCCCGGCAGTCCGATCTGATGATCATCGCCGGACGCGTTTCGCAGAAGATGGCCCCGGTAATCCGGAGACTGTACGACCAGATGCCGGAGCCGAAATGGGTCATCTCCATGGGTGCGTGCGCGACTTCCGGCGGGGTGTTCAACAATTACGCGCTGGTGCAGGGCGTAAACCAGGTCATTCCTGTGGACGTGTACGTGCCGGGCTGTCCGCCACGACCGGAACAGCTTCTGTACGCGATCACGCTGCTGCAGGAAAAAATCCAGCGGGAACCACGCAGTCTGCTCAAGACGCTGAATGCGGGCTGAACTGCGCCGGAGGTCCGGAAAAACGGGTCGCCAGATCGCTGAAATTGGGGTAGAACAGCCGGCGGTGGAAGACGTTATCAATTCGTCAACTTGTTGAAAAAACTGTGTTCTAACCGGCTACCTCTATGGTAAGTTGAAAGTGCTGTAGGGGTCCGTAGCAGCGCTTCGCCGCCGGTGTGAAGCCGAGTGAACCCGAGCTGTGAATTTACGCTCGCAGCAATCCTTTCCATCAGGTCCATCCAGGTTATTTGCGGAGGAAAAAACGCATGTCGTTATGCTCTTTCAAATTCTTGCGCCGAACGTTGGCCACGGCCTGCCTGGCCGCGGTGCCCGTAGTGCTGGCAGCCCAGGCGTCGACGTCCAATAACGGCTCTTCAGAGACTTCTCCCTCGCGGTGGGATATCTTCGCCGGATACAGCTATCTGGCCCCGCACGGGACGGTTGTGACGCCGACCAGCAGCACAACTTCAGTGACCGCCAATTACAACGCCGTCAACGTGGGCGGACTATTCAGTGGCGCGTACTTCTTCAATCGCTACGTCGGTGCGCAGGTGGAGTTTGCCGAGCACCAGTACGGCGATTCGGTGGCCGGCACGAACATCGGGACCAAGGGCAATGACGACGGCTTTTACACCGTCGGCGGAGGCCTGATTGCACGCTTCCCAATGGACAATATCACGCCCTTCGTGCATGCCCTGGTGGATGCGGAGAAGGTGAGCGGTCCGTATCACAATCCCGCGACCTGGGGCCCGGGGCTGACGGCGGGCGGCGGCATGGATTATGAGACTCCGCTGTTCAACCACCGGCTGGCGATCCGGCTGTTCCAGGCTGACTACGAGTACATGCATGCCGACTTCGGTCCCGGCCTCGAAGGTGGCCGTGCGAACATCAACGCGGCTCGGTTGAGCGCAGGTCTTGTGTTCCATGTTGGCTCGCTCGCGCCGCCGACGCCGATTACCGAATCGTGCACGGCGAGCCCGACCTCCGTATTCCCCGGCGACCCGGTCACGGTGACGGCGACCGCGGGCAATCTGGATCCTAAGCAGAGCGCGGTGTACAGCTGGTCCGGCACCGGCGTGACCGGCAATGGAACCACGGCGACCGTGGCGACCGGCTCACTGGCTCCCGGCAGTTACTCGGTGCAGGGCGCAGTGAAGGAAGGCAAGAAGGGTAAGGAAGGCGAGAAGCCGTGGCAGGCCGCGCAGTGCTCGGCCAGCTTCACAGTGAAGGATTTCGAGCCCCCGACGGTGACCGTGTCGGCCAACCCCACGACCATCAACCCGGGTGAGACCAGCACGATCACCTGCCAGGGCGTGAGCCCGCAGAACCGTCCGCTGACTTACAGCTACTCGGCACCTTCGGGCAGCGTGAATGGAAGCAACGGCACCGCGACGTTCAGCTCGACGGGCGCCTCGCCGGGCACAGTGGAGGTTACCTGCAATGTATCGGACGACAAGGGGCACAGCGCCACCGCGAACACCTCGGTGACGATTCAGCCTCCGCCTCCGCCGCCAGGACCTACGCCGGAGCAGATCCAGCTTGAGGCCCGGCTGGCGCTGCACAGCATCTTCTTTGCGACGGCACAGCCCAGAGCAGAGCATCCTGAGGGTGGCCTGGTGGAAAGCCAGCAGAGGACTCTCACGAGCCTGGCAACCGACTTCAAGGCCTATCTGGCCATCAAGCCGGATGCCCATCTGATCCTGACCGGCCATGCGGACGTTCGTGGATCGGCCGAGTACAACCAGGCGCTCACGCAACGCCGTGTCGACCGTGCGAAGTCATTCCTTGTGGAACAGGGAATTCCTGAGTCCAATATCGATACGCGTGCAGTCGGCAAGGAGCAGCAGCTCACTACGGACCAGGTAAAGGGTCTGGTGGAGCAGAACACGGAACTGACTGATGCGGCCAAGGCAAAAGTTCTGCACCAGATCAGCAAGATCGTCCTGGCGCAAAACCGCCGGGTCGATATCACCCTGAGCACCACGGGCCAGCAGTCGGTGCAGCTGTACCCGTTCAACGCAGCCGATGCCGCGACCCTCCTCGAGGAGAAGGCGCCGGCACCGAGAAGGAAAGCAGCTCCGAAGAAGTAGCGGGGACTGAGTAATTGAACCAGCGAAAAGGAGGGCGCACGTTGTCCTCCTTTTCGCTTTTGCGGGGCCTCTGACGCGATGGGCTTGCCCTCACGTTCCGGGAGCGGGGTTCGAGCCTGACCGGCGGTTATCAGGCATGGCCTTTCAAGTGCGGATGGAGATTATTTCCTCAGGTACTCGAAACATCTTTCTGCACGAGACAACTGAGTGGTTTTGACGTAGATAGTGTATGCTAAGGCCGCAGCACCAATGCCGGCGTAATACGCGCTCTACGATGCTCCCGTGGGATTTCAATTCTTCGATTCCACGCGGGAGGTCGGCAGAAACTGTGGCAATTGCCGAATGGAAAGACCTGCCCCGGGAAGCTCAGGGTGAAACTTTGGCAGTGTCGCGAATAATGCGGCGATCTCTGAAGACTCGTCGGGTCGAGATCGTTTCCGCACTGCATTTCCAACTCTGAATTCGCGTAACTGCGAAGAATCAGGAGGATTGAACAATGGGTTCGCATAGTTTGAAATCTGCTTGTCTGGTTCTGGCTTCGGCCTGTGTGGTCTTCTTGCCGCTGGGGTGCAAGAAGCAGCCGCCGATCACATTGAGCTGCGCCGCCAGCGCTCCCGCTGTGTATCCTGGCGATCCGCTCTCTGTGACCGCAACACCGGGCTCGGTGAGCACGAAGAAGAACAACAGCGTGATCTACAGCTGGTCGGGCGATGGAGTGACGGGCAACGGCGCGACAGCTACGGTCAGCACGGCCTCACTCGCCCCCGGCTCGTACACCGCGAAGGGCGAAGTGAAGGAAGGCAAGAAGGGCAAGGAAGGGCAGAAGCAGGGCCAGACGGCGCAGTGCTCAGCTGACTACACGGTGAAGGCCTTCGAGCCGCCGACCGTGAGCTGCTCGGCCAATCCCGACACCATCAAGCCGGGTGAGACCAGCACGATCACGGCCACTGCGGTGAGCCCGCAGAACCGCCCGCTGACCTACAGCTACTCGGCGTCGGCCGGCTCGGTTTCGGGCAGCGGCACGACGGCAGAGTTCTCTTCGAGCGGCGCGCCGACGGGCGCTGTGTCGGTGACGTGCAGCGTGTCGGACGACAAGGGGCACTCGGTCTCGGGCAATACGACGGTGAACATCTCGGCTCCGCCACCGCCTCCGCCACCGCCGACGTCGCGGGCGCTGTGCTCGATCAACTTCACCACGGATAAGAGCCGTCCGACGCGCGTGGACAACGAAGCGAAGGCCTGCCTTGATCAGGTGGCTCTGGAGCTGAAGCAGAATGCGGACGCGAAGGCTGTGCTGGTTGGCCAGTCCGACGACAAGGAGAAGGCCCGGACCGAGAAGCAGCAGAAGTATGCGGAGCATCACAAGCGCGCCAAGGTGGAAGATTTTGCCGCGCAGCGCGCCGTGAATGCGAAGGACTACCTGGTGACCGATCAGGGCATCGACGGCTCGCGCATCTCGACCGCGACCACTGCAACCGACGGGCAGGCGGTGCAGAACTACCTGGTGCCTTCGGGTGCGAACTTCACCAACGACGTGCAAGGCACGACGCCGGTGGATGAGACGACGCTGAAGCCGCAGGCGCGCAAGCCCCTGGGCGCAAGGCATCACCATAAGAAGGCTGCGGCGCAGTAGGCCGACGACCAAAGCAGTGCAGTGCATCGAGCCCTCCACGCGCCTCGCCGGCGCTGCAGAGGGCTCGATGTGTTTTGCAGCGAAGATTTTCGGTTCTGCAGTGGGACCGATTCCGAGATTGCTTGATGGCGGACTGAACCTACCAGGTTCGGGGTAAGTCATCCCGGGTTTCACGGCGGGCGGATTTTGACTATTCTTAGTACATAGACGGAGTTGTGTAGCTGGATGAGGTTTCTGCAGACTTTTCCGCGCGTGCTGCGCTCGCGCTGGTTATTCGCGCCTGTTTTCCTGATTTTGGTGTGCGCCGCTTCGGCGCAGGATTCCTGGAGCGTGGTGGGACCGGCGGGAGGCGATGCCCGCGCCTTTGCCGCGGCTCCCGGTGATCCAAATCACCTATACCTGGGCACGACGAATAGCTGGCTCTATGAGTCGAAGGACCAGGGCGCAAGCTGGCGCCGGCTGGCCAAGCTGGATGGCGCGGACGGATTCGTGCTGGACAGCATCGTGGTGGATGCGGCCGATCCCTCGACAATCTACGTGGGCGCGTGGAAGGGTTCTGAGGGCGGCGGGCTGTGGACCAGCCACGACGCGGGCAAGAGCTGGGCCCAGTCTGATGCGTTCAAGGGGCAGCCGGTGCATGCGCTGGTGCAGGCGGCTTCCGATCCGAAGATCCTGGTTGCGGGCACGCTGTCGGGAGTGTTCCGCAGTTCCGACGCAGGCGCGACGTGGGAACAGATCAGCCCGGAAGGCGACAAGGAGATTCACGAGATCGAGTCGCTGGCCGTCGACCCGGCCGACCCGGACGTCATCTATGCGGGAACCTGGCACCTGCCCTGGAAGACCACGGATGGCGGAAAGACCTGGCGCAATATCAAGAAGGGCCTGATCGTCGACTCGGATGTGTTTTCCATCATTGTCGACCCGGAGCACACGAAGACCGTTTACCTGAGCGCGTGCAGCGGGATTTACAAGAGCGAAAGTGCCGGGCAGCTGTTCCACAAGATCCAGGGCATTCCCTCCGAGGCGCGCAGGACACGGGTGCTGATGCAGGATCCGGAAGACCGGCAGGTCGTGTATGCGGGCACTACGGAAGGGCTTTACAAGACCGTCAACGGCGGAAAGACCTTTAAGCGGATGACGGATGCCGACGTGGTGGTGAACGACGTCTGGGTCGATCCCAAGGATTCGAATCACGTGCTGCTGGCGACGGACCGAGGTGGCGTGCTGGCCAGCCACGATGGGGGTGCGACCTTCACTGCGTCGAATGAGGGCGTTTCGGAGCGCAAAGTCGCGGCGCTGCTGGTAGACCGCAGCAATCCTGATCATCTGTACGCCGGGGTGGTCAACGACAAGACCTTCGGCGGGGTCTTCCAGTCCACCGATACCGGTGTGAGCTGGCAGCAGGTGGGTGAAGGGCTGGATGGGCGCGATGTATATGCGCTGGCGCAGACGCAGGATGGGACGATCGTGGCCGGCACCAACGAGGGGATCTTTCTTCTCGACCCGCCGGCAGCGAGCGACGCGGCTGCGGGTGGGGGATCTTCGGCGGCATCTGCAGTCCTGACCTGGGAACCGAAAAACACGATCGCGAACACGATTGTGAAGACGGCTACGGAGAAGGCGCGCGGCAAGAGGGTGACGGTCGAAAAGCAGGAAAAGGCTCCGGTGGTTGAGCTGGACGGCCGGGTGAATTCGCTCGATGTCGGTGGCGACGTGTGGGCAGCCTCGACCGACAGCGGCATTCTGACCAGCCACGACCAGGGCGCGACGTGGCAGGGCGGACCGGTGATGGGAGTGGCGGGCTACCTGTCGGTAACGGTGCACGAGGACACGGTGGTGGCAGCGCGTCCCGAGGGAGTAGTGATCTCGCAGGACGGCGGCAAAAGCTGGTGGCCCATGGGGCTGCCCACGATGCTCACGCGGATTCACCGCGTGCTGTTTTCGCCGGACGGGACGTTGTGGCTGGGCGCTCGCGAGGGCGTGTACTTTACGCCGGACCAGGGGAAGACGTGGATGTGGATCCAGAGGCTGCCTTTCCGCGATGTGGACGATCTGAGTTACGACGCGGCGGTGAAGCGGATGCTGGTGAGCTCGCGCTCGAGCGACCAGATCTTCGCCATCGACCCGAAGACGATGACCTGGCAGTGGTGGCAGACGGGCTATCAGGTGGCGCTGATCCGCGGGGCGGGAGAGCGGCTGGTGGCGGCCTCGCTGGATGACGGCGTGCTGATGGGACCGAACGCCGTGGGTGTGGAGACCGGGCAAAAATAGCGTCCGAGCCGCATTCCAGTATCATCAAAGTATGCAGGGTGCTGTGGAACATCCGGGGCAGATGAGCGCATTTCGAACATATGACCTGCGGCTGGAGCCGATCGCCGCGAAGGTCCTGGCCCAGGAGCGGCTCAACGCGGAAGACGGGCTAGCCTTGTACGGCTCGCGCGACGTGCTGGCCGTGGGCTGGCTGGCCAATCACGTGCGCGAGCGGATGCACGGCGATGTGACCTACTTCAACGTGAACCGGCATATCAACCCCACGAACGTTTGCGTGGCGGCGTGCAAATTGTGCGCCTTTGGGCGCAAGAAGGGCGACCCGGCCGGCTATACGATGGCGCTCGATGAGGCGTGGGAGACGGCGGCCTCGGGCTATTCGGAGGCGGTGACGGAGTTCCACATCGTCGGCGGCCTGCATCCGGATCTGCCGCTCGAGTTTTTCCTGGACCTGGTGCGCGGACTGAAGGAACGGTTTCCCAAGGTGCACATCAAGGCCTTCACGATGGTGGAGATCGCGTTTCTGGCGCGGCGGGCGAAGCTGACGATTGAGCAGACGCTCGCAAAGCTGCGCGAGGCCGGCGTGGACTCGATGCCCGGCGGCGGCGCGGAGATCTTTACGCACCGTGTGCGGTCGATCATCTGCGACCACAAGATTGACGGCAGCGAGTGGCTGGAGACGGCGCGGCTGGCGCACAAGATGGGTTTCCGGTCGAATGCAACCATGCTGTACGGACACATCGAAAACGACGAGGACCGCGTAGACCATCTGCTGAAGCTGCGCGCGCTGCAGGATGAGACCGGAGGGTTCCAGACGTTTATCCCGCTGGCGTTTCATCCCGAGAACACGCCGCTCGATCATCTGCCGGTGACGACAGGCCTGACGGACATTCGGCAGATTGCCGTGAGCCGGCTGCTACTGGACAACTTTGCGCACATCAAGGCTTACTGGCAGATGCTGACGCCGAAGATCGCTCAGATCGCGCTGCGCTTCGGCGCCGACGACCTGGACGGCACGGTCATCGAGGAGAAGATCTATCACGACGCGGGCGCTACGACACCGCAGGGCATGACGCGCAAAGAGCTTTGCCGGCTTATTACCGAAGCCGGACGCGTGCCGGTGGAGCGGGATACGCTCTACCACGCCGTCACGCGGACCGAAGACAGCTTTACGGTGGCGGTGTAGAGCACGACGGCAGGAGCGACGCCATGAAAGCATTTGGCTCGGCAGTTCTGCTTGGTCTTGGCATCGGGCTGGTGTGGGGCGTAGGGTGCGCAATCGCCCTGCTGTATGCGATCTTCTTAGCTGGATACCGCAAGGCGGTTGAGGATTCACTTGCGGAAGTGAAGCCGAAGCGATTCCAGCAGATTCTGGAAAAGCTGCGCGCTGAAGGCCACGGAGACAGACTGCCACTTCCATAGCTCTTACTGCCGGACTACCTCACCGTTCTTCATGACAAAACTCACATGCTCGCAGACGGAGATATCGTCGAGCGGATTGCCGGGGACGGCGACGATGTCGGCGTAGTAGCCGGGCTTGAGCCGGCCGATCTGATCGGCCCAGCCTAACAAGCGCGCGCCTTCGATCATGTCGGCCTGCAGCGCCGCGAGTGGCTTCATGCCGTACTTCACCATCAGGGTGAGCTCGTGGGCCTGCGTGCCGTGCGGAAACGGGCCTACGTCGGAGCCAACGGCGAAGGGAATGCCTGCCGCGACCTGCTTCTTGAATTCAGCGATCTTGTAGTCGAGCATCTCCGCTTCACGGGCCGCCTGATCCTCCGTCCCCACGAACGAAGACCTCTCCGTGGGGGCCCCGTCTTGCGACTCCTGGTGGTGCGCGAAGTAGTCGAAGATGGTGAAGGTGGGCACGGCGGGGATGTGCTTCTCCTTCATGAGGCGCATGGTTTCGTCGCTGAGTTGCGTGGCGTGATCGATGGAGGCGACGCCGGCCTGCGCGGCGTAGAGTGTGCCCGGCTCGCCCATGGCGTGCACGGCGACACCCGTGCCGAGGCGGCGCGCTTCTTCTACGGCGGCGGCGAGTTGCGCTTCCGTGTACTGATAGGGCGTGTGCAGCACGCCGTCGATCATGCGGTCAGGGCCGGTCTCGTAGATCTTCGCGAAGTCGGAGCCTTGCTTGTGTTGCTCGCGCATCACGGCGACGATCTCATCAGCAGTGTTGGCGCGGTCGGCGTTCGAAAGCACGTGCTGCGCGGGGTTGAAGTGGTTCGCATCTTCATGGCCGCCGAGAATGTCGATGGCGTTGCCGCTGATGCGCAGTCGAGGCCCGGGAATGAGACCCTCGTTGATCGCGTCGCGCACGGCTGAGTCGGCCGAGCCGGCGCCTTCGGTGCCCATGTCGCGCTCCGCCGTGAAGCCGGCGAGAAGGTCGGCTTTTGCAGCCTGCTCGGCGAGGATCGTGCGCCAGGGAACGGATTCTTCCACGGTCTGCAGGTCCTCCGCGCCGGGGTGCAAAAAGAGATGCACGTGCGCGTCGATGAGGCCGGGGAGCAATGTAGCGTCGCCAAGGTCGATGATCTTCGCGCTCTGCGGATGGTCAACCGATGCGCCTACGGCCTTGATGCGCTCGCCTTCGATGAGAATTTCGCCGGGCTGCAGCAGATGGCCGCTGGCAACATCGAGCAGGCGCGCGGCGTGGAGCACGATGGGCGCGGAGGCCATCTGCTGAGCCTGCATCAGATTGCCTGTGGTTCCTAACAGACATGGGGCAAGAGCGCAGGACCAGGACCAGCAGGGACGAGCGAAGAATTTCCGCATGCATATGACTATGCCTTGCCCGGCCTGGATTGTCGATGGGATTCAAACGGAACTGATGAGGCAACGGCAGTGCGGGCACTCGAACCACCGCAGCGAATGGATCGAGAGTTGACGCAGCCTCAGTTTGTGGGACCCACATGCGGGTCCAGCTCCTGGATCGGTGCGCACGGTAGCTGCAGCGTGAACGCAGCACCCGGCACACAGCCCAACGCGTTCGAAGGACGGACCTGGATGCTTCCGCCGTGGCGTTCGATGATCTCTTTGGTAACCCACAGCCCGAGTCCGGTGCCGACATCTTTCTTTGTGGTGAAGAAGGGTTCGAAGATGCGGTCGAGATGCTCCGGGGCGACCCCGGGCCCACTGTCGGCGATGACCACTTCCACGCAGCCGCCGTCGCCGTTGGGCACGAAGCTGGAACTGACGGCAATCGTCCCGCCTTCACCGGCTGCGTCAATGGCGTTGGCAAGCACGTTGGAGAACACCTGCCGCAACTCACCGGCGACGCCCTGGATGGGGGGGCATTTGCCGAAACTGCGCTGCACATGAATGCCGGTCGATTCGATCTTGTTCGAGTACATCTTCAGGGTGGATTCAATGAGAATTTCAATCTGAATCGGCTCCGGCGCATTCGACTCCCGGTAAAAGCCGAGGGTTTGCCGCGCAATGTGCGCGACGCGCTCAACCTCCTGCTCCGCCGAAGTGAGGTACTGCACGACGGTCGCCGGCGTGCCCGGGTCTGACTTGGCGATGTAAATCAGGTTGACGATTGCTTCGAGGGGATTGTTCACCTCGTGGGCCACCGTGGCGGAGAGACGCGCCGCGGCTGCCAGTTTATCCGCCCGGCGCATGAGGTCTTGCGATTTGCGTTCTGCCGACGCATCACGGAAAACGAGCACGACACCGATGAGCTGGTGGTGATCGTCGCGGATAGGAGCGGCACTGTCTTCAATGGGAATCAGCCGTCCATCGGCGTGCCGGATGACGGTGTGGTTGGCCAGGCCGACTACGGCGCCGAGATCCAACACTCTCGTGACCGGATTCTCGATGGCTTGGCCAGTGAATTCGTTGAAGATCGGAAAGACGGTGTGGATGTCCCTTCCTATGGCCGCGCTTGCGCTGACTCCGGTGAGCGACTCGGCTACCGGGTTGAAGAACTTTACCCGCCCTTCGCGATCGGTGGCAATCACACCATCTCCGATGCTGGTCAGGGTTACCCGCAGCCACTCTTCGCGCGCGTGAATCTCGAGCACGTGCTGGTCGCGGAGGGCGCTCTCTCTCAGGATGAAGCGCGCAAGAACAATGAGCCCGACTATACCAATAAGGGTTGCGAGTAGGATGCTCAGCTTGGTGAGCTGGCCACTTCGCAGATATGCAGCATTGCGAACGGCCTCAAGCCGGTTCTCTTCCGCCTGCATGGTAGCGATGACCCGGCGGATGTTCTCCATGATGAGCAGTCCCCGATCGGAAAGCACGACTGCTCTCGCCTGAGTGGAGTTAGCTGCGCGGGCGAGCGCCACGGTTTCGTTGAGCTCGTTCAATTTCTGGTGAGCGAGAGCGCTAAGCTGGGCGACGTTTACCTGCTCGACGGGATTGTCCGCTGTGAGCCGGGCGAGCCTTTGCAGATGGCTGTCAATCTGCGAGAGCGCCTCATTGTAGGGTTGCAGGTACTTTGATTCCCCCGTCAGCAGATAGCCGCGCTGTCCTGTCTCCGCGTCGAGCAGAAGCGACTCAGTCTGCTCCAGCTCTGACAGGACCTGCTGCGTATGGAAGAGCCAGGCCTGATTTGCGGATTGCACGCCGAGTCTGTTCCCTGTGATGAGCGCATTCGCGATGAGCAAAAGAACCAGGAGAGTGAAGCCGGCCACTACACTGAATTTTCGAAACAACATCTGCATAGGAGCCCGCCTGGTGCACGAGTCGTGAAACTATCAGGGAATGCCGTGCTTACTGAGCGCTTCAAGCGCGGGAAAAATGCAAAATCGACTGCTCAAAACCGGGCAAGAAGAGGATCTTTCCTGGCAGCCCCGGAAGGTTTCGCGGCGCCGCAAATCATCGAAACGTACGTTATCGTACTGTGCCGCAAAGCGTTGGGTCAAGCTGCAGGCCATCGGGCGGGGTTGGCTATTTAGTAGGCGGCGATGCCGGTGAGGTGCTGGCCGAGGATCAGCGTATGGATGTCGTGCGTGCCCTCGTAGGTCTTGACCGATTCGAGGTTCATGCTGTGGCGCATGATGGGGTAATCCTCGGTGATGCCGTTGGCGCCCAGGATGTCGCGGGCCATGCGTGCAGTTTCAAGCGCCATCCAAACGTTGTTGCGCTTGGCCATGGAGATGTGCTGGTGACCGGCCTTGCCGGCATCTTTGAGGCGGCCGACATGAAGCGAGAGCAACTGGGCCTTTGC
>Ga0335073_10011362_pt1 | contig 12497 bp, 12 predicted proteins | sample Lox_Sample_22_FD_207093 | JGI IMG/M metagenome (GOLD analysis project Ga0335073, IMG submission 207093) | Soil microbial communities from Loxahatchee National Wildlife Refuge, Florida, United States - Lox_Sample_2.2 | ecosystem: Environmental > Terrestrial > Soil > Wetlands | place: USA...
AGCTGCCGCTGATCGGCAAGCTCGACATCGGGCCTTCGGCGGAGGGCTTCGTGCGGCTCATTCAGGAGGCGCTCGGCCCGGCGCGGCGGCATGAGGCGATCTTCACCACGATGCAGTTTGCGCCGGGCTACGAGTTCAACGCCTTCGACCTGCAGGTCGGCTGCGAATATCCGCTGCCGCTCGAAAAGGCTTTCCTGCAAAATTTCCTGGCGCTCTTGACCTTGCCGCCCGACGAGACAACGCCGTTCGAAGGCATGGCGCAGATGATCTCGCTCGTGATCGACGAGGCCTATCGGCGCTGCACCGAAGTCCCCGACGGCGCGCCGAAGCGCTACCGGAAAGGGGTCGAGCCGCTGGTTGACGCGGCAATCGAGCAGCGCCGGATCGCGTTGGAAGGGTCCGACGCGATCTGGCGCGATGTCGTCAACGCGCTCTGCGAGCATGAGGAATTTCGGCTGGCCGAGATCGCTCAGCGCCATGCCGTGCCGGTGCTCGAGGACCTGATCGCGGCGTCCCGCTCCGATCAGGTCCAGGACATGTTTGCCGAACTCAAGATTCAGGCGACGGCGGAAACCGTGTCAGCCGTATTCGCCCGCTACACCTATGACGCGATCCGCAAATATCCGATCCTCAACCAGCCGACCAAGCTTGATTTCGGGTCGGCCCGGATCATCGTCCTCAACCTGCAGGAAGTGGCCCCGACCGGCTCGGCCGCCTCCAATCGCCAGACCGAGATGATGTATCTGCTCGGCCGTCACATTCTCGCCCGCAACTTCTTCCTGCGGCCCGATTACGTCCGTTACGTTCCCGAAGCCGTGAGGGCCTACCACGCCAAGCGGTTTCGCGAGGCTTACGAGACCGTCAAAAGGCTCGATTATGACGAATGGCACCGGACGCTCGGCAGCCCACAGGTGCGCACCCAGGCCGAACTCGACGCGCGCGAGGGCCGCAAGCACAACATCCAGCTCGGCTTTGCGAGCCAGAGGTTGTCCGACATGGGCGATGCGCTGATCAGCCAGTCGACCGGCCGGTTTGTGCTGAAGGCCGGCGACGAACGCGAGGCCGAGGAAGTGATCGCACGCTTCAATTTGACCCCGGCCTCCGCCGCCGTCGTGCGGCATGGTCTGCACGGACCGGGGCCGGGTGGGGCGCCGTTCCTCGCCATCATGCAGATCGAGAACTCAAAGTATGAGCAATTGCTGGTCAACAGCCTCGGGCCGATCGAGCTCTGGGCGCTTTCGACCACGCCCGACGACGCGGCTCTCAGGAATCGTCTCTATGAGGCGGTCGGCTTCCAGGAAGCGTTGCGGCGGCTTTCGAAAGTCTTCCCGGCCGGTTCCGCCCAGAAGGAGGTGGAGAGGCGTCGCCTCGAACGCCTGCGCAGCGGCGAGATGGAGGCGCGGGCGACCGAGAGCGTGCTCGAAGGGCTCGCGGCCGAAGTGGTCGATGGCCGCGGCGTCGCCCTCGTTCTGCGGCCCCACGACGAACAGCCCGTGCGACGGACACTGGCCGCGGAATAGCGGCTTCGTGAAAAAACGGCTTCGACGCCGTTTCGTGTTCGCGCGGCTCTCGCCGAAGCTCATCTCATCGCAAGGGGGAGCCAGCCAGCATGGTCCGAAGGTCTCGAGCGCCGCTTCTCGCCTTAAGTCTCATCGCTTGCTTGGTCGCCGGCTGCAGCAGCGTGACGCCGATCGCGACGAATGTCGATACGCCCGGGATGCCGAACGCCGAGGTCGCGCTCCAGAAGAGCATGGACGAGACCACAGCCGAACTCGCCCGGATCGGCGCGATGCAACCAACCGCGGCCGTGGCATCGAAGCCGATAGTTGTTCCGGGCGAGCTCGAGCGGTTGGTGGCGATGTCGTGGAACGGGGCGCTCGACGGCGCGGTGAGGAAGCTCGCCGACACGGTCGGCTACCGCGTCGTTGTCAGCGGCAACAGATCGCAGGCGGTCAATGTCGTCGTCAATCCGACTCCCCAGCGGGTCTACGACATTCTGCGTGGGCTTGGCGACCAGGCGGGGAACCTCGCGACGGTCAGGGTCGATGCGCAGCATCAGCTTCTCGAGGTGATTTATCATGGCTGAGCGTCGTCCGATCCTGCTTGCGGCCGTTTCGCTCGCCGGGGTCTTCCTGACCCCAGTGGCGCTCATGCGAGCGGCGGAGGCGGCCAATATCTCGGCGACGCCGCAGTCGGCCGAGCCCGATCTCCCGACGAAAAAACTCGCCGTCCCGGTCACGACGGCGGCGCCGCCGACGGGTGACAACGGTCCCATCGTCATGCCGGTCCCGCCGCAGCCTTCGTCCGCCACGGTCGACGCCGCAGTGCGGGAGACAGGCAATCCGATCAACAAGCCGGTGACGGGCGGATCGATCGAGCCTGAGATCGTCGGCGGCGACAAGCCATTGTCGCTCGAATCGCTGCAGGCGGCCCGGCCGGGAAGCGGGCTCGCGGCGAAAGGGCTCGAGCCTGGCCGCCAGAACATCCTCTATGACGCAGGCCTCGCCTATGGCGCGCGCGGCGGGCTTGCGGCGCGAGCCTTCGCGATCAACGAGATGTTGCGCCGGTACGAGCCGACCCTCGACAGGGTCTACAATTTTAGTGACGTGATTTTGCGCCGGCCGGGCAGCAAGATCATCATGCGCCCGCCGGTCATCTCGGAAGCCGAGATGGCGATGGCGCTCGGCGACGGCGGCCAGATTGCTCGCGAGACCGCTTGCGTCTACTCGATCACCAAGATCGCTGAGCTCAGCTCCGCCCCGCCGAACTGGCGGAGCTATCTCGTGAGGACCTGGGATGAGCCCAGCCGGCCTGCCGACGCCGTCCTGCCGCGCACCGATGAGGAGGTCCAATACTGGAACAAATATGTCGCTGAAGGCTGGGCCGAGGGCGAGCGGCAGGCGAACGAAATCTTCCTGAACGATCTTGGCCGGCTGCAGCGCGACATTACCGGCATGGGGCGTTACCGGGTGCTGTTGCGCGCCGGCGTCGTCGCGAAGCCGCGCGTCGCGACCAAACAGCAGGTGGTCGACGGCGGCGGCAACGAGCTGAGGGCCGGAGACCGGATCGTCACCATCACCTCGCAACCAGGCTTGCAGGCGAAAGCAGGCGTCTGGCGTGGCGCGCGCCGCTGCCCGAAGTAAGCGCACAAGATGCTCGACATCCCGTCGCGCCCGGGCGCCGATCCCGAGACTGCGGCTGATCCCTATGCCTGGGTCGATCCGGGCGAGCGGTGGGTCAAGGAGCCGCGCAATCTGGCGCCGGCGCTCGATTCCTTCCTGACCCATGCCCATAAGCTCGGGGCCGAACAGGTGATGTTCGCGACCTTTCAGCCCGCTTCGTTCCGCCTCTGGGGGGTCAATCGCAAGATCAAAAGCCGCGATCCGCTCGATGAGAACGACGCGAGCCTGATCGTCAATCATCTCTATGGGGCGGACGGCGTCGCGCGGCTTCAGGGCGGGGCCGACATCAATGTGATGTACCAGATCGGCTCGCCCAGAAAGGGCACGTTGCGCTTTCGCTGCAACGTAACCGCCATCACCGCGAGCCGGGGCGCGGGCGCCCATGTCGTGATCCGCCCGGTGCGCGATCTGCCGCAGCCCCTTGCGAGCCAGAACGTCGAACTGGAGATCCTGGCCAATTACCGGATGACCAAGGGCATGATGATCGTCTCGGGCGCCACAGGCTCGGGCAAGTCGACCCTGATCGGCGCGATGACGGTGGAAAAACTTCGCGATCCTGACGCCCATCGCAACATCATCGAATGCGCCGAGCCGATCGAGTTTTTGCTCGACCGGGTCGAGAGCCCGACGAGCTCGATCTCGCAAAGCGAGATCCCGCGCAACGTGAAGAGCTTCGAGGAGTTCATGGCGGGCGCCATGCGCCGCCAGCCGACCGACATCATCATCGGCGAGTGCCGCAAGCCCGAACACATGATCGCGACCATCCAGGCCGCCATCTCGGGCCACGCGACCGCGACGACGATCCACGCCGAGACCGTGCCGCTCACCATGCAACGGGTCGCGAGCCTCCTCCCGCCCGCCCAGCTCAAGGACGCGATGACATCGTGCGCCCAGGCGCTGCGCCTGGTGATCAACCAGCGCCTCGTCCCCTCGACCAGCGGCAAGTTAACGCCGCTGCGCGAGTTCCTGGTTTGCGATGCGGCCTATCGCAAGCGCCTCGCCTCCACCCGCGCCGACGACTGGCCGCAAATCACCGCCGAGGCTTTGGAAACGAATGGCCAGTCCTACGCCAGGGCGATCGGAATCGCGCTCGACGAAGGGCGGATCAGCGGAGAAACGGCGGAACATGTCCGTCGCGAGATCGGGTGAACGGGGAAAACGGATGAACAGGCGGTTCAAGCAAGGAGCGAAAGCATGTGGCGTGACACCGGGCAACCGGTCAAACTTCTCTTTCTCGATGCGCGGGCCTGCCTGCCGCTCCTGGTGTTTGTCGTTTACTGGAGCTGGACGACTTTCTACATCGCTGCGACCGGCGTCATCTTTTTCTCCGTGATCAGCTGGGCGGGCCTGACAGTTCCCTCAACCCTGAGGATGATCCGGCGGAGGCTGGTCGGACCCTATCGTCCGGCGGTTCCAGCCTGGAAGCGTCGGAGGTTCGCATGAGTACGACCGGCGCTGCGCCCTTGAAGACGCTTGATCCCGCTTATGTGTCCCGCGTCGTTCGGGCGCTCTTGATCGAGGCGGACCGGGACATTCTGGTCGAGGACGGGCCGCGCCGGGACCTGGTCAGCATCCCGTTCGACGCCGCCGCCGCCGAGGACGGGCTTCTGCCGCTGTTCCTGGTCGCCGGCGAGGCGATCTGGCGCGACGTCACCGGGCGCGGCTTCGATCTCACGCTGAAGCGCGATCTCGGCGCCCTCATGTCGTGGCGGGTCGAGGCGATCCGGGCCGAGGCATTCTCCTGCGTCCTCCTCTCGGTCATGGAGGCGATCGCGACCGTCGCGCGTCCTGACGGGGTGATGGTGCTCGATCTCGCGCGGGTGTTCGACGAGGCGATGGCGCGCGCCGAAGCCAGAAAGGCGATGGGATGATCGGAGCGGGTATCAGAGAGAAGGGCGATCGGGAGAGGGGCGGAAGGCGATCCCGCGCAGCGCCGGCGCTCGCGGCGCTGGCGATCGGGCTTGCGGTCGTCGTTCCGGCGAAAGCCGATGAGGCGATGATCGAGGGGTGCCTGAAAGCGGCGGCCGAAGTTCATCATGTGCCCGCCGGCGTGCTCGTGCTCCTGATCAGCGTCGAAGCCGGGCGGCTCGGAGCGGTCAGTCAGAACGCGAACGGCACTGTCGACCTTGGCCCGATGCAGGTCAACGACACCTGGCTCAGCAAGATCGCCGAGCACTGGGGCGCGTCGCGGGAGGAGGCCTACCGGGCGCTCAGAGACAGTTTCTGCGCCAATGTCGAGGGAGGCGCCTGGATCCTACGCCAGGCGCTCGAGGAGGCGCGCGGCGACCTTTGGGAAGGCGTCGCTCTCTATCACTCGCATGACCCCCTTCATAAGCTCGAGTACATGCGCCTCGTCTACGAGCAGGCGATGCGCCTCAAGCGCGAAGCGACGCGCGAGGTTGCGAGCGCCGATACCGGGGGAGGGCGGTAGAGTGGCACGGTCTTCGCGCGGCGGCGCGATCGGCCGCGACGATTACGCGGGCTTCAGTCTCATCCTGATCGTCGTCGGCTTGTGCATTCTCGTTTGCGCAAGCTGGCATGTCTGGCATGCGGAGATCAGCAGGATTGCGTTATTGGTCGCTCACTTTGAGATGGAGGCGATCGGCGTCGTGACCGACCGCTTCAGACCCGCCGACATCGCTGTTCAACGCGCTCATCCGGACCGGGTTCAGTTCGGGCAGCTCGTGCGGCTCTATCGCAATATCGGCCATGAATTCGTTTATCCCGCCATGGCGCTGGTTCTGGCGCTGGCGGGCTTATGCTTTCTGCGCGCCGGCGCCGCCCGCTTCACCCGGACCTTCGATCTCGAAAAGCTGATGGCTGAGCAGGCGATCCATTCCCGCAGCACGGCGGCGCTCGTCGGTCGGGGCTTAAAGCTCTCGAAGCCGCGCGCCGGCGAGCCGCGCCCGGCCGACGCCGCGCTGCATGTGGATGAGTGGGTCGCGCGCTACGCGACGAGCGAGACGGGCGGTTTCGACGAGGCGGCGGCCCGCCGGGAGTTCATGCGCCAGTTGGGCGGGCGATGGTCGGGGCCTACCGCGGCTTCGCCTCCCGTGCGCTGCATGCTCGCGGTCTTCGCCTTGCAGGGCGTCCAGCGCCGCGACGAAGCGGCCGCGCTGCTTGGACTCCTGTCGGAAGGATTGCCGCGCGGCAAGGCCGACGGCGGGGCCGGGCCGGAAGAGCCGCTCGCCTTCGATCCGAAGACACTTCGCCTCGCCGATCGCGTGCTTGCGACGGTGGATGTCGCCGGCTGGGCCTTCGACGTCATGCAGAAGCATCATTTTACCACGCCAGGCCTCATGTCGGTCCTGAACCAAGCTCGGCTGAGGAGCGGCGTTCTGGCGCCGGCGCAGTTCGCCTTCCTGAAGCTCGTCGATCGCCGGCTCTGGTACGCGCTGCATGCGCTCGGGTTCGAATCGGACGCGCTCATTGCTCACCCCCATCCGAGCATGCGGGTCGAGGCGATCGGCGCAGGCGCCCATTGGGCGGCCGAACGCGCGGTCGGCGTTCCGATTCCGACCCCGGTATTCGATTCTGCGATCGCCGCGATCCGAGCCAAAGCGGGCTGAACGAATCGCGTTTCGTGTTCGCGCCGCTGTTTCCCATACTCGTCTTAAAGCCGGCCGCGTCTCGCGACGGGCGCTCATTACGGTCCTTTTTTGAAACGAGGGAGATGAGGCATGTTGGTCGAGGACAGGGCGAGCGTCGAAGCCGTGCTCGACGAGCGCGACTCGTCCCGGCTTCGGATCGACATTCGGGTCCATCCGATTGGAGGCGGATCGTCTGGCTCCGACGGGGGCGAGATCCAGCGGGCGATTCGCGACGGGTTCCGCGATGCCTTGCGTGAGGCTCAGCTCGAGCGGCTCGTGCTCGCCTCGAACCCGCAGCCGAAGCGGCGAGGCTGGCTCGGTCGCGTTCTCGCTTTCGTCGTTTGTGGGGGGCTCGGAGCCGTGGCGACGCTCGCTCTGACGGCCTACCATCCCCGACCGAGCGCCGTCGCCGGCCTCGAGGATCTTGGGAGCGTTGTGGCGACCCCTGGGTCGCAATCGAACCCAATCCGCGGGCCATCTGAGCTCGCCCCGCCCCAATTGCCTGCCTCCGCAGGCGCGGCCGAGAGCGAGCCGGGCCCTGGGACATTTGGCCTGCACCAGCAATAAGCGAGGCCCAATGACCAGGGCGACAGGGAGGCGATGATGATTGAGCGCGAAATCGTCGGGCCGCAGGAACGGTTCGAACGTTCGGGCGCGCAGCGCCTGCGCGACATCCGTCCGATCACCACCCGCATGTGGTCGGCGATGATGAGCGAATTCTCCAGTGTCCTGCTCGCCGGCGGCGCCATGCTGATGTTCGTCGAGCCAGCGTCTGTGAACTTCGTCACGCCTGCCTCGCTCCTCTATGCCGGGCTCGTGATGAGCCGCCGCGTCACCCTGCCGCTTCGCCTGCCCAGAACGGCGCGCATACGCGACTGGAACCATCCCTCGCCGAAGGGACGCCGGCCGCGCCTGGCCGAAGGTTCGATCCATCTCGGCAAGGACGTCAACGGCCGGGAGCTCTGGATCGCCTTCGAGGATGGCCGTCAGCATGCCACCGTGCCGGGCACGACCGGCGCCGGTAAGACGACGGCGCTCCTGTCGTTCCTCGCCAATGCGCTGACCCATGCCTCGGGCTTCGTGATCGTCGACGGCAAGGCGGACAATAAGCTTTACGGCGAGGTTCTGGCGCTCGCCCGGCGGTTCGGGCGCGAGGACGATGTTCTCTGCCTCAATTTCATGGTCGCTTCGGGCGTCAAGGATTCGAACCGGTTCAACCCGTTCGCGGTCGGCAACGCCGACGCGATCGGCGAGATGCTGTCGAGCCTGCTCGGCGAGCCGGCCCCGGGCGACGCCAACGGCGTCTTTCGCGAGCGCGCGGTGGCGCTGGTCGGCACCTTGACGCCGGTCCTCGTCTGGATGCGCGACCATAAGGGGGTGCCGCTCAATATCGAGACCATCCGCCTTTCCTTCGAATTGCGCAGCATCTGGAAAGTGGCGACGAAGCGGGTATTCGAGGTCAGGAACCCGATCACCGGCGAGACGAAGGACATTCCCGTCCCCGAGATGCCCGAGGATCTGATCTATCCGCTGCAAGCCTACCTCGGCGAACTGCCTTCTTACGACATGAGCCTCGACTGGAACCGGCAGAAGACCGAGGAGCCGTCGAAGCAGCACGGCTTCGCCCAGTTCTACTTCACCCACACCTTCCAGCTGCTCGGCGTCTCGCTCGGCCACATCTTCAAGGTCCGGCAGTCGGACGTCGACATGCGCGACGTGGTTCTCAACCGCCGCATCCTGGTCGTGAACCTTCCCGCCCTCGAAAGCTCAGACGAACGTCTGGCGGCGCTGGGCAAGATCGTGGTCGCGTCGCTGCGCGGCATGATGGCGCAGATGCTCGGCGCGCGTCTCGAGGGCGATTCCGACGTGATCGTCGCCAACAAGCCCGGCATGGGGGTGGCGCCCTTTCATGTCGTCCTCGACGAGGTCGGCTATTACGCGACGAGCGGCATGGACCGCATGCTGGCGCAGGGCCGCGGCCTCAACATGATGTTCTGGCTCGGCTTCCAGGAAGTGTCGGGCATCTGGGCGCGGCTCGGCGAAAAGACCCAGTCGCTGCTCGGCAACGGCAACCTGACGGTCGCGATGCGCCAGCAGGACGCCAACCGCACCCGGCAATGGATCGAGGACACCGCCGGCAAGACCTATGTCACCCAGGCGACAACTTACGAGGGCGGCGGGACGGTCGAATATGCGGAAAGCCGCTCCGCCGAGGTCCGAGAGGTCGCCGGCGTCGAGTGGCGCGATCTGCAGAGCCTGATCGAGGGCGAGGCGATCATCTTGTTCGGCGGCCGCCGCATCCACGCAAAGCTGTTTCACGCCGACATCGACGCGAGAGGACCGATGCGGCTCAACCGTCCCGCGGTCTTGGCGCCGCCCGACGCCGAGGCGCTGAAAGCCTCGACTGGAACCGTGACCTCCGCTCTGGAAGCGCTCGAACGCGGTCTCGGCACGGCGAGGACAGAGAAGTCGGCGACGCTTGCGGCGATGCTGAAGGCGTTCTCTGACACGGCCGCGTCCGGGCGCCCGGGAATGGAATGCGTGGAGGCGGCGATTGACGCTGCCGGCGAAGCTCCGCTGTCGGCCGAGGAGATCGCCGCGCTCGCGCCGCACGCGCCGCTCCAGGCGATGATGCTCGCCGCGACCAGCCGCCCTCCGAAAGCCCCGTCAGCCCCGGCGACGCTCTATGCCGCCGAGGGCGGGCGCGGGGAAGAAACGAGCGCGTTGATCGAAAGTATCGAGATCGCGGCGGGGGTTTCGGCGGCGGACGCGCGACAAGCGGCGGTGATGGTGCTCGGCGCGGGGCAGGCGATCGAGGCGCGGGTCGCGGTTCGAGGGCCAGCGGAAGAGGAGGCTGTCCGATCCATCCAGGCGCTGACGGGAGACATGGTGAGCGCCGCGCGCCAGGCCGCCGCCGCGGAGGCCAGGGAAGCGGCCTCGCCGCGCCTGGGCGGGGCGACGCTGTGATTTGGGCGCCTCGTTTGGGGAAGGTTCAATGAGCCTCTTCTTCGACGCGCTGTCTGACGGCGTGGCGCAGATGACTGAGACACTGGCCTCTGTGGCCCATGCGTTCGGAGCCGGTTGGGTCAGGGGTCTCGAATCGCTTTTCGATCATCCAGCGGCGCTCTTCTATTTCGCGGCGTTCGCCGCAGTGGTCGTCTTCATAATGGGTCGTCTACGCGGCGCTGGCCGCGCCGGCTATCAGCGCGGCCGATTCCTGACCACCAACGAAAAGTCGTTTCTGATGACGCTCGACGCCGCACTGGGCCAGAACTATCGCGCTTTCGCGCAGGTGCGCCTTGCCGAGCTTGCGAATCCGCAGCTCGCCGCAAACCCCGCCTCGCGCCGCCAGGCGTTGAACGGCGTCATGGCGAAGAGCGTCGATTTCGTGATCTGCGACGTCTTGACGCTCGATCCGGTCGCCGCGATCGAGGTCGACGACCGCAGCCACCTCTGGCCCGAGCGCCAGCAACGGGATGCCTTCGTCAATGCTGTGTTCCTCGAGATCGGACTGCCCCTCATGCGGGTGAAGGCGAGGCGCGCCTATTCCGTCGATGAGCTGCGCGTCCTGTTTGCCCGCGCCGGTCTCTTTACCCCGCCCCCACGAATGGAAGGAGCGAATTCATGAGAACCCTCGTCATTGTGGGCCTCATCGCTGGCGCGGTCGCGGTCTTTGCGCCCGACCGGGGCGCCGGGCTCATGCGCTCGGTCGTGCATGGATTCGGCTGGGGTCTCGGGCGCGAAATTGCTCATAGCCTATTTGGTCATCATCGTTGGTGAGAGCGAGCCGGTCAGCGGCTCTCGATCACCGAGTCGAGCTCGGCGGGCGTGAAGGTTTCTCGACGGGCGCACGACTGCTGTTAGGAATCGGATGGCAGGCTTGATGCTACCACCTACAGAGCTGGACGCTACAAAGGTTGACCGTCCGCGCGGAGGTTAATGAGGGCGAGGCATGTCCCGTGTTGTTAAGCGTCCCGCCTCTCAGGGCGCTAACGCTGGTCCATCCCGCCGCGACGCTCCTCTCCCGCAGTTTGTTCCTCCTCAGCTTTCCCAGCCCGTCGAGAAGCCACCGTCAGGCCCGCAGTGGGTGCACGAAATCAAACTGGACGGATTCCGCATGGCCGCGCATCGACAATGGTCGGGTTCAGCTGCTCACCCGAACCGGCCTCGACTGGATGACAAATATCCAAGCGCCATCGGGGCGCTGGCCAATGTGAGGGTGAAAACCGCCTATATCGACGGCGAACTCTGCGGCGTCGACGAGGCCGGTTTGCCCAGCTTCGGCCACACGCAGGCGGCGACCGATGGCGAACGCGGCGGGCGCCTTGTCTATTACGCCTTCGATCTCTTGCATCTTGGCGGTTGGGATGTCTCCAACCTTCAGCTCATCGAGCGCAAAGCGCTTCTCGAGCCGTTGGTCAAGGACAAACCTGGCCTTCAATTCAATGGTCATGAGGCGGGTGACGGCGAGCTTATCCTGAAACACGCCGGCAACCTCGGCGTCGAGGGAGTGGTGTCCAAGACAATCGATGCGCCATACGCGCCTGGAAACCGCGGGCTATGGCGAAAAGCCAAAGCGCTCAACCGTCAAGAGTTCGTCGTCGTGGGTTGGTCGGATCCGGAAGGCGCGCGGCCTCATCTCGGAGCGCTGCTGCTGGGTTATTACGCCGATGACGGCAAGCTCATCTATGCCGGCCGCGTGGGCACAGGGATGCCTGTCAAGATCCTCGCCGATCTTCGGCGTCGCCTGGATCCGCTAGCCCGAAAGACCTCGCCGCTGAGCATTCCGCCGCCCCGGAGCACGCGCTTCGGCCCGACGCTCGTCCTGTCGCGGGTTCATTGGGTCGAGCCGAAGCTTGTGGCGGAGATCACGTATTTGAAGTGGACGGCGGACAACCTATTGCGGCACACGGTTTATGTCGGGCTGCGAGAAGACAAGCCGGCCGACCAGGTGCGGCGCGAAACCGCCAGAAGTCAATAACACGATCCATAACTTCCTCTGGGCGGGAAACAGTCCTGTAAGAACCAGCCGCCCTATGGCCGATGAGCGCCCATGGTCGCCATTCAGCGAGGTCGCACGGTTTCTCCAAACCGGACGTACGATCCAAGACCCCTATGATCGCCTCGTAACGGACTGCGGTGTTTCGAAGAGCCTACGGACGAGGTATGGGCCGACAGAGCAGCGCCGCGTCTTCAATTGCATCCCGTGCTCGCTCATCAACCGTACCAGAGCGAGACGAAACGACAAAATGACTCAGTCAATAGTAAATAGAGGGCCGTCATGAGCGCTCATTGCGTCAGCTTTCTCATCTACCCGGGTGTTGCGTCGCTGGACGTCAGCGGTCCGGCTCAAGCCTTGGCCGTCGCCGGCAAGGGCCGTTACGAGGTTACACTTCTATCTTCGCAAGGTGGCCTCATTGAGAGCGATTGTCTCGGTGTATCGTTTGCAACGACGCCCGCCGCGAATGGGCCAAACGTCATTGACACTCTGTTCTTGCCGGGCGGTTTGGAAGCGCCACTAGCGGCGAGCAAACCTGAACTCGCTGCCGAAGTTCGGCGGCTTGCGGCCAGGGCAAAACGCTTGGCTTGCGTCTGTACCGGAGCATTCCTCGCTGCGGAGGCTGGCCTGTTGACCGGCCGCCGAGTCGCCACCCATTGGCGATATTGCGATAAGTTCGCTGAACGTTTTCCCGATGTCACGTTGGAGCGGGATCCGATCTGGGTA
>Ga0335073_10011363_pt1 | contig 12496 bp, 13 predicted proteins | sample Lox_Sample_22_FD_207093 | JGI IMG/M metagenome (GOLD analysis project Ga0335073, IMG submission 207093) | Soil microbial communities from Loxahatchee National Wildlife Refuge, Florida, United States - Lox_Sample_2.2 | ecosystem: Environmental > Terrestrial > Soil > Wetlands | place: USA...
GGCAGCGACGAGACCTCGGGGCCCGGGGCCGGGCCGTAATACACGTGCTCGGGCGCGCCTGGCTCCGGCGTGCCTATCTCGTAGATGCCGGACAGCAGCGCCGCGCCCGCGATCGCGGTTGGCGTGCCCCCGCCCTGGCCGGCCACGAATGAGGCGACGTGCACCGCGCCCGCCGAGTTGCCCGCGACCACGATCTTGTCCGGGTCGCCGCCGTAGCCGGCGATGTTCGCCCGGATCCAGGCGACCGCGGCGGCCACGTCCTCGGCGCCCGACGGCCACATGAAGCCGGGCGCCAGCCGGTAGGTCATCGTGACGCCGACCCAGCCGTGCCGCACGGCCCAGTTCCCGGCCAGGTCGTATTGCGGGGACCCCGGGATGCGCTTGTCGCCGCGGACGAAGCCGCCGCCGTGCACGAACACGAACACCGGCCGGCCTTCGCCGCCGTCGGTGTCGCCGTTGGTGTGCACGTCGAGGCGCTGCCGCGGGTTGTCGCCGTAGGCCTGGTCGCGGGTGATCGCCGGCGCGGTGTAGCCGGCCTTCTCGTGGAACGGCGTCAGCAGCGCCCACGAGGCCTGGATGAGCTCCGGCCCGATGGCCGGGTCCAGCGCTCTGAGTTGCGCGATCACGTCTGGCGGGAGTTGCTCCGGGAGTTGCCCGGTCACGAGCCAAGGATCTTTCGCTGCTGCTGGAGTTCGGAATCCGGAATCCAGTTGCCGTGGAAGCCGATCGGCACCCGGTGCGGAATGTGGATCGTCGCGACCGGGCCCGCGCTGAGGTCTTGCGCGTGCAGGATGACCACATCGGCGGTGCGCGTGGTCATATCGGTGACGTAGGTCATCAGCCAGCCGTCGTCCTCCGCGGCGTCCGGGGTGCGCGGCACGAACACCGCCTCCATGCCGAACCGGCCGGGGCCGTAGGCGTAACTCTCCTTGACCTTCGCGTCGAGGTCCTGCTTGATCAGCGTGGACACGCCCTGGTCGCGGCTGGAGAAGTAGCCGTAGCGGAACTTGCCGCCGGTCAGCCGGTCATCGAGCCGCGGCATCTCCTGCGGCTGGTCGTCGAGGATCCTGACCTCTGTCTTCCCGGTGGCGGGATCGATCAGGTAGAGGTTCAGGCTGCCCGGCACTTCGCCGGGGCCGGTGCGGTCGGTGACGAACATCCGGGAGTTGCTCGGGCCGATCAGCGCCACCCGCCCGTCTGGCATGTCGTACGCGCCGAGGATGTGGAATACCGCCCAGCGCTCGACCTCCGCCGAGACGACGTCGCCGGGCACGCCGTCGCGCGGGATCAGCACCCAGCGGGTCGGGTACTCGAAGCCCCACATGAACGGGAAGTCGTAGCCCTGCTTGAGGAGTTCGTCGGAGTAGGCGACCGGCCCGTCGAGGAAGATCGCGTACCGCTCGGTGAGCGCGCAGTCGTGCACGACGGGGCGGCCTGCTACCGGGACGTCGACCGTCCTTCGTACCTGCCCCGTCGTGTCGAGCACCTGGTAGCTGACGTGCTGCCAGCCGTGGTAGTAGCTCATCCCGTGCAGTTCGCCGGTGCCCGGGTCGCGGTGCGGGTGGCCGGTCCACGAGCCGTTGAGCGTGCCGCCGAAGTCGGATTTGGCCAGGCACTCCAGCTCGTAGGACAGCTCGACGGGCAGCACTCCGGCCTCGGCGAAGGCCCACGTCTTGCCGGCCTGCGGGAAGATGTGCGTGTTGACGATGTTGTCGGCGACGTACTGGGCGCCGCCGCCGAGCTGCGCCGGGCCTGGCAGCGGGTCGATGCCCTTGCTCCGGGCGACCTCGTCGTCGCGGACGAAGCGGTTCCGGTACCACTCGGCCTTGCCGTCGCGGAGGCGGACCCCGTGCACCATCCCGTTGCCGGTGAACCAGTTGTAGGTCACCGGGTTCTCCGGGTCGATCGGGTTCGGCCCCACGCGCAGCAGGCGGCCGTCCAGGTCCTTCGGGATGGACCCGGTCACCGTCAGGTCGTGCACGGTGACTTCCTGGTCAACGGGCGCGAACGGGCCCTCGAGCCAGCTGTTGCGGAACGCCGCGTCCGGCTCGGGCCTGGCGTGGGTCTCGGTCATGGGTCCCTCCCGGGGGGCTTCTAGTAGAAGAACGCGACCGTGCGGAACTCGACGCTCTCGCGGGGGTGGGCGCCGGACGCGCCCGCGTCGTTGAACGCGGTGTGCGGGGCGCGCCAGGCGACCGAGTGATCGGTGTCGTGCAGCTTGAGTAGCAGCGCTTCCCCTCGGTGCATGTCGGGGAAGTACCACCAGCGGTGCTCAGGACGGTAGGTGAAGATGGACCCCGCCGGCTGGGCGTCGGCGTCGGGGATGTCGGGCACGTCGTCGGGGTCGGGCAGCGTGTCGACGAACAGCAGCAGGTTCGGCTGGCCCTCGCTGTCCGCGACGCTGCGGTAGTCGAGGATCGCCAGCGGCCAGTCCTGCGGCGGCGGGCTGAACGCGCGCCACAGGCTCGTCATGATCGCCCGCCGGAACGGCCGTCCCCCCGGCGAGGCCGCGGCGAACCGGGCATCGGCCCGGCCGGGGTGCACGTCCACGTGCACGTCGGGCGCGGGCGGCTGCGCGCCGCGCAGGTCGTTCCCCGCCCGCCGGATCACCCAGCCGATCGGGACGACCTCGTCGGCGCCGGTCACCCGCCGGACCAGGTCGGTCGCCTCGCCGGTGTAGACCCCGTCGAGTTCGGCGGCGTCGCCGAAGTCGGTCACCGAGCTGCGGTGGTCGAGCAGCGTGAACCCGCTGGTGTCCAGTCCGAAGTCCGCGCGGTGCGGCCGCCCGTCGACGATCCGCACGGTCCGCGGCGCGTACCGCGTGGTGGTCATGTGCCCGCCGGGCGCGACGTACAGCCGGTTGCGCGCGGACCAGGGCGCGACGTAGTTGAGCGTCCCCAGGACGCCTGAGCTGGCGTCGCCCGTGTCGGCGTCAGCGGTGACACCTTCCATACAACTCACTATGCTCCGGCGTGAGCCGCATTGCACTGTGCGGGGCGACAACTCCGCCGGTCCGCGGGTGCGCGTTACTCCTTGTTCCGCGCCCGGGTCACGTTCGGCTCGCAGTCCTTATCGATGAACCAGGCGCCCCGTGTGTTGCCGGTGAGGTCGTTGTCCTCCACGACGCCCTTGCCGCCGTCGTGGACCCACACCCCCTGGTAGGCGTTCCTGTTTATCCGGTTGCCCCGGACGGTGGGGTTGCCGCCGTTCCTGATCTCCAGGCCGACCGTGGCGTTGAGGGTGATGTCGTTGTCCTCGAGCGTGCCGAGCCCGCTGTCGTGCACGTAGACGCCGCTGTGCTTGTTGTCGTGGATCTGGTTGCGGCGCAGCACCGGGTTGCCGCCTTCCTTGACCGCGATGCCCGCGTTGCCGTTGTCGCTGATCTCGTTGTCCTCCAGCGTGCCGAGCCCGCTGTCGTGCACGTAGACGCCGCTGTGCTTGTTGTCATGGATCTGGTTGCGGCGCAGCACCGGGTTGCCGCCCTTCTTGATCTCCACGCCCGTGTAGCCGTTGCCGGTGATCTCGTTGTCCTCCAGCGTGCCGAGCCCGTTCTCGTAGACCTGGACGCCGACGTACTTGCCGTGGTGGATCTTGTTGCGGCGCAGCCGCGGGTCGGCGCCGTCGAGCACCCAGACGCAGGTCCCGCCCTTGCTGCTGATGTCGCATCCCTCCAGGTCGAGGCGGCCCTGGTAGACGACGACACCTCGCGGCTGGTCGGCTTCCGCCTGGCGCAGCGTCAGGTTCGCCACCCGGCCGATGCTCGCCCGGAACTCGAGCACGTGCGAGTCACGGCCGCGGATCTCGATGTCCTCGACCGGACCGTCCCCGATGATCTCCAGCGGCTTGTCCACCAGCAGGGATTCCTCGTACAGCCCGGGCCGCACCAGGATCCGGTCGCCGGGCCTGGCCGCCTCGATGGCCGCGCGCACCGACTCGAAGTCGCCGCGCTGGTAGAGGTCCACCACGTGGGTCGGCGGCTCGGTTCTGGACGTGTCGCGCTGCTGTCCGGCCTCGGCCGCCGGGACATCCCTGGCCGCGGCGCCCTCTGCCCGCGGCGCCGGGCGGGGGGCGCGCACCGGAGCCGACGTGCTCACGGTCAGCCCGTAGTACGTGTCCCGCATCCGGGACGCCAGCACGGCGATCGCCTTCCTGACGACCGGTGAGGTCATCGGCTCGAACCGCAGTTCCCGCCAGTCCGCGTACTGCCTCGACCACAGCAGGCTCGCGAGGTCGTCCGCCCTGCGCAGCTCCGGCAGGTCGATCGCGGGGGCGCCTACGTAGTACACCGGCAAGATCAGGTCGGTGCGCCCCAGTTTCCGCTCCCGCTCGCGGAACCGGGCCACCTCCTCCCGGCACGCCGGGCTCTGGAACAGCCCCGGCGTGATGATGACAAGCAGCATCGTCACCTCGTCGAGGGTCTCGTCGATCCGCTGCCGCCAGTTCTGGCCCCAGGCGATGTCGTTGCGGTCCTGGAAGATCGGGAAATCGAGGCCGGTCTGCATCCGGACCTCGGCGGCGAGCCGCTCCCGGAAGGAGGACAGCTGACCGTCGTCGTGCGCGTCGTCGAAGCGCACGTAGCTCATGAACGCCGCAGGCCCCGCCACCGCCGGCCTCCTTTCATCACTCCGCGTTGCGCGATCGGGTCACGTCCGGCTCGCAGCCGGCCTCGATGTCCCACGCGCCTCGCCCGTTGCCGGTCAGGTCGTTGTCCTCCACTACGCCTTTGCCTCCGTCATGTATCCACACACCAGCGTGTGCGTTCCCGGTGATGCGATTGCCGCGTAGTGTCGGCTGGCTCGCGCCCGTGATCTCCACGCCTGCGCCGGCATTGCCGGTGATGTGGTTGTTCTCCAGAGTCCCCAGCGCGGCGCCATAGACGTGGCAGCCACCCCGCTGGTTACCGCAGATGTGGTTCCGGCGAAGCACCGGGTTGCCGCCGGTATGGACGGTCACGCCCACGTGAGCGTTACCGGCGATCTCATTGTCTTCGAGAGTTCCCAGTCCCCGCTCAGAGATAGCGACGCCGCTCTCCTTACCGTGGTGAATCTTGTTGCGGCGAAGCGACGGGTCGCCGCCGGTTTCGATCGCCACGGCAGCGAGGGCATTACCGGTGATCTCGTTATCCTCCAGCGTTCCCAGCCCGCCGTTCCGTACCACGACGCCATTCTCCTTGCCAGCGTGAATCGTGTTGTGGCGGATCCGCGGGTCGGCGCCGTCCTCAATGTAGACGCATGACCCGCCCCGGCTGCTGATGTCACATCCCTCGAGGTTCAGCCGCCCTTGCTGGATCATCACCCCGTAAGAGCCCTCGCCGTCGGCTTGGCTGAGTTTAAGGTTCGTCACGAGGCCGATGTTCGTCCGGAACTCGAGCACGGGACCGTTCTTACCGCGGATCTCGATATCCTCTTTCGCGCCGTCGCCGACGATATCCAGCGGCTTGTCCACCAGCAGGGACTCCTCGTAGAGACCGGGGCGAACCAGGATTAGGTCGCCAGCCTCCGCCGCCGCTATCGCCTGGCCGACCGAAGTGAAATCGCCGCGGTGCGGGTATGGGTCAACCACGTGCTTTGGCGGCTCAGTTTTCGCGCTGTTCTTAGGCTGCGCAGCGCTGGGGTCGGGTTCATCCCCTTGCGCGGTTGACTGGCTACCTGGTCCCTGGACACTCGTATCCAGGGCTGGCAGCGGCGGAAGGTCCCCCCAGACGATGTCCCGCACCTGGGACGCGAGCTGAGCGATCGTCTTGCGGACTACCAGGGAGGTCTCCACTTCGAACCGCAGGTCACGCCAGTCCGCGTATTCCCTCGACCACAGCAGGCTCGCCAGTTCGTCCTTCTTACGCAGATCCAGGTTGTCGATTTCCCTGGCGCTGACGTAGTACACCGGCAGGATCAGGTCCGCGCGTCCCAGCTTATGTTCGCGCTGCCGGAACCGCGTCACTTCGTCCCGGCACTGCGGTGACTGGAAAAGGCCCGGCGTGACGATTACCAGCAGCAGCGTTACGGCGTCGAGGGCCTCGATGATGCGCGCCTTCCAGTTCTGGCCCCACTTCACGTCGTTGCGGTCCTGGAAGATCGGGAACTCACGCCCGGTCTGCATCCTGACCTCGCCGGCCAGCTGTTCCCGGAATTTGGACAATTGGCCGCCATCGTGCGTGTCGTCCGAGCGCACATAGCTCATGAACGCCGCGGGCTCCCCTGCCACCGCCGTCCTCCTCCCCGGAATGCCATAAAGATAGTGGCAAAGGCTTGCTTTCGGAAAGAAGTGGCCGCAGTTCGGGTGAGGCGAAGAAACGGGTCCGTCCGGGATAAAGATCCCACGGCATCGCGGACGGCCGGCATCACCAGACCAGCGAACGCCGCTTGGTTGGCCAGGGACTCCTCGAGGGTCAGGTCGCCGAAGGCGAGCGTGGCCTCGAAGTAGTTCACCGGGACCGCCTGGACCTGTTCGATCAGCCGGTCGCGGACGGTGGGCGCGGAACCGACGAGGGCGTTGCCGCGGGCGAGCATGGTGTCGGTCTGGAACAAGGCGTCGTTGCTGTAGTCGTCGTGGTCGTGCCAGAGCTTGGTGAGGTGGCGGCCCAGCACGTCGTTGGCCTTGCGGAACCGTTCGAGGGCGGCGTCGTCGGTCTCCCCGATGTAGACGCGGGCGGCGACGCCGAGCCGCGGCCGTGACGTGGCGCCGTCGCGTGGCTGCTCCGCGCGTGCGTCATAGCTCCGCCAGTAGGCCTCGGCGGCCTCGGTGAACCCGCCGGAGTTCCAGCGGCCGACGAAGCTGACGTTGTTCGCGCCTGCCCATTCGGCCGTGGCGGTGTTGCTCGAGGCGTACCACAGCGGCGGGTGCGGCTGCTGGACCGGGCGGACGGACAGCTCAGCGTCGATGTCCGGGAGCAGCGTGCCCTGGTGAGTCATGCGCCCGGTCGCCAGCGCTGTCGTCAGGACCCCGAGCGTCTCGCGGTAGATGTCCTTCGCCTTGGCGGCGTCGACGCCGAAGTAGGCGAGCTCGTACGGGCTCACGCCGCTGCCGACGCCCACGTCGAGGCGGCCATGGGTCATCTGGTCGAGGATGGCGATCTCCTCGGCCAGCCGCAGCGGGTGGTACGCCGGAAGGACGTGCACGAGCGCACCGATCCGCATCCTCGTCGTTCGCTGCGCCAGCGCGGCGAGGAACAGGTTCGGTGACGGGCAGACGGACAACGGCGTGCCGTGGTGCTCGGTAACGTGGTAGTGGCCGAAGCCGTGGGCCTCGGCCAGCTGAGCGAACGTCAGCCGGTCATCGATCACCTCCCCCGGCGTGGAATCGCCTAGGTCGAAGGAGTCGAAGATGCCGAACTCGAACGTGTCGTCGTCGTCGGTCACGGGACCTCGCTGGTGCCGGCAGTCATGGTCGGAGAGGGTCCCCATCTTAGAGGTGAACTGAAACCCGGTGGCGGGTAGCGGATGCTTCGTGGTCAGATAGCCGGGCCACGAGGACGACGACGAAGGGACACGAGGCGATGGCGACGGTCGCGGGGATACTCCCGCTGCTCGGGCTCCGGATCACGGCAGGACCTATCGAGCTCCGGGGCATCACCGACGACCTGATCGCACCGCTCGCCGAGGTCGCCGGCGCGGGCATCCACGACCCGGACTTCATGCCGTTTACCGTGGCCTGGTCGCTTACTCCGCCAGAAGAGATGCCCCTGGTCGTGGCCCAGTACCACTGGGGCCAGCGCGCCCGGTTCTCACCCGCCCGCTGGTCAGCCGACTTCGCCGTCTTCTACGACGGGGAACTCGTCGGGTCGCAGGGCATCTCCACGGAGGACTACCTGATCACCCGCACCGGCGAGACCGGGTCCTGGCTGGCCCGCCGCTACCAGGGCAAGGGGATCGGCACCGCGATGCGGCAGGTCATCTGCGCGTTCGCCATCGACCACCTGGACGCCGAGCAGATCACCTCCGGCGCCTTCACCGACAACGCGGCTTCGCTCGCGGTCAGCAGGAAGTGCGGCTACACCGACAACGGCCAGGCGTCGAAGGTCCGCATGGGCAAGCGCGCCACCCTGCAGCGCATCGTCCTCGAGCCCGCCAACCTGGTTCGCTACTCCCATGAGCTGACCGTCGAGGGGCTCCCGGAGTTCCGCCGCTCGATCGGCCTCGACCAAGGGGCCCCGGCCCGCGTGAGCGAGTGATTGAATTCACCCATGGCCGAACCACGGTGGCCTGACGACTGGCCCGACCGGATGGCCGGCCAGGGCTGCCCGATGTGCGCCACGCTCGGGAAGGGCGACAACGATTTCTCCGTCGAGGTGTTCGCGGGCGAGGTTGCCGAGGTCTACCTGGAGCGCCGCAGCCGCCTGCCGGGATACTGCGTCGTGATATGGAGACACGGGCACGTCGCCGAGCCGACCGACCTCGACCCCGGGCAGGCCAGCCGCTACTGGAACGAGGTCCTGGCGACCGGACGGGCGGTGCGGGCGCGGTTCAGCCCGGTCAAGATGAACTACCTGACGCTCGGCAACACGGTCCCCCACCTGCACACCCACGTCCTGCCCCGGTATCCCGGCGATCCCGCGCCCGGCGGGCCGATCGTATGGCAGGACATCTTCGCACCGGACCCGGTGCCCGACGCGGAGTTGCACGCGCAGGCAGCGGACCTGCGCGCGCTGCTGACCCGCCGTTAGGCGGGCTCCGGGACCCCGCATGGAACAGGCAGGCGAGACGCCCGGACGCCCAGGACGGCGGTTCGCACGAGGACCATGGTGATAGCCATGAAGATCAGCCCGTCCACGATGGCCGCCTCGGTTACGCGGTTCGCGACCGCCCAGGCGACGATCTGGGCAGTGAACCAGTGCGCGGCGCCGTAGGAGAAGGCGGCCCGGGCGGCGATGCCGGCGAGTTCGACCGCCAGGCTGGAGGTGTTGGCGGCGGGCCGGTCGACGAACAGCGGGATGATAATGGCGGCGGCGATGACGGGGCGCAGCAGCCGCGCCGGGCCGATCTTGCGGGCAGGGCCAAGGTCGCTGGCGAGCACGGTGGCCAGCACTACGCCGTTGACGATCATCGCCTCGGTCAGCTGGGACAGCATGACATGCTCCCGGGATCAGGGCCGGTTGCTTTCGACGCGCTGTTTGAGGGCTTGGTTCAGGTTCCCGAAGTCCGTTTCCGTGCGCGTGATCGTTCGGCCGGTGAAGGGGATCAGGATGCCGCTGAACGCCTCGGATTGGGTGAGATGGGTGCTCTCGCCACGGTCCTCGAGCGCGAACTGGTGGGCACCGTCGAACATCCCCGGGATGATCAGCCGGCCGATCCAGCGCAGCATGACGCCTGGCTTGGCGACCAGCACCCGGGGCCGGAACGTCACCGGCCTGCCCTCGGCCGGGACCATCCGCAGGGTGAGGGTCGCCCCCTCGGTGAGTTGACCGGAAGCCGACTGGATGAACGGGTTCCACTCGCGGTAGGAGTCCAGGCCGGCCAGGACCGCCCAGACGTCGTCCGGCGGAGCCGCTATGTCGATGCTTGCTGAGATCGTTCGCATATGGCCCGGCTCCTAAATAGGACTATGGTTGCCTTAGTGCCGACCGTAACACCCGGCGTGACGTAAACGCAACTGGAGTTTCCTTTGACAAACGAGCCGCGGGGCGGCGTGGGAGCCCCGGGCAGCCTGCGGCCAGGCGGCCGCACCGCCCGGACGAGAGCAGCCGCCATGCAAGCGGTTATCGAGGAGCTGAACGACCGCGGGTACGCGGACGCCACCGTGGAGCGGGTCGCCGAGCGCGCCGGAGTCGCGAAGACGACCATCTACCGGCGCTGGGGCAGTCTCGACGGGCTGCTGGCCGACCTGATGGCCGAGTACGCGGCGCGGGAGATCCCCGTGCCCGACGAGGGAAGCCTCGACGGCGACCTGCACGCGCTGGCGGACCGCGTGGTGGCGAGCCTGCGCGTCCCGGCCCTCAGCGCAGCCTTCGGCGTCATGGTCAAGGAGGCCGCGGCGAACCCCGCCGCCCGCGAGCTCCTGAGCCGCTTCCTCGCCGGCCGCTTCGCCACGATGGCGGTCATCATCGACCGTGCCGTGGCGCGCGGCGAGCTCCCCCCGCACACCGATGCGGCCGGCGTGCTCGGGACCGTGACCAGCGTCATCTACTACCGTCTCTATGTCCTGGGCGAACCGGCCGGGCAGGGCGTAGCCGACAGCGCCGCCGCGACCGCCCTCGCGGCCGCCCTCGCGGGCGTCCACTCCGGACCTCCGGAAAAGTAGCCCGTACCGGGCCTTCCCCGGCCAGCGCGGAAAAGTTCGGCCCCGACCCGTCGGAGTCCCGGCCGCCCGGACGACGATGAGGGTGTGACGGACCCGCAGGCGCGGCCCGACCCGGCGTTCGGGCTGCTGGAGCTGTACGACGACGCGCTGCCGCACGTCTACGGCTACCTGCTGGCCCGCTGCGGCGACACCGGCCTGGCCGAGGATCTCACGGCCGAGTCGTTCCTGGCCGCCGTGCACGCCGTCCGCAAGCCCGGCGCGCCCGATCCGTCGATCCCGTGGCTGATCGGGGTTGCCCGGCACAAGCTCGCCGACCACTGGCGGCAGGTCGAGCGGGAGCAGCGCGGGCTGCGCCTGCTCGACAGCGACGCGGGGCTTGTCGACGACCCGTGGGACACGGCCGTCGACCGGATCCGGGCCCGCGAGGTGCTCGGCCGGCTCGGCGCGCATCACCGGGCCGCGCTCACGCTCCGGTACATCGACGGGCTGCCGGTACCCGAGGTGGCCCGGCATCTGGACCGGACCGTGCACGCCACCGAGGCGCTGCTGGTGCGGGCCCGCGCCGCGTTCCGCCGGATCTATGAGGGAGAGGAGGGCTCGCGATGACTGATCCGTTCGAGGCGCTGCGCGAGCCCGTCACGCCGGTCGATCCCGGCATCGGCTTCGCCGTGGCGCTGCGGATGCGGCTGAGCAGGGAAATCTTGGCATCGTCAGGAGGAATCATGTCCCAGCAGACCGTCCCGACCAGGATCGGGCGCGAGCCCGCCTGGACCCCGTCGCTGACCCCCTACATCGTGGTGTCCGACGCCCGGCGTGCCATGGACTGGTACGCCGACGTATTCGGCGCGCGGCCCATCGGCGAGCTCTACGTGAACGCGGACGACACGATCGGCCACGCCGAAGTCGCCATCGGCGATGGGGTGCTGATGTTCTCCGAGCATTCCGGCCTCTGGCCCGACGTGCCCGTGCGCGCGCCCGACTCCCCCACGACGTTCAGCCACACCCTCCACCTGGAGGTGGACGACGTCGACGCGACCACCGAGCGGGCCCGGCGGAGCGGCGCCGCGGTGGAACGGGAGCCCACCGACCAGCCCTACGGCCGCGGCTCGGTGATCGTCGACCCGTTCGGGCACCGCTGGATGCTCTTGCGGCCCCCGGCGCGAGTGACGCATCTACGCCAGGGCGACGTCGCGAACGTGACGATGGTGGCGCGGGACGCGGACCGGGCCAGGGAGTTCTACGAGGCCGTGCTGCAGGTGCCGTTCTCCCCTGGTCACCCGGGCACGTGGCGCACCGAGGAGATCGCGCCCCCGCTGGGCATCTTCTCGTCGCGGGGCGCGGAACCGGAGGTGCAGCTGTCCTACCGCGTCGACGACCTCGCCGCGGCGGTCCAGCGGGTCCGCGCGGCCGGCGGCCGCGCGGACGAGCCTGAGCACATGCCCTACGGGCTGGTCGCCCGCTGCGTCGACGACCAGGGCGTGACGTTCCGCCTCTGGCAGCCGGCCGGCTGACGGTCAGCTGGGGCTGAGCAGGGCGTAGACGTCGGTTCGAAGTTTGGCTGGGTCCTCGTCCCAGTCGCCGTAGACCTCCCAGTTCACGCCGGCGGAGCCACGGCCGTTGGCGGTGCACCACTGCTCCAGGGCGGTGTAGGCGCCGCCCAGGGCGGAATACTCGCCGAAGTGCGCCGTCACGGCGACCTCTCCGGCCGGAGTGGTGACGCGACGGACCGGGTCGCTTTCCGTGAAGCCGGAGAGGACTTCGACCCCGGCGTCGATGATGAGCGCGCCGGCCCCGGCGGGACGGTAGATCACGACGTTGTGCCCCGTCCGGACGCCTTGCTCGCGCACCAGCGGCCAGACCTGATCGAACAGCCTCCTGATGTCGGTGCTCAGCCCCTCGAGTCTCGTTTCCGCGCGGACGGCTGCCAGCGTCCTGGGCGTGGCCTGCTCAAGGCGCACCTCATACGGCACGTGACGACGCTATCACCGGACGCGGGCACGCCGCTTGCCTGCTCGCGGAACCTAAAATCGGACGGGTGACGACTACCCGCGGACTGCTGCTGGCGGAGCGCGCGCGTGCCCGCAGCCGGGCCGCGGCGCTGGACCGGGAGTTCGCGGGGATCGCCGAGGCCGCGAGCGAGCCGGGCACCGACGACGAGCACGACCCGGAAGGCGCGACGCTCGCGTTCGAGCGGCAGCACACCGCCGCGCTGCTCGCGCGGACGCTGGAGCAGATCGCGGAGATCGACGCCGCCATCGGCCGG
>Ga0335073_10011365_pt1 | contig 12495 bp, 12 predicted proteins | sample Lox_Sample_22_FD_207093 | JGI IMG/M metagenome (GOLD analysis project Ga0335073, IMG submission 207093) | Soil microbial communities from Loxahatchee National Wildlife Refuge, Florida, United States - Lox_Sample_2.2 | ecosystem: Environmental > Terrestrial > Soil > Wetlands | place: USA...
CGCTCGCCAGATCGGATCGGCCGTTCCGGTGCGCAGGTACGCGCTCACGGTGTCGGCGGTCACCGGGGCGAGCAGCACGCCGGCCCGGAAATGACCCGTCGCTAGCACCAGACCCGGCAGCGCGCTCGGGCCGAGGATCGGCGCGTTGTCTGGCGTGCCGGGACGCAGGCCCGCTATCACATCGGTCAGCAGCAATTCGGTTACGCCGGGTACCAGGGTGCGGGCGTCGCGCAGCAGTTCCCAGATGCCGCCTGCGGTGACCGTCGTATCGGGCCCGAGCTCCTCCTGAGTGGCGCCGATCACGAGCTCACCGCTGTCGCGCGGCACCAGGTACACGGTCGATCCGCGGACCACGCCTCGGATGGTTCGGCGCAGCAGGCCGGGCGGGAGCCCGGACCGCTCGGCCGCTGCGCTCGTCCGCAGCCGGATGATCTGACCCTTCACTGGGCGCACCGGCGGTGCGGTCCCGGCCGGCAGCCCGCCGAACGCAGCCGATTCCCAGCCAGCGGCGAGCACAACCCAGTGCGTCGCGATCACACTGTCATCGGCGAGCCGTGCGCCACTTGCCCTGCCTCCAGCGCAGGTCACCTCGGTGACAGACTGCCGAACGAGCTGGGCGCCCGCCTGCTCCGCCGCCTGGCGCAGAGCGATAGCCAGCAGCCGGGGATCGACCGAACCGTCGGCCGGTGCCAGCAGCCCGCCGCGCACCGACGGGTCAAGCATGGGCTCGGCCTCGCGGCAGTCGCGCGCCGTCAGCTGCTCCAAGTGCACGCCGAAGGATTCCTGCAGCACTCGCGTCTCGGCCAGCATGGCCAGGTCGTCGCTGTCGTAGGCGACCTGGAGCGTCCCGGTCTGGCGGAAGCCGGTTGGAAGGCCGGTGAGATCGTACAGCTCGGAGATGAAGCCGGGATAGCGGCGGAGCGACTCCTGGCCGAGCGCGAAGATCTCCCGCTCGGCGTAGGCGGCCTCGGCGATCGGCGTGAGCATTCCGGCAGCGGCGTGCGTGGCGCCGTGTCCCGGCTGTGGATCCGCGACGATCACCGACAGGCCTCGCTGAGCCGCGCGCCAGGCGATACTCAGCCCGATGACGCCGGCCCCGATCACCAAGACGTCGGATTCGGCAGGTACCAGAGCGCTCAATTCGGCTCCCTTCGCCGGCATGACCCGGATCAGGTTCCTGCGGTCGGCGGCTCGCCAGCCGCCCTCTCAGTCCGGTCAGCACCGGACTCCCGCGCGATAAACACCTAGCCTAGCCGCCCGCCGCCAAACCCGCCGCGCTCAGCACTGACCCGGACTAGGCCCGGTCAGCCCAGCCGCGGCGTGAACGCAATCCAGGTCCGTCCGGAATCGGACGTTCGGTACAGCCGCGGCAGTGGTGCCGTAGGTTCGGCGTCCGGCTGCATCCAGGCGAAGCCTGCACGCAGGCTGACGAAGTCGAAGTCGGCCGAGTTCCCGCCGAAGTGCCGGCCCTGCCGGACGGCAGTCCAGCTGAGCCCGCCATCAGTGCTGACGTAGAACACCCGGCCGATCGTGCCCTGCGACCCGCCCGAGATAGCGATTCCATCCTCGGCCGAGAAGAAGCGGATGCGCGGATACGGGCCGGCGCCCGCGGGCAGCCTGCTTACCTGCCAGGTCTTCCCTGCGCCGTTGCTCACCAGCAAGTACGCGGCCGCCGGATAGCTGTTTATTTGCAGGAACGTGCTGCGTCCGGCGACCTGTGGTGCCGGAATCTCGCAGCCTGCCGACTCGCACAAGGTCGCAGGCAACGGCAGCGGCTGGGTCGCCCACCGCGCTCCGCCGTCCATGGAGACTAGGACGGCGTCAGCCAGGCTGTTGCAGTAACCGGTGATCCAGCCGGTGCGGGCAGAGGCGAACGCCAGCCCCGCCTTGTCGCAGTACAGCGGCAGTCCGCTGGGTGTGGCGGGATCGCCTGCCATTCGCGGCGAGGTAGCCACCAGCGACCAGTGCAGCCCGCCGTCTGTGCTGCGATACAGCCGGACCGGGTTCTGCTGCATCGCCGCGCCCAGGCTGTCGAGCAGCCAGCCGCGCTGCGGCCCGACGAAATCCAGGGCTACTGGATCGTAGCCGTCCGGGATGCCTGCCGATTGCTGCCACGTCCGGCCGCCGTCAACCGTGCCGAATACGAGAGTCTTTCCGGGCGGACCGCTGGTGTTAGTGGGCACTGCGAACCAGGCACGCTCGGCCGTCGCGGCCTCTAGCAGCGCCTGGCCGGTCCCCAGTGCCCGCACAGCTGCCGGAGGAGTGACGACAGTCCAGGTCCGTCCGCCGTCCGTTGTCCGGGCAATTGCCAGCGCGCTGTCGCCATTGGGGTTCGACGGCCAGAGAAGCGCCCAGCCCTTGGTCGCCGACACCATCTGCAGTGAATCGGGCCAGACGGGACCTCGGGCTCTCGCCGATACCTTCGCGGGTGCGGGCTTGGCACCCGCCCCGTGCGGCTTGGCGCCGGCCCCTCCGCACCCAGTCGCGATGATCGCGAGCGTGACTATGAACGCTGGCAGCATGCGACGGCTGCCGAGGTGCTTGAGCTCGAGCATGCTGGCTCCACTGCGCGGCGATCTCTGAGGTGTACTGATGCCTCACAACCAAGACTGCGAATAGGCTCGGCCGGTTGCGGCGGGCGGGCGGGAGAGTGCTCGGATGACCAGTCCAGCGAGAGTGGTCGTGGCCGGCGCGGGCCTTGCCGGGCTGCGCATGGCCGAGGAGCTGAGAGCGCGCGGTTACGACGGCGCGCTGACTCTCATCGGCGCCGAGAAGCGCCCGCCGTATGACCGGCCGCCGCTGTCGAAGAAGCTCATGACGGGAGAGCTTGACGACACCGGGCTGCGCGCCGACCTTGCCTCGCTTGCGGTTGATCTCCGGCTGGGTGAAAGCGCGGCCGGAGTACAGGACCACGTGCTGAGCACTGACGCAGCCGAGTACGAGTGGGACGCCCTGATCATCGCCACCGGCGCCAGCCCGGTCCGGCTGCCTGGCAGCGGACCTCAGCACGTGCTCAGGACGGCCGATGACGCCCTGGCCATCCGCAGCATGCTCAAGCCGCGCACCTCGCTAGCGATAGTCGGGGCAGGCTGGATCGGTGCGGAGCTCGCGACGGCAGCAGCCAGCCGCGGCTGTCGGGTGACCGTCCTGGAAGCGGCCGATACGCCGCTTGCTGCAGCCATCGGAACCGAGGTCGGCGGCTCGACGGCACCCTGGTACGCGGAGATGGGAGTCGACCTGAGGCTGGGCGAGAGCGTGGCAGCCATCGAGCCCGGCGGGGTGGCGCTTGGCGATGGTCGCTGGCTACCTGCGGACGTGGTGGTAACCGCGGTCGGAGTACGCCCGGCCGTCTCCTGGCTGACCGGAACCGGAATCCGCCTCGACAATGGGGTGGCGGTCGATGCTCAGCTCAGGACCGGAGTTCCCGGTGTCTACGCGGTTGGCGACTGCGCGTCGTTCTGGTCAGGCCGGTATCAGCGCCAGCTGCGGTTTGAGCACTGGGATATCGCGCTGCACGCGCCAGAGGTAGCGGCCGCGAACGTTCTGGGCGGGAGCACGGAATACGACCCCGTTCCCTACTTCTGGTCAGAACAGTTTGGCCGGATGGTGCAGTACGTCGGCTGGCACGGCGGGGCCGACCGGCTGCTCTGGCGCGGCGACCCGGCTGCGGCCAAATGGGCGGCGGCGTGGCTGGCGGGGGACCGGCTGGTCGCGGCGCTGACCGTGGGGTTGCCGCGCGATCTGATGCAGGCGCGGCGGCTGATCGAGGCGGGCAGCCGCGTCGATGCAGCCAAGCTGGCTAATCCGGGCGTTGCCGTCCGCGATTCCGCGGTCTCCGGCTGAGCCATTACCTGGCCATTGCGACCGCTAGACCGACGGCTGAACAGCCCGCGCCGGACTTGGATGGGATGAGGTAGGTTTTGGCCGCCGGTGAATGTGGGAAGCTCGTTCACGTGGCACAGATCGACCCCCCGACCGACGCTATCGTTGGTGACTGGCTGACCGTTCCCGAGGTGGCTGACACGCTCGGCCTGCCGGTGAGCCGGGTAAAGCAACTGCTTCGCGACCGCAAGCTGCTTGCGGTCCAGCGGCCGAGCGGCACGGTTGCCGTTCCTGCCGCATTCCTCGACGGCAACCAGATCATCCATGGCCTCGGTGGCACGCTGACCCTGCTTTTTGACTGCGGCTTCTCCGAGACTGAGGCGCTGAGCTGGCTGTTCACTGCCGACGAGACGCTGCCAGGGACACCAGTGCAGGCGCTGACCGAGCACCGGCGCACTGAGGTGAACAGGCGGGCGCAGGCGCTAGCCTTCTGAGCGTGCCTGAACGCTCTGATCACCTGACATCCCGGCTGGCCGCAGCGCGCCTCTACCTGTGCACTGACGCCAGGGAGCGCCAGGGCGATCTGGCGCGCTTCCTCGACGATGTCCTGGCGGCCGGCGTCGATGTCGTCCAGCTCCGCCAGAAGGGTCTGGAAGCTGGCCAGGAGCTGCGGCACCTCGAGGTGTTCCGGCAGGCGTGCGACGCGCACGGGGCGCTGCTGGCCGTGAATGACCGCGCTGACGTCGCCTACGCGTGCGGTGCCGACGTGCTGCACCTAGGCCAGGATGACCTCGCGCCCGAGGTGGCCAGGGAGATCGTCGGGCCCGGTCCGCTGATCGGGCTGTCCTCGCACGCTCCGGCCGAAACGGCCGCAGCCAGCACCGAGCCCGCAGCAGATTATTTCTGCACTGGGCCGGTGTGGCCGACGCCCACCAAGCCCGGCAGGCCCGCCCCTGGGCTGGACTTGGTCCGCTATGCGGCTGGCCTGCGTGCCGCGCGGCCGTGGTTCGCTATCGGTGGCATTGATGAGGGCAATCTCGATCAGGTCCTTGAGGCAGGCGCGACCCGAATCGTCGTGGTCCGGGTGATCACCGAGGCGGCCGAGCCGGGCGCAGCCGCCGCTCGCCTGGCGGCGCGCCTCCGGTGACGGTCAGGCCGAGCTCTTCGGGGTTGCCGACCTAGTGGGGATTAGGTAAGCCCGACGCTATTCGGTGCGATCAGTGGCCGTGACTGCGAGCGCTGCGAGCGCGGCCCTTGCCTCGCTAGTAATTGCCGCGCCGTCCAGGGCGGACACAGCTTCCTTGACGCTGGCTGCGATGAGCGCCTCGCACTCAGCCACTGCCCCGGTGTCGGTCAGGACAGCCTTCACCTCGGCAGCGCCCGCCTCGGTAAGCTCCCGGTCACCCAGGTAGCGGTCGAGCACCCCGGCCTGGTCGGCCCTCGCCCGCTCCCTGGCCAGCGCGATCAGCATGGTCCGCTTGCCCTCGGAGATGTCGCCGGTCACCGGCTTGCCCGTCCTGGCCGGGTCGCCGAACACGCCAAGTACGTCATCCCGGAGCTGGAAGGCGATGCCAAGCGGGACCCCGTAATCAGTGAACGTGCCGCTGACGGCGTCTGCTGTGGCCGGGGACGTTGCTGCCAGCAGTGCGCCGAGCTGGAGTGGACGCTCGATGGTGTATTTCGCCGTCTTGTAGGTGATCACCCTCAGTGCCTCCGCCACCGAGGTGCTGCGGCTGGCCTGGCTGAGGATGTCCAGGTACTGGCCGGCCGCGACCTCGGTCTGCATGGCGGCCAGCGCCCGCTGGCCACGGCGCAGGACATCTGGCGCGAAGCCGCTGGACTGGTACATGTCGGCTGTCCAGGACAGCAGCATGTCGCCGATCAGGATCGCGGCTCCGATCCCGAACTGCTCGGCCGACTGAGGTGTGCCGGTCGCGGCCTGGCGGGCGGCGAACTGCCGGTGTACTGCCGGCCCGCCGCGCCGGGTATCGCTGGCATCCATGACGTCGTCATGGATGAGCGCACTGGCCTGCAGCAGCTCTAGTGACGCCGCCGCGGCATAGATCTCCGGGCGGTCCTCGCCGCCGGCCGCTCGCCAGCCCCAGTAGCAGAACGCGGGCCGCAGCCGCTTACCGCCTGCCAGCAGCCCTCGCATTGCCTCCAGGCAGGGCAGCATGTCGTCGCCGATGGCGGCCAGCACGATGCGCTGGCGGCCGAGGAAGCTATCCAGGGCAGCCGCCACCTCACGCCTGATCCGGTCGAGGCCTGCCGGGCCCGGAGCGGCCGCGTCGGTTGCCATGTATCTGGACACTAGACCAACCGTCGGCTACTGCTGGCGGCGCATGGTCAGGGTTGCCGATAGCCTTCTGACCATGCCCGTCGGTCCTGCCGCTGCGATCAGAGACCTGCTCGCCGCTGGCCAGCAGTCGTTCTCGTTCGAGTTCATGCCGCCCAAGACGGAGGCGGAGGAGCAGCGGCTCTGGCTGGCAATCCGCCAGCTTGAGCCACTTCGGCCCACCTTCGTCTCGGTCACCTACGGCGCTGGCGGCTCGACCAGGGACAGGACGGTCCGCGTGACCGGCCGGATCGCAGCTGAGACCACGTTGACGCCGCTCGGCCACCTGACCGCGGTGAACCATTCGGTGGCCGAGCTGAGGCACGTCATCGGCTCCTACGCCGATGTGGGCGTCCGCAACATGCTCGCGTTGCGAGGTGACCCGCCTGGGGATCCCGGCGGCGAGTGGCTGGCTCATCCGGATGGTCTGCATCACGCCGACGAGCTCGTCCGGCTGATCCGGGCGTCGGGCGACTTCTGCGTGGGAGTCGCGGCGTTCCCGGAAGGTCATCCGAGGTCGCCGGACTGGGAAACTGACGTCGATTTCTTCGTGCGCAAGATACGGGCAGGAGCCGACTTCGCTATCACTCAGATGTTTTTCTTTCCGGACGACTACCTGCGGCTCCGCGACGCCGTCTCGGCCCGCGGATGTGATGCTCCGATAATCCCCGGCATCATGCCGATCATCAGCGTCTCGGGGATCGAGCGCGCGGTGCTGCTGTCAGGGTGCCGGTTCCCGTCTGGGCTGGCCGGGGATCTGCGTGCCCACGCCGACGACAAGCCGGCCGTTCGCAAGATCGGCGTTGAGTTCGCCGCGGCCATGTGCGAGCGGCTGCTGGCCGAGGGCGTGCCGGGACTGCATTTCTACACGCTCAACGGATCACGGGCGACCCGCGAGATCTACCAGGTGCTTGGCTTGGGGCCTGCTGTTCCGGCTTAGCGAGCGATAGCGGTCTCTTCAGCGAGCGGGAGCGTGGCTCCCATGACCGCGTAGGCCGGTCCGCCGCCGGGGAATAGGAATTCTGTCAGCAAGTCCACGAATCCCAGGCTGTGGTACAACCTCCGGGCTGGTGTCTGGGCGTCCCTCGTGGACAGCAGCGCCGTCCGCTCGGGCCGGCCCGCCGTCAGCGCAAGCATCATCAGGCGACCGATCCCACGGGCCTGGAAGTCGGGATGTACGTGAACTTCCGCGATCTCCAGCGCGTAGTCGAGCCACGTTGCTGCATCGCGCTGGCCCGAGCGTGCAACGATGCCCGCGCGCACGACGTCGTGCCACCACTGGCCCGGCATGCCGCGGAATCCGTAGGTGAACGCGACAACGTGGGCAGGGTCGCCGCTGGTGACGATCAGGGCCCGGAATCCAGGGTTCGCGGCGTGCCGCTCCATGATGGCCCGCCTAGTCGGCAGTTCTTCCGGCTCGGCGCCCATCGCCGCGGCGTAGATGGCCAGCAGGTCGCTAATGGCGGCCAGGAAGCCGGACTTGCCCAGTTCCGTGACACCTGCGGCTTGCTGCACGCGCCAAGCGTAGCTTGCGGTCTGGACGGCTGGCGCTGCCGCAGCCGAGGCGGACTTTCAGGGGCGGAGGGCGCCCCGCGGCAATGAGGCAACGGATTTTGTCAGACCCTCCCTGTAACTTCGAACGCAGGTGCAGGAGCTAGACACGAGCACGAATATATGTTCGAATAGTTGCTGTGCGAGTGCGCAGTCGGGCCCCCTCGACTGCTTGTCCGGCCGGGCGTGGTGTGGGGAAGCGCCCCGCCTGGCCGGACATCACCGAGAAGGAGCTGTCAATGAGCCAGATCGTTCAGGCGAGGCCGGGGCGCCACTGGCAGCAGTGCCGCGTGGCACCGTCGGCGCTCGCGCTGATGGAGTCAGCCCGGCACGGCCTCGCAGCTGCCGAAGACGAGGGGAACGCAGGCGCTCGATATGTGGGCGCACACCTGGCTGCCCTGCGGGCGGCGGCTGCTGTCGTGGCCGCGAAGGCCGAGCCTCCCGGCGGGCGGCGCAGGAGGCCGCAAAGCGTATGGGAGCTGCTGCCTAAGGTCGAGCCAGCGCTGCGGGAGTGGTCAGCGTTCTTCGCCGCGGGCGCGGCGAAGCGAGCTGCAGCGGAGGCTGGCTTGCCCAGGGCCGTGTCGGCCGACGAGGCAGACGACCTGCTACGAGACGCGCGCATTTTCGTGTCGCTGGCGGAGGGAGCCCTGGGCATCACGGCCGAGCAGCCGCTGCTCCCGCTGGCGACCGCGGGCTGACTGCCGGCAGGTAGTTGAATCGCGCTTTCGGGTCGCTCTGCCGCTGCCGTTGATGGTTCGATGCCCGCTGAGGACTCACCGCCGTTGATGATTCGCCGGCCGTTGATCGTTGCGGCCACTCCGGCCATGATGGGCCCGGGGCCGCAGGCCAGCGTCAAGTCCTCCGCCAGCATGATGGCCGCCGGACCGATTGAGCGTTGCAGGTCAGCATGGACGGAGCGCCGGTGGCAGCAGCGAAGGACTACCTGGACTACTCGGGACGCGAGGATGTGCTCAGTGGCGGGGCCAGGAAGATTCCGGTAAGGACGCCGGCTGGCGTCTACCGGGTCTGGGTGAAGCGCATCGGCAACAACCCGGACCTCAAGGTCCTGTTGCTGCATGGTGGTCCAGGATCCACGCATGAATATCTGGAAGCGTGCGATAGCTATCTTCCGGCGGCAGGGGTGGAGTACTACTACTACGACCAGCTCGGCTCTGGATTCAGCGACCAGCCCGCGGAGCCGTCACTGTGGGAGCTGGATCGCTTCGTCGACGAGGTGGAGCAGGTCAGGCAGGCGCTGGGGCTTGGACCCGAGAGCTTCGTGTTGTATGGCCACTCCTGGGGCGGCATCCTCGCCATCGAGTACGCGCTGCGCTACCAGAGCAACCTGCACGGTCTTGTCATCTCGAACATGATGTCCAGTGTCCCGGCGTATAACGCCTACGCAGAGCAGGTCCTGATGCCGCAGATGGACCCTGAAGCGCTCGCCGAGATCAAGTCGCTTGAGGCTAGCGGTCAGATCGACGACAGCAGGTACATGCAGCTCCTGATGGACCAGCACTACGTCCACCACGTTCTTCGCATGCCTGCCGAGGACTGGCCGGAGCCCGCTCAGCGCGGATTTGCGCACATCAACCCGGCCATCTACGTCTCAATGCAGGGTCCGAGCGAGCTCGGGATCAGCAGCGATGCCAAGCTGGCAGGCTGGCAGCGGACCGACGAGCTCGCCTCGATCACGGTGCCTGCGCTGGTGATCGGCGCCCGGCACGACACGATGGATCCTCGCCATATGGAGATGATGGCGAGCCGCATGCCCGCCGGACGCTACTTGCACTGTCCTGATGGCAGCCACATGGCGATGTATGACGATCAGCAGACCTACTTTGCTGGGCTGGTCGACTTCTTTCAGGGGCTCGCACGCGAGTGACGGCTACCCTGCGCCGACTCTCCGGCCCTGGCTGCTCGGCAGGCACTTGAAGCGCGCCCTATGACTCGGCCGCGTGCATGTGCGGGTGCCGAGCTTAGGGGCGCTGGCCGGCCAGGCGGGCGACGTACCGGTCGGCCGACCTGCGCACGGCGGCTGCCCCGTCCCGTACGACGACCCGGCCCCACCAGCCGCCGTACACCCGGTCGAACGTGAACCGCTCGGTGCGCTGGGCGATGTCGAGCACGGTCGCCGCATCCAGCGGAATGAGGTTCGGGTAGCTCCACATGAAGCTCACCCAGTCGCGGTCAGGGACAACCGTGATCGTGTCGCCGGTGAGCAGCGCACCGCGGCCCTCCGACCCGTCTGGCCAGTGCAGCACCGCTGCGCCGTCGAAGTGCCCGCCAATCCGGGCCAGCGTCAGTCCCGGTACCGGCTGAGCCTCGTCGTCGAATAGCTCGATGCGTGGCGTCGGTCGCTGCACCCACTCCCGGTCCGCGCGCGGGATCAGGATGCGAGCGTCGAACGCGTCGGCGAATTCGACATTGGCCGCGTAGAAGTGCGGATGCGACATGCAGATGGCAGCGATGCCGCCGAGTTCGGTGATCCGAGCCCGTGCGGCGTCGTCAAGCAGCGAGGTGCAGTCCCAGAGGACGTTGCCATGCGGGGTGCAAACGAGCAGAGCCCGCTGCCCGATGGCGAACGTCGGCTCCATCCCGATTCCGAAGAGGCCCGGCTCTTCCTCGCGCACCACGACTGCGTGATCGCGCGCGACTTCAGACATCGTGGTCCACCGCTGGCCGCCCCAGCCGACGTACTGGCGCTCGTCGGCACAGATCGCGCAGACCTCAGGCGGCTGCGGAGTATCGCGACGCTGAACACCGCAAGTAACGCAGATCCACGCAGGCACGGCCCCAACGATACGGCGACCAGAGGGGCCTCACATCAGCGCCGGCGCATTCTTGGCTACGTTGAAAGCCCGGGCGAGCCAGTCAGGCTCCGCGGCTTCCGGAGGGTCACTTGGCTGACGCGGTCAAACTCCAACTCGACCTGATGAGTTGCGAGACCTCGGTGTTTCAGCCCTACCTAGCACGCTGTGACCGGTCCGGGCTGCGTTTCACCACCGTCGCTGAGACCGGCGACGTCTTCAGCAGCCACCAGCGTCTCTACGAGCTCAACGAGACCTGCTCGGCAGACATCCCGGGCCGGGGCTAGTTCTACACGTTTGAGCAGTACCTTGCCCAGCGCATCAACGTGCCGTCATGCGATCCGCGTGGGGTCGTCCTCGCCATCCACGACGACATGTGGATTGGAATGGCTGCCACCTCGATACACCCCGAGCGCGGCTTTGCCCTCAGTGAGATGACCGGTGTCCTGAGAAGCTACCGCGGCCGGGGCGTTTCGATCGCCATGAAGGTGATCGCCATCGAGCTTGTGCGTGAACGTAACTGCGCTGGCTCCGAGCCGCCAACCACCGCGCCAACGCGCCAGCCATCGCGATGAACCGACGGCTGGACTTCGTAGATGAGGACCCCCGGCTCTGGGCCAGCTAGCTCAGGTGCTAGAAGGCGTCAATCGCCCCGCGGGCGTCGGAGTCGAGGATTCCCCAGCTGATGAGCTCCTCAGTCAGGTCCGCCGGGGTCTTGTCGTAAATCACGGCCAGCGAGCGCAGGTCTTCCTGCCGGATCGACAGCACCCGGCCGTTGTAGTCCCCGCGCTGGCTCTGAATCGTGGCAACGTAGCGCGACAGCGGGCCTGCCTTGTCCTTTGGCAGCGCCGCCATCCGCTCAAGGTCAATGACCAGCTTCGGTGCCGGAGCGATCAGGGTCGGCAGCACGTCGCCGGGCAGCAGCTCCGAAACCGGCACCCCGTAAAACTCCGCCAGCTCAGCTAGCTTCTGGACAGTCACAGACCTGTCGCCGCGCTCATAGGAGCCGACCACTACGGCCTTCCACCGGCCACGCGACTTTTCCTCAACGCCGTGAAGCGAGAGCCCCTGCTGGGTGCGAATAGCACGCAGTCGCGCGCCGAGCGTCTTGGCGTAATCAGATGCCATAGTTACGGCCCCCTGGCCTGTCGGTAGCTGAAAGTAACGGTTACGGACAGTGACGGTAGGCCCCCAAGACGGCAAGGTCAAGCCGAATGCCAGAAACGGGATGAACTGGCGCGGCTCACCGCATCTGCGGCCGGCTACGGTTTCGCCCTCCGGCCGACCTCGGCCTGAGCGCGCAAACGCCGGCCCTGCCGAGGATTGGGGCCCGCGCGGACCCCGGGGCAGGCCCCGGATTCGGTACGTGATGGCCTGGTAAGCACCTTATGCTGTGATCCATATCACGGGCTCCGCCACGTTGTCGGCCGATCACATTCTGTTACCGCTGAGTCCAGATCGGCTCATGAGACCTCTGGTAACTGATGGTGTCGGCCGGGCGCGCACTCGTCTGGCCGCATACCGCTGTTCACTAGCCTTCGGACCATCCGGATATAGGCGCACCGGATCCGTGAAGTGTGGGGCAGCTCGACGACTTGGCACCCGTTCCGTGGATCGCAAAGCTCGTAAATCTGTCTATAAGGTGCGACACCAACGCTGAAACGGGTGCAATGCCGCCGCAGCCGTCTCTGGCTGCGCTCAATGTGGTCCCGGCTCGGGCCTGGCAGTGCCCGTCCGCGGTACGCGCGCGGCCGTGTCAGCCGGAGCCAGCACGTGGCACCTGGTACGGTTGTGCAAGCAGACGTCCTTTAAGCCCCGTCCTGTGAGGCGGGAAAGGGGGTCCTTTTGATGCATGCACGCGATCCGCTAGCCGCAGATCTGGCCGCCGGGGCTGCTACCGTCGGCGCGACTGCGGGCCGGGCGCCCACTGGCGCCGCCACCGCTGTCGAGGCCAGCACCGTCGAGGCCAGCACCGTC
>Ga0335073_10011366_pt1 | contig 12494 bp, 9 predicted proteins | sample Lox_Sample_22_FD_207093 | JGI IMG/M metagenome (GOLD analysis project Ga0335073, IMG submission 207093) | Soil microbial communities from Loxahatchee National Wildlife Refuge, Florida, United States - Lox_Sample_2.2 | ecosystem: Environmental > Terrestrial > Soil > Wetlands | place: USA: Florida...
GGTCCCGACTGGAGCCTGAGCTGATGATGCACATACGAGGCCCGGCACGGCGAGAATCACCGCGCAAAGGCGTGATCGAATCATGGATGTAGGTTACGACACGGCGGGCCCGCAGACGCCGCGCGAACCGGGAGCGCACAGCACAAGCGCCGATCGCGGCAAATGCCGCATCTGGGCGGATCAAGCGCGTTGCCACGCCTGCGGCGCATGAAGGTCGCAGGCGTGGAGTGCGGCTATTTGAGCGTGTAGGTGATCTGGTCCTTGGGGCTGTTTTGGTCCGCAAAACCGAGAGTGGTGAAACTGGCAATGGTGATCGAATTTCCGGTTTGGCTGACGCCGATGAGAGATCCGCCGGACCACGCATCGTTGGGATTGCAGGATGAGTTGGATAGATTGCCGGCGGAGCCGTAGCTGTAGGCCGTAGAGGTGATTCCGGCTTTCTTCAGCCGTGCGTACAGCGGATTGCCGAGTGAGGTCGGCGACCCGACATACCAGGTCGCGGAGGCCGGATAGGTGCAGACATTCGGGTCAGAGGACGAGGTGAGTGACCAGACCGTTGTTCCGCCGGGTACGACTCCGGGGCCGGAGATGGTGATTTGATTCTGGCCCTTGTTGATCGAGCTCGGCCCCAGGTAGACTCCCGTTTTGAATGCCGTCACGACAGTCGTCGGCGCAGGCACCGCGGTGGCGGATTCGACTGTGATCTGACCTTCCGCGTTCGCACTGACCTGTAGAGTGAAGTTTTTGTAGACCGTGCCCTTGGGAGTCACCACCGGCAGCATGGTCACGTTGAGAACGTTGTTGGTGCCGGTGATGGTGGCGTATTGAAACTGCGCGTAAGAGCTGGGCAGGGCAGCGGCTTCGTCTGCTTCCTGGTCCTGCGCGTGCACGCCGTTCAAGGCAGTAGACACGGCGACGGCGAAAAAGGCGACCGCACCGAGCGCAAGTGCGGGTTTGAGAATTGGCCTGGGGGACTCTGGCATGGCGAACAGACCATCACTTTCTAGAATTTCTGAAGTCGACAAAAATCGAGATTTTGTTTCCATGGCGAGCGCCGATGAGAGCATGCCAGAGCAGGCGGCGCACTTGATCCCGGATCAAGTTGAATGGCAATTGCAGCCATCTTAGCTCGAAAGCATTTTGATCCGATGGCACGAATGTGGTATCCGGCATGACGCCGATGTAGCTCTCAGCTCACAGCTCTCAGCTCACAGCTCTCAGCTCACAGCTCTCAGCTTCGATCCGAGGCTCATGGCTGACAGCTGAAAGCTGACGGCTGACAGCTAACGGCTGTTTCAGTCCTGCTGCCCCGATCTCGCTCCGCGGATGTTACTAAGACGGCACCTCGAGCCGATCCCTGACTCCTGACGCCCGATCGCTGGCTATAGTGAAATCTGGCGAATCTCACGACCCCGCTCAGGCGTGACCCGACAGAGCAGTTCCACAAGCCGCCCGCTGATTTGGGAAGATGAAGCGCCCGCGGAATCCCGCTTCCGGCGCGTGCAGCAGGGTGCGCCTCCAGCCGGGCGGTCAATATCCAGCACGGCCCAGGGGAGAACATCGCCGCGCATACCGCCCACGTCGCAGGCCGGCGAAGACGAGGATTTCCCGCGCTTTACCCGTCAGCGTTTCGATGACAGCCCGCCGCGGCCGTGGTGGCGGCCGGCCAGCACCACGGGCCGCGTCTTTCTCTCGCTGGCGGTGCTGATCGTTTTGGGCGGATTCACTACTGCCGTTCTTCTGCTGCGCAATTACCTCGACCACGATGCGCGCTTTCGCATCGAGGGCTCTGAAAGCATCCAGGCTTCCGGCTTGGCGGAGGTGAGCCGCGACCAGATGCTTCCCGTCTTCGGCGAAGATATTGGCCGCAACATCTTCTTCGTCCCTCTGGCCGAGCGGCGCAAGCAGCTCGAGCAGATTCCATGGATCGAGCACGCCACGGTGATGCGCTTGCTGCCCAACCAGATTCGTATTGTGGTGGTGGAGCGGCAGCCGGTGGCCTTCGTGCGCCAGGGTGCGCAGGTCGGCCTTGTCGATGCCAGCGGCGTGCTTCTCAACATGCCACCGGCCATGATGACGCAACATCACTACTCGTTCCCGGTGGTCACAGGTATCGATGCGCGCGATACGCTGGCCAGCCGCAAGGCGCGCATGGCTGTCTATCAGCGGCTGCTGGGCGAGCTCGACAGCGGCGGCCAGCGTCTCTCCGAGCAGATCTCGGAGATCGATCTTACCGATCCCGAAGACGCGCGCGTGCTCATGCCCGAGCCCGGCCGCGACATCCTCGCGCACTTCGGCGAGGAGAAGTTTCTGGAGCGCTACCAGCGCTACAAGGCGCACATCGCTGAATGGCGCCAGCAGTATCCCAACCTGGCGCAGGTGGACTTGCGCTACGACCGGCAGGTGGTGCTGGAGATGGCGCCGGGAGCGGGTGGTGCGCAACCAGGGACGGCCGGAGCAAAGGTGATCGACGGCCTGGGCGGCGCGAAACCGCCGGCCGGGATCCCGGCTGAGGCGGCAACGAATGCCGCGTCGCCGGCCAACGCATCCACTCAAACGCATCCGGCGAAGACTGCCACGAAGCATCCTTCGAAATTGTCCGCGCAGGCGAAGGCCGCGGCGGAGAGAGCACGCAGAAAGCGTGCGGAAGAAAAGCGAGCCGAGCTGAACGCCAGGAAACAAAAGCAGCATTCAGCCGCCGGTCAGGGACAGTGAGCCGACAGGAACGATGAGCCAGAAGCCCGACAACATGATTGTGGTCCTCGACGTGGGCAGCGCGTGGACGCGCGTTCTCGCTGGCGACCTGAACGAAGGCGCGCTGCGCTATCGCGGGCATGGCGTAGTGGAGTCGGCAGGCATGCGCAAGGGGCTCATCGCCGATCTGGCGCCGGCGGCGCGCGCGGTGAAGGCCGCCAGCGAATGGGCTGAAGCGGCCGCGCGGGTCAACATCGACGAGTGCGTGGTGGGTGTGGGCGGACCGCATATTCGCGGCCTGAACACCAATGGCGGATTCGAGCTGAGCAACCGCATGCGCGAGATTACGCGCGACGATGTGCGCACGGCCGTGGAGCGGGCGCGAGCCGTGGAGCGTCCGCCGGACCGCGAAATCCTGCATCTGCTGCCGCGGCAGTTCATTCTCGACGAGCAGCCGGGAATCTTCGATCCCGTGGGCATGGTGGGCCGGCGGTTGGAAGTCGACTTGCACATCGCCACCTGCTCGGGCTCGGCGCTGCAGAGCACCGTGACATGCGCCAACCGCGCCGGGCTTGAGGTGACCGAGACGGTGCTCGAATCAATCGCCGCGGCCGAGGCAACGCTCTCTGCCGATGAGCGCGAGCTGGGTGTTTGCCTGCTCGATATCGGCGCGCACTCGAGCGACCTTGTGGTCTTTTTCGAGGGTGCCGTGGCGCATACCGGATCGGTGCCCATCGGCGGCAATCACTTCACCAACGACCTCGCCGTAGGCCTGCAGATGCCTGTTGCGCAAGCCGAGGAGCTGAAACGCCAGTACGGCCATGCCGTCGTGACCTCCGTGCCGCAGCTTGCGGAAGTGGAGATCGCCAATCCCGACCCGCAGATGCTGAGCTTGCGGAGGATCGCTGAGATTCTAGAGCCGCGCGCCAGCGAACTGTTGCGTTTCGTCCGCGACAGCCTGCGCCAAGGCGGAGTGCTGGATGCGCTGGGCGCGGGATGCGTGCTTACCGGCGGCGGAGCCATGCTGCCCGGGCTGCTCGATGTGACCGAGAGCCAGTTGCGCGTTCCAGCGCGAACGGGGATGCCGGTGCGGTTGTCGCACATGCCCGCCGAGCTGGTGCATCCCGGCTTTTCCGTCGCCATTGGAATGCTCTTGTATGCGCACCGCACGCGCGTGACCCGCGCCGCGGAGGGCAACAGCCTGCGCGCCAAGTTGCGCGCCATTTTTGCAGCGAGTTTTTGAACGAGATCAGCGCCTGAGGAGGCCGAAACCATGATCGAGATGAAGAGCGAAACGGCAGAGATGCGGATCCAGTATCACGACGAAGAGCTGCGCGGCGCGCGCATCAAGGTGATCGGCGTGGGCGGCGGCGGCGGCAACGCCGTGAATCGCATGATCGCGGCGCGACTGGAAGGCGTGGAGTTTATCGCCGCCAACACCGACGTGCAGGCGCTCAAGCTTTCGCAGGCGCCGGTCAAGCTGCAGCTCGGCGTACGTCTCACCTCCGGCCTGGGCGCGGGCGCCAATCCCGACGTGGGCCGCCGCGCCGCGCTGGAAGATTCGGAGAAGATCATCGAAGCGCTCGAAGGCGCCGACATGGTCTTCGTCACCGCCGGTCTCGGCGGCGGCACGGGCACCGGCGCCGCACCGGTGATCGCATCGCTCGCCAGCGAGATGGGCATTCTCACCGTCGCGGTCGTCACCTGCCCGTTTTCATTCGAGGGCAAGCGCCGCCAGCAGCAGGCCGAGCGCGGCCTGAAGGAGTTGCTCGAAAGCGTCGACACCATGATCGTCATCCCCAACGAGAAGTTACTGGCCGTGGCGCGCGACGCCGGCTTCTTCGAGAGCTTCCGCGTGGCCGACGACGTGCTGCGCCAGGGCGTGCAGGGCATCTCGGACATCATCACTATCCCCGGCATCATCAACCGCGACTTTGCCGACGTGAAGACAACCATGGCCGGCATGGGACACGCGGTGATGGGCACGGCGGTTTGTTCCGGCTCCCGTCGCGCGGTCGAAGCGGCACAGGCGGCCATGGCTTCGCCGCTGCTCGAGACCGGCGCCATTGACGGCGCGCGCGGCATCCTCATCAACATCACCGGCTCCAGTTCGCTCAAGCTCTCCGAGGTGAACGAAGCCTCGTCGCTGATCCAGACCGCAGCGCACGAAGACGCGAACATCATCTTCGGCGCTGTGCTCGACGAGAAGATGGGCGAAGAGGTGAAGATCACCGTGATTGCCACCGGCTTCCGAGACCAGATGCCGGACCGCCGCGCACGTATGCTGAACGTGGCCGAGATGCCGGTGGTTTCAGTGCCCGTTGTAACCGCAGGAAACTGGATGCGCGAGGCGGCGCCGGTTCTTGCGCAGGCGCCGCGATTCCAAAGCGAAGATGAAGAGGCGGAGGAAGTACCTATCGTAGCCGGCGAGCCGGCCTTCTTCGCGGCGTCAGCCATGGCGGCGCCGCAAAACGGCAGCGCCTTACCGGTAGCAAAGGCTCCCAGGGAGCCGAAGCGCAAGGCAGACCCGGACACCGATGCCGAGACTGCCCACCCGCGCTTCGCGGAATTGGTCGAGGAGACTGTTTACACGCCGCTGCCGCGGGACTATGCCGCGGACTTCACCTCCGGCGCGCGAGGCCCGGCTGCTCCGGCGGCCGAGGAACAGCGCGCCCCCGCCGCGACAGCGTTATTCTCGAACACCGAGCAAGAGCCGGATCACGATCTCGACGTTCCGGCGTTCATGCGCCGGGGCCAATTTTAGCGCGGCCCAACCGGTATGTTCGGCGAGGCCAGTGTTCGAGGCCGTGCGGGATTACCGTCGGTGTCAGGGGCTACCACTTTCGTACCGACGAGCGATCTTTTCGGTTTCAAATTGGGAAGGGCACGCGATATAGTGCAAATAAGCATCTTAGAAATCAGTTGCTTGTTCGATTGCCACCCTCTTCCACAACAACTGGTACGCGAATTGCATTGGATAAAATTGATTTTGCTGAATTGCACATCGTTTTCTAATTGTTTTTGAAGTACCGCGGGACCGTACGACAGCGACTGGGGCCATGGAGCGTGGTCATGCCATCGAGTTCGATGGCCGATGAGGGAAGCAGTATCTGCATTCGCGTGAAGAGCGGGTGCGTGGCAGCAACCGTTTTCGAGAGGAAGTTGGCTGGATGAAGCTCTCTTGTGTTGTGGCTCTTGGATTGGCCGTAGCGGGCGCAAGCGGCGCATGGGCGTTGGATACCCCGCACACCCTGCATCACTCAAAGGCTGCTGAGACCGGCCTGAAGGCGAGCCACCATGCCGTGCGGCACACTGCGGCTCATGCGGCAAAGGCGGGCGCGGTTCACACCAAGGCTATCGTGATCCCGGCGCATCATGGCGTTGCCGCTTCTAGGCCGAGGATTCGCAGGGCTTCGCTCACCGTCCACCACCATTACTACGAGCGCTTCACAGCCAGTTCCTTCGCTACCGGCGACATCTTTGCCGGCGACATTACGGCCGGCGAAGATCCTGTCGTTCGCCAGGCGGCCATCGACGCGCTGGGAGACATGAACGGCACGGCCGTGGTCATCAACCCATCCAACGGGCGCATTCTGGCCATGGTCAACCAGAAGCTGGCGCTCTCCGGCGGCGCCGAACCCTGCTCCACCATCAAGCTTTCGGTGGCGCTTGCAGCGCTGTCTGAGGGGCTGGTCACGCGCGACACCCCGGTCAACCTGGGCGGCTGGCGCATGAACATGACCGAGGCCATCGCCAAGAGCAACAATCTCTATTTCGAGGAACTGGGTCGCGAGCTGGGCTTCGAGCGCGTGCGCCACTACGCCACGCAGTTCGGCCTGGGCGAGCTGGCAGGCTACCACATCGAAGGCGAACAGCTCGGCACCTATCCTGAAGAGGAGATTCCCGCAGCCGATGGCGGCGTGGGCCGCATGTGCAGCTTTGGGCAGGGCGTGAACATGACGCCTCTGCAACTGGGCGCATTCGTCGCCGCAATCGCCAATGGCGGAACGCTCTATTATCTCCAGCATCCCACCACTGCGGATGAGGTCGCCGGCTTCGAACCCAGGATCAAGCGCACGCTCGACATCGCACAGTTCGTTCCCGACCTCCAGGACGGCATGGCCGGCGCCGTCGAGTACGGCACTGCCCGCCGCCTTCGCGCCAACTTCCAGGAGCTGCCGGTCTTCGGCAAAACCGGTACCTGCTCCAACGACGGCACCCGCTACGGATGGTTTGTCTCCTACTCCAACTCGCCGCAGGGCAGCCTGGTGACGGTCTTCTTTCTCGAAGGCGGCCGGCCTACCTTCGGACCTCGCGCGGCCGAGCTCACCGGCGAGTTTTACAAGAACCTCTGGGACCGCAATTACTTCGCCGACAAGGCAGTGGCGGCAATCTCCGCCGCGCCGGCGAGCCGTTAGAGCGGCTCCCACCCAGCTTACCCGGCCAGCAAGAAGCCGCTTCCGAGCGGCTTTTTCGCTTTTTATGCATTTCCATTCTCAACACTTGAAACGAATCCGAGTCTGAATCATCCCATAACGTGTAGCCTTCCCCACCCCCTCGTCGGTTGCCGGGCCCTGGGCACTTGGCGGAAACTCAATTCAGGCGAATTTCGGTACTTCCTTATGGCGTTGCCCACCGACATCCTCATCAGCTACGGATATCTGCTGCTCTTCATCTGGGTCTTCGTAGAGCAGTGCGGCCTGCCCGTGCCGGCCATGCCGGTCCTTCTTGCGGCAGGAGCGCTTTCGGCCGAGCACCGGTTCAGTCTTCCGTTGGCGCTGGCCGTGAGTTTGTCGGCAACGCTTGTGGCCGACAGCAGTTGGTTCCTTATCGGCCGCAGATACGGGCACCTGGTGTTACGGCTTCTGTGCAAGCTGTCGCTCGAACCCACGACATGCGTCCGGCGCACGCAGAACTCGTTCGGCCGGCGCCGCGAAGTGATGCTGCTGACCGCCAAGTTTGTGCCCGGCCTGGCTTTGCTCACGCCACCGGTGGCAGGCGAAAACGGCATGTCCTACGGAAAGTTCATACTTTTCGACGGCATGGGGGCCACGCTCTGGCTCACGGCAATTCTGACGGTGGGAAGGCTTTTCGGCGATATTCTCAAGCGGGACCCCAGCCTGCTGAACTGGGTGGGCAGGTTCTCAGGAGCGCTGCTGCTGCTGATAGTTCTCGGCTTCGTCCTGGGCCGGCTGTGGCGCCGCAATTTGGTTCTTCGGCAGCTGATCGCTTCACGGCTTGAGCCGGAGGAGTTGAAGAAACTGCTCGATGCCTGCATGCCCGTCTACATCGTGGATCTTCGTCATCCGCTCGAACTGTTGCCCGACCCCTTCACCCTGCCCGGCGCACTGCACATTTCGCCCGAAGCTCTCGCCGCCAGGTCCCAGGAGATCCCGCGCGACCGCGACATTATCCTCTACTGCACGTGCCCCAGCGAGGCCACCGCGGCCAAGACCGCCATGGCACTGCGCAAGCTGGGCATCGAGCGTGTGCGACCCTTGCGTGGCGGATTCGACGAATGGAAGCGGCTCGGCTTTCCCATGGACGCGATCCAGCCGGTGAATCCACCCGCAGCCGCCGTCCAGATCTAGAACTAGGGCCTCCGGCCACATTGATTCTGCACCGTACCTGGGATACCAGCTCGCTGGTCGGAGACCCAGGTCTGTTAACACCACCAGGACCATCCGAGTAGTGTTGACGGACCAAGAGCTCTAAATTCACTGCCCAAAAAGTGCCGCGATGCTCGTCCCGATCGGAGATCCAATGCCGCTGCAAGGATCGGGGCCAACGGCCGCGGTATAGATGCCGTTGCTGCCAACGGTGATATCGTTGAACGCCGACTGATTTTGCCACAGTGTCGGCGTGACAAACCCAAGCTTGGTGCCGAAGGCAGCAAAAAGACCCGCGTAAAGCGGAGCCACGGCGCTGGTTCCTCCGACTACTGTGGTCGAGCCATGAACGAAGATCTCGTAGCCGGTATCAGGATCGGCATCCGCGCACACATCCGGGACCATCCTTCCGGTTCCGTAAGGCGTTCCTGGAGGCGGCGCCGGTGCGCCAATCTGAAACGACTGCGCCGGGAAGATGGTCGAATAGCCTCCACCTGTTCCCTGGCCGTCGGTTTGGCCGGGGTTGTCGTTCCACACCGTCTCCGAAGTGGGAGTCTTGTTGGTTCCACCGCAGCCAACGACATGCGGGCACGAAGAAGGGACATCGACGTTTGCCGGCGTCTGGCCGCCGTCGCTCGAATCGTTATCGCCCGAGGCGGCAAACACGATCATACCCGCGGCGGTTGCGGCCTGGGCGTCCGACTCCATCTGCTCCGCGGCGGTGTTACCCCAGTTGGCTTCGTCCGAGCCCCAGGAGATGCTGCAGACATCGCAGCCGTCTGAAGTGGCCTGCTGCACGGCCTGGCCGATGTCCTGAGACCAATAGACGCGAATGGTTGCGGCCTGCCCGGTTGCCGCGTAGTACGACGCGCCGGCGACTTGGATATCGAGCCCGACCTCGAAGTCGGCATCGCCCGCCGAGCCGCCCTGGTTCGGCGTGTTCTGAGTGCCATCGACCGAGACATCGGTGATCGAGGGAGTTGGCTGGTCGATGGACTGGAAGAACGAGCTCATGTCCGACTGCACCCAGCCGCCGCCCAGCTCCACAATGGCGATCAGGCCGCCTCCGGCGAGCCCGGTGGGCCAGTTGTAGGCCGCGCAAAGGTCGGGCAGATTCCACGGAGCGGCAGTGGGAGCCGGTGCAGCGCCGGGAGCGGCAGCGGCAGCTCGTTTGGATGGCCTGCGCAGCTTGACATAGGGGTGGCACTTGTACGTGGGAGATGGGCTCATGGGGGGTCCTTTCGTTTGAGCTTCGTCGTGGCCGCGAGTATGCCACAAAGCTATTGTGGATGGCAAAGGCGCCGGCGTTTCATCGCCGGAGGAGAATGAATCTGAAAATTGCCGGAGGTCTGCGGCGCAGTCTCTTTAAGCCTTAGTATGAGTGGGGACGAACGAATGGTCCCGGAGTTGAACGCCTTGGCCTACGAAGACTTGCGCGATTGGATTTCGGCGCTGGAGAAACACGGCGAACTGAAGCGCATCCGCGAAGAGGTTTCGCCGGAACTCGAGATCACGGAGATCACCGATCGCGTTTCGAAGATCGGGTCACCTTCCCACCCTTCGAACAAAAAGCGTTCGAAGGATGGGGTGCCCGGCAGGGAACCGGGATCAGAGAACAGGGATCAGGGATCAGGTTACGCGCCGGGCGGGCCCGCGCTGCTGTTCGAGAATGTCAAAGGCCATCCCGGCCATGCGGTCCTCATCAACCAGTTCGGCAGCGAGCGGCGCATGGCGCTGGCGCTGGGTGTCGAGCGCATCGACGAGATCGCCGAACGCATTACGGCCCTGATGAACTTGAAGGCGCCGGAGGGTTTTCTCGACAAGCTCAAAATGCTGCCGCAACTGGGCGCGCTGACCAGCGCATTTCCCAAGACCGTGGCCGCGAAAGACGCCAAATGCAAGGAAGTCATCCGGAAGGGGAAAGACAAGGACGGGCACGACGACTTCGACCTCAACTTTTTTCCGATTCTCAAGTGCTGGCCACATGACGGAGGGCGATTCATTACGCTGCCTTGCGTGCACACGCGCGACCCAAGATCCGGCAAGCGCAACATCGGCATGTATCGCATGCAGGTGTACGACAGCCGCACCACGGGGATGCACTGGCAGCGGCAGAAAGTCGCCGCGGAACACTATCGCGAAGCCATGCGAAGGGCCGTGGCGGCGAGCGCGGAAGGTTCAGCCGCAATGAGCAGCGCGGCCGCGCGCGTGGCGGCGATGGCCGAGTCGGCCGGCGGCGCGGTTGCGATTCCCGATGGCCCGATTGGCGGCCTGCCGCAGGTAACTCTGGGCAAGGCAAACGGCTCGCGGCTGGAGGTTGCGGTGTCCATCGGCACAGATCCGGCAACCACATTCGCGGCCATCGTTCCCGCGCCGCCCGAGGTCGAGGAGTTTCTGATCGCCGGCTTCCTGCGCGGCAAGCCCGTGGAGATCGTCAAGTGCGAAACTATCGATCTCGAAGTTCCGGCTCATGCGGAGATTGTGCTCGAAGGCTACGTCGAGTTGGGCGAGCTGCGCAGCGAAGGCCCGTTCGGCGACCACACCGGTTTCTACACCCTCACCGATCAATACCCGGTCTTCCATCTCACCTGCATCACGCATCGCAAAAACCCCATCTACGCGGCGACCATCGTGGGCAAGCCGCCGATGGAAGATGCATGGATGGGGAAAGCGGTGGAGCGCATATTTCTGCCGGCAATGAAGATGACCATCCCCGAGCTTGTGGACATTCACCTTCCGGTCGAGGCCGTCTTCCACAACCTGATGATTGTGTCCATCCGCAAGAGTTATCCCGGCCAGGCGCGGAAGGTGATGAACGCCATCTGGTCGCTGGGCCAGGCGATGTTCACCAAGTGCATCATCGTTGTGGATGAAGACTGCGATGTGCAGAACATCGGCGAAGTGGTGCTGCGTGTGGCCAACAACATCGATCCCGAACGCGACATCCAATTTACGCTCGGCCCCATCGATTCGCTCGATCACGCCTCGCGGCTGCCGAACTATGGATCGAAGATGGGAATCGACGCCACGCGCAAGTGGAGAGCCGAAGGCTTCGAGCGACCGTGGCCGGCGATGATCGAAATGGATGGCGCAACGAAAGCGAAGGTGGATGCGATGTGGGCGAAGCTGGGGCTTTGACGGCCGAGCGAGCCGAATGACTTCAATTCACTTTGATAGAATCTCGCTGTGCCGATTCGCGGCCGATTCCGCGTTCGAATCTTCCTCCGTTGCGCAGTCGCGATGACGCTGTTGCTGCCGTTGAGCGCATGGTGCTTGTCGAAGGACGAGCCATTCGGTATCGATCTCGATGGGAAGCCAATCAGCGATCTCGCCGGCCCTGGGGTCCGCGTAGTCGTTCTCATCTTCGCGGCCAGCGATTGCCCGATCTCCAATCGATATGTGCCTGAAATTGCGCGATTGAGCAAAGAGTTTTCCCCAAACACGCGCATCTGGTGGGTTTTTCCCAACCCCGGAGACACCGCAACCGTGGTTGCGCAACACATGCGTGACTTCGATATTCACGAGGACACGCTGCTCGATCCGCGGCAGGAACTTGTCGAGCGCGCTCGTGCGAAGATGACCCCCGAGGCCGCGGTCTTCGTTGTACGCGGCCCGGATCTTGACGAGGTCTATAACGGCCGCATCGACGACCGCTATATTTCCCTGGGCCAGGAAAGGCCTAGAGCCGGGCACCACGATCTTGAAGCGGCCATCCGCGCGGCATTGGCCGGGAGACCGGCGCCGCAACCGGGAGGGCCGCCTGTGGGCTGCTCCATCGTCTTTCTGCAGAAATGAAGATTCGGGGCATCGCCGCGGGTTTGTCTGCGATCGCAATCCTGCTGTGTTTCACGTCGAAATCGCCGTGCATCATTCATGCCGCGCAGGATTCGCCTTCGAATCAGTCTGGCAGAGGCTTCAATTCGCGCCAGGCTGCGCCTGCCCGTCCGACCTGGAGTCAGGATCTCGCGCCGGTGTTCTACAAGAACTGCACCACCTGTCATCATCCCGGCGGGGCTGGGCCGTTCAGCCTGCTGACCTATGACGACGCAAAGCGCTGGGGGCCGCAGATTCTCGTTGTCACACAGTCGCGCTTCATGCCGCCGTGGCTGCCCGAGCCCGGTTACGGCGATTTTGCCGATGTGCGCCGGCTGAGCGACGCCGACCGCGATCTCATCAAGCGCTGGGTCGACG
>Ga0335073_10011368_pt1 | contig 12492 bp, 15 predicted proteins | sample Lox_Sample_22_FD_207093 | JGI IMG/M metagenome (GOLD analysis project Ga0335073, IMG submission 207093) | Soil microbial communities from Loxahatchee National Wildlife Refuge, Florida, United States - Lox_Sample_2.2 | ecosystem: Environmental > Terrestrial > Soil > Wetlands | place: USA...
ATGGGACGAATCCCAGCTTGATTTCTCGCCAATCATGTTGGTGGTCTTCGGTGTTGGGGCTCTGAACACGTCGTTCGTCAAGGACGGCGAGGTGTCGGTGCCGCTGAGCTATGTGACCGGCACGCTGGTCAAAATGGGTCAGGGCATCGAACGCCACATCGCCGGCGGTAAAGCGGCCGACTGGCTCGGCTACTTTCTGCTGTTCTCCAGCTTCGTGTTCGGCGCCACCATCGGTGGTTTGATCAGCGTGGTCGTCAACGGAACCTGGATGCTGGTGGTCGCGTCGGCGATGTGCGCGCTGACCACCGCATACACCTACTTCCACCAGGACCGCCATCTGGTGCAGGAATAAGTGACCGAAATGGGCATCGGCAGCAGCGCTGGCCGTTGCACTGCTGCCGATGCCGGCTCGAGTTACGTTGCGTGCCTTATGTGCGGTTGCTGCCCGCGTTGAGCACCTGCAGCATGTCGGGCTTCATGGCAACCAGCTGCTGGTTCCAATAGGGCCACGAGTGCGTGCCGTTGGCCGGGAAGTTGAACACGCCGTTGTGTCCGCCGGTGGCCGCGTAATTCTGCTGGAATTGCTGGTTGGTGCGCAGCGTCATGCCCTCCAGGAACTTCGCCGGCACGTTGTCGCCACCGAGGTCGCTGGGTGCGCCGTTACCGCAGTAGATCCAGATCCGGGTGTTGTTGGCGACCAGCCGTGGAATCTGAACCATCGGGTCGTTGCGCTTCCAGGCCGGGTCGGAGGACGGGCCCCACATGCTGTTGGCGTTGTAGCCGCCAGAGTCGTTCATCGCCAGGCCTATCAGCGTCGGCCACCAGCCCTCGGACGGGTTGAGGAAGGCCGACAGCGCGGCAGCGTAGGGGAACTGCTGCGGGTAGTAGGCGGCCAGGATCAGCGCCGAGCCACCCGACATCGAAAGACCCACCGCCGCATTGCCGTTCGGCGACACCTGCTTGTTGGCCTGCAGCCAGGCGGGCATCTCCTGGGTCAGGAATGTCTCCCACTTGTAGGTGTAGTTCTGGCCGTTGCCCTGCGACGGCTGGTACCAGTTGGTGTAGAAGCTGGACGTGCCGCCGACCGGCATGACCACCGACAGGCCGGACTGGTAGTACTCCTCGAAGGCCGGGGTGTTGATGTCCCAACCGTTGTAGTCGTCCTGTGCCCGAAGGCCGTCGAGCAAGTAGACCGCGTGCTGTCCGCCCCCTTGGAACTGCACTTTGATGTTGCGGCCCATCGACGCTGATGGCACCTCCAGGTATTCCACTGGAAGGCCCGGCTTCGAGAACGCCCCCGCAGTCGCCGCGCCGCCGGCAAAGCCGACGAGACCGGGCAACAGGGCAGCCCCCACAGCCGCGACAGCCAGTCGGCGCGGCAAGCTTGCCGTGGCACTACGCAACCTTTCAACGAATGTCATAGCCCTATCCATCCCAACTTTCATCTGCCGCATGATGCGGTGGAATCTGTTCCGGGCGAGTGAAACACAGGGAGTGGTTGCACTCCGGCTGTCATGGCCGAGGTTCGACGTCGCGGTTGGCTAACGATTCAGAGTCGGTGCGGACTCGTCACATCCAGGTCACGATCAGGCGACAAGACGGCGCAAAAGCGTTGACGACGCGGCGATTCCGACCACCGCGGCGATCACCAGCACGACGATGTCCACCGGGTTGAAGGGCGTACCGATCAGCAGCGCGCGCAATGCGTCGACTTCGTAACTGAGCGGGTTGACCCGACTCAGCGCGCGTAGCCACCCCGGCATCACGTTGACCGGATACAGGGCGTTGGACGCGAAGAACAACGGCATGGTGATCGCCTGACCGATTCCCATCAGGCGATCGCGACTGCGGACCAGCCCGGCGAGTGTCATTGAGAGGCAGGCGAAGAACGCGGCGCCGAGCATGACCGTGGCCATCGCCGCCAGGATCCGCAGCGGATTGACGGTCAGGCCGACGTGCATCACATAGGTCAGCGCCAGCACGCCGACGACCTGGGCGACCGATCGCACGCCGGCCGCGAATGCCTTGCCGGTGATCAGCGCCGAGGCGGGGGCCGGGGTCACCATCAGTTTGGCGAGGATACCCGCGTCTCGATCCCAGATGATCTGTACGCCATAGAAGATCGAGATGAACAACGCCGATTGCGCGATGATTCCGGGTGCCAGAAACGCCAGATAGGACACCGGCCCGGTGTTGATGACGTGCAAGTGGCTGAACGTGGTTCCGAAGATCAGCAGCCACAGGGCCGGCTGCACCATCCGGGTGAGAAGCTCGGCGCGGTCGTGCTGCAGCTTCTGCAGTTCGACGATGGCGAACGCGGTGATTCGATCCACCGTTGCGCGGACCCGCTGCCATCCGTGCGGGGCACGAGTTATCGCCGGCGCTTGTCCGGCTTTGCCGGCTTGATCAACCTGCACGGCGGGCAACCTTTCTGCTGGAACGGATTTCGCGGATACCGGTCGATTCTTCTTCTTCTTCCGGTTCCGAGGTCAGGTCTCCGGCGGTGTAGTGACGGAAGACGTCCTCGAGAGTGGCGCGGGGCGAGACCGTCAACTTCAACTTGGCGGGTGTTCCGACGGCCCGCAACTGACCGTGGTGCATCAGCGCGACCCGGTCGCACAGGGCGTCCGCCTCTTCCATGTAGTGGGTGGTCAGCAGCACGGTCATGCCGAATTGAGCCTGCATGTTCTGCACTTGAGTCCAGACCCGGTCACGTGCGATCGGATCCAGCCCCACGGTGGGTTCGTCGAGCACCAGTAACGACGGGCGGTTGACCAGGGCTTGCGCCACCTCCAGGCGGCGGACCATGCCACCGGAGTAGGTCGCTGCCAGCCGATCGGCCACGTCGAGCAGCTCCATGGCGCCCAGCGCCTCGTCCACCCGCTCGTTCCGGTCGGCGCGCGGCACACCGTACAACCGTGCGAACCACTGCACGTTCTGCCGGCCGGTCAAACCCGGCTCGATCGAAAGTTGTTGCGGGACATAGCCGATATTGCTGCGAATATCGATCGTCTGATCCCGGGCGTCCATTCCGAAGATGCGCAGGTCACCTTGCTGCACCGGCGTCAACGTGGTCAGCACACGCACCACCGTCGTCTTCCCGGCGCCGTTAGGCCCCAGCAACCCCATGGTTTCGCCCGGCCGCACCTGCAACGTCACGTCGTCGACGGCGGTGAACCGGCCATACCGAAAGGTCAGGTTGCGGCAATCGATCGCCATTGGCAGTGATCCACTCATGAACGTCGCTCCTGCAATAGTCGGGTCATCGTGTCAAGGACTTCCAATCCCTTTGTCAAAGAATCAATTTGGTCGTCGTCGAGTTCGCCGAGCACCTCGGCCAGCAATGCTCGTCGCGCGGCTCGGGATGCGTCGACGATCTGCTGGGTGGGCTCGGCCAGCCGGAGCTGGCCGACACGGCGGTCCTGCTCGCCGGGGGTCCGGATAAGCAAGCCCTTGGCGACCAGCTTGGAGACCAGAGTCGAGGCGGTGTTGGGCACCAGCCCGAGTTCGGCAGCCGCGACGCTGACCGAGATTCCGGGTTGGCGGCCGACGAGCCACAGCAGCTCCGACTGTGACTCGGACAGCCGCCTTGAGTCGAATCCGCGACCAGCTGAGCGGCGGAGTTGCCGACGGAATCTGCCGACGACGCGGAACACCTCGGGGACCACATCGGTACGTGACTTCACTGTTTTGATAATACCTCTGTTTACGAGCTAAATATGTGTGCGAGCTGTGCCCTGGTTACAAGTCAGCTAAGCCCGGTCAGGCCGCACCGCCCGGCGGCCCGGCTACTTCTCGAGGCGATGCAGGACCACGTCGCTGAGGGTCCCGTTTTCGACGCCCGCGGTCAGGTAGCTGCAGAAGGGCTGCCGGCGGCGATCCGTTGGCGAGCCGGGATTGAGCAGGCGCAAGCCTGTTTTCGTCGTCGTATCCCAGGGGATGTGGCTATGCCCGAACACCAGGACCTCGCTGTCGGGATACAGCCGCGACATGCGTGCTTCGCGGCCGGAAGCGGCACCCGTCTCGTGCACCACCGTGAAGCGCAGTCCGGCCAGCGTCACGTCTGCACGCTCCGGAAGCCGAGCCCGCAACGCCGGCCCGTCGTTGTTCCCCCAGCACGCGACCAGTCGCTCGGCGCGGGATTCCAGCTTGTCGAGCAACTCGGGGGCGACCCAGTCCCCGGCGTGGAAAACGACGTCCGCCTGCGCGACTTCGTCCCATAGCTGCGCGGGTAGGCCGCGTGCGCGGTTGGGGACGTGGGTATCGGCGATCAGCAGCAGCCTCACCGGGCCATTCTGCGTCAATCGGCTGCCAGCGGGTGGACCTGCAGGTTGCACAGGCCCTCGTTGCGCCCGACCGAGATCGGGACGTCAAATATCTGCCACATTCCGGGCGGTATCACGCGCAGGCGTACGTCGGCGCCGTTGGGCCCGTAGATCGTGCACGATGAATCACCGGCGGCGACCCATTCGACCATCGCGTGGGCGCCGTGGCCGGGTGCCAGTGCGACGATCGTGTACGGCTTCGCGCCGCCCAAGTAGCCGCTCGGCGTCTGCTCGGCATGGACCGACGCTGCGCCCGGGACATCGGCGTCCACCGTCGGATAATCCCGCATCTGGCAAGGGTTGATGTCGGGTAGCAGCGTGAAATTCAGCTGCACGGCGCGGTGTCCCAGTCCGGGTTGCAGCGGACTCGCGGCCACCGCGAGTTGCTGGATGTCACACGGCACGAGATCCGGGGCGGGGTCGGCATGGGCGGGATCCGCGAAACCCATCGCTGCCGCGACCGCTGCCATCCACACCATCGCTTTCATCTGCATGTCCTAAGTAGACAATGTCCACGCTGCCGCCGATGCCGGAATCGACGGGTGGCACGATGTTGAGCACCCAAATACGACGTTGATCACCGAAATACGACTTGACCACCCAAGCAGAGGAGAGACCCATGCGCACCTTTGAGTCAGTCGCCGACCTGGCCGCCGCTGCGGGCGAGACCATCGGGCAGAGCGACTGGGTTCCCATTACTCAGGAAGAGGTCAACCTGTTCGCCGACGCGACCGGCGATCACCAATGGATCCATGTCGACCCGGAGCGGGCGGCCAAGGGGCCTTTCGGCAAGACGATCGCGCACGGCTACATGACGTTGTCGCTGCTGCCGCGGCTGCAGCAGCAGATGTACACCGTCAACGGCATCAAGCTGGCAATCAACTACGGCCTCAACAAGGTTCGCTTCCCCGCGCCGGTGCCGGTCGGCTCCAGGATTCGTGCGACGAGCTCGCTGGTCAGTGTCGACGACCTCGGCAACGGTGCTGTGCAGGCGACGGTGTCGACCACCGTCGAGATCGATGGGTCGGCCAAGCCGGCGTGTGTGGCCGAAAGTCTCGTCCGCTACATCTCCTGATCGCCGCGCTCGCGGGGCCCTACCGCCGGCGAGCAGACGCAGAATCGCACGTACCGGGCTCGAAAAATGCGATTCCGCGTCTGCTCGCCGGTCTGGCTGCCCTCGAGGCCAGGTAGTGCTCAGTATTCGGCGATCGCGTGTTCGAGCCGTTCGGCCAGCCGGGCCTGGGCTTCGGCCCGCCGGGTCGGGATGTGCTGCGACGGGAAAGGCGTTGTCACAGGCTGATATTCACGCAGCGTGCGGCGCGCCACCGTCATCTTGTGCAGCTCCGTCGCGCCGTCGGCGATGCCCAGCGACTCGGCACCCACCAGCATCTTGACGAACGGCATCTCGTCGGAGACGCCGAGCGCGCCGTGCAGGTGCATGGCCCGCTGCGCCACGTCGTGCAGCACCTGGGGCATCGCGACCTTCACGGCCGCGATGTCGCGGCGGACCTTCTGGTAGTCGTCGTGCTTGTCGATCAGCCACGCGGTGCGTAGTACCAGCAACCGGAACTGTTCGATCTGAATCCAGCTGTCGGCGATCTTCTCCTGGGTCATCTGGTAGTCGGCCAACCGCCCGTGCCTGGTCTGCCGCGACACCGCACGCTCGCACATCATGTCAAACGCCTTGCGGGCCAGTGCAATTGTGCGCATCGCGTGATGAATCCGGCCGCCGCCCAGGCGGGTCTGGGCGATCATGAAGGCATGGCCCTCACCGCCCAGCACGTGGTCGGCAGGTACCCGGACATTGTGGTAGCGGACGTAGGCGTGGCTGGCGTGCTTCGCGGAGTCGCCTCCGACGCCGACGTTGCGCACGATCTCGATGCCCGGGGTCTCGGCCGGAACTATGAACAGCGACATCTTGTCGTAGGTACGCGACTCGGGGTTGGTGACGGCCATGACGATGAAGAACGACGCGTGCTTGGCGTTGCTGGAAAACCACTTCTCCCCGTTGATGATCCAATCGTCTCCGTCGCGGGTTGCGGCCGTGACGAACATGCCGGGATCAGAACCACCCTGCGGCTCGGTCATCGAATAGCACGAGGTGATTTCGCCGTCGAGCAACGGCTGCAGGTAGCGGGCCTTTTGCTCTTCGGTGCCGAACAGCGCCAGGATCTCGGCATTGCCCGAGTCGGGTGCCTGGCAGCCGAACACCGACGGTGCCCACCGCGAGCGGCCCAGGATTTCGTTGAGTAGCGCGAGCTTGACCTGGCCAAAGCCCTGGCCGCCGAGCTCGGGCCGCAGATGGGCGGCCCACAATCCCTGGTCCTTCACCTGCTGCTGCAACGGCCGCAGGATCGCCATCATCTCGGAGTTTTTCTTGTCGTAAGGATCAAGAGCGACCAGATCGAGCGGCTCGAGTTCGTCGACCATGAATTTTTCGACCCAGTCCAGCTTCGCCTGGTATTCCGGGTCAGTTTCGAAGTCCCACACCGTCGGCCAACCGTTCCCCGGCGCAGCATCGCGCCGGCTTTGTTTGATGGAGTCACTCCATCGTAAGGGCCGTGCTTTCTAGACGGCCTGAACGTCGGAGGGCGACCAGAACGCCCGCATCGACGTGATCTTGGCGTCCTCGTCGAACGTCATCACCGAGATCGGCGAGATGCGGGTGCGGCTTTCGCCGGCGTCGAGCGTGAGGTGCCAGAAAAACGCCGCTTCGCTGCCGCCGATACGCAGTTCCGCGAGTTCGGTGTCTTTCTTGGCGTCTTGGAAGTTTGCGTAGAACTGGTGGATCGCGTCGTGGCCGCGCTGGATGTCCGATCCGATCGGATCCTCGATGGTGGCGTCGGCGGCATAGAGGGTCACGACGTCGTCAGCTCTGCCGGTGGCAACGAGCTCCAGATAGCGATTGACGGTCTCTGCGATGGCTTTCCGGGATGGCATGGCCTCGGACGCTACACGGAGGCCGTGCCTTACAGTCCAGTGACATGGATATCCGGATCGTTCCGGTCGCGACAGTGCACAGCACCCGTACGGTTCCGGTCGATGACGACTGGGACGCCGAAGCGACGGTGATCCGGCTATCTGACGAGTTCGACGAGTCGGCGCTGTGGGGGCTCGACGGCTTCTCGCACATCGAGGTCGTGTATGTCTTCGACCGCGTCGACGCCGGCAGCGTCGCAGTCGGTGCGCGCCGTCCGCGCGGCAATCCCGACTGGCCCGAGGTGGGCATTTTCGCCCAGCGCGCCAAGAACCGCCCCAACCGGCTCGGGGTCACCACCTGTGCGCTGCTCAGCGTGCAAGGCCGCGAGATCGCGGTGCGCGGCCTCGACGCCGTCGACGGGACGCCGGTTGTCGACATCAAGCCATACCTCAAAGAGTTCGGCCCCCGCGGCGACGTGCGACAGCCCGCCTGGGCGACCGAACTCATGGCGGGCTACTGGGGCCAGCCGGAATGATGCACAAGCTCGAAGGCGACGCGTTTGCCGAGCAGATGCGCTGGGTGAGCGGCGGTACCTGGCCGTCGCCGGACGGATGCGCCGGCTATGACCCCGCCGAGGGATGGGCGGCCGCGGCATGGGTGCTGAACGCCATGTACGAGCGGTCAGACGTTCCGGACAATCTCACTCATCACGAGGTGCACCACCTTCAAATCGAAGCCGGGCTGACCGAACCCGCCATGGTTGGCGACGTCAACCTCGACGCGCACACGATCACCACGGGGGTCGGGCTGGGGTTCGCCGAGGAACCGGGACCGCCTTGGCGACGATTGAGCTGGGCCGACCTCGGCCGCCGGGATGGCTTCGGGTTCTGGGCGGTCGATGGCAGATGGCCCGACCAGCGATTCACTCCGCACGCCGACTGGGCCGACCCCCGTGTCATGCCGTTTGCGAGTTGGCCACAAGTGGCCCGCAGGAAGCAATCCAGTTGGCCGGTAAGCATTTTGCCTCCCTCGGAGGGGTCGCTGGACGCGGCCAGCCTGATTGCGCTGATCGAGGTGCTGAGCCGGCACACCGCGGCCGAGGCGATACGCAATTGCGGCTTCTACTACGGGGCGGTCGCCATGGCCGGCGACATCGTCGTGTACACCGGCGACCTTCGCGACCTGCCCGCGCTGGTGAGGTCCCAGCGCGGCACCGGGTTGACACCAAACAACTTTTGGCCCGCAGATCGCTCCTGGCTGGTCTACACCGATTACGACCTGTGCGCCACCCGGGTCAGCGGCTCACGGCAACTGATCGACGCGGTGTGCGGCCACGGCGATCTCGACACAGTCCGGTGCGGTTAATCGTTTTGCTGCTCGGCCAGATACGCGGTGATGACCTCGACCAGCATCTGGCGGTCGCGGGTGCTGTCCAACGGCTCTGGCCAGGTCAGCTGCACCGCTACCAGTCCGCGGATGGTGGCCCAGATGAGGTTGCCCAGGCGGCCGGCGGCCGACGGCGGCAGGTCGGTGCCGAGGTGCCGGCCGATCTCGTTGAGTCGCTTGGTCATTGCAGCCAGATGAGCGTTGGCCGAGGAGGTGCGCGCGCCGCGGGTGGCGATCAGGATCTCCAGGGCGGCCATCGACGTCGGACTGGAGAATGCCTGCCAGACCGCGTCCACGATGAATGCCGGACGCTGCTCGTCGCTGACCGTCGCCGCGCGCGCGGACAGCGCGTCGAGGGTCTGCAGCAGTTCCCCGAATCCCTTGTCCACCACCGCCATCAAGATGCCGTCCAGGTCGCCGAAGTGATACTGAACGACGCCCCAGGTCAGTCCCGCACGCTCGGTGATCTGCCGCATGCTGGGCGGGGCGAATCCCTCTTCCAGGATGTAGCGCACGGTTTCGTCGATGACGGCTTGACGGCTGCGCTCGGCGCGCGCCTGACTGCCGGTGGCCGGCCGGCGCGGAGCCGTCATGCGGCCGCTGCGTCGAATGTGCTCTGAGGGCGAAAAATCGGCCGAAATTTCGCCCTCAGAACACGCTCGGCGCGCGGGGACGGGCGCGATGAGAACAGGATCACCACATGACGCCGCGGACGTGGTCGAGCGCCCGGAGGTCGTGGGCGGCCAGGATGCCGCTCGGAGCGCGGCACACCGTGTCGATCAGGTTGACCACCCGCGCCGCGGTCGCGATCACGCCGCCCTCGTTGTGGTCGATCTCGCCACCCAGATGCGTGTTGATTTCGACGCCCGGACTGCCCGTGACGACGACGCGGTGCACACCCAGCCGGCCGTCCGGCGGATACGCCCAGTCCGGTGCGGTTTGGGGGCCGAGGCGGTTGACGTGCTCCATGGTGATGACGACCTCGCCGTCCCGCAGACCCTCGACGCCGAACCGGACGGCGGCGACCTGCCCGGGGTCGACGTGCATCATGACGCAATCGATCGGTTCGGGCGTCACCCACTTCTCGCAGCGCTCACGGATCTCGTCGAGTTCGATGCCCAGGTCCTGCGCCAGGCTGCGCACCTGCACACCCCACATCGAGGTCAGCACGCCGGGCCGGAACATCACCGGAGTGTGATCCGGGCTGGTGCCGAAACCGAAACTGACACCGGTGAATTCGGCGTCGTCGTAACTGGCGTAGTCGCAGAGCTCCTGCACCGTGATGCTGGTGGCGCGTTCGGCCAGGCTCAATGCGGTGTAGGCCAGGGTGTCGCCCGAGTAGCCGGGGTCTACGCCGTTGATATACAGCGTCGTGTCGCCGTCGGCACACGCCTGCTGCAGCGGTTCGCGTAACCAGTCGCCCGCCTGTTCGGGAGCGACCATCCACACGAACGACGAGCCGACGACGTTGGTGCCGGACCGCAGAAAACGGGCGATCTCGTCGAGCGCTTGCATTGGCCGGGTTTCGGCCTGCGAGGTGTAGACGACGCAGTCGGCGTTCAGCGCGAGCAGGGCCTCGGCATCGTCGGTGGCCACAATGCCCGTCGTGTCCGGGAGGCCGCACAGCGCGGCGGCGTCGCGGCCCACCTTGTCCGGACTGGATGCGTGCACGCCGACCAGTTCGAAGTCAGGCCGCTCGATCAGCATGCGCAGCGCGTGACGTCCGACGTTGCCGGTCGAGTACTGAATGACCCGCCTCATGTCAGCGAGGTCGGTATCGGCCACAGCGGCGCGCTCATCTCGGCCATCGAGCCGTAGTGACCCGGCTGCTTGCCGGAACGGATGGCGGCCATCCGCGCGTCGAGCTCCGGCGAGTTCTTGCCGTCGCGCAGGATGTCGAGCATTGCGGCGGTGGCCATTCCGACGTCGAAGATGTCGCGCTGCCAGGACCAGCTGCGGTGTCCGCTGTACTGGAACCAGCTGCCGCCCAGGCCCTGAATCTCGTAGGGGTCGCCGCTGGGCGAGGTGAAGGTGGACAGCTGCCGCCACAGCCCGAACGCCTGTCCGGACCGGTCGTCGAAAAGCACTGTCTGGTAAGGGTAGATCCAGCCCTGGAAGCCCAGCATCTCGGTGCCCAGGGCTATTTCGCGGATCTCCTCGCGCCCGTTGGCCATGAATTGGTCGGTCGGCGAATAGGACCATCCGTAGCTGGCGTCGGGCTCGTAGAAGTCGGCCATCACGCCCCAGTCGCCGGAGTCCTGCGCCCGGCGATTCACCTCGAGCCAGTCGTTCCAGAACTCATCGAACTCGGCGCGGTCGTAAGGCATGAAAAATAATTACACGCGTAATGTTTTAGGGCAAGCCTCAGCCGGCGGCGACCGGTGTCCTCCTGCTGCCCAGCTGCGCCGGCAGCCGCGTGTAGCCGCGTAGATTGACCAGCCCCCGTCGCTGTGGCTCCGCGGTGAGGTCGAGATCGGGAAATGCTTCGAAGAGCATGCGCAATGCGGTGGCACCCTCGATACGCGCCAGCGCGGCGCCGAGGCAGGCGTGCACACCCGAGGCGAATGCCAAGTGCTCGCGTGCGTTTGGCCGGCCGATATCGAAGCCGCTGGGATCGGTGAACATGCGCGGGTCGCGGTTGGCGCCGCCGAGCAGCAGGGCCACCATGTCGCCGGCCGCGATGTCGTGTCCGGCGATCTCGGCGTCGCACATCGCGGTTCGCGCGGTCATTTGTACCGGGCTTTCCAGCCGCAGGATTTCCTCGACGGCGGCGGGCCACAAATCGGGGTCGTCGCGCAACCGCGCCAGCTGTTCGGGATGTTGCAGCAGCACGACGATGCCATTGCCGATCAGGTTCACCGTGGTCTCGAAGCCCGCGCCGAGCAGTAGCGCGGCATTCGCGGTGAGCTCGCGGTCGCTGAGCGTGCCGTCCGCGGCCAGCCGGCTGAACGGATTGTCGCCCGGCTCACCGGCGCGCAGCTGGTCGAAGCGCTCACGTAGTTCCTGATCGGCGCGGCGCAGGCCGTCGATCGCGTTCCGGTACGTGTGCCAGCCGATCCCGATGTCCAAGAGTGGAGCGCCGCTGTGGCCCCATTGCAACAGCCGCGGGTGCGTGTCGGCCGGCAGGCCAAGAATGTCGGCGATGATCGCAACCGGCAGTTGCGCCGCGAAATCGGTGATCAGATCGGGATGAGTCGTGTTCGCAATGCGCTCGATGAGCTCGCTGGTGACCTCGGTGACGCGGGTGCTGAGCTTGTCGATCGCGCGAGGGGTGAAGCTTCGGGCCACCAGCTGCCGATAGTGCGTGTGGTCGGGTGGATTGACGATGACCATGGCGGGCGGTTCGACCGGGTTGGGCACGCCGGGGTCGGTCCGGGAGATCAGCGCTCGCAACGGCCGCGGCAAATCCATCTCCGACGGAGGTGTGACACCGAACCGCTTGTCCCGCATCACTTCCCGGCACACCGAATGATCGACGCTCACCCAGGTGAACGGCGCGCGTACCAGTGGGCCCCGCGCCCGGATCTCCTCCATCAGCGGGTACGGATCGCCACCACGCCCGTGATTGGCGATAAACCGGGCCAACGGGTCGCCTCGGCGCGCACGAATGGCCATGAACGCCCGGGGTGCACCGTGCATGGCGACCCATCTGGCCCACAGCCCGACACCCATAGCTACCGCCATTTCTGAGACATTTGAGACATTTAGACAATCAATGTCTCTTATGATTCAATTGCCACGATACGGCGACCCACCCGAGCGAGCAAGGGGCCGATAGTGACCTCGACCCGAACCGATGAGTTCGTACGGCGACTCGCCGCGCCCGACCCGGTCGTTGTCGCGCAACTGCGGGACCCCGAC
>Ga0335073_10011369_pt1 | contig 12492 bp, 10 predicted proteins | sample Lox_Sample_22_FD_207093 | JGI IMG/M metagenome (GOLD analysis project Ga0335073, IMG submission 207093) | Soil microbial communities from Loxahatchee National Wildlife Refuge, Florida, United States - Lox_Sample_2.2 | ecosystem: Environmental > Terrestrial > Soil > Wetlands | place: USA...
GCGAAATTGTCAACGGCGCGATGTCAGACCACGAGGCCGTGTCGCATCGTGTTCTCGGTAACCACGTGCGGCTCGACGAAGTGGCGCAGATAGTCCGGGCCGCCGGCCTTGCTGCCCGTTCCCGACAACCGGTTTCCGCCGAACGGCTGGCGGGCGACCATCGCGCCGGTGATCCCCCGGTTCACATACAGGTTGCCGACCGGCGAGCGCCGGCGGACGTAGCGGACGGTGGCGGGGTCGCGCGCGAAAAGTCCTCCCGTCAGAGCGAACGGAAGGCCGTCGACGACGTCGCAGGCCTGCTCGATGCTCGTCACCCGATCGATGGCCAGGAGCGGCCCGAAGATCTCGTCGTTCAGGACGGGCGAGTCCGCGGGGAGGTCGACGGCGACCGTGGGGGCGCAGAACCAGCCGGCGTCGGGCACCCCGTCCACTCTCGCGGCGATCCGGCCCTGCTCGGCGGCCAGCGCGGCGTAGCGGTCGACCCGCTCTTGGGCGGTGCGCTCGATCACCGGCGGGACGTCCGTTCCCAGCTGGTCAGCCTGCCCGACCACGAGCACCCGGGCGGCCCCCGCGACGCGCTCGATCAACTGATCGGCGATCGCCTCGTGGACCAGGACGCGGGCTGCGGCCGAGCATTTCTGACCCGCGTACACGAAGGCCGAGGAGACGATCCCCGGGACCGCCTCGTCCAGATCGGCGTCGGAGTGGACGATCACGCAGTTCTTGCCGCCGAGCTCGGACACCACGCGCTTTAAGTGGCGCTGTCCGGGCACGACTTCCGCGGCCGCGCGGGCGATCTCCACCCCGACCGGCATCGAGCCGGTGAACGCGATCGTGTGCACGCCGGGGTGGGCGACGAGCGCCGCGCCCGCGTCCCCCTCGCCCGGGAGCAGCGAGATGGCCGACGCGGGCACGCCGCCGGCGCGCAGGGCCCTCACCAGCATCAGGGCGCAGCCGGGCGATTGTTCCGCCGGCTTCAACACCACCGCGTTCCCGGTGGCGAGCGCGCCCGCCGTCATACCGCAGGGAATCGCCAGCGGGAAGTTCCACGGCGAGATGACCGCCGCCACCCCGCGTGGGGCGTAGCGCATCTCGTTGCGCTCGCCGGGGACCTGGGGGAGCGGCGGGCCGGCCTCGAGCTCGATCGCTCCGCGGGCGTAGTACTCCAGGAAGTCGATTGCCTCACACACGTCGGCGTCGGCCTCGGGCCACGGCTTGGCGCACTCGCGCACCTCGAGAGCGGCGAGCTCGAGTCGGCGCTCGCGCAGCCAGGCAGCGGCCCGGATCAGCGCCGCCGCCCGCTCCTCCGCGCCCACCGACCGCCACGCGCGGAAGCCCCGCTCGGCCTCGGCCACCGCGTCGCGGACATCGGCGTCGGTAGCGCGCGCGGCAACCGCGACTACGCGCCCAGGGTCGCCGGGATCCGTCGACACCAGCTCTTCGCCGGCGCGCTCACCCGTCCCGATCATCACCGGGACGCGCACCGGCAAGGTTGGCGCCAGGCCGGTCATGGCCCCCTCGAGTTGCGCCCGTACGGGCGCGCGGCGCAGCTCGAGCACCGGCTCGTTGGTGAAGGGGGCGAGTGCGGACATCGTCCGCGACGTTAACAGGCGCTACTGGACGCCCGGCCAGCCCGGCTGATCCTCACCATCGCCGCCCCATGCCGAGTCCGGCTGGTCCGGGACGCCGGCGTCGGGCGACGGTTCGTCGTGGGCGGGCAGGGGTTCCTCGGGCGAGGTCTCACCCGACGTGGCCGAGGGCTCACCGGGCACGGGCGAGGACCTCGAGTACGTCTGGGGTGCCGCCTGCGTCTCGTGCGGCCAGCCGGGGATGGGCGCCGGCGCCCACTCGGGGCTCGGGGCGGGTGCCTCGGGCGCGGGCTCAGGAGACGGGGCGGACGCGTTCTGGTCGTCGTGCGGCCAGCCGGCCGTGCTGGGTGGGGCAGTCTCCTCGACCGGCGAGTAGGAGGGTTCCGGCCATGCCGGCGCGGGCTCGGCTGGGGCCGGCTCTTGTGGCCAGGCCCGCCGCACCGCCCCGAGGGCGGCAGCGTCGAGCCCGCCCGGCCAGATCGTCGCCTCGTCGTAAAGCGCGTTCAGAAGGACCGCTCCGCGCAGGTTGGACCCCTGCATGTTCGCCCCTTCGAGGTTCGCGCCCTCGAGGCCAGCCCCCTCGAGGTTCGCGCCGGTCAGATCCGCTCCGGTCAGATCCGCGCTGTGCAGCCCCGCGTCCTTCAGGTTCGCGCCGGTCAGCCCGGCACCCTTCAGGTTCGCCCCTTTGAGCGCGGCCCCTTCGAGACTCGCCCCATACAGTCGCGCGCCCTCCACGTTCGCCCCCCACAGCACGGTGTCGTTCAGGCTCGCGAGCAGCAGTCCCGCATTGCGCAGGTTCGCTCCTTCCAGGTCGGCCGCGTTGAGATGCGCCTTGAACAGATCCGCCCCCTCGAGGTTGGCGCCGCTGAGCAGGGCGCGCTCGAGGTGGGCGCCGGTCAGCATCGCTCCGCTCAGGGAAGTGAAGGGAAGGCTGATGGGGGCGCCAGTGTCGTACTCGACGACGCGCCGGCCGATGATCGTCACCGCCGCCTGTACGTCGGTGGCCGGCCGCCGCCGACCGTTTCCGTTTCGTGCCGGCCACGGGGCGTGCTCGCGGACGAACGCGGCGAGGATCTCGATGACCGGTCCATGGTTCTCGGGCGATTCCCGGGCGAGGCGCTCGAGCGAATAGATCCCGCCCAGCCGCACGTCGAGAGCGGGATGGCCGATCTGGTCGACGGCGCGCATGAACCGCTCGGTCAGCTCACGCTCACGGTTCTCGTCTCGCCGTTCGCGGACGGCGCTTCGGAACAGATACAGGGAGACCGCGGCCGCGAGCGCCCCGACAACGAGCACGAGCAGCGCGATGCGGACGCGGCTCAGTTCCTGGAGGCGGGCCGCGCCGGTCAGGCCGCTCGTCGAGACGAGCCAGGGCGGCGCGAACCTGATCACCAGGGCGCTGATCGCAGCCAGCGCGACCACGGCGAGGACGAACAGGGCGGAGGCGCCGAGCCTCCTCCTCCAGCGTGAGGGGCGGTTCATCGGTGGGCCGAACTATGGCCGATTTAGCGAGGAACTCCGCCTGTGCATCAGCTCTTGCACGGGTCCGGGGGCGCCCGCAAATTCGCCACATCGGCGGCGTTCGCGCTGGTTAAATCGCGGCGTGGGGTGGACCGGGAAAGAGGGCGAGCGCTCCGAGTACGCGGACCTGGTGCGCAAGCTCGAGGCCGCGCGGGAGAGCGACGCTATCGAGCAGGCGCTTACCGCCGCCCGCGACCGCCTGAATATGGACGCCTCGTACATCACCACGATTGATGCGCGACACCAGACGATTCACGCGATCGTGAGCGATGACCAGGACGCGGTCAGGCGATACCAGGGCACGGTGTTTCCGGTGGAGCAGACGTTCTGCATGCGGATGCTCGGCGGCGAGATCCCCAACATGGTCGCGGACACCAGCGCCGAGCCGGCGATCAGCCACCTGGCGGCCGCGCGCGAGTTCCACGCCTACATCGGGGTACCGGTCAAGCTGTCCGACGGCCGGATTCACGGCACCCTGTGCTGCGTGAGCCGCGACACCAGGCCCTCGATGCAGCCCGACGAGCTCCACTTCATGGAGGTCCTCTCCGGCATCGTCGCGGCGCGCATCGAGCAGGCGCAGGGGGACATGGCCCGGCTGACCAACCGATTCGCTTAGAAGGACGGGCGTCCGCAGTAGTAGACGGCGAACCGCAAGCCGCCTGCGGCGTTCGGTCCGGCAGGGAGGGGGAAGCAGTGACTGGCGACCCAGGCCAGGCGCGGATCGGTGACGTTCGGCGCCTGGATCACGAGGTGGAAGTCGCCCCGCGCGATCATCGCCTTCAAATCGCCGAGCGTCGGCTGCGGGATCGTGCCGGTGAAGCCGCCGATCGGCAGGACCTCCTCTCCCGAGTCATAGATGAAGGGCGCGGCGACCGCCGAGGTCTGGGTCGCCATCAGATCAGGCTCGAGCCCCTGGGCGCGCTCGAGCGCGGGCAGCAGGGCCTCGGTTCGCGTCGCCACCTGCCCGAGCGTGCGTGCGTAGGTCGACGACGCCGACGACTCGAACGGCGTGTCGAACGGCCCTAGCCGATTCGCGACGACCGAGGCCGAAGCGACCGCCGGAGCGACGAGGACCGCGGTGGCGGCGAGCGCGCCGGCAACTCTCCGCGACGGCCGGATAGCGATCGTGAGCAGCACCGCAGCGGCGACGGCGAGCGCGATCTCCACCTCCGGCAGTCCGGCGACGAGGCCCACTCCCTGGCCGGGCAGCAGCCAGACGGCGTACGCGGCGCTGAGGAGCACCGTAGCCACGACTGCGAGCCGAACCCGTAAATCGTCGCGGCGCTCCCACGCCAGGGACCCGGCGGTGCCCAGGAGCGCGGCGATGGGTGGGGAGAGGGCGGCCGTGTAGTAGGGGTTGACCGTCGAGGACGCGCTGAACACGACCGCCAGCACGATCAGCCAGGTCCCCCACAGTGCGGTCGAGGCGCGGAGCAGACCGCGCTCACCGCGCGCGGCGATGAGGCAGCCGGCGAGGGCGATCAGCGCCGCCGGGATCAGCCATCCCGTGTCGTGCCCGAGCCCTCCGGTGAGGAGCCGGTCCCAGCCGGGCGCGGGCGAACTGAACCTCAGCCCGATCGCCTTCGTGAGCAGCTGGTCCGGCGTCAGCTGATCGAGGCGGCCGAACCCGTTGTAAACGAACACCTGGTGGAAGATCGAGTTGGTCGTGCTCCCGTCGACGTAAGGCCGGCTGCCCGCCGGCCATAGGGACACGACGACCATCCAGCTGAGCGACACCGCGCCGGTGACGAGCCCGGCGATGCCGAGCCGGCTCAGCCGTCGCCACCACCCGCCGCCGGCGGCCATCAGATAGGCGAATGCGAGCGCGGGCAGCACCAGCCAGCCCTCGATCATCTTCGCCTGGAAGGCGAGCCCAACCAGCACCGCTGCCCAGACGAGGCTCCGGAGCCGCCCCGAGATGGCGGCGCGGACCGTGGCGTCGGCTGCCAGCAGCAGGAGCAGGACCATCAGCGTGTCGGGGACATTCCCGCGATTCAGCGCCATGGTGGCCGGCGAGAGCACGAACACCCCAGCGGCGAGGATTCCGGCCAATGGCCCGGTCAGCCGGTGCACGACGCGGTACAGGACGAGCACGCTCGCCATGCCCTCCGCCACCTGCGGGGCGACGATCGCCCATGGGTGGACGCCGAACACGCGCACGGACAGTGCCTGCACCCAGAACGCGCCCGGGAGCTTGTCGATCGTGACCGTCCCGGCCGGGTCGAAGGCCGCGAAGAAGAAGTTGTGCCAGCTCATCGACATGCTGCGCACCGCCGCGGCGTAGTAGATCTCGAGGTTGCCGGTCGCGTTCCACGCGTAGCCGAGCCCGGCGAGGACGGTCAACACGAGCAGCGTCGGTCGCGCCCATGCCGGCTGGCCCACCGCCGAGCGCCACCATGCCGAGGATCGGGCTCCTCGCGCAGGCAGCTCGACCGGCGTTTCAGTCGCGCTCATCGCTCGACTGCTCGCGAATGTCGTAGAGCGCGGCCAGGCCGGCACGCAGACCGTGCAGCTCCTCGGCGGTGAGCCGCCGTTCGAGCTCCACGTCGATCGCATCGACGGCGGCCTGGATCGCGGCGGCGGCGGCGCGCCCACGGTCGGTGAGCCGCACGGTCATCCGCCGGCGGTCTTCGGGATCGATCCGGCGCTCGATGTATCCCCGGAGCACGAGCGTGTCGATCAACTGGCTCGAGCGCTGCTTGCTCCGCCGCAGGAAGGCCACGGCGTCGGCCTGCGAGGTGAACTCTGACCCTTTCTCGTCGAGGGCGGCGAGTACGAACCCTCCGTTCTGAGGAATGTCATCGCAACCCGCCGCGGCCAGCGCCCGGCGTGAGGCGTCGCCGTAGGACCCCCGTGCGCCCCACATCAGCTCCGGGATCGGCGCCTCCTCGTACCACGGCCCCTCAGTCATGCAAGGGACGGTACTGTACGCCTTAAAGACTGTCAAGTTGAAGGACTATCTAGTAAGTGGCGTAATACTACGGCGCCGCCAGCAGCTGCTCCACCGGTACCCCACGCGCCTGCTCGTGCAGGAAGGACTCGTTGCTCGTGTTCTCGAGGAGCCGCCGGACGAGATAGGCCATGCCGGCGACGAGATCGCCGACCGGGCAGTAGGCGCGCACGCGAAAGCCACGGGAGGCGAGCGCCTCCGCCAGCTGATCGCCCAGGCCGCGCAGGACCTGGAGCTCGAGGTCCCGGTCCTCGCCGCCGATCATCCGGTTGTAGGCGATCGCGTGCGCCACCGAGCGCAGGTTGTGCGAGGCCACGGCGACCCGGACCGCCGGCCGGGCGGCGAGCAGCCGGCGGGTCAGCGCCTCGAAGTTTCGATCGCAGTCAGCCTTGACCTCGAACACGGGGGTCGGCCAGCCGTGCTGGGTGGCCTGGACCAGCTCGTGGTCCCAGTAGGCGCCCTTGACCAGGCGGACGGTCAGCGGCGGCGTCCGAGCCGACGTCGTCGCCCACGCCAGCACACGTTCCGCCTGCTCGGGGGAATCGCGCAGGTAGGCCTGCAGCACCAACCCCGCCGACGGGCCGCGCGCGAACTCCTCCTCGGAGAGGACCTCGAGAACGAGGTCGAGCACCGCCTCGCGCGAGTCGAGCGACTCCATGTCGATGTGGATGTGCGCGTCTAGTTCGCGCGCGTGGCGGAGCAGCGGACGCAGCCGCGCGGCGGCGTCCCGGCGCCCGCGCTCCGGGGCGTCCGGGCGCAGCAGCGGCGTGAGCGCCGAGATCTTCACCGACACGTTGGCGCGGGGGATGGGACCCAGGCCGTCGCGTTCGAGCACGTCCCGCGCCGGCCAGCCCCGCTGGGCGCGGGCGATCTCGACGAGGGCTTCCTCGCAGCGCGACGCGTACCGGTCCGCCTCGGCCTGGGTCACCGTGGCCTCTCCCAGCAGGTCGACGGAGCTGGCCACGCCGCGATTCCACAACTCGCGCAGCACGCCGAGCGCGGCCGCCGGCGTCTCGCCGACGATGAACCGATGGGCCATGTGCCGGACCCCGGCCGCGGCCGCCGCCCCGAGCGCGGTTCGGGCCGCGCGGTTGTCGGCGATCCGCATCGCAGCGGCGAGCGGCGGCGGCGCGTCCGGGACCTCGCGCAGGAATTCGCGCAGGTGGCGCGCGAGGTCGTCGAGCGAGCGGCAGGCGGGCGTGACGTCGACGAACCGGAACAGTGCCGCCTTCAGCTCCTGATCGCTCGACGCCAGGTCCATGGCGCGCGCGTCGAGCGCCCTCAGCGGGTGGCGGGCGCTCGAGGGAAACGCCGCCGCGAGATCGGTGCCGACCTCGCGGATGGTGCGTTCGAGCGCGGCACTGTCAGCCGCGGTCTCGGTCATTGCGGATCGTTTCCAAAGGTCACGACAGGATGTTGACCGCGCGCGCCACCACGAGCCCGACGGTCACGAGCGAGGCGAGCGCCTGGCCGCTCATCAACCATTTGGCGATCGGCGTCAGCGGCATGGTGTCGGTCGGGGAGAAGGCGGTGGCGTTCGTGAACGACAGGTAGAGATAGTCGATCAGCTGTGGCCGCCAGCCCTTCGGCGCGAATTGGGTCTTGTCCATCTGCACGAACATGAAGTCGGGAAACCCTTGATCCTCCGTGGCCCGCGCGGCCGGTCCGCCCCGGTCGACCTCCCAGTACCACAGCCCGAACAGCAACACGTTGGTGCACCACAGCACGACGCCGGACAGGATCAGGGCGTGGCCGTTGGCGTTTCCGCCGTGCAGCAGGCGATGGGAGAGGAGCGCGAGCGAGGCGATGTTGGCCGCGCTGACCAAGCCGATCATTCCGATCGCCACGCGTCGCCGGACGGGGGAGTGGCGCACGTTGGGATGCGGTGAGGCGATCGTGAGGCCGATCAGAACGGCTCCTTCCAGGGCTGGAAACAGCCAGCTCGGGCCGATCGTGACGTCCTCGGAGAGCGAGAGCTGGAGCGCGATCGCGCAGGCCACGACGAGTTGCGGCTCCCAGAAAGGCAGCCACCGTTCCACGAAGCCCGCCAGGCCCCGTCCAGGGGGACGATGCGTCTGTCGGAGTTCCTCGCTACGGTCCATGTCCAGCTGCCCGGGATAGTGGCACGCACCCGCTCCGGAAGGACTGAGTACCCAACCCACCCCGGAGCGCTTCGCGCGATGCTCGAACAACGGAACATGAAGAGAGCGCTCGTCCTGCCCGTCGTGCTACTGCTCGCGGCGTGCGGGAGCTCCGGAGGTGGTGGCGCCACGCCGGCCACGAGCGCCACCGCGGCCACGCCACCCGCCGCGAGCGCCACCACCAGCGCCCCGACCACGACCACGACGACGAGCACGACCACGGCCTCCACGTCGACGGCGACGAGCACGACGACCGCAACCATCGCCGGGACGCCGCCGTGCCGCGCGGCGCTGCTGTCGCTGTCATTCCTCGGCCAACAGGGCGGCATGGGCCACGGCGAGATCGGCTTCCAGCTGCGCAATACGAGCACGACGAGCTGCCGGACCTACGGGTGGCCCGGGATCCAGTTCCTGGACCAGAACGGCGGAGCGCTGCCGACGATCCCGCACCACACGACCAGCGACTTCTTCGGCAACAGCACAGCGATTCCGCTCGTGCTCGCTCCGGGCCAGAGCGCGTCGTTCCGGCTCGACGTCGGCCACGGCGTCGTCACGTCGAACGGGTGCGCGACGGCGTACGGCCTCCAAGTGATCCCGCCTAACGACACCGCGACGCTGCGTACGACGATCCCCAACGGGGCCTACGAGTGCCGCGACGCGAATGTCTCGCCGCTCAGAGCGGGCGACTCCGCCTATCCGTAACAGCCCTTAAGGAGTTTCGAGCGCCGGTAGCCACACCGGGCCGTGCTCGAGCGCGTGGGTGATCTCGTGCGCCGGCACGGCGCGGGAGAAATGAAAGCCCTGCGCCAACCCGCACCCGAGGCGGCTCAGTTCTCGGACGTGGTCGCGCGTCTCCACGCCTTCGGCCACGACGTCCAGCGACAGCGCTCGAGACATCGCGATGATCGTCTCCGTGATCGCCGTGTCGCGTGGCTCTGAGCCTAGCCCGTCGACGAACGAGCGATCGACCTTGAGGACGTCGAGCGGCAGTCGCGTCAGATAGCTGAGCGACGAGTAGCCGGTTCCGAAGTCGTCGAGCACGAGCCGGACGCCCAGGGCCTTTAACGCCTGCAGCACCTCGCCCAGTCCGTCGGCGTCGCGGACCATCACCGTCTCGGTGATCTCGAGGCTGAGGCAGGCGGGATCGAGGCCGGTGCTGCGCAGGACCGAGTGCACCACCTCGGGCAGCGAGCGCCGCGTCACCTGGACCGCCGACAGGTTGACCGAGATCGTGATCGGAGCCGCGTCCGGGCGCGTCCGGTACCACTCGGCGCCCTGCCGGCAGGCCTGCTCGAGTACCCACCGTCCGATCGGCTCGATCAGTCCGTTCTCCTCGGCGATCGGAATGAACTCGCTGGGAGGGACCTCCCCCCGCTCGGGATGACGCCAGCGCAGGAGCGCCTCGACGCCGACAATCGAGAAGTTATGGAGCGACACGACGGGCTGGTACTCGAGACGAAGCTCGCTGCGCTCGAGCGCTCGGCGCAGGTCGTTCTCCACCCGCAGGCGCGCGATCGCGCGGCCTCGCATCGCCTCGTCGAACACCTCGTAACGCGCGCGCCCGCGGTCCTTGGCCCGGTACATCGCCGCGTCGGCGTCGCGGATCAGCTCGTCGGCCAGCTCGCCGCCGTGGGCCAGCGCGATCCCGATGCTGGTGGTGACGAAGTGCTCGGACCCGGACAGCACGAACGGTCGCGCGAAGATCGCCGCGATGCGCTCGGCGGTCTCGATCGCGTCGCGCTCCGAGGCGATGTCCTCCAGCAGGATCCCGAACTCGTCGCCTCCGAAGCGTGCCACCGTGTCGCTCGAGCGCAGCGCCTGCTTGATCCGCGGGGCGGCGGCGGCGAGCAGCTCGTCGCCGACGTGGTGGCCGAGACTGTCGTTGACGAGCTTAAAGTGGTCGAGGTCCAGAAACAGGATTGCCGCGCACAGTTCCGGCGATTGCCGGCGCCCCAGCCGCGCCAGGGCGTGCTCGAGGCGATCCACAAACAGCACGCGGTTGGGAAGCCCGGTTAGCGGATCGTGCACCGCTCGCTCCCGGATCGCGTCCTCGATCGCCTGCCGCTCGAGCGCGTCGGCCAGGACGTTGGCCAGCGCCTGAAGGAAGTCGACGTCGCCTGGCGCGAACGGCCGGGAAGACATCGATTGGATCACGAGAACTCCGAACGGGTCGCGCGCGCGTCCCTCGATCTTTACCGACAGCCCCGCACCCGTGCGCCGGCCCCGGAAGTCCGGCTGCGCGAAGCGGCTCTCGGTGCCCCAGTCCTCGACGACGACGGGCGCGCCGCTGAGGAGCGTGTAGCCGGCCTGCGATCCCGCGCCGTCGGGGAAGCGCAGGCTGCCGAACGCCGACTCGGGCCAGCCGATCCCGGCCCTCAGCACCAGTGCCTCCTCGCCGGGGATCCACTCCCAGACGGCGGAGATCTCAGCTCCCAGCATGTGCGCCGCGCTCGTCACGGCCTCCTGCATCAGCTCGACGGTGTTCGCGCCCTCCAGCGCGTGCTCGCCGAGGACCGCCACCGCGGCCTGCTGGGCGGCGCGCCGCTCGAGCTCAGCCTCGACTCCCTTGCGCTCGCTCACGTCGGAGAGGACTCCGTGCCAGCGGAGCTCGCCGCTCTCGTCATAGGCCAGGACGGCGTCGTCGCGGATCCAGACCACGTGTCCGTCGCGGTGGATCATGCGGTACTCGAGCGCCGGCCCGTCGGCATCGGCGCCCGCCAGCGACGTCTCGTGGTCCACGACCCAGTCGCGATCGTCGGGGTGCAGTCGTTCCAGCCAGAGCCCGGCGTCGGCGCACCACTCCTCAGGGGTGTAGCCGAGAATCTGCTCAATCTGGGAGCTGGCGTAATGCCAGCGCCCGGCCACGCCGGCCTCGGCCACGTAGACGATCGCCGGGACGCGTTCGAGCAGCTCGGGGTAGCCGAGGACCCGGTCAGGCACCCTGCCGTTGTCGCTGTCCCCAACCATGCCCGCTAGTAATCGGCAGGTTTGGCGCGGGCACGTAGATCGCCTGGACGCCTTTTGTCCGAAACGTCACAAGGGCTAGATCGCCTCAAACACCGACAAGCCGTCCGAATCGTGCTCGACGGCCTGGTCGGTCGAGACCAGCAGATCGAGGTGTCCGAGCACCTCCGAGAGCGTCAGATACGCCTGCGTGACCGCCACGTTGCCCCACATCCGCAGGGCGATCTCGTAGGCGCTGAGCGGCCGGGCGTCGAGGATCTGGTGGATCCGTTCAGCGCGGCGGCGGTGCATCCGCAGCCGCTCGTCGATCAACTCGGGGTGGTCGAGAATCGGATCTCCGTGGCCCGGCAGGACGAGCCGGGCGGGCAGCTCACGAGTGGTGCGCATCGACTCGATGTACTGCAGCAGCGCCTGCGGCCGGGGCTCCGGCGGACCGGGGGTGGGATTCAATGGTCGCGACACCAGCGGGTTGGACGAGATGTGCGCGAGCAGATGGTCGCCGGCGATCAGGATCTCTCGTTCGGAGTCCCACAGGACGGTGTCCGAGGGGCTGTGGCCGGGTCGGTGCAGGACGTGGAGCGTCCGGTCCCGAAGCACGAGGTCCTCGCCGTCCGCCAGCGGGCGCGTGACGCGCCCGCTCGAGCCGAACGCCCGGAACGCCGCGGCCAGCGCGCCGAGCACGGTGGCGAGATCGCCGGGCACGCCGTGCCGGCGCATCACGGCCTGCGCGAACTCGTCATCGGCAGCCGCGCTGCGCGAGAAGTCCGCCAGGTAGGGCTCGAGCAGGTCCAGCGCCGCCACCTGCGCGCCCGAGCGACGGGCCAGGATCTCGAGCAGGCCGAGATGGTCCATGTGCTGGTGGGTGACCACGATCAGCTCGAGCTCCTCGATCCGGCGTCCATGCGCGGCGAGCGCGCGCTCGAGATCGTCCAGCGACTTGCCCGAGTTCGGGCCGGTGTCGATCAGCGTGAGCGGCTCGTCGTCGATGAGGTAGCAGTTGACGCGCCCGACGAGGAACGGCGTGGGGAGGGCGATCCGGTGGATCCCCGCTCGCTGGGCCAGCGCCAGCGCGTCGTCGGCGCTCGTGGCGCGGCGATCCGGGGTGGTCACGAACGGATCACTGCCAGCACCTCGTCACGGCGACGCTCCATGTCTTCGTCCGAGCGCAGTGACTCCAGGCACAGGCGCAGCAGCGGCTCGGTGTTCGACGAGCGGACGTTGAAGTGCCAGTCGTCGTACTCGACCGAGAGCCCGTCCAGGTGGTACTGGTGGCCGTCCTCGTACTTGGAGGCCAGCTCCTCGAGCTTCGCCTGCTGATCGGAGACCT
>Ga0335073_10011370_pt1 | contig 12492 bp, 8 predicted proteins | sample Lox_Sample_22_FD_207093 | JGI IMG/M metagenome (GOLD analysis project Ga0335073, IMG submission 207093) | Soil microbial communities from Loxahatchee National Wildlife Refuge, Florida, United States - Lox_Sample_2.2 | ecosystem: Environmental > Terrestrial > Soil > Wetlands | place: USA: Florida...
GGCTTCTGAGATGCCAGTCGCGCGGACTGCGGTAATGCGCGCCTTGCCTTCGGTGAGGGTCCCCGTTTTGTCGAGGAGGATGGTGTCGATGCGGGCGAGGCGCTCGACACTTTCTCCGCCTTTGAAGAGGATGCCGAGCTGGGCAGCGCGTCCGATGGAGACGGTGAGGGCAGCAGGGACTGCGAGGCCCATGGCGCAGGGGCAGGCGATGACGAGAACTGCGACGGCCACGGCGAAGGCTCTGCTGGTGCCTCCGGCCGTCCCGGCAAGGACCCAGATCACGAAGGTGAGGGCGGCGAGTCCGAGGACAACGGGCACGAAGATGGCACTGACGCGGTCGGCGAGCAGCTGCATGGGAGCCTTGGAGGACTGCGCCTCCTGCATGAGGCGAAGCATCTGGCCGAGGACGCTGTCGGCGCCGATGGAGGTGGCGCGGTATTCGAGGGCACCGTCGTAGTTCAGGGAGCCGCCGATGACGCGGTCTCCCGTAGTGCGCGGGACGGGGACAGACTCGCCGGTGATAAGCGATTCGTCGACGCTGCTGATGCCGGAAAGGATAATGCCATCGACCGGGATGCGCTCGCCGGGGCGAACGACGACGGTTTCGCCGGGGGTGAGCGACGCGATGGGGGCTTCAACCTCGACACCATTGCGGAGCACATGCGCGGACTGCGGCTGCAGAGCGGCGAAGGCGTGGAGGGCGTCGAGAGTCCGGCGTTTGGCGCGGGCGTCGAACCAGTTGCCGAGGAGGAGGAAGCCCAGAATGAGCAGGACCGAGTCGTAATAAACATCGGGTTGCAGTCCGTGTTGCGTGAAGAAGCCGGGGGAGAAGGTCGCGGCCGCGGAATAGAGGAAGGCTGCGCCGGTGCCGAGGGCGACCAGCGTGTTCATGTTCGTGGCGCGATGGCGGGCGGCCTGAAGGGCGCGCTGGTAGATGGCTCCTCCGGCCCAGAACATGCCGATGAGCGTGATGGCAAGCATTGCATATTCGAGGATCGGCGCGGGAATGCGGTAGAGCGGGGGAGCTATCCGCATGAGAACGCGGTCGAGTACGTTTGGGGCGCCGTGCATGAGCGGCATCGACAACACCATCGTCAACGCGCCCCCGGTGATGGCGGCGATGGCTTTGATGCGGAGTGGGCGCTCCTGGTCAGGTCCGCCGAGGTCGTGCTCGTGCGCGTCTGTGCTGGGCAGGGAAGCGTCATATCCCGCTTCGCGGACGGCTTCGACGAGGGAGTCGAGCTTCGCGACAGCGGGCTGATAGACGACGCGGGCGGAATGCGTCATGAGATTGACGCTGGCTGCGGAGACCCCCTCAGTGTCGCGGAGGGCGCGCTCGACGTGGGCCTGGCAGGCGGCGCAGGTCATTCCACCAACGTCCAGGGTGACGGTCTGCGGAGCCTGCTGCGTTGCTGTCTCCATTACAGCTGCTCGGGGTGGGCCGGATATCCCGCTTTGGCGAGTGCGGCAATCAGAGGAGCCGAGTCTTCGGAGTGGACGCGGGCAGCGCCGATGCGAACTTCCTCTACGGTGGTGCCGGGCACGCGCTCAAGGGCCTGGGTGACGCGGCGGACGCAGGCTCCGCAGTGCATACCTTCGATGGTCAGGGTGATATTGCTCACGTTTGTATTCATATATTTTATCGATGCGGCAGAGGTGATGGAGGGTTCAGCGGTCAGCGTTTCGCTCATATCCCACCCAGAGTTGTGAAAGCTTCAGTCTTCAGAGGCGAGGAAACGGTAGCCGACGCCGCGTACGGTTTTAAGGTAGCGCGGTTCGGAGGGTTCGTCTTCGATGTAACGGCGCAGGCGGACGATGAAGTTGTCGATGGCCCGGGTGTCGGTGTCTTCGTGGACGCGCCATACGCGCTCGAGGAGCTCTTTACGAGAGATGATCCGGCCCTGGTTGCGGACGAGGTAGCGGAGCAGATCGACTTCCATGAGCGTGAGGCGGATGGTCCGGCCGAGGGCGGTGAGTTCGAGAGCTTCGAAGTCGATGCGGCGGCCGGCGAATTCGAAAGTGGAGAGGTCTTCGCGAGCTGAGGGGCTTTCGTCTACTGGCTGGTGCCACTTGAGCCGGCGCAGGAGGCCGTTGAGGCGGGCGAGCAGTATAGAGAGATCGAAGGGCTTGGGGAGATAGTCGTCGGCTCCGGCGGCGAAGCCGCTGAGCACATCTTCCGATCGGCCGCGGGCGGTGAGCATGAGGACGGGCAGATAGTTCTGGCGGGCGCGCAGCTCGGCGACTACGTCGAATCCGCTCTTGCCGGGCAGCATGACATCGAGGAGCATGGCATCGAAGGATTCGGTCTGGAGACGGGCGAGAGCGGCTTCTCCATCTGCTTCGATGGCGGCCTCGTAGCCCTCAGCCTGGAGGTTGAAGAGGAGTCCTTTGGCGAGATGCGATTCGTCTTCGACGATCAGGATGCGCAAGGGGTTGCTCATTGGGCGCTCAACTCGCGTTCCTGGGCGGCCTGGCGAAGAAGGCGAGGCAGTTGGACGCTCACGGTTGTGCCGCTGCCCTCACCGGCGCTCTCGGCGAAGGCGTCGCCGCCGTGCTGGCGGGCGATGGTGCGCACGATGAAGAGTCCAAGACCCGTGCCTTTGGTGCGGAGGACAGTGCGCATGGGGACGCGATAGAAGCGCTTGAAGACGCGTTTAAGTTGCGAGGCGGGAATGCCGATGCCACGGTCGGAGACGCTGAGAACGATCCATGCGTCGTTGCGAACGGAGAGTGCCACTTTGATCTCGACGGTCCTGGGCGAATATTTGACGGCGTTGTCGAGGAGGTTCATGACGACGCTTTGTAGCTCCTCGCGGTTGCCGCGGACGATCATCGGCGCGTCTGCGTCGGCTGCTTCTAATGTGATTGCGTTCTCTTCGAGGTGATGACGGGCGCGGGTGCGGTCGATGCATTCGGACACCAGAACACGCATGTCGACCGGCAGGCGCACCTGGTTCTGAGTGCGCTGGCCGAGTTCTCCGGCCTTGAGGACCTGCTCGACGGTGGCCTGAAGCCAGTCGCTGTCTTCGAGCATGACGGAGTAGAACTCATGGCGTTTCTCCTCGGGCATTTCGCGGCGCTGCAGGGTTTCAAGATACAGGCGGATGGAGGCAATGGGGGTCTTCAACTCATGGGTGACGGCGTTGAGAAAAGCGTCGTGGCGCTCGTTGCGTCGGACTTCGCGGACGAGAAAGATGGTGTTGAGGACGACGCCGGCGATCAGCAAGGCGAAGAAGGGGATGCCGATGAGCATCGGTACAAGGCGGCGCCAGTTGAGGATGATCCAGCCGACATTGAGGGCGACTGCGGCCCCGAGCATGCACGCTCCGAGCACGATGAAGAGGATCGTGTTGCGTTTTCGGCCCGAGATTCGCATTTGCAATAAAAAAGCCCGCTCGGAAAAGTGTACCGGGCGGGCGTTGATATTTGCTTGCTGGAAAATCTTTAGGCGACGCCGGCGGGCTTAGGGTTCTTCGGGTCGTACTGGGCGAGCTTGATATCCCAGGCAAGGCCGAGCTTCTTGAGAAGCAGGATGCCGAGATAGTTCTGATCGAATTCGTACCAGGCGAGTCCATGGCGCGCGGAGACGGGATGCGCGTGGTGGTTGTTGTGCCATCCTTCGCCGCCGGTCAGAAGGGCCACCCACCAGCTGTTGCGGGAGTGGTCGCGGGTCTCAAAGCGGCGCGAGCCCCACATGTGGGTTGCCGAATTGACGAGCCAGGTGGCGTGAAGACCAAGGGTGACGCGCAGGAAGATTCCCCACATGACGCAGGACCATCCACCGATGGCGAGCAGGATGAGGCCGACGACGACCATGGGAACCCAGTGGTATTTGCTGATCCATACATGGAACTTGTCGCGGGCGAGATCGGGAGCGTAGCGCGAGAGCATGGCGGTTTCATCGTGCATGGAGACGCCGCACATGATCCAGCCGATGTGCGCCCACCAGCCGCCTTCAGTCGGGGTGTGGGGGTCGCCTTCGTGGTCGGAGAGCTGGTGATGGACCCGGTGCGTGGCTACCCAGAAGATAGGTCCACCCTCAAGCGAGAGGGTAGCGCCAATGGTCATGAAGTACTCGACCCATTTGGGGGTCTTGTATCCGCGGTGGGTGAGCAGGCGGTGGTAGCACATGCCGATGCCGAGGTTCGAGGCCCAGACCCAGAGGATGATGGTGCAGATGAGGGCTTTCCACGTGAACATGAAGAACGCCGCGACGGCCAGGATGTGGAAGATCGCCATGAAGATGATGGTGACGGTGCTCAGGGTGCCACCCTGTGCGGCGCGGCCGAGGTGCGGCCCCTTGTCGTCTTTGGGCAGATTCGCCGTGGCCCGGGGGCGGTTCGCTGGGGCTATTTGGGATTGGTCAAGCAGCTCAACTGACATCGAGTCTGGTGTCTCCGTGGGTTTGTCTATCTTGACCGTATCAGTACAGGGTCTGGCCGCTGTGTAAGACTTTTGTAATGGTCATGAGGTGGAAGATTCGCGGGTGAAGTTAACAGATCGCGATGGCACTGAGGGTTCCGGGCGGAGCAACGGTCCCGCTTTATCCTTTGTTAATCTCAACCTCAGACGATCAAACCATATGCTCTCTTGTGCGAAGTGGTTCGTTATATCAGGTGTCCTTGGTACGCAGCTCGTTGCGGCTCAGTCGATCAATCTCTCTACAAGCAAGCAGATTCAGGAGCCGGTGCCCGGCACGCCTGTGGCGCTGAACAGCCTGCCAATGGGCTTGGCGTGGTCACCGGATCATCGCTACCTGGCGCTGGTGAATGCTGCCTTTGGCACGGCGGAATCGAACTATTCGCAGTCGGTAGCAATTGTGGATACGACGAGTCCGGGAACAGGGGAGAAAGGCGCGGCGGCAAAGGTTAGTGATTTTCCTGACCCGCGGACTTTCGTGGGATCGAGCCAGACGATGTATTCGGGAATCGCGTTTTCGCTTGATGGGACACATCTGTATGTGAGCCTGGATTCCTTGACCATCCCCGAGGCCGAGGGAAAACATACCGGAAATGCGATTGCGGTTTACAGCTTTGCCAATGGCGAGCTTAAGCCGGAGCGGCTGATTCCGATCCCGCTGCAGCACCTTACGGAGGGACGCACCCAGAATCAGATTGGCAAGCCGGTGCCGGATGGAATGGCAATTCCAGCTCCGACGGGGTTGGCGGTTGTGAAGAGCGCGGACGGGAAGGAGCAGATTCTCGTCGCGGACGAGTTTTCGGACGATGTGCTGCTGGTGGACGCTGCGTCGGGCAAGGTAGAGACACGGTTCGACCTGGCGGATCATCCCGTGGTGCCGTCGGCGTATCCGATTGCGGTAGTGGCAACGAAGGACGGAAGCCGGGCTTACGTGGCGCTGTGGAATGACTCCTCGGTGGTGGAGTTGGATCTTCGCGCTGGAAAGGTTGCCGGGAAAGTGGCGCTGTTTCCACCGTCGGTTGCGTATCGGCCCAGCTCGCATCCGATATCACTGGTTCTGAGTCCGGACGAGAAGATGCTGTATGTCGCGCTGGCAAATCGCGACATGGTTGCGGGCGTGAAGGTGGGCACGAAGGGAATGCAGCTGGTGCGGCTGTATGACACACACCTGCCGGGACAGACGTACTTCGGGGCCATGCCTGACTCGGTTGCACTGTCGGACGATGGAACGATGCTGTATGCGGCGAACTCGGGCACGGATTCTGTGGCGGTGTTCCATACCAAGCCGGCCAGCCTGGTTGGAGCGCCGGAGACACCGCTGGGGTTTATTCCTACGGAGTGGTATCCGACAGCGGTGGCGGTGAAGGAGAATCAGCTTTACATTGCCACCGGCAAGGGCCGTGGTACGGGACCGAATGGGGCTCCGCAGATACAACCGCGGGTTGCGCCCCCGGACCTTGCCCAGCGCATGAAGCGCCTGCATACGTATATTGCGACGCTGCTTCACGGATCGCTGGCCGCGGTGGATCGGACTGAGGCGGAGAAGAACCTGCGCGAGCTGACAAGGCAAGTGGTTGCCAGCAACATGATGCAGGCGGCGGCGAATCACGTGGAGTTCACGACAGGCACGAATCCCATCCACCACGTGATCTACATCATCAGGGAGAACCGGACGTACGACCAGATACTGGGCGATCTGGGTGCGGGAGATGGCGATTCGTCGTTGACGATGTATGGCAAGGAGGTCACGCCGAACGTCCATAAGCTGGCATTGCAGTTTGGTGTACTGGATAACTTCTATGACTCGGGTGAAGTGTCGGGCGACGGACATGTCTGGTCGACGGCGGGGATCACGAGCGACTACAACGAGCGCACATGGCAGGTAGCGTACCGCGGCGGTGAGCGCACGTACGACTTTGAGGGCGTGGTGGCAAACGGGTATCCGCTTGATGAGAAGATTCCGGATATCAACGAGCCAGACAGCGGATATCTTTGGACGGATCTGAAGCGGCAGGGGAAGTCGCTGTACCACTTCGGCGAGTTTGTCTCGACGAAGTTCTGCGACGACTCGGGCGAGGCGCCGAAGCAGAAGTCTCCTCTGGAGGGGACGCCGGAGTCGACGGAGTTGTGTTCGCACGGGTACATCGGGCATGGGGAGGAGATTCCGGCGAACTACGGCGGCGGGCAAAGCCAATATCCCTGGAAGATTCCGCTGATCTACAAGAATGTGGCGACGAAGCCGGAGCTGGAAGGACATTACGATCCGGTGTTTCCGGACTTCAACCTGAAGTTTCCGGATCAACTGCGGGTGAATGAGTTTCTGACTCATTTCAACCAGTGGGTGAGCGATCGGATGCGGGGGCGGGATACCATGCCGGCCTTTGTGATGCTCAGGCTGCCGAACGACCACACGGCGGGGACGCGTCCCGGGTGGCCGACTCCGAAGGCCTCGGTGGCGGACAACGACCTGGCAGTGGGGCGTGCGGTGGAGGCCGTGTCGAGCAGTCCGTACTGGGATGACACGGTATTCTTCATCCTCGAGGACGATGCGCAGGACGGTGCGGACCACGTGGATGCCCACCGATCAGTTGCGCTGGTAGTCAGCAAGTATTCTCCCAGGCAGGCGAAGCCGTTTGTGGATCACAACTTCTATACGACGGTGAGCGTGCTGCACACGATGGAGGACCTGCTGGGGATTCCTCCCATGAATAATAATGATGCGTTTGCTCCGCTGATTACGCCACTGTTTACCGGGGCGGGGGATCAGCCGGCGTTTGCGGCGGACTATTCGAACCAGGCGAACGGGCTGATCTATACGGCGAATGCGCCGAAGGCTCCGGGAGCGAAGGAGTCAAGCAAGATGGACTTCACTCACGAGGACCGTGCGGATGCGCGCAAGCTCAATGTGATTCTGTGGAAGGACGCGATGGGGAACAAGCCGGTTCCGTGGATGGTGCTGCATCCTCATGCCGTTCACAAGGACGATGACGACTAGAGGTACCCCTCCACCTTTACTTCATGTAAATCGCGCAACCGTTTTATTCTAAGTTTGTTACGCAGCGCCTATCCTGTAAAGAACTGAAAGCAGGATCTTTACCAGTAAAGACCTGATTCTGAAAGTAAGAAGAGCTATAGTTGCCCCTCTGACGTCCCGACCTCTGTCAAACGAAGCCCGACAGCGCTGGCTGCCGGGCTCTTTGTCTCTATTTCTGTTGTAGCGGGTTGAGAGAAACTGTCGGCCAGCTATCGGTTTCACTCTGCGTGCAAGACCTCATTCGGTTGCGTCATCGCGGCGCGTGCCGCCGGGGACAGACAAGCGACAATCGCCACAAGAATCAGCAGGACAGCAGCGCCGATCATGAGGGCGGGGGTTTGCGGAGTACCCTCAAGCCAGCGCTCGGATTCGCGCCTCACGAGCAGGCTGAGGATGAGGCCGATGGCCGTCCCGGAAAGAATGACAGCGATGTTGGTTCTGAGCACAAGCCAGAGGATGTTGCCGCGGGTGGCTCCGAGGGCGAGGCGGATGCCGAACTCCTGCGTGCGCTGGGCGACCAGATAGGCGACGACGCTGTAGAGTCCGACAAGCGCCAGAGCGAGGGCGGCGATGGCAAAGATGCCGAAAAGCACAGCGGTTAGCCGCTCCCGGCGCCAGGTTTCGTCGCGTTTAACCATCTCCTCGAGCGAATAAGTGCTGACATAGATGTATTTGGCTCCGGCCTCGTGCAAGGTGTGCCTCAACGTGGCGGTGTATTGCGAGGGATCGCCCTGTGTGCGCAGAAGCAGTGGCGCCTCCGGGAAGACCAGTGTGTTGATGTTGATATAGATGTTCGGCAGCACCGGCCGGCCGAGGCCACCGTTGACGACATCCGCCGTGACTCCGATGACCTGTACCTCATCGCCGCTGAAGGCGGGCGAGCGCAGGGCTCCAAAGGAGACAGCCTGCTGCACGATCTCGGTGAGGCGGATGGTTCTGCCGAGGATGTTCCGATTCGGAGAATACTTGCGGACGAAGGCCTGATTGACGACGGCCAGAGGAAGTCCGAGGCGGCCTTCCTCTTCAGTCCAAATGCGTCCGGAGACGAGCGGTATCTGGAGGACGGAAAAATAGTCGGCGTCTACGCGGGCCTGGCGCGCGGTCGCAGCCTGATTCGCGGGGTCGCCGACGATCTGAAAAGAAGGAAACCGGTCATCGGCGGTCCCGGGAGGAAGGTCCTCGGCCCTGGATACGGAGATAACTCCAGGAATCGCGGCGACAGCATCACGCATATGCAGGTCCCTGGCGACGCGGTCCGCCCAGGTCTTGCTGTCGCCCGGAGGGGAGCCACCGATAGCGTAGGTGGTATTTGTGGGCTGATAGCCGAGATGAGTGCGTGTGAGATGAATGAAGCCGGTGACGGCCGCACCAGCGATGGCCAGGAGGACGAAGGTAAGGGCAATTTGCCCTCCGATCAGGCGGCGCAGCGATGCCTGGCCGCTGCGAGTTGCGGTTCGGCGGCTGCTCTTCTGCAGAGTTTGCGCGATCTGCGGATGCGAGAAACGCAGGGCAGGCCACAGTCCAAAAAGCATGCCGGCAGCGGTAGCCACAACTATGGAGAATGCCAAAACGGAGACGTCTACGCGCACGACGCTTTCCGTGGGGAAGAGATTGTCGGCGAGCTGCAGGGGAAGCCGGGCGAGAAAGTAGGAAAGGAGGACGCCCAGGCACGATCCGAGGAGAGATATGACCAGGCATTCGACGAGAAGCTGGCGCACAAGACGGAAGGGTGACGCCCCGATTGCCGCTCGAAGTGCGAATTCGTGAGTGCGGGCCGTGCCGCGCGCGAGCAAAAGGATGGAGCAGTTGGCGCACCCGATGAGGAGCAGCATGGCGACGGCGAGGAACAGGATCGGCAGGCTGCGGACAAATTTCGAGCGATCGGTGAAGCCTTTGATGAGGGGCTGCAGACGGGTCTCGAAGACCTTCGGATACATCCGCGAGTCCTGCCTGGCGAATTCATGCACCATTGGGTCTACGGCAGTGCTGGCCTGCTGTGGCGTGACTCCGCGCTTGAGTTTGGCGAAGGCGATGATGCGCACGCCGGGAAATGTGACCTGCGACATGGGTATGTAGAAGTCAGGAGGGCCGCCCAGCGTAAAGCGTTCGGGCATGACGCCGACGATGGTGACGGGTTGAGCCTTCTCACCAAGTATTCCGGTGCTGAAGGTCAGTTTTCGGCCCAGGACGGAAGCGTCTCCGCCGAATTGTTTCAGCCAGAATCTGTAACCGAGGACGGCGATGTTGGGAGCCGGGTCACCGTAATCGCCATCGGAAGGTTGCAGGCCGCGGCCGATGAGCGGCTTTACTTTAAGAAACGGCGCGGCATTTGAAGTGAGCGCAACCATCAGCGCCTGCGATTCCCCGTCGTCCTGTTGTAGCTGCACGGTGAAATTTGCCTGGCCGAGCACATCCTCGAACATGGGGCTGCTGCGATAGGTTTGGAATTGAGCACGGTTCAGGACGAACCAATCCCAGTCGTTGGGATGCGCTGGATCGAAGACGATTGGATTCACCGTGCGATCGCTGTCGGCGTAAGGATAGACGTCGAGCAGAACGGCATGGACGAGCGAGAACATTGCCGTCGCCATACCTATGGAGAGCGCCAGCGAAAGGATAGCCGCAGCGGCGAAGCCCGGATTGCGCAGCAACCCGCGCATTCCGTAGCGGAGGTCGCACCAGATTTCGTCCCATGCGCGCAGGCCGACAGCCTCACGATATTTCTCACCCTGCACGTCGGTACGGCCGAGATCTATCCGTGCTTTGCGCTTCGCTTCAGCAGGGGCGACGCCCTGGCCGATCAGATCATTTGCGTAGGCGTCGATGTGGAACTGGAATTCCTGTTCCACTTCCCGGTTGACGCGAGAGCGGTGAGCGATGGCTCGCCACCAGCAGCAAAGAGTGGCAAGGATGCTCATATCTCCTCCGGCTTTGTCTGCAGGATGCCGGCGATCACATCGGCAATGTCAGACCATTTCGCGGCTTCTTCCTTCAACTGGCGCTTTCCGGCGGCGGTGAGGCGGTAGTACTTGGCGCGGCGATTGTTTTCTGATTCGCCCCATTCGCCTGCGATCCAGCCGCGGCGCTCAAGACGATAGATGGCGGTGTAGAAGGAACCCTGCAGGATCTCGAGGCGCTCTCCTGAGATCTGCTGGATACGAAGCAGGATGCCGTAGCCGTGGAGCGAGCCGAGGGAGATGGCCTTAAGGATGAGCATCTCCAGGGCGCCCTGGGGCAACTCGATCTGCCTTCCCATTCTGCCGCTCTCCTATTAGAGATAGGAGAGTACTCCCGTCTCTCCTATTTGGTCAAGGAGAGAGCGAGGGGTGCGGGCGGATTCGGCGGGGGCTTATTTTTGTTGGTCGCGAGATGAGGGAATTGTCAGCCGGGAAGATTATCCTTACGGGCTTCATAGACCATCATCTGGTGGAGGTCTGAAGAGAGCTGCACCGCCGGCAACAATCGAAAAGAAGAGCAGGATCCATAACACTTCATGAACGGCGCCCACTACCGCCTGAGCAGGAACGCCGAGCGTCCTGTCACCGAAGCCGGTCCTTGCCTGAAGCCGCCAGGCCAGTGCAGTAGACGCAGTCACTATGCCGACCATACAGCCCAGAACCCTCATAAGGTTGAGCATTCCGCCGGCTTCGCCGGTTCGACCGGCGGGAGCAGCGGCAATGGTGGCCGCGTTGTTGGGCGCGATGTAGATGCCAAGCCCAACGCCGAACATGCCGAGCGCCGCCATGCCGACGATATCGTGCTGCATGCCGCTGAGACTGCGCGATAGCATCACGATTGCGCCGCCACAGAAGATCATCCCCGCAGTCGTCAGCAGTCTCGGTCCAAATCGCTCGTACAGTTTGCCGCTGATGGGGGCTATCAAACCGAGGGTAATCGGAATAATGGCCAGATGAACGCCGGCAGAGATCGCCGAATCGCCGAAACCGCGCACGAAGGCAAATGACATCAAGAAGAACATCGCATAGAGAAGCGCATAGGAGAGGTTGACTCCGATTACGCCCCCGAAGAACGCCGGTACACCAAAGAGTTTGAGATCGATCAGCGGAGACGTCTGGCGAAGCTCGCGCCACGCAAAGCACGCGAGCAGGATGATGGACAAAAGTGCGACGAAAGCAGTCAGTCCCGGCTTCCAAGTCTGAAACTCGCTTAGCAAAATGACAATCGAAGCCAATGCGGGGGTGAGCAGTACAGCGCCCCACCAGTCGAATCGCTTGTCGGAAGCTGACTCCGTTTGCGGCAATACGAGCCAGCCGAAGAGGATTCCGGCAAGTCCAAAGGGGACCGAGACCCAGAACACCCAGCGCCAGCCGAGGGTGCTGAGCAATAGTCCGCCGACCACTGGTCCCGCGCTGACGCCGACAGCCTGCGCGGCGGCAAATAACCCCATTGCGCGGCCTCGCCGGTGAGGCCCGGCGGCTTTGGCCAGAATTGTAAGGCTGTTAGCTCCAAGCATCCCGCCGCCAATACCCTGTAAGAGACGAAAGATGATCAGAAGCCTGACATCAAATACCAACCCGCAAAGAAGGCTGGCTCCGGTGAAGAGAGCATATCCGGCGATGTAAAGGAGTTTCCGCCCGAACATCTCGGACATTCGGGCGAATACCGGCAATGTGGCTGCGTAGGCAAGCAGGTAAGCAATGGCGACCCAGCTTACGGAAGCCAAGGTAGCGTGGAAGTTTCTCTCCAAAGCGGGCAGAGCGAGCTGGACGATGCTGGCATCGAGTTGCCCAATGAAGGCGCCAATGCATGTTATGCAAACTACGAGCCAGGGATAGAAAGATAGCTTCGCGAATGAACTTAAAGGCGCAGGCTCGCGAGAAGCAGACAGGTTGACGTTCAAAGGATCTCCGGATGAATCTAACGGCCGATTTTCAGAAAGCCAGCATATAGAGCATCTCGGGAATTGGGAATCACCTGCGCGGGTAGTTCCTTACTTTTGGTGCACATTGGAAACTGAAGGTTACTGGGGGAAGATCGTAAATCTGGGCAGTCCACGACCAGCCTCGGTGCATTGCAGC
>Ga0335073_10011371_pt1 | contig 12492 bp, 15 predicted proteins | sample Lox_Sample_22_FD_207093 | JGI IMG/M metagenome (GOLD analysis project Ga0335073, IMG submission 207093) | Soil microbial communities from Loxahatchee National Wildlife Refuge, Florida, United States - Lox_Sample_2.2 | ecosystem: Environmental > Terrestrial > Soil > Wetlands | place: USA...
CAATCGTGGGAGCTGAAGTGACGCGCGCTCAACTCAACGTTCGAGTGTCCGCTGACCGGAGACTTCGAGCCTAGGGTGCGTGGTTCCCGAAGTCGAAGCGATCTACCGGCCGACCCAAGGCCGGCTGAGGTGTTCGAGGTCCTCGCTCTATTCGCGTGACAGCGCACCCCCTGTCCGGCGTCAACTATATCTTCCGGTGGCGACTTTCATTTCTTCCGGTCTTTTGGCCTCATCATTGGTCCACCATAGGGCAGTCTGACGCCGAAGGCGTCAGAAGCTCCTGTTGATTCGAGCGCATCAAGTCCGTTCTGCGGCGGCCGAGGCGTCGCGCTTTGCGAGGGCGGCGCGTTGCTCTGCGGCTTCTGCTCGCACGCTGGGTCCGGTGAACTCGAGTACGACGGCGTGATGCACGACGCGATCGATGGCGGCAGCGGTTGTCATCGGGTCCTTGAAGATCTGGTCCCATTTCGAGAACACCAGGTTCGAGGTGATCATGACGCTCTTGCGCTCATAGCGCTCGGCCAGGAGGGCGAAGAGCACCTCCATCTCCGCCCGATCGTGCTGAACGTAGCCGATGTCATCGAGCGCCAGGCACTCGAAGCTGTCCAGGCGCTTGAGCTCGCGGGCGAGCCGGAGGTTGCGCTTGGCGTCCAGCAGGCGCTCGACGAGGCTGGCGACCGAGGTGAACAGGACCGGATGACCGCGTTCGACCAGTGCACGGCCCAGCGCCGCCATGACGTGGGACTTGCCGGTCCCGGGTCGCCCGATCAGGCACACGTTGGTGGCGCCGGAGAGGAACTCCCCTCGCAGGAGCTGACGGATCTGCCCGCGCAGTGGGGCCGCGAAGCGGTTCAGGTCGAGCGTCGCCAGGGTCTTCTCGCGGGGCAGCTTCGCATCCTTGAGCAGCCGCGTCATGCGCCGATCGGCGCGGTCGTTGGCCTCGAGCGCGACGAGCTCGGTGAGATAGCGCGCGTGGCTCCAGCCTTCGGTCGCGGCGCGCTGCGCCAACTCGAGGTAGTGCTCGAGGAACGACGGCAGGTGCATGGCCTTCAGCCGCAGCTCAAGCGTTGCATCCGCAGTGATCGTCGCGGCACTCATGCACACACCGCCTCGGCACTCGTGCCGAGCAGTCGATCATAGAGGGTAAGGTCTGGCGCGGTGATGTTTAGGAACGGCACACCCTCTGGCGTGTGCGGACCTCGTACCTCGGCGCGGACTGCCTCGTAGGTGGGAGTGGCACCAAGCGCACCCGCAGCTGACAGCCGATCAGTCGCGAGGATACCGAGTAGGAGTGCTTGAGGATGCGCACCGCGCTCGCCCGAGAGACCGTGGCATACGACTCCCGGTAAGCTGGCAACGGTCGCACCGGTAGCGCTCGCAGGTGTGCGCGCTCTTCCTCGATCCGAGCGTGGCGCGTGGCGTTGCGCGCTTGGACGCAGCTCTCAAGGAACCCCTCATACGCCTCCCGCGACACGAAGGCGCGCGAGCCGCGCAACCGCAAGCGCTGGTCGATCGCACTCTTGAGCCCGCCGTTCGCCGACTCGACGTCCCCGTTCTCGTGCGCGTTGCCGGGGAAGTTGCGCGAGGCACGCAGCCCGTAGTGATCGATCAACTCGCGATACCGTTCGGTGAAGTCCCGCCCGCGGCTTTCCGCGAGCTCGTGGGTCGCCGCCGAGAGGTTGTCGGTGCGGTGCTCGAGCGGCACGCCACCGAGGCGCCACAGCGCACTCTGGACTCCGGCACTCAAGGACTCGAAGCTCTCGCTCGGGCAGATCGATACCGCTTCCCAGTTCGAGTACGTCAGCACAAAGTGGTACAGCAGATGCGGGAACGGCTGCCCGGCGATCATCACCTCCAGGCCCCGCATGTCCGTGAAGTCCGACTGCGCCTGCTCACCCGGCGCGTGCGTCTGTGGGAAGAACACCTCTCGATGCGGTCCTGAGGTGACTCGCCACGCGAGCAACCGCCGCTGCAGCGTGCGCAGCTGTCCGACGCTGAAGCGACCCCGATAGCGCTCGTTCAACTCCGTCCAGATCGTCTTCGCCTGCAGGCCGCCATCCTGGCGCAGCAGCGCCTCGATCTCAGGCCACACATCTTCGAAGGGATCGGGTCGCGTCCTCCACGTGTGCGGCACCTTCGTGTGCGACGGTGCATGGCCCGAGCGCGCGTACTTGCGCGCCGTCCGCTCGCTCATCCCCGCCTTCGCCGCCGCCGTCACCTGGGGAATACCCTGCGTTAACAATGACATGAGCAACCTCACCTGTTCGTCTGTTACCACGCAGCCCCCTTTGTGAGGGCTGAGTAAACCAGACCGTCGATGAGGCCCGTCGACCGGCAGTTCTAATTGTCGTCACCCGGCAGTTCTAATTGTCGCCGGCCAATGGCCGCTTCAACGCAGAATCCCGAGGGTTAGATGGCACAAGACTGGCAGGAATCCCTTCGCGACCTCCGGGGTGTAACGATCGAAAGCGCAGGGGGTATCTGGCCGATCCAGGTGAGGGGCACGGTCGATGGGATGCCGTTTCACTTCCGTCACGAGTATGGCGCGTCGCGATTGGAGATCGGTGAGCGAGAGCCCTGGAGCTATGTACGCGGCAGTCCGTCTCCGGAGGAAGTAGCCTCCATGCTGGCGAAAGCTTTCGAGTTGTGGAGAGCTGAGCGCGAGCCGGAGAGCGATGTCGCCAAGGCTCGAAGGCGTCTGAGTGGTGCCTACATCGACCAGCAGCGCGAGCGCCTGCGCCGGATTGATGATGCGTCGCTCACCGCAGTCATAGATCACATTCGCAACCTGGTGAGGGATCCGCAGTTCGATTCGGTTGCGTTCCTCTCATATTGGCTCTTTGTGCCAGTGCCAGTGCCATCGCTCGGCTGGATTGCGCCGGTCGATGTGCTCCGGCGGGCCGATGGCCTTGCTCTCGTCAAAGAGGCCTTCGGTCGCTGGGTGCACGGAGTAGCCATTTGAACCCGCGGGATCACACGTCGAATCAAAATATCGCAGAGATGAAAACACAATTTGAAAAATGCGAAGAGATTCTGGGTCGACCCGGCCGAATGCACTCCAAAAGTAGCTATCGGCGTCAATTCCCAAACAATGTAGTCATGTTCAACGCATGCGTTTGTACCAAGTCGAAGGGCAAGATCTGGCACGGGGACCTCGACGTCACGCGCGATGGTGACCTGCTGAAACTCGCACGAGCGCTCTGTGAGGAGGTCTACGTGCTGCACGAGTCTGTCGCTCGCCTCGAGAACGAGCGGAGGCCAAGGCTTCACAACGCCCGCGCGATCATCTCAGCCACGGAGGTAACTCTTGAGGAGCCGAAATGCTGACCGTGCCACCGCCATATTGAGGCCATGAGCGACACGCCAATCCTTTCTCTCAAAGAGCTCTACATCGCCGAGCTGATGAAGGCCTCCGGAGTCCCTACGGATTTGGTTACGCAGGCCTTCAACCTGGCGCAGCGCCTCAGTGAGATGCGGGAGCTCCTCCAGGCGTGGCTCGATGAACCCGAAGCACGTGAGGCGATCGTGGGCGACCTCAGGCACTTGATCGACACGGCCTCGGTCTTATTGAGCCCAGTCCCCTACGGGGTCTTCGGCTGGCCGGGTGGCAGCGACCCCGAGTTCCTCGGGATCTACTCAACCCCCGAGAGCGCGGCTTCAATGCAAAGAACGTAGTCGCTCCGTTGGCCCTGCTGCCTATCGCCTACTACCTGAAAAAGCGGAAGAACCCCGCATTTGATACATCGTCGAAGGCCGAGGATGCTGCAATCCAAGTCGAAATTCGCAAATGGTTTGTGTTCTCCACATTGAAGAACGCGTTTGGAGGATCATCCGATACGACGTTGAGCCGATTGCGGGAACTGCTCGCAGGATGCGGTACCTCAACTCCCTTCCCTGCAGATACTCTTTACAAGTCGCTGGCAATCGAACCACGATTGAGCGACGCTTCTTGAATATGGCTACCAGGGACGATACACAAACCTGGTACTGTCACTACTGTACCCGGATCGAGATTGGAAAGACGCGATCTTTCACGAAGACCACATCTTTCCGCAATCTGAGTTTCAGGTTCGCGCCCTCAGGAAGCGTGGATACGATGACGCCAGAGTCCAGTCGTACATGGCGAAATTCAATCTGCTTGCGAACCTTCAGTTGCTGACGAGCTCGGAAAACACCCCTAAGAACGCCACTCCCTTCGAACAGTGGCTTAAGACTCGAAATGCCGCATTCCGGAAGCGTCATCTGATCCCGGTGATGACGTCGTATGGGTTTGAGTCTGAGTCGTTCGAGAAGTTTTACGAAGACCGTCAGCGATCCCTCGGTGCTGCACTCCGAGCGTTGGCCTGAGCGGGTGCGCGCCAGCGGCCGCAAGTATCCGGAAGTACCTTTCGTGAAGGGAGGCAAACGTGCGTAAGCCGGAGCTCAAGATTCTTGTCGATACCTACGGGAAGTGGCGCGAGTTTCTCGGGTCGAAGGGGGATCACTCCAACACTTTTGAGAACTTTTACAAGAAGGAAGTTTTACCCGCACTTAAAAGAGCCAATCTGTCCAAGGCTGCATTCGATGAAGAGAAATTTCCATCGCTGCATGAGGGTTTGGTTCTTGCAGGGCGAATTGACCGTGAAAATCTGCCAAATCAATGGAATCTTGAGGCGCTACGGACTTCGGTCGGGACCGATCTAGAACGCCTGCTGCTGGCCTACATCTGGAAGCGCGGGGAGCTTTGGAGAGTACAGCACGTACTCACCGGTCTGGCCGACCGCAAGAGGTCCTACGATTCCCCGGAGAAAGATGTCAAGGAAAGAGTGGACGAAGACGGCCCGACGGTGATGTGGCAATTCGGGAGGCATCTCGCGAGCCCGGAAAATGAGCCGATCTTCGACCAGCACACATCGCGGCACCGAATCGTCTTCGAATGGCTCAAGAAAGCGGGCAGTCTTGAGAAGCTTGCCGATCTGGAGCGGTCGGAGAAGCTGACGACGCGTAGACGGTGCCGCGAGTACCTAGCGTGGTGGAAAGAGAACATACGCCCGAGGGTGGGCCGCGCAAATAAGAGTGTTGAGTCCAGGGCTGATGCGCTTCTTTGGGCAGATCGCACAATGTTTGCACTCGGCAAGGCAGCCGCATATAGATCGGATCGAGAGACCGGCACAGGCAAAACGGAAAGCCCGTGACGAAGCTCCAGCCCGAGGTCAGCTTTTTTCCGTAGCAGTGTCGTCGAGAGACCCGCGACAAGATCGATAGGCATTCCTTGTCTCCTGAAATCGAGTCCGCTCGCGATACTGCGCGTCACGCGGCGCCGGCGGCGATCGTAAATCTGCGTGGTCCTCGGGTTTGAGTGCCCGGCGCACGGCAACGCCTAGCCTTTTTCCCCCGTAATAGTAGCTGATAAAGGTCCCCATCCTTCACAAAGGAGGGTGTCATGAGCGACGTCGGTTAACACCTTCCCTTCAGGAAAGAGGCCATGGTGGCGGGGGTCAGCCCGCGTCACACCCTATGCCGGCATGCTCCGGAATGGTGGCCCGACATGGCCCGGAACGCTGGCCCGGCATGCTCCGGAATCAGTGGCCGGCATCGCCCGGAATGCGCAGCTAACTGCTCCGAAGCGGACGCTCGCCACCGTCAGGTCGCGGGCCAGAAGCGTACGTCCTTGGGCCCGCGTTTCCAGAAAGCGGCCAGCCCAGCCGATCCTCCGATCGTCGACAATAGACGTGAAATGCTGAAATGCCGAAATGCCGGAGTCACTTTGCCGAATTAGCATGATCCGCGCGGAGTGGGCCATGACAGATCTGGTAGCCAGGCCAACTCTTTCGCGACTTGAGACTAAGCACTTGAATCGAGCGCCTGATGCGTGAAGCGCGCCCGGCTGGGCTCATCCTTTTTAGGGGGCATCACAGGCTCCTCGCGCGTGCCCCGCTGCGCTTAGTGCCCGCTACTGTTGGCGCGGTGGATTCCGTTCCACGTGTTTCCGGCCTCTTCCATGGTCCTGGACGGACGTGTGGAAATGGCACCTGCGGCACTTTAATCCCCAGATGCCCGCATAGAGGCTCCCAACTATCCCCGGCGCATATGTTGATTCGCAAAAGCTGGCCTGGCCTGTCGCGGAAGTATTCCGTTACTGCGCGATAGTGCGATTCGTACGCGTCCTGGAATAGGGTGCGCTTGTATAAGGCAGAGCCATAGACTTGGAAATCGACTAGCTCTTCATTCCACAAATTGGTACTAGCTATGCGTCTGGATCCCCAATGGCGAGAACAGGACGCATGCCAGGTTTCCGAGTCCCGCTCTGTCAAAATGAACTTGCTGCCTGGATACAATCTATCCAGTTCTCGGAAATGTCGGCAAAACATGATGTCACATATGGCATCGTGCCTACGTATCGTGGCGCAATGCAGATCTCCCGCCAACAAGGCCAACATAGTCTCGTCATCAGTAGGATTGTGCACCGTCTTGTAACCAAGCTCCGACAGCGCCTGTGCTAACGACGACGTACCAGTTTTTGAAAATCCTAAGCCGAAGACCTTCGGACGAAAATCTGGTGTCATCATGAGAGCCACTCTTGCGCCGGAGGCTCGTAGGTCACCGTAATGGGCGGGATTTGAACGTTACGGTCGAGTACCGAGAAGTATCGTTCTCCCTGCATCTCTTCAGTTCTTACAATGGCGGACCAATACACGCCGTGCTTCTGCATTCCGAGCATCATTCCTTCTGCTTCGGTCAATCGTTCATCAAAGAAGGCTAAGACTCCACCGCCGCCGACAATTCCTTCGATCCATACGTCATTGTGTGGACTGCTAAGCAGAAGCGCGCTTGAGCCGCCACGCGTCACATGTCCCACGACGGCATGTCCATTCGGGAGACGCCGCCAGTATCGTCGACCTGCATCACTCGCTCTGTCGATATAGCTCTTGATTCGCTGAGGTGCGCTTGGCGAGTCGATCTGCTGCGTCAGTCGAGCAATCTCGGTCAAGAGTGTGCGGCGCTCCAGAGCTGCACGTGGCCTAAGCAATCGCGCAGCCGTGTGCCAGGCAATCACTCTCTGGCTGGACGACATGCTTTGTCTCAGCACTCTATCGACGAACCTGATCGTCTCGATCTCCGGGGCCGACGCGTACCCTCGGTTCGTTATTCCTTGGTATAGCCACCCTGTAGAGGCATTGGTCGTTTCCGCGACGACATGTCCAAAACGGTACTTCACTCTGCGACGCTGCTGAGAGCTGTAATAACGCCAGAGTGCCTCAAAGATCGCTTCTTGACTCGGATGTGACATCCCTTCAGCTTGAAAAAGGGTCAAACAATGCCTCTTCCACGCCTGCTGGTATTTCAGTTTAACGTCATCGTACAAGTCACGTGCCATCTCAATAGCGTTTCCGCGGCGCCTATACTTGCTGACATGGAACGCGATCGAATTTACAAGGTGCTGGAGAACGGCAATCTCTTGTCCAAAACCTTCCACAACACTGTGTACCTGCGCCCGCGACCAGTCTGGCAGCGCATGCATGTTCCCAAAGTCAAGCAATCCGCCGCACAGCGTCAGGTTTGACGAGAAGTAGCCGCCAGAAAATAGTCGATGCACTTGTCCAAAAGCGATCTGTTCAACGACGGTGGAAAGTAATGATTGAAGCGTTGTGTCCTCGGGGGTGCCGGAGCCGTGACGTCCTGCCGATGTTATCCAACTGTCGATGATCTGTTTGGTTCGCAGAGCGTCGCTTGCTTGCGCGTTCACGAACCCTGTGACCGACGACTTAAATAGCGGCGCCCGCTCTGCATGAGCAACACGCACCGCTCCCGGCCGCACTGCGATGGCCCGCGGCACATTCTGGTCGTATTGGTCTTCAGGATCGGGGCTTGAGAAAGTCAGACCCGTATCAATGATTGCGATTATAGGCACTGCCCCGGCCGGAAATTCTGCCGCAGCGATTTCGGCGAATAATGTCTCGCGAACTGCCTCTGCCAGCGACATGCAACCGTGCGAGTGCCCAGCGGCTGCCCCCGCTCCTACCAATGGTGTTTGCCCTATGCCCTTCGCTTGAAACTTTCCAAGAACGGTTACGCGCCCACTCCCCCCGTGAGGTGACCGCCCGCTGGAACATCCATACCGATCGGCGCCAAGCACCCGCGAATCGGAAGCGTCCACGTTTTTGAAGTCATTTCCCGTCGCCGAGATGTACGCAAAGGTCCCAACAGCCCATTCCGAAACGCGTTTGTAAACAGAACGATCACGGAGATCGAAACACCTCTCGCCAAACCAACGGTGATTAAGCCACAGAACCCTTGCGCTACGTAGTCTATAGCCTCGGAACGGTACCAGGACGTGGGAACTCCACTCCTGAAGACACGGTAAACCATCCTCGAGGCGAGCTATTTCCTCGGGTGTGAAGTACTTTTGAAAGCCCGGCGTCGCCACGTCGTTACCTTGCGCACCGTACCGTCGTCGCGTCGCCGTAGGGATTTTGCGGACTGCTCGCGCTCGAAGAGCGCCGCAGCGTCCCTAAGACGAGCGCGTATGTCTCCGCTTATGAGAACAAAATCGAGAATCCACAGTCGGTCACCTTCGTTCCATTCGCTAATATGAAGTAGCACGCTTGGGTCATGTAATAGGCGGCATTCAGTGTCTTCGGCGAGCCATGCCCAAGTTATATAGCCGACGGCAACCCCGCTTTCATTGCGGAAAAATTTAATCTGGTTGTGCCGAATGGCGGGCTCCAGCCACAGTTGAATGCACGCGATCGGGTATTGACAATACTGCGGTGACCGTCCCATTACGGTCGCCGCCAGCCCAACTTGTTCCAGGAACTCGGAGGACTCCCTAGGTTCCGGCATTTTTGTACGCGAGTGGGGTATGCCTTGGAAGCGGGCCGCTCATACGTCTCTTGAGTTCAGGCAAGCCAGTCGTCCGGCGCCCCCCCCCGCTATTGACCACTCGGCAATGCAGCGCCCGCTCCGTGCGCACGCAATTCCATCGATATTGCCTGGTCGATTGGTGCAGACGAGTGCGCAACGAGGTCAAGGATCGTGCCGCGGCCGCCGCTGACCATACGATTGGGGTCGCTACCATTCGATAGCAAAAGCCGAACGGTATCTAGATGACGCTGTCGCACGGCGTCTTCCAACGCTGTGTGTCCGCTCCAATCAACTTTGTCAACGCTCGCCCCGTGACCAAGTAGCAATTCAGCAATGGAAGTGGCCCCACTCCCGGCTGCGGCAACAATCGGCACGGAGTCTTCTGTCCCGTTCGCGGACGCTCCGGCCGCGATGAGCTGCTCGGCAACACCAGTCTGACAGGCAGCCGCCGCGAGCGTTAGGAGCGACATTTCACCAGCGGTGGGGCCGACCTTTAGAACCCCGTTCGGATCCAGTCCGGACTCGATGTCGCTCTTCAACCGGTCAACCTCGCCGTTGATGATCGCGGAAACCGCCTCGCTCATCTGTGCCGCGTGTGCAGGATCGTGCTTCGAAAGGTGTCGTTCTATCCACGCGACCCAACTTGCACGCTGCGCCGCGGTCTTAACAATGCAGTCGTTCTTAGAAGCAACCGCCTGGGAAGCAACCCCTTCAGACGACCAGAAAAGGAAGCTCCCAATAGCTGCCCACGTCGCAATCCGCAAGACGTTCATGTGCTTTCTCCTATGTCAGATCGGTTAGCAACCAGACGGGTTGTACCCTTCCTGCCATGCAAAGGCCGTAATAACTTGCATCAGCTGCGTTGCCGTCAAGTCAGTCAGTTGGGTTGACTGCGCTGTGGCCGGTGATATCCCTAGGACGGATAACGTAGTCGAGAGTGCGTTTTCATTGCCGGGCAGATTCGGAGGGGCCCAATCGTCGATGAGAGCTGTAATCGAGGCACCGGCGATCGCGTAATTCCCTGCAGAGTAACTAGCAGCCCAAGCACCGGCTGCCAGACTCGGAAAGACACAGAAGCCGGCGCTTCCCGAAACTCCTCCATACTTAGCACAGACTGGTTGATTGTTCGCGATGTCAATTGGATTGTCGTAACGTACTGGAACATTGAGCGCAGTATTGTTTGGCTGTGGCGCTGGATTCGCGGGGCCTATGGTGCCGTCCGAGTTTATGGCAGCGGCGAGCTTCTTGACGGCACAATTCACATGCGAATTTGGATTGGCGGAGTACGCGCCACCAGGGCCACTCCCGCCCGACGGAGTCAAAGGGGAACCATCCCCGTAATCGGTCCACCAGGCGACCGGCACGTACCGGTACCCCTGTATGACAACTTCGGGTAGATTCTCATCGCCGTGAGCCAAACCTGTAGCAATTACTACTCCAACCAAGAGACCTAACTCGCGTTTGCTCGGCTTACGCATCTTCCCTCCCTTGCAGAGCTCAGCGGATCATCTTTGATACGCCCCGCCTAAAGAATCTGCGCGGTTGAACCAAGGCGCCGCTTCTGCAGCTACCATGGCAGCGTGCCGCGTTATCGTACTGCTATTCTCCCTTCCAGTGAACGAGGCCGAGATTCTGGAGTTGCTCGGCCAAGCATAGCTAGAGCTGGCGCTACACCGCGCTGTGCGCATTCTGTCAGCGGCGGCCTCGAAGCTGAATCTGACGGTGCGGTACACTCAGGGTCCTATCTCGCGCGCGCTATCAGAATGCAACAGCAAGCGGATGCACCGCGCATGCGTGTCCAAACGCGCGGCCGCTCGAGCACTTGGACCTTAGGAAAGCTGAGGAGGGTGTTGGATACATACCTTGCAAGGTCACAACTAATTGTGGCGTCGAACAGGCAACCTTTTGCCCACATCCGTCTTCCAAACGGCCGTCTTAAAATAGAAACAAAGCGTAGCGGCTTGGTGGCGGCGTTGGAGCCGCTGATGTGTGCCACCTCTGGGATATGGGTCGCCCATGGAAGTGGATCTGCCGACCGCGATGCCGTAGACAAGTACAACCGAACGGCGAGGACTCGGACCTGCTCGTACGCCGTTCGACGTGTGTGGCTTTCTCAAGACGAAGAGGAAGGCTACTACTACGGCTTCTCGAACAGCGGCTTATGGCCGCTGTGCCATAACACGGCGGTGCGGCCGCGCTTCCGTGAAGGTGATTGGTATGCGTACCGCACCGTGAACCGCAGGTTTGCCGAGGCCGTGGCCGAGGAATGCTCTTCCGAACGTCCAATAGTGCTTGTCCAAGACTACCATTTGGCGCTGCTACCAGCCTTCTTGCGAGCACGCGTTCCGCACGCAACAATTATTATGTTCTGGCATATTCCATGGCCCAGTATCGAGAGGCTTAAGTTGTGTCCTTGGGCGCGTGAAATCCTCCAACAAATCGTGGCGTCGGACATTGTTGGCTTTCATACGGGCGAGCAGTGCACCTATTTCAGTGCGTGCGTCAGAGAAGTGCTCGGGGCTCAAGTTGCCCCGACGCCCGGCAGCGTCCTCTTGAAGGAGCACGCGTGCCGCGTAGCAGCTTACCCCGCCTCAATTAGCTGGCCCCCCACGTGGCTCTTGGGCGCACCAAGTGTTGCGCTCTGCCGCCACCGCATTCGGAGGCGGTATGAGATTGGAGGGCATGTTTCAATAGGCCTAGCAGTCGATCGGTGGGATTTTACGAAGGGAATAATCGAGCGGCTTCTCTCATTCGAGATGCTTTTGAACCGAAGCCCGCAGCGGCATGGCATGGTTACGCTGTTGCAGGTCGCAGCACCTACCCGCGGCAAGCTAAGTGCTTATCGGACCTTGCAGGCCCGCACTAGACGCGAGATTGATCGCATCAATCGGAAGTTTGAGAGAGATACGTGGAAACCGATCGTGTTTGTTGATGAACACCAGAACGAGGACAGAGTTTGCGAATTGTATCGCGGTGCTGACTTTTGTATTGTGAATAGTCTTCACGACGGAATGAACCTAGTTGCAAAAGAGTTCGTGGCTGCACGTGAGGATGAGGATGGGGTACTAATTCTTAGCAGGTCAGCCGGCGCTTCACGGGAATTGGTGGAAGCCATCGTTGTCGATCCGTTGGACATTGCAGCGACGGCATCGGCAATCGCGCAAGTTTTGGACATGCCGCGCAAGGAACGGAGAACTCGTATGCGGCGGATGCGCGCGACCGTCGAGCGGAACAATGCCTATCGGTGGGCTGGCCAGATACTATTGGACAGTGCTCGCATTAGTCGGCCCGGCGATGAACCGCTTCTTGACAGGACTACCCCTTCGGACGCACGCGTGCGAGTGCCTAGGTGTGGAGTCTCATGAGGTTGTTCCTGTTCAGGTGCAACCGGTTGATCGGTGGCTGTCCGGCGAGGCTCATGTGGGGTCTGTGCCAGTTGTAGCCGTGTAACCAGGTCGGCAGGGCGTCGCTGCGCTGGTAGGAGTGTCCGTATGCGCGAGCGTACGCCCACTCGCGCAAGCAGGTCTGGATGAAGCGTTCGGCCTTGCCTGAATCGCCCCGGCTTTCCCGGAGGCCCCATTACTTGAGAGGATGGGGCTATGGGGAACACGACAACCAGATATTCACAAGAAGTCCGGGAACGCGCAG
>Ga0335073_10011372_pt1 | contig 12492 bp, 11 predicted proteins | sample Lox_Sample_22_FD_207093 | JGI IMG/M metagenome (GOLD analysis project Ga0335073, IMG submission 207093) | Soil microbial communities from Loxahatchee National Wildlife Refuge, Florida, United States - Lox_Sample_2.2 | ecosystem: Environmental > Terrestrial > Soil > Wetlands | place: USA...
AGCGGGTTCGTGCCGCAGTTTGCCTCGGGTGGTTCGGGGACGAATCAGCGGTCGTACTTTGTAGTGCCGCGTAGTTCGACGATGGGATACGGGCCAATGATTTTCGCAGGCTATGCGCAGCCAACGAGAAGCGCAACCAATGTGACGGTGACGTGGCCGTCCATTGAATTGCAAGATGCCGCATATCACGCAAGCCTCGGGACGCTGACTTGGGACGTTCTGGTGGTAGTAGGGCAGTCGGCGGGGACTCCGTATGGAACGGGAACCTACGCCATTGCGACGAACGCGGCGGTCAGTTGCGGAACTAGTGGAATGTGTTCGTTCAGGGATACGCTGGCGACCCCGGTTTCGTATACAGTGCCGACGCAACAGTTCACGCCGAGGTTTTGGTTCTGGCCGAACAGTCTAGTGATCAACAATACGATGGTGTTCCTGGATGTGGCGGGATCTGACCCGCAGGCGGTAGCGAGCCAAGGAGCTACCGGAATCTCGATTGTGGCAGCCGAATGCACGCCGGGCGGAGCGACCTGGAGGAGAAATCCGATATGGGTAAGCTGCCTGGCTGGACCGGGAAACTCCGGAGCGGGACTTTTCAGTACTGTGCTGCAGCAGCAAGATTCGGCGGGAAACGGACCATTTACGAACAGTAAAGGGCGACTGAACTTCGGCAAGCAGATTCGAGCGCCGAACGATTTGATCACACTGGCGGATTCCAATTTTCTTAAGACGATTGCGACCTACGGGGAACGTCCATCGAATGACGCAGGCGACCTTGCGATCGGCGTGGATCAGACAGGAGGGTTGTCGCAGAGGGCCGGGACGTCGATCAGTTCTTACATTAATGTTGTGCCGAATGGGACGAATTTTCTGGAACGCCTCACCGCTTCCGATAAGATATTTAATGTACCCGTCACAGTTACCGGTCATTTGAATCAAAAGGCATACGGGAATCTTGGGGGAACATGTTCAATGAAAGCGAGTACGTCATGTTCCTTCAAGGTTGCCCCACCGTATCCTAGAGATTTGATTTGTGTGACTTCCGTACAGGGAAAGCGAGCGTTACCCGGAGCGTGCAGTCTCTCCGAAAATGTGGTGACCATTACGGCCGCATCAGAGAATTCCGAGACGTGGGGTGCAATCTTTGTCGGCACGTCGCGATAACAATAAGTGATGCTATGGGCTTGCCCCCTGGGGTGAGACAAACAGTTAAGAGACAGTTTACCGTTCGATGGAAAATCCTCGACCGGCAGAACGAGTGTACTGCACACTGGTCCCGGTTGGTGAAGCGGAGGCGGGCTCTGGTGGAGACCAACCCGCCAAGGAATAGCCAACTGCAACTCATCGAGGCCGATGAGCGCTGGGAGTGAGCAAGCCGCTCGCTCCCAGCGGCGTCGACGTCATCGGATCGAAAGATTGCCCATGCCTTGGAAAACTCATCAAGAAAGCTGCCGCGCAGCGGCCTCCACAATTTGCGCCGTCAGTTGTGCCTCGAACTCGGCGGGCGGCCTATAGCCCAGAGCCGAGGGCAGGCGTCCCCGGTCGCGTCTTGCGGTGTTTTCTCGAGCACCGCCGGGCAGAACTCTGAGCGAGTAGCGAAGACGCCGCAACCGAAAAGGATGAATATAGTGGGCAAGAATCTTGAGTGCATCGTAAACCTCTTAGTAGTGGGCACGGACACACCAATCTTTCTACTCGCTCCTCAAGGTGACTACCGGGTCCACTTTTGCGGCACGCCACGCCGGAACGATGCACGCGAGAGCGGAAACCGAGAAGATCAGTCCCACCACTGCGACGTAGGTCAACGAGTCGAGCCGCGAAATCCCAAACAGCAGCGACACGAGCGCGCGGCTCGCGATCAACGCACCAATCACTCCCAACGCCGCTCCAATTGCCGTAAGAACGATTCCCTGCTGTACCACGAGGCGCAGGATGTTCGCGCGCGAAGCTCCTAGCGCGAACCGAACACCGATATCGTGCAACCGTTCGCTGACGCTGCCCGAGAGCACGCCATAAATGCCCGCCGCGGCCAGTACCAGTGCGATCAGGGCAAAAGACTCGAACAACACGAGCGCAAAGTGCCGTTGCGCCTCCGACCTTGCCAGTACCTGCTCCATCGTTTCCACGCGCACGATTGGCTGATCCTTATCGACCGACCAAATCGCGTTCTTCACGGCTGAAGTCAGCGATCCGGCATCTCCGTTTGCGCGCACCACAAACGACACCGCGTTGTCCGACCACGACTGCGTTGCCAGCCACTGTTCCGGCGTCACGTAGAATGCATCCTCTTCGCCAACAGCGAGTGATGATTGCTTTACGTCGGCGACCACGCCAACCACAATCCCCCATGGCCGTTCCTCGTGGCCAATATCTCCAGCAACGTGTACGCCTTGCCCGATCGGATCCTTATTTCCGAAAAACCGCTTCGCAAACGACTCGTTGATCACGACCGCCAGTTGCGTGCCCGCTCGATCGCCTTCGTTGAGCAGGCGACCGCGCTGCAGCGCCAGGTGCATTGTTTCGAAATACCCGGGACTCACGGCATAGCGGAAGGCGCTGTCGCCGGTCGCACTTTGATCATTCCTGAATTGCACGCCGTATTGATCGTTGTCGCCGCTCAGCGGCAACTGGCTGGTGAACGCCGCAGACTTCACGCCCGGCATTCGGCGCATCCGGGCGAGTACGTCGTTGAAAAACTGCGTTCGGCGCTGGCTGTTGTCGAACTGTCCTCCGGCGGTCTGCACCTGCATGGAGAGTACGTTGGAAGCATCGAATCCCGGGTCGGTGGAGAACAGTCGGGTCACGCTGTGCAGGAGCAGGCCGGCACCGATGAGTAGCACGAGCGCAAGCGCCACCTCGGCAACGACAAGAATCCGTCGCGCTGAATGACGGCCCCCGCTGATTCGTCGGCTGCTTCTCTGGACGCCGGTCCGCAGATCTTCCCGGGAAGCCTGCAGAGCTGGAACTATACCCAGCACCAGTCCCACGATACCCGTAAGTGCAATACCGAACGCGAGGACAAATCCGTCAATGCGAATTGCGTTCAGCCGCGGCAAATCTGGGGGGCTGAGCGCAACCATGCCAGGAACCCCGAACGCCGCGATTACCATCGCCAGCACGCCGCCAATCGCGGTAAGCAGCAGGCACTCGGTCACAAGTTGGCGAACCAAACGCGAGCGCCCGGCGCCGAGTGCGACCCGCATCGCGAATTCGCCGCTGCGATTCGCGCTCCGCGCTAGCAAGAGGTTGGTGACGTTCACCGCCGCAAGCAACAGCAATAAAAGGACAGCACACGCGATGGCCACCAATGCGGGCTTGACGTCGACGTTTAAATCCGATTGCAGCGGGTTCACCAGGAATCCGGCGGCTACTCCACCGCCAGCGTCGAACTCTTTTCGATAGATCTGAGCCAGTCCGGACAGGATGACGTCGAGTTCGCCTTGTGCCTGCGCGTGAGTGACGCCGCCTCGCAGCCGTCCAACCATCCGCAAGTGATGTCCCCATTCGCGGCCATCGATGGGCAAGGTGGGGTTGTATTGCAGAGGCGCCCACAACTCTGCTCCCGGAGCGAGGACGTCATCAAAGTTCGCCGGCATCACGCCAATCATGGTGAATCCGTTGCCATCCAGCGTGATCTGCTGGCCGATGATTTCGCGATCGCCGTTGAACCGCCGCTCCCAGAGCGCATGACTCAGGATCACAACGTTCGGCCCGTGATAAACATCGTCGGCGGCCAGAATATCTCGGCCGATCATCGGCGCGATCCCGAATACCCGGAAATATTCGGCGGTGACACGCCGCCCTTCGAGCCGCTCCGGCTGCGCTTTTCCGGTCATGCTCGGCTGCCAGGGTTTCATTACTGCCAAGGTGTCGAACGAACGGGTTCGCTCCTGCACACCGCGAAACGCACCGAAACTCACATAACGACGTCCGCCGTCGTTTCGCCGTTCCCAAACCATCATGAGCCGCGACGCGCCCGGATATGGAAGAGGCCGCAACAGCACTGGATCGATGGCGCTGAAAATGATGGTGCTGGTGCCGATGCCAAGCGCGAGGGTCAGTACCGCAACGACCGTGAACCCAGGATTTCGGAGCAGTTGACGCCAGCCGAACGTGAGATCGCTCCACGCGGTCGTCAGCAGATTTTCCCAGCCGTAGCTCCGGACTTCTTCGCGCGCGAGGTCCGCATCGCCGAGTTCGAGGCGTGCGGTTCGGCGTGCCTCAATTGGAGTCATCCCGCGTTCACGAAGTTCCTCTTCCGCTTGTTCGTAGTAATGCCGAACCTCGTCAGCGAGGTCGCGATCGGCCGCCCGATTGCTTAATGCATGCAGCCCATGGGTGATCTGGCGCCACAACGACATACGGCTACCCCTCAGTTTCCAGGAGACGTGCAATCGCCGACACCCGCCGCGTCCAGTCGGCAGTCTCGACTTCGAATTGCTTCTTGCCTGCGCGAGTCAGCGAATAGTACTTCGCGCGGCGCGAGTTCTCGGTCTCGCGCCATTGCGAGTTGAGCCACCCCGACCGCTCTAGCCGCTGCAAGGCGGTCAATAGCGACCCCGGATTAACCTTGAAGACGCCGCGCGAAATCTGCTCGATTCGTCGCGCGATTCCGAATCCATGCATTGGCTCGAGACTCAGCGTCTTGAGAATTAGCATGTCCAGTGTGCCCTGAATGACATCAGTATTTTCGTCGTTCACCATGTGCCCTCGGTTAGAGGTCTGCGAGCATATCTCTACCTCATATTGATTGTCAAGATGTGATATCCAAGTGTTGTACATTGGCTCTGCTCGGATCAGATTGAGCGATGGCCCATCAAGAAAGCTGCCGCGCAACGGCCTCCGCAGTTTGCGCCGTCAGTTGTGTCTCGAACTCGGCGGGCGGCACGTAGCCCAAGGACGAGTGCAGGCGCTTCTGGTTGTAGACCTTTTCCAGAAACTCCCCGATCGAGGCGCGCGCCTCGGCCAGATCGCGGTACTCGTTGCGGTACACTTCCTCGTACTTCAGTGTCTTCATGAACGACTCGCAAGCAGCGTTGTCCCACGGGTTGCCCTTGCGCGACATGCTGATGCGAATGTGATTGGCTTCGAGCAGCGCGATGTAATCGCCACTGGCGTACTGCGAGCCGCGATCAGAGTGATGCACCAGGCCCGGCGGTGGCGAGCGGCGATCGAGTGCCATGCGGAGCGCGGGTAACGTCAGTTCATCGTCCAGATTGCGATCGAGCGCCCAGCCGATCACCCGGCGCGAGAAGGCATCGAGAATGGCTGCCAGAAACACAAACTCCTCCAGCAGCCGAATGTAGGTGATATCCGCGATCCACAGCTGGTTTACGTCGGTCAGCAGCAACTCTCGCGCCAGATTCGGATAGATCCGACGGTTGTGGTTGGAATCAGTGGTGACCAGAAACTTACGCCGCCGTACGCACAGCAGGTTGTCCTCACGCATCAGACGATAGACGCGCTTCGGGTTCACCGCCCATCCCTGGCGCCGCAACTCTTCGGTGATGCGCGGTCGCCCGTAGCAGGGCCACTCCAACGCAATGCGCTGGATCGCGTCACGCAGTTCCATATCGCGATCTGCGCCCGGCTTGCGGTTCGGATCGAAACGGTAGAAGCTGGACCGGCTCACCCGGCCCAGCTCCAACATGCGTCCTGTTGTCAATCCATCACTGGCGTTCATCGCTTCCCGGACCTGGCGGTAGACGGCGGATTTCCACTCGATGCCTGCAACATCCGCTGTTCTTCGATGCGCTGCAAGCACCCCTTCAAAAAATCGATCTCCAGCGTCTGCTGCCCGATCTTGCGCTCTAACTCCGCGATGCGCCCTTCCGACCAGCGCCGCTGCCCGCGGCCGGGAAACGCATTGCCTGGACCCTGGCGAAACTCCTTGCGCCAACGATGCAGCACCTTGGGGTTGACTTCCAACGCCCGCGCTACCTCGGCGATGGAAATGCCCTGTTCCAACCGCTGGATCGCGGCCAACTTGAACTCCCGATGAAACCGCCTACGAGACAATCCCATGACTCATTTCCTCCGTTCCATGGATTTTGTCTCTTAACCCGTTGTCTCATTTTTGGGGGCAAGTCCAAAGCGCTGCTTCCAGCGAATGATGGTGGGAGCACTGGTCTGCAGCCTACGCTTAATGGTGTTGAAGGAGGCTCTTTCTGCCAGCATCAAGATGAGCTTGGCGCGAAAGACGTAGCCGGCTGGCAGGGAACGAGATTGAGCGATGCTGCTGAGTTCCGAACCTTGCTTGCTGCTTGTCAGCAGCAGCAAGGGCGCGGATCGCAGCTGCCCAGAGAGCACACTGGGCGAAGCTGCGTGGGAATGGCAAGCCGAAGCAGAAAGTCGTCAGCATGCCCAAGAAGAAGAGGACGATGTCTGCCGCTGCTCGCAGGAAAATTGCCGCAGCCATGAAAGCACGGTGGGCGAAGGTAAGGGCAGGGCAAAAGAAGGGTTAGCTTCTGTATCTCGCTGCCAAAAGACTATCCAATCTGCTCTTGGCCGTCCAGCAATGAAGACACGTCATCTCCATACAACTGCGCAATCGTGTGACGCAGGGCTATCAGATTGCTGCGCGAAGATTCGGCGGCGAGACTGGTAGGGTCTTTGGCAAGTTCTGCCTCGTACAGCCTTAGCAGCAAGGCGCTCTGCTTCTTCACACGTTCCATTGTCTGCAAATCGAGTTGTTCTTCACACTGCATACTGGATTCTACGGTTTTTTCGACAAAATAGTTCCCCAGAGTAATTTTCGAGACGCGCAAGAGACCACGCCGCAGCCTGCCCTTTTCGAATAGAAACGAGTTCAGGGCCGCAATCTCCAATCGCTGAATGCATGCTCCACTGGTGAGATGGTGTCGCGGCACAACGGGCACGGCCAAGATTTGGAAATCGATCGCGACTGCCGTCACCCGGCAATTTTATCGAACACCGGATGCCCGCTTGCGGTGCAAGCCGGTGAAAGCCGTGCGGGATGGGCGTGCTCACGCAAGATGAACACGCTTATCCACAAATCGTGTTGAAATCGGGTTCGATCGAAAAGAAGGCTGGCGACAGCGACAGCGATGGTGGTTCCGACACGAAGGCCAAGTCGTCCGAATTCTGGAGTCGAAAAGTAGGAAAGGCTGCGACATTGGTTATGTTCCAGCCATCTGCTCCTGCGGGGGAGCCTACAGCGTGGATCCGTGTACCGTCGCAGCCCTAATCCTGCACGCAGGAGGGTACTCGTGGTTGAACAGCAAAATCAGACTGGTTTGCTTGTCGCGCGCCGAACAGCCTACTTTCTGCTCCAAACTACCTTTCCCGCCACCATTGTCCATAAAACTTTGGCATCACGCATCTGCTCCGGAGAAACCGTCAGCACATCGCGATCCAGCAAAACCAGATCCGCGCGTTTCCCCGTCGCTATGACCCCTATTGAGTCCATGTTCATAGCGACCGCCGAATTGCGTGTGTAGGCATAAAACATGGCCTCGCGCGGCATGTCTTGTGAAGCGTTCAGCACCCCTTCTGGTCCTCGGCGCGTCTCGGCCTGATAAATCGCCTTGAACACATTTGCCGTCGAAACCGGCCAATCGCTCGCTCCTGAGATAACTCCGCCGTTATCCAGAATCGACCGTGCCGGATATTGCCACTGGTAAATCTCCGGATCGATATATGGTTTCACAATCTCAATGGTGTCCTTGCTGGCATCGGCCCAGAACATTTGTAGCGCGCTGACCACTCCCAATTCGCGAAATCGCGGGAAATCACTCGGCTGGACGAACTGCTCATGCGTCACTGTGTCCGGTAGTCGCGAATTTCCGTTGGCCTTACGGGCAGCTTCAATTCCATCCAGCGCCGCTGTCACCGCACCATCGCCAATTGCGTGTATGTGAACAATTAATCCTTCTTTGTCTGCTTCAATGCACAACTCGGCAAACTTTTTGGGATCGAAAAGCAATTCTCCGTTCCGCCGCGTATTTTTGTAGGGCTTGCTGAGATATGCCGTCTGCGACGGGAACTCCACCACGCCATCAGCGAAAACTTTAACGCCCGTGATATGCAGATGCGGAACATGTCTGTATTCCTCGTGCGTCTTCTGCACACCTGCCAGTTCCGCCGCCGGATCCTTCGCATACACCCGCGGAAAAGCGACCACCTCTGAATTCAGTTCACCGCGGTCGGCGAGCATTTTGTAAGCCTGTAAAACATAGTCTGTCGCTAGCGGATCGAGCCATGCCGTGATCCCCAAGCTGTATTCGTATTGCAATGCCGCGCGTCCCGCCGCAAGGAGTTGCTCCGGCGTGTACTTCGGCAGCAGGGGCTCGACTTTCTCCACTCCTGCATCCACCAGAAATCCGGTCGGCTGATTAGCGTTGTTTATGCCGTAATAGCCCCTCTGCTCCGCCGTCAGCGTTTTCAAAAACTCTGTTGTGATGCCCGCCCGCTTGAGCAACGCTCCGTTTGCCCATGCCGTATGCCCATCCATGCCGCGCAGCAGCACGCATTGTCTTTCATAAGCTCCCGTGCTGAAATCTTTGTTCAGCACATCTGGATGCGACCAGAACTCCAGCGGCAAGCCCAGCACTTCCACAATGTCGCCGCGCATCCCCCGCCCTGATTCCTTCGCCCACGCGACGAACGCCGGCAACTGGTCAAGCCTGTCAACTTTCTCACTCGCGTCCGCCGAAATCAGATCCAGTCCGCCATCAATCGAATGGCTGTGCGAGTCAATAAAGCCGGGGAAAAGGGTTTTGCCCTGCAGATCAACGCGCTCAGCCCCTGCGCTAACCGATTTTTCGACTTCGGCCAGATTCCCCGCGGCAACGATTGTGCCCCCGCGGATCGCAACGGCTTCCGCGTATGGATTCTCTGGATTCGCCGTGAACACTTTCGCATCGAAGAAAATCTTTTCCCGTTGAGAATTTTCTTCCGCCGACGCGAGAGAACAGGGCGTAATGCAAGCAGAAGATGCCAAAACTGCAACTCCCAACATCCAACTTCCTACCACTCGTCCTCCCCAAACGCGCATTTAGTCCTCCCGTCTTGAAAATTGCACTGAATTGAAGCTGCTTGCAGCCTGAGGCTTCGTTTATGTTTGCTAAACAAAAGGCACAAACTTTGGAAGCCGCTCAGATTCCATCTTTCATGCTACCCAAGCCCAACGGCTTCCCTTCGGTAATTTTCCGGGTAATCGCTAGAGTTTCTCAAGCGAACGCATCGCTATTTTTCCTTCCGGGCCGCCTTCCATTTCGCCCAGCGCGCGCGTTGCGCCGCTGCAATCCGCTTCCGTGCTGCTGCCGACATAGTCCTGCGCCTTCCTGACGTCTGCGCATGTCCGATCTCTTTGTTGAGTGCACCGACTCCAGTCAGCGCTTTCAAAGCTTCGTCCAACTGCTCGATTCTTTTCCGCCCCTGATCCCGCTCCGTCCTTAACCGCCGGATCACGTTCGCTAAGTTCGGCATTGATTCTCCTCGGGCAGGAATTGTAGCAGGCGAGATCCCTTGCCTGATTTCTCAACCGCCCGCCAATCGCAGATCACCCGACCGTCTATAGGAGGAAATTCCATGAGACTCCGCACGAATGAAGTATGCCCCATACACAGATCCGTCTCTTGCTGTGGCCGAGAGATCCGCTCCAAGCCAAAACTGGTCAGGCTGAGTACCAGAGAGTGGAGGACCCGCATCATCCGCGAGGCTACCGGGAATTACGGTCACCGGCCGAGATGCGGAAACTGTTGAACCGGAAGATCCGGCAGCAGGGCGACGTATGCGCGATCTGCCACGACGAATTCACGGACTACAACGACCATAAGGTGCGAGTTAAAGCATAAACTTGCCGCTCTTAAAGGCATAATGTTGCCTGCTCAATGTGCGACAAGTCGTTTATTTCGATATATTGCATACCCAATCGCGTGGAGGCCTTAACCATCAACTTGCCGTGACTGCTGGCTTCTGTGCCTACATGAAGAATCAGAGAAGGCAACAGCGGTACTTTGCCTCCGCAATGAATGTGTGCGGCTATGCACCTATACATGAGTAGAGAGACACCGGACGATGTAAAACGTTGGTTTCAAAGTGCAATACAGGACTTGTGGCCGATCGCGCTAGGATCGTTGTCCCTGAGAAAAAGTCCCTGTATTCGAAAGCGCTGCCAGCGCTGCGAATCAGGCCACGGACATTCGAGCTATGCGTTGTATGGTCGCAAGGGGAATCGCCGATTTTCCATCTACGTGCCTGAAGAGTTGACGGAGGAACTGGAAATGGCAATCCGGAACGGCCGCAATCTTCAGAAAATCGTGGCTGAAGCCGGTCCCAGGTACACATTGGCGCGAAAGAATGAGCGCAGTTCGCATAACCGGACGTAACGAACAGCATTGTCTGACGTTCTCGCGCCGGAGGGAAAGTGCTCAACAATACTGAGTTTCGCAGCTGGTGCATGCGGCTTGGGTTGAGCGAAACGGCGCGCGCCACGGTTGCCCTCATACGCTCCTGTAATCCTGCTCGCTGTGTTGGAAGTGCCCGAGTCAATCAGTTTCAAATCAAGAGCGCCCTGTGGCTCTTGATTGGGAAAGCCAGGTGCTAGTCTACAGCGCGACTACCGAACACTAGAGCGCAGAGAGAGCATAGGGACGGAAATAGGGTGCTATTGAATAGGTCGTATGGGGACAAAGAGGCGGTACCTGTGCTCTACGGGAATCGCCCACAAATCGGCTCAGCGGATGTCGCTCGCGGCGCTAAACTGCGCTGCAGAACCTCATTGGCGATTTTCTGCAGAGGCACGATAAAATCGATCGCCCCGCGAGCAATGGCTTCCTTGGGCATACCGAACACAACGCAGGTCGCTTCATCTTGCGCGATATTCACCGAGCCTGCGGCCTTCATTTCGGTCATGCCTTGTGCGCCGTCATCGCCCATGCCGGTCAGGATGACTCCTGTCGCATGCGGTCCCACGGACATAGCGACAGAGCGGAAGAGCACATCGACGCTCGGGCGGTGACGCGACACCAGCGGACCATCGCTAAGCTGAATGCTGAGTCCAGTAGGCGTTCGCTCGACCATCATATGGAGATTCCCCGGTGCAATGAATGTATTTCCGGGATACAACCGATCTCCTTGGGAAGCTTCTTTGACTGCGATGGCGCATTCTCTATTCAGGCGATCCGCGAAAGCCCGGGTAAATCCCTCGGGCATGTGTTGCGCGATCAAAATCGGGGGACAGTCAGGTGGCATTGCCTTAAGAAAAACGCGGAGTGCTTCTGTTCCTCCAGTTGACGAGCCGACGGCAATGACTCTCTCCGAGGTTGCGGCAGGGAAGGGCGTTTCGCGGCGAGGCAGAACCGCGTCTGCGGTGCGGCGAGGTTCCGGGGTCAGCGGTTGTTTCGCTTGCAGTTGAGCTTGGGATGCGCTCCACACCGCGTCCAACAGGATGACCGCGGATTCGTGAAGAAAATCGCGTACGCCAACTTTTGGTTTGGTGATTACGTCTATGGCGCCCTCTTCAAGGGCTCGCATTGCCAGGTCGGTGCCGCGAGCGGCTAAGCCAGAGCAGACCACGACCGGTCGCGGTGCTTCCGCCATGATCTTCCGGATGAAAGCGAGCCCATCCATCCGTGGCATTTCCAAATCCGTAATCACCACGTCCGGGGCTTCCTTTTGCAGCTTAGCCCAGCCGATCAACGCGTCGGGTGCCGTACTCACGCGGATTCTGGCGTCCGTGCTCAGAATGGACTGCATGACCGTGCGAACCGTGGCCGAGTCATCGACCACCAGAACCTTCAGATTATCTGCCTGCGCTCGTGGCAATGGAGTTTTGCCTTTCTATATGAGTTTCGGCTGGGCAGGAATCTTTGCTCCCATCTTCAGTCATCGACGTTGTCTTAACGTAGATTGTGGGCTCAATGCTGCGTAGTTGTGCGGACTGCCTGGTTAAGTTCTCGGCATGACCGACGAACAGAAATCCGTTGCTGGCGAGTTGGGCAACCAAATTCGAAACTGCCCGCTTTCGCGAGTCGGCGCTGAAGTAAATGAGGACGTTCCGACAGAGAATTACATCAAATGGACCTTGAACCGGATAGGGGCTGACGTTCAGATTCAGTCGTGTGAAATCGATCATCGATTGAATGGAGACTTTTACTTTGACACGCCCGTCCTGCTCAGCAATTCCCCGCAGCATGAATTTCCGCAATAACTCTTTGGAGATGCCTTCCGCCTTGGTGGCATCGTAGATTCCACGTCGCGCTTTTTCGAGCATGCGATTGGAAATATCAGTGGCTAAGATTCGTGTTTCCCAACCTTCTTCGCCGGGAAGATAATGCGCGAGCAGCATTGCCAGCGAGTAGGGTTCTTCCCCGGAGGAACAGCCCGCACTCCATACCTTGAGACGCTTGGTACGCAAGCCTCGTTCGGCTTCTGTCCTCCACCGCGGAAAGGCCTCCTGCACGAGAAAGTCGAATTGCCTGGGCTCGCGGAAGAAGCGAGTCTCGTTGGTGGTAATGGCATCGATCATTA
>Ga0335073_10011373_pt1 | contig 12491 bp, 7 predicted proteins | sample Lox_Sample_22_FD_207093 | JGI IMG/M metagenome (GOLD analysis project Ga0335073, IMG submission 207093) | Soil microbial communities from Loxahatchee National Wildlife Refuge, Florida, United States - Lox_Sample_2.2 | ecosystem: Environmental > Terrestrial > Soil > Wetlands | place: USA: Florida...
CCTGTACGGCACGGATGGCTCGCAGCTTTCCGTCTTTTATGGCAATTCGTCGCGGACATTTGACAGTTACTTCATGGATCTTCCTGTCAGCACCAATCCCACTGGCGCGTCCTGGGATGGCGACGATTACATCTCCCAGCTCACGATGGCCGACTTTAATGGAGATGGCCGCATGGACCTGGCCGCAATCGCTTGGGATGCGAGCTACGACCAAGCCTATTTTGCCGTTTTTCTCGCAGGCACCAACCCGGGAGACTTCACCGAGCAGCTGCTTGCATTGCCCGTCAGCTACGTCTGGGAGACGGCGCCGGTTGCGGGCCTTTTCAGCGGGAACTATCTCACGCCCGACGCTACTCTCAACCAAACCCCCAACGGTGGCAGCCCCCCACAGAACACTCCGTCTTACCTAGATGCGGAACTGAACGGAGCCACGAGCGGCTACTTCGGGCCGTGCGCTTATCCCAAAGCAGGCGCGGGCTTCAATGTCTGCAGCCCGGGAGTCGTCAGCGGCAATACGGCTCTCTTCGGTGCTTCTGTCAACTCGTTTGGCAAGCTGCGCAAAATTGAGTTGTGGGTGGATGGAGTTAAGGTTGAGGAGCAGCACAACACCTGGGACCAGCATGCCTATTTCCAGTGGGCCTCAACATTCTCTTCGGGCCTGCACAATGCCACGTTCTTTGCTTCTGACGTCGACAATCGCCTGCAGCGCTACGACTTCACGTTCAACATGCCGTGAAGATCGCGGTCCGGGGGGCGAACCCGGCCATACGTCCTCCGGATTCGCCCTCCCTCCAATCCCCTCAAATCCTGATCCACGGCAAATTGCTCACCGCCTGTGCTGCGTTCGATGAACGGCATAGCCGCCGACGCACATCCGTGCTGATGCAGCCCCAAACCCCGCCCCCTCTACATAGTAGTTCTAATCCAATTCAGGCGTCCGCTAAGCGTCAACGCGAAGAAGGCCGCTCTGCTGTGGCAGCGCTGGCCTGGGCGTCGAGGGTTTCGATTTTGGTCCTTGCGCGCTATTGGACGTTCACTGCGACTGTTGCTGATGTCGTAAGCTTGGCATTGGCTGTATCGATTCCCGTCACCGTGAAGCTGTGGGTGGCAACGGTTGTAGCTGGCGTGCTGAACTGCTGCAACACCGGCACGCTCGATTCGATGCACATCCGGTGAGATTGAACTCGTTGCCCCGCGCATGAGAAATCAACCTGAAGTCGTCGCACCAGGCTAAGGACAGAGGTTCTTCCACGGGAATCACTGCACCGGAAGGCGCTGAAAGAGATGCATGAAACTGTTACTGTGGGACGCCACATGTTTGGGAAGCTGTTTGCCTCGAAGGAGTGTTTGATGAAGGTTGTTCGATTGCTCGCGTCGTGTTCCATCTCTTGTCTTGGGGCCGCCATACTGCTTGGCCAGCAAAGACCGCCGGCGACACCGCTGATAACGCACGATCCGTACTTCAGTGTCTGGTCGACTACCGACAAACTGACCGACTCAGATACCGTGCACTGGACCTTGAGTCCTCAGCCGATCACGGGCGTCGTGCGGATTGACGGAAAGCCTTACCGCTTTATGGGGCATGTGCCCGGTCGGCGGCCTGATCCCCTTCCGGCCATGCAGCAGACCAGCAGTTCGATCACGCCGACGCACACCCGGTATGAGTTTCAGCAGGACGGAGTCGCGATCGATTTCACATTTTTCACGCCCGCGCTCCCCGACAACATTGACGTGATGTCACGGCCGGTGACCTACCTGACCTGGGATGTGAAGTCATCCGATGGAGCAGCCCACAAGGTCTCGCTGCTGCTGGATGTGGATCCAGTGATCTCTGTCGACGACAGAGGGGAGCAGGTTGTTCTCTTCCGTAATCAGACCTCTCGCCTCAACGTGCTCTCGGTCGGCTCGCGGGACCAGAACATTCTCAACCGCTCCGGCGATGCCGTTCGGATTGACTGGGGCTATTTCCATCTTGCGGTTCCTAAAGATGAAGATGCAACCACCGTAATCGCGCCTCATCCCTCGGCAGACTTTGCAGCCACCGGCAAACTCGCGGAAGGCGATTCAATCGATATGCCCCAGCCGGCCGGCCGCAATTGTCCGCATCTTGCGGTCACGTTCGATTTCGGCTCGGTGAGCGCAAATCCGGTGCAGCGCCATCTTCTGGTCGCATACACCGAGGGCTACGCCATCCAGTTCTTCGAGCGCAATCTGCGGCCCTACTGGCAGCGGAATGAGATGTCTGTCAATGATCTGCTCGATACGGCGGAAGCGCAATATGCTGCGCTTGAGGCTCAGGGTACGGCCTTTGACAAGCAACTCACAGATGATCTGACCAAAGTGGGAGGGGAGCACTACGCCGCCATTGCAATCCTCGCCTACAGGCAGTCGCTTGCCGCGCATAAGATCGCCGCAGACCTCAACGGCGACGCAATGATGTTCCCGAAGGAAAACACCTCGAACGGCTGCATCTCCACAGTGGACGTCATCTACCCGTCGGCGCCGCTCTTCCTCTTTCTGCAGCCGAAGCTTCTCGAGGCGCAGCTTCTTCCTGTGCTCGAATACTCGGCACTCGCGCGCTGGCGTTTCCCATTCGCTCCTCACGATCTTGGGCAATACCCACTGGCGAATGGCCAGGTGTACGGCGGCGGGGAGAAAACGGAGGAGAATCAGATGCCCGTGGAGGAGAGCGGCAATATGCTCATCCTCGTCGATGCTTTGGCGCGCGCTGAAGGAAGCGCGCAACTCGCCGAGCGCTTCTGGCCGCAGCTCTCTAAATGGGCGGACTACCTGAAGGAGAAAGGCCTCGATCCGGAAAATCAGCTCACGACCGACGACTTTGCCGGTCATGTCGCCCACAACGCCAATCTTTCCGTGAAGGCGATCGAAGGAATCGCGGCCTATGCGGACCTTGCGCACATGCTGAAGCATGAGGACGTGGCATCGGATTACAAATCGGCCGCCCAGTCGATGGCCAGGAATTGGATCTCGATGGCCGTTGAAGGAGATCACTACAAGCTCGCGTTTAACAGCCCGGGCACCTGGAGCCAGAAATACAACCTGGTGTGGGATCAGATTCTCGGCTACGGCCTATTCCCGCAGAGCGTCCGCGATACCGAGATGGCCTACTACATGACCAAGATGAACCAGTATGGTTTGCCTCTCGATGTGCGCGCCGATTACACAAAGCTCGACTGGTCGGTGTGGACAGCGACACTGGCTTCGGACAGAAAGCAGTTCGATACGATCATCGACGCCATCTACAAATGGACCAACGAAACACCGGACCGTGTGCCGCTGTCCGATTGGTACGACACCAAGACCGGCAAGCACATCAGTTTTGCTGCACGCAGCGTGGTCGGCGGTGTCTTCATCAAGGCGCTCGCCGATCCTAAGCTCGCTGCAAAGTGGAACAAAATGAGCGGCGGCCCCGGAACTGGCCTGAACCCAGAGCACTGAGAAGAGAGAAGAACCGAGATCACCCATGGAAAGATCGCAGCAATTCGCGTGCTGTTGCGGAAGCTAGCAGCGTATTCGCCAACTCAAATGCGTGAACGTGGCGATGCCTGCCCCGAGCCGTGGAATGAGACGCCAGTTTCGCTCAGCCGCAACCAGAGGATGTAAAAGAAACGAATGTCGAATAAGGGCAGGATCCGGACCATTCTCAGCAGGACGCCGGAATCAGCGGCCATGCTGGCCAACGTCAAACGAGCGATGGCGATTACCGCCGCGCTGAATCGGTTGACCTTCAACGATGCAGACGAAATTCGTGCCTTGTTCAGCGAACTGATCGGCAAAAAGGTGGATGAGAACTTTCTGCTGATCCCGCCCTTCTATACTGCGGGCGGGAACGAAATCCGCGTCGGGCGCAACGTCTTCGTCAATCAAAACTGCACTTTCTACGACCTGGGCGGGCTCGACATCGCAGACGATGTGATGATCGGGCCGAATGTGAGCATCATCACGACGGGCCATCCCGTCGAACCCTCTCAGCGCCGCTCGATCACGATCGGCAAGTCCATTGTGATCGAGAGAAACGTCTGGATCGCGGCCGGCGCGACGATTATCGGCGGCGTGATGATAGGCGAAAACTCGGTGGTCGCTGCGGGTTCCGTGGTCACCAAGGATGTTCCCCCGAATACGCTTGTCGGAGGAAATCCGGCGAGAGTCATTCGTTCAGTTAGTGACTGAGGAAGAGACCGGAAGCGGTTCCAAGCAGGATTTCATCGGGCAAGACCTAGTGAGAAGAGCCGCTCGCGACGCGCAGCCGGTAGTGATTGGCCTGTTTGATAACCCGAGAAACCTCCACGTTCGTGTGATACTGCGCCAAACCGAGGCGAATGGCGTTAACCAATTCATCCCTTCCACAGGGCTTGGTCAGATAGCGGAAAATCCGACCTTCATTCACCGCGGCGATGGCCCGCTTGAGATCCCCGTGTCCCGTGAGGACTATCCTCACGGTGTGCGGCGCCAATTCGCGCACCTTTGCGAGAAACTCGGCGCCATCCAACCCAGGCATACGCATATCCGAGATGACAACGGCGAAAGGGCCGAACAGGTGAATGCTTGATAAGCCTTCTGCACCGGAGGAGGCAGTCTCGATGCTGAACGCACCGTGCAGCATGCGTTTGTAACCATCGAGGATGCGCTGGTCATCGTCGACGAATAGGATCTTGTTCGCCATGTTCGCGTTTTCGCTTGGAGTCATGGAGTCGTAACCTCTCCCTCCTCATCCTGGCTGCCAACCCGTTCCAGCCGACGATGGATTGATTAAGTCGGCAGCTCCGCCCCGTGCCCCTGCAAGCGCGCGGAGTCGGCAGATTTCTCTTTCCATCATCGTCATGTTCACCCTCCTCCATGAGGTGCCCCAAGGAAATCTTTGGCCATTGGAAGATAGAGCCTGTCATCAGCTCTGTCCACTTGTTCCTTTGGATAGACCACTTGCGGTCAGTACCTTGATGCTGACGGTGTGGAGAAGCGGCAGCGGTTGAGCACCAGCGATGTCGAGGTCCGTACGAATCCGGTGCTAAAGGGACGCGCGGCGTCTAGACCATTCCGATCAGCCTGGCTTTAAAAGCTGCGATCATTTGATCGACTGTCGAGAATTGGGCCACAGGCAGCAGATCAAAACTGACCGCGATGGCCACCATGCTTTTTCTGCCGTCTTGCTCTACAAGATGCTGAGGACAATCCATGAACAGCCGGGATACCTCCATGCGCACTGCGGCGACGGAGATTTGTCGCCGGACCACGGCCATCAGCACATCTCTGCTCCATTGGAATACTCGATCGTCCGCGTGCAATCCCTGGGCGAGTAATTGAAGCACGTTCATCAGGTAACCTGTTGCGGCCTTCTCGCCATATCGTTCTTCAATCGTGTGCAGTATGGTTAGCTTGATCATGACCACGTAGCACTGGCGATCCGTGCAGAAATGATCATCGAGGTAGGTCCGTGCCTGCGAGGGGCCGGGAAAACCAGTGGCCAATTCAGAGCAGTCTGCATCGCCGGGTTGGGGCGCATCCCAGTCTGACCTGGCATGCTCGATCACTTCGGCTTTCTTCGCCAGTTCCCGCTGTGCAGTGGCAGCGCGATATTGAGCCAGACCGCTCAAAATTGCATCCACCAGGGCTGTTCGCTCGCACGGCTTGGTCAGAAACTTATAAATGTTTCCCCGGTTCACTGCATCGATGGCCGCATCGAAGTCCGCATGTCCCGTGAGCAGCATACGCACTGAATCCGGCGCTTTCTGCCGCACCTGCGCAAGGAACTCAACTCCGTTCATCTCCGGCATGCGCATGTCCGAAATCACGACAGCATACGGCCCGTTTGCCTGAATGTCGGCGAGCCCCAGATACCCGCTGAGTGCCGTGCGTATCGTAAACTCCTGGCGAAGCAACCGCTGGTAGCCCTCGAGAACGGACGGCTCATCATCAACAAAGAGGATCTTTTCGCCCACAATCTCTACCTCTGGCTCACAACTTCGGACGCCATCAACAATACCCAGCCTCATACCAGGACCGATCTGCGTTGGGAGCAAGTTCATGCATTGTGCCGCCCCCGCGTGGGCAGCGATGCAACCTCACCAGTTCTATATCGGCAACCTCGTGATTAGAGATGAGCTTTCAAGGCGGCCTCGGCAGCCACTATGTACGGCCTCTGCCGAGCGGGGTGCTCATCCATCGCACGCCACCGCCGATAAATGGTTAGGAGAGACACGTTTCTTTCGGTTCCGGTGCCTGGCTTTGCCTCTTGCACGGTATTGCTGGCCAGTCGGCACGCGAGCGAAGCCGGAGAGACACCCTGCGACTGAGATGAAACCAGACATACAGAGTCTGCCGGCGCTCAAACAAAAGGCACTCGCCCTTCCCTCCGAAGCCCCGCAACCACTCGATGGGGCCGCGCCGTCAAGCCAATCCACAACAGCCATCGCGAGCGAAAGCTTCCCTGCGCCTATGGACGACCGCGACGAAGACGCACTCAAAGATGTTCAGGGTCGGCTCGATGCTCTCTTCGAAGGAGTGGAGACGGGCATCCTGATCATCGACCCGGAAACGCACAAGCTTGTCGATGCGAACTCGGTCGCCGCAAAGATGGTCGGCTTGCCGCGCGAGCAGATCGTGGGCAGTCTTTGTCATAACTTTGTTTGTCCGGCGGAAAAAGGACGTTGCCCTGTGACCGATCTTGGGCAAACCGTCGACAACTCGGAGCGAGTCCTGCTGACGGCCAGCGGGGAGCGGCGTTCGATCATCAAGACGGTGCGCCCGGTGGTGGTCGCGGGGCGCAAACAACTGCTGGAAAGTTTCCTCGACATTACGGAACGCAAGCGCGCCGAGATGGACCTGAAGGAGCGTACTGTCTATCTGCATTCGCTCATCGAAGTCTGTCCCTTGGGCATCGTGGTTCTGGATGCGCAACAGCGCGTAGGGATTTCGAACGCCGCGTTTGAAAAGCTCTTCCTCTACTCACGCGCCGAAGCGCAGGGCGCTCAGATAGGAGACCTGATCATTCCCACGGAGTTGGCTTCGGAAGCGGAGGAACTGAGACAGCAATGTCTTGAGAACGGAAGCGTGCAAGCCACCACCCGCCGGCGCCGCAAGGATGGGACTTTGGTGGACGTGAGGCTGTTTGCCGCTCCCCTCCAGATTGACGGTAAGGCTTGCGGATTCCTGTCGCTGTACGAGGACATTACTGCTCAGATTCATGCTGAGCAGTTGATGGCGGAACGGCATCGACTCGCCGATTTGGCCGCAAGAGTGGGAGGAGTACTGACTGCGGCAGACAATCTGCGCCAGGGTCTGCAGGGCTGTACTGAGATTCTTGCCGCCAACATTGACGTCGCGTTTGCCCGCGTGTGGACGCTGAACGAGCGGGAAAATCTCCTGGAATTGCAGGCCAGCGCGGGCATGTACACGCATATCGATGGTGCCCATGCCCGTGTTCCCCTCGGCTCCTTTAAGATTGGCCGAATCGCCGAGATTGGCGAGCCCCATTTGTCGAACAACGTGCAGGAAGATTCCTGGGTAGCCGACCATGCATGGGCACGGCGCGAAGGGATGGTGGCCTTTGCCGGCTATCCACTCAAGGTGAACGATCGCGTTCTTGGAGTTGCGGCGGCGTTCGCGCGCCAGCCTTTGACCGACGCCGCGCTGCAAACCTTTGCTTCGGTAGCCGACAGCATCGCGCAGTTTATAGAGCGCAAACGCGCCGAGGAGTCACTGCGCGAAAGCGAAGATCGATTTCGCACAGCCTTCGACGATGCGCCCTACGGGATGTGCATGACGTCCCCGGGCGGCCGCTTTCTGCATGCAAACACGGCGCTGTGCGCCATGCTTGATTATTCGTCCGAAGAACTGCAGGTCGGTGCGTGGCAGGACCTTACGCATCCGGACGATATTGAGCGCTCGCGCAACGCCGGGATCGCACTCAACCGCGGAGACCGCGCGGTGGTTGAGCTCGAGAAGCGATACCTGCGCAAAGACGGAAGCGTCATGTGGGCGCGGGTAAGAATCCTGCCCGTCAGGCGGGCCACCGGCAACATCTCTCACTTCATCACCCAGATTGACGACATTACTTCGCGCCGGCAGGCGGATGCGGCTCAGGCTTTCTTGGTCTCTCTCATTGAGTCCTCGCCGGATGCCATCGTCGGAAAATCGCTGGATGGCTCTGTGGTGAGTTGGAACCGGGGCGCGCAGGAGTTGTACGGCTATGCAGCGGAAGAGATCCTGGGAAAGCCTGTCTCGATATTGGTGCCGGCAGACCGCGCGAAGGAAGTCCAGCAGGCTATCGACGCAGTGGGTTGCCAAGGCCTGGTGAGCCGGTACGAGACAGTAAGACTGCGCAAGGACGGCACACATGTAGATGTGGCGCTTACGCTCTCCCCAATTCGCGATGCCACAGGCAAAGTCACCGGAATAGCGACGATCGCTCATGACATCACCCTGCGCAAGCTCCGGGAGGAACAGACACTTCTGCGTACCGCGGCCCTGGAATCTACCGCGAACGGTATTATCATTTGCGACTGTGGCGGGCGGGTTGTATGGATGAACCCCGCTTTTTCTCGACTCACCGGATACACCGAGGAAGAAGTCCTTGGCCAAACTCCTCGCTTCCTCAAGTCCGGAGTTCACGACGAAGCGTTCTATCAGCGTCTCTGGTCAAGCATTCTTCGCGGCGACAGTTGGCAAGGCGAGGTTGTGAATCGCCGCAAAGACGGCAGCCTCTATGACGAGGAGATGACCATTACTCCAGTCCGTTCGGCCGACGGGTCCATCCATCACTTTGTAGCCGTGAAACAGGACATCACGGAGCGCAAACGCGCGCGGGAAGAGTTGTTGTTCAAGACCACACTTCTCGAAACTCAGGCAGAGACCACCATCGACGGTATTCTCGTCGTCGATGGGAATGGCCGCCGCTTGCAGAGCAATAGGCGCTTTGCCGAAATCTTCAACATGCCCGCGGAAGTTGTCGATCGCAACGACGAGCAGGAAATGCTGGCCTCTGTGCGCTCCCAGATCCAAAACCATGACGCTTTTATTGAGCGCATTCGTTATCTCTACGCACATGAGTCGGAGAAGGCGCGCGACGAGATCCAGCTCAACGACGGACGCTGTATCGATCGCTACACCGCACCTTTGCTCGACGCTCGCGGCAAGTACTACGGCAGGGTCTGGTACTTCCGCGACATTACCGATCGCAAGCAGGCGGAACAGGCGCTGCGCGAAAACGAGCAGCGGTATCGCGAACTTTTCGAGAATGCCTCGGAGATCATCTTTACCACGGACTTGGAAGGCCGTTTCACTTCGCTGAATCGGGCAGGAGAGCAGGTGCTGGGTTACACGCGAGAGGAAGCCGCCCAGACAGATATTTGGCGCCTCGCCACCCCCGAATCTTGGGACGTGATGAAGCAGGGGCGCACCGAGATGATGGCTGGAGATGCCAAGCTCACTTCGGAGATTGAGGTAGTCGCGAAGGAAAACCGCCGTGTCAGACTTGAGGTGAAGCCTCGCCTGATTCGGCAGGGCGGCAATCCCGTCGGGATTCACGCCATCGCGCGCGACATCACTGGTCGCGATATTGCCGAGATGGAGTTGCGTCAGGCGCAGAAGCTGGAATCGGTAGGGCGCCTGGCTTCGGGCATTGCCCACGAAATCAACACGCCGATTCAGTTTGTGGGCGACAATGCGCGCTTTCTAGAGGACTCCTTCGTTTCTCTCAAGACGCTCATCGCCAAGTTTGGTGCGCTTTGCGATGCCGCGTCTTCGGGAGCGATCGGTCCCGAGCTGCTGCGCGAGGTGCGGCGCGTGAAGGAAGAATCGGACTACGCCTACCTGATGGAGGAGATTCCCCGGGCCATCACGCAGACCATGGAAGGCGTGGAACGGGTGGCGACGATTGTCCGTGCGATGAAGGAGTTTGCTCACCCGGAAAGCAAGGAGATGGCTCCGGCAGATTTGAACAAGGCACTGCTGAGTACGATGACCGTGGCGCGGAATGAATGGAAGTATGTGGCGGAGATAGAGACCGAATTTGCTGACCTGCCTCTCGTGGTCTGCAATATCGGCGATCTGAATCAGGTCTTCCTTAACCTGCTGGTGAATGCTGCTCATGCCATTGGCGATCTTGTGAAAGGCGGTGGCAAAGGCAAAATCACGATTCGCACTGCAGCCGGAGGAGACAAGGTCCACATCAGCATCGCCGATACCGGCTCAGGCATTCCCGCGAGTATTCGCACCAAGATCTTCGATCCCTTCTTTACCACAAAGGAAGTGGGGCGGGGAACAGGTCAGGGTCTAGCCATTGCCCGCTCGGTGATCGTGGAACGCCACAAGGGCACGTTGACCTTCGAAAGTGAGGTCGGCAAGGGAACCACCTTCCATATTCGTTTACCTGTATCCCAGGAAGAATCCACGATGGAGAGCCAAGGCCGATGAAGCGAGTGCTATTTGTCGACGACGAGGTGCGGATTCTAGAAGGGCTGCGACGCATGTTGCGGCCCATGAGAGATGAGTGGGAGATGGAATTCGCACCAGGCGGCGAAGCAGCACTCGACGCCATGTCGGAATGTCCATTCGACGTCATCGTCTCGGACATGCGCATGCCTGGAATGGATGGAGCGAGCCTCCTCGAGCAGGTCCGCAAGCGCCATCCTCAGGTCGTTCGCATCGTGCTCTCCGGCCACACGGAAATGACCTCGGCCATGCGAGTCGTACCCATCGCTCACCAATTCCTGGCCAAGCCTTGTGAAGCGGAGATGCTTCGTCTCGCCATCGAGCGTGCCTGCCACCTGCAGGCGCTTCTGAATGACGGCTCCGTCCGTTCCATGGTGGGATCCCTGGGCGATCTTCCTGCCCTGCCCCGCATCTACGACGCCTTGAACAGGACGCTCGCCGATCCTGATTCATCCCTTTTAAAAATCTCCGCCATTGTCGAGCAGGACATTGGCATCTGCGCAAAAATTCTTCAGCTGGCGAACTCCGCCTTCTTTGGCAGTGCACAGCCCGTCACCAACATCCAAAGCGCTGTTGGACACTTGGGCCTCAATGCGTTGAAGTGCCTAGTCCTCTCGCTTGAGATCTTCAAGGTCTTTGAGCCGAAGACAAAGATACCTGGTTTTTCCATGGATGCCATGCAACGCCACGCCCAGATCACGGCTCACATCGTCGCGCGTCTCCCGGTTCCCAAACACCTTGCCGAGGTTGCCGTCGTCTCGAGCATGCTCCACGATGTCGGCAAGCTCATCCTGGCCTGGAAGCTTCCCAGACGCTTCGCGGCGGCTATCGGACAATCGGCCAAAAGCCAACAGCCTCTGCACAAGGTTGAGGAGCGAATTCACGGATTCAGTCACGCGGAGATTGGAGCCTACCTGCTGGGTCTCTGGGGCCTGCCCTACCCGGTGGTTGAAACCGTGGCATTGCATCACTCTCCCAATCGCACGCCGCATCAAGGCTTCGACGCCATCGCCGCGGTGTTCGTTGCGAACCTGCTCGCCCACCGCCTCGAACCCGTGTCGGAACAATTTGATCCTGAAAGCGATATTGCGCAGTTCGAAGAGGATTTGATGGCTCTAGGGCTTCTCGACAAATTCTGCGTCTGGCAGGACATGGTGAAAGACGTCCCAGCACTCGTGGCAGGGGCAAAACCAATATGAGGCGCTCAGGGACGGTCGGGCGCGCCAGAATTGTTGTCCGCTGCCTGCATCCACGGCACCCTTCGAATCGTCGACGAGCAGCATTTCGGGCAGGGTCATGCTGCGGAACCTTGGCAACCCGGGGCGATCGGCCTTGAGATTTTCAACGAACGCACTATTCGCGTAGCCTCGATCACGATTCCGACTAACGGCTCCTAAATAATGCACTTAGGTGTTATGGTGGAGGCGGCGGGAGTCGAACCCGCCGTAAACACTGAAAACACTCAAGTTACTGATACTGAGAATGCCTGAAATTTGCAGAATTCCACGATTGCCAGGTTTGCGTACAAATCGCGTACAAAGAATTTCAGGAACTCCCAGAATCCCAGCAGTTGCACCTTCCGATCCATTCGGCGGACGATCTGAAGTATTCTCTGACCTTTATACATCAGTTCCGTCTGCAATGGCTGGGAACGGGCGATTCTTCATTTGTATCTGCCGGCGAGACTTACTTGCTCGATGACGTCCTGTTCGTTCTTGAGGGTAAGCGCCGTCGGCCACGGTTGGCGGGATAGACAACCAGATTGTCGTCAATGCCCACAACGCTCGGGAATAGGAGACCGGCTCAGCCGCCGCCTTCCCGGATACTGCGCCATTTCGAGTCGCAACTGCAAGCCTCTGAGCATTGGTTCAATCGAGCCTCTTTCAAGAGAATTCTGGCCTTTTCCTATAAGTTCGTACGGTCGAAAAAGGGTAGGCCTTGACTTTTTGTGGCTAACGTGGCCATGATAATTACCACGGCCACGATAGTTAACGCGGCCAAGGTAAAGCCATGGCCTCTCCGCTTTCCAATCAGAACTCTCA
>Ga0335073_10011374_pt1 | contig 12491 bp, 8 predicted proteins | sample Lox_Sample_22_FD_207093 | JGI IMG/M metagenome (GOLD analysis project Ga0335073, IMG submission 207093) | Soil microbial communities from Loxahatchee National Wildlife Refuge, Florida, United States - Lox_Sample_2.2 | ecosystem: Environmental > Terrestrial > Soil > Wetlands | place: USA: Florida...
GGTCCGATCTGCATAAGCCGCAGTTGTCTCGAGACTGATTTTCTATCGCCCTAATGTACGACGCGTCCTCATTATCATTGGCGAGTGAGTAGTACATTGCCAATTTCACAGGCAGTGAAACTTGGTGCTCGTTTGTTGTCCATGCGCGCGATCTTGTCATCACATGGTGAACGCCGAGGCAGCGCCACTCCCGCAATGAGTTAACCGAGTGCGGCGCGCGTCCATATAATTCCAGATAATCTCGTCGTCCACCGCACCTCAAACCCACTGGCCTGTGATTTGCTCGAACCGCTCGCGGCTCTCGCTGGCGTCGTGCGGGCTTGTTCACGCCCGGACGGTTCCGGCGGACTTGTGGTCGTTTGTCTGCTCGTTAACATTTTCGGGAGGAGTCTATGTTCGGTCTGGGGCGTGCCAGTGTGCCCATCGTTTCAAACCTCAACCTCAGTCAAAGCGAAAACAGAAAGGAGATCCTGATCAAACCGCGGCGAGGTTCGTTTCTCGCTACTAACTTCTGGCTATTGATACTTTCACTATTCGTCATGATACGAGCGACGCCCGCGCGCGCATTCAACTATGTCGTGGACGCCAGCGGTACCTACTGGGGGATTCAGGATGCCGCCCTGCCCGTCGTAGACACAGGCAGTATCCGCGCCACGCAAGTCGCACCTGCTGGACAGTCCGGAGCGTTCAGCACAGCGATCAACGGTTTCGGCGGAATCAAGGTTCTGGTGCCCATTCCCAAGCCGCTGATTCCGGCGCTTGCACCTTTGCAACCCGGTTACACCAAGAGCCGTTACAACGGCGAAATGATGCGCGGCTTCGGTCTCCAATTCGACGGCACCAGCCGTTTCACGACGACCAAATCGATCACCCTGGGCGGCATCAAGATGTCGCGCTCGGTCTGGATCAACACCGATGCGAACTGGGGCCGATGGCTCGACAGTTTCACCAACACCACGCTCTTGCCGATTACGATCAAGGTTGCGTTCGGCGGGCAATCCGGAATGGGCGCATCGGGCTCCAGGTTCAGCGCGGTGGTGAATACTTCGAGCGGCGACACACTCGTCACGCCGGCCGACGCGTGGGTTGACGTTGCGACACCGGCGACCGGCTCGTCGCTGGTCGGCGGCCCGCAGGTGACGGTTCTCGGATCGCCCTCGCCGTTCAAGGGCGCGATGACCTTCGTCGGCGACTGGATTTACAACAGCTTCACCAACCCGATTACTTACACGGGACATTTCAGCAATTTCCAGGCGTACGTCTACACGATAACGATTCCGGCCCTGAAAACGCGCTCGCTCCTGCACTTCATCGTGCTGGGTGGCCGCGTGAATCTATCAACCTCCGCGAGCACTCAAGCCTCGGTTGAAGCAACCGCCGCGGATCTCGCGAGCGCTCCGGTGATTGGCGATCTGACGATAGGAGAGATCTGCTCGATCGATAATTTCAGCCCGGCGGCACTGTCCGCCAACGGCTTCGATTACTCGCTTTGCACACCGACCTTGAAGAACGCCAAGACGCTGCTCGTAACGCAGGCGCCATCGCCACCCGACACGATCGCGACCACCAAGGCGACCTACAACGTGGTCGGCAAAACCATTCAGCAGTTGCGTACCGACATGCAGAAGGGCGTGACGACTTCGGCGGAGATTACGCAGGCCTACCTCGATCGCATCGCGGCCTACGACCAGGGCCAGTTCGGCTTCCATTCGTATGAGATCGTCGCGTCGAACGCGCTGGCGCAGGCGCGTGCCGCCGACGCCGCTCGCAAGAAGGGCAACAAGAGCCCGCTGCTCGGTATTCCTATCGTCGTCAAGAATCTCTACGACACGTTCGACATGGCGACCACCAACGGCAGCATGACGTTCGCAAATTTCCATCCGTTGCATGATGCGTTTCAGATCAACCTGCTGCGTCAGGCCGGCGCCGTCATAATCGGCAAGGGCGCCTTGGAGGAATACGCTACAAGCGGTAACTACTCGAACGACGCGTGGGGACAGGTGTGGAACGTGTTCAACCTGTCGAAGACCTCGATCGCGTCGAGCGGCGGTCCGGCCAGCGCGCTCGCAGCAAACCTCGCCGCCGGCGCGATGGGTTCGCAAACGGGTGATTCGCTCTACGGTCCCTCGAGCGCGGCGAGCCTGTTCGCGCTGCGCGGCACCAACGGGCTCGAGAGTGGCACGGGCATCATGCCACTAACCTGGCTGACCGATTTCGGCGGCGTGATGGCGCGTTCGGTACCCGATCTTGCGGACATCCTGAATGTCGTCGTCGCGACCGATCCCGCCGATCCTGAAACCTCGGCGCCCGGCCGCACAGTTCCCACCGACTGGCGCACGGTGCTCGATCCCAACGCGCTCAAAGGGAAGCGTATCGGCTACATCCCTTCGACGTGGGTAGATCCGTTCGGCACCACGAACACGACCAGCGCCGAGATGGCGGCGCTCCAGTACTTCACCCAGGCTGGGGCAACGATCGTGAATATGGGCGTGACCGCGGGCGGCGCCGATGCGCCGCCTTCGCCGGCCTCGCCCACTACCGACAGAGTGTCGGAAGGATGGTGGATGTATATCCTGACGCATCCCGAGCTCGCGACGGAGGGCTTCGCGATCAACACGCCGGTCGATGTGAACTGCTCGCAGAAGAAGGTGCCATATGTGCGTGCCGCGGCGAGCACCTGCTCGGCGACACCGTCGGCGCAGCTCACCGCCGCCCAGATCCAGGCTTGGCGCGATTATCTGCGCGGCCGCCAGGCGACGACGAAAACCTGGATGGATACGGCGGGGGCTGACGGCAAGGGCGTCGACGCGGTCGTCTATCCGGGCCTGCTCAGCGACACCAGCCTCAACGACGGCGGCGGCAGCCTCGCGAGTTTCGGCCGCTCCGACACGCCTTCGGCCTCCAACGGCGTACCGACCATGATTTTCCCAGTCGGCTATAACAACGACGGACAGCCGATCAACATCCAGTTGATGGGACGCGCGTGGTCCGACGCTGAGCTGGTGGGGTTTGCGTACGCCTTCGAGCAGATCGCGGGCGCAGCCGGCAACGGTCACGTCGAAGCCACCACCGCTCCGCCCCTGCCATACTCGCCGTTCTAAACCAGGCGCCGATCAACCTCTAACCGCGGGGCTTGCCGCCGATTCGGCAAGCCCCGCAATTTTTTCAAGCAGCGGATTTAGAAACGCCAGGTCGTAGGCGCTTTCGGCAGGTAGGCGCAGAATTTACCGGTGCGGATACTTTGCGCGAGGTGCCGACCCATCTCGGGTGTTTCCTCGCGAATCTTGTCGATCGCGCTCTTCACGTTTTTGGTTACCGCGAGGCGCGCACGTTCCAGCCTCAGCGCGACGCTCGCCTCGCCGTTGCGCATTTCAGTCTCGGCAGGCATTCTCAGTGACACCGCCTCGACAACGGCGACCAGTTCCGCGGCGGGAAACTCCTGGCCCGGATGCCGCAGCAGCCACGCAATGAAAGCGAACCCCTTGCGCTCCTTGAGGCGCGAGGTCTTGCCGCCCCACGACATCGTCCAATAGTCACCTTCGCTGCGAAACTCCGCTTCAGTCGGCGGCGCTCCGGATTTCGCATCGAGCTTAGCGGGCGAGATACGGATTGCCGACGCTGCGGTGGCACTCATGGCCTCGACACGCTCGATCCATTTCTCACCGCTGGCGCATCGCCGGTATATCGCGATCGCGGAGTCGAACTTCTCATTTGCACGAGTCTCATCGCCAGCCGCGATCAGCGCCTGGCCCCAGTAGCAGAGCGTGTCGGCTTCCTCGAACGGCACCTGGTATCGGCGAAAGATCTCGACCGCCTTCTCGAAGTGATCGGTCGCCTGTTTGATTCGGCCCTGGGCAGCGGCGAGGACCGCCTCTCCGCGAGCCACGCCGCCGGCTAGCCCGCGCCAGTCTTCTCCGTGCGCCATAATCTCGCGGCAGCGCGCCAGCTCGCGCTCGGCGTCTCCCATGCGGCCCGCCAGAGCGTGAAGGGCTGCACATACCGGTCGGACCAGGATCTCGTATCCGATCTGGGCCTCGCCATTCCCCGTGGCAAAGAAGTCTTCGAATACGCCAAGTGCTTCGTCCGCCCTGCCGCTGACCCGGCAGATGTTGGCAAGGATGTTCAAGCAAATCGCCAGCGACGCAAGGTCGCCCGCCCGGCGCAGATTCGGCGCCTGCTGCTTGATGAGCGCCTCGGCCTCGTCCCATCGGCCCTCGCAGAAGAGAAAGTCGGCGCGAGCTTCGATGAGAGGCGTTGCGCGAGGCAGACGGCGTGCGCCCTCGAGATCGCCAGCCCGCGCCAGCGCGTCGCCGAGGAGTGCCTGCAAGAAGGGCCGATACAGCGCGACGCGCGGTTTGCCAAGCTCACGTTCGTACCAGCGCTGAGCATCGCGCGGGTCCAGGAAGAACACGGCGCACGTGCCGCCGCTCCAGCTCGATATGAATCCCAGGCTCGCGATGTTCAACCGATCGATGATCTGCCACGCCCGCTCCTGAACGGCGCGGCATTCGGCCAACTGGCCGGTCGCGACTAGATGCAATGCGTACTGGATCCCGGTGCCAGCCCATCGTGCTTCGTCATGAAACCGCTCCGCCAGCTGCATAGCGCGCTTCCCTGCCGACACGCCTTCCGCCGTCCGCCGGTTTACAAATGCTATCTGTGTGATTCCTGTATAGACACGTGCCAGCGCCAGCCCCTCGGGCCGCTTGGAGAGAATGGCCTCGGCCTTGCGAAAATGCTCGCGCGCCAAGGCGATATCCGTGGTCCGTTCGTAAGGCACGGCATAGTTCATGCCGAGCGAACTGTGGCATTCCCCCGCTCCCGCTTGGTCGCCGAGGCTCTCGTAGAGGACCAGCGCTTCGTGCGCGTAGCGAATCGCGCTTTCGTAATCGATCGAAAAACATAGCGAGGACAGTTCTCTCGCGAGCGCAGCGCGCTGCTCGCCGCTTGCCGATTGCGCCTTCATGAGTTCCAGCGCTGTTTCCCAATGCGATCGGGCGGCATGATACGCAAACACTTCGGCCGCGGCGGTGCCGGCGCTGATCGAGTAATCGATCGCTTTCGCTACTTCGTTGGCCGCGGTGAAATGATACGCGAGCGCCGCCAAGTGAGGTTTCAGATCGTCGTGGTAAGTTTTCTCCAGCGCGACGGCAATCCTGGCATGTATCTCGATCCGTCGATTTGGCGACAAATCCCTGTACAGCACCTCGCGAACCAGTGCATGGGTAAAGCGCCATGGCGGGTTCGGCCGCGCGCCGCTTGTGACGATTCCGATTCGCGCCGCTTCCTCGAGTTGCTCGGCCAGTTGTGGTGCCGAACTTCCCGAAACGCGCTCGAGAAGCCGCGGGTCGAAATCGTTACCTATAATCGACGCGATAGAAAGTGCCGCGTTCGCCTTTTCCGGCAGCATCGCGAGGCGCCGCCGAATTGCCTCTCGCACTCCAAGCGGAATCTCGAACCCGCTGGCCGCGCGATCGCCCATGCCTTCGGCGATAAGCAGCCTGACGATTCCATCGACATAGAGCGGATTGCCGTTGGTCGCCTTGTATAGTTCTGCGACCAGCGGTTCATTGGCTCTGTGTCCCGAGCTGCGTTCTATGAATTGCCCGATCTCGTTCTGGCTGAGACCCGAGAGTGGAATCGTCAGGGCCTCGCGAATGAGATCGCCAACCAGCTTGCCCAATTCAGGCGATTGCCGGACTTCCGCCTCGCGAAACGAGCCGACTATCACGATGCGCGCGCCCTTGGTCTCGCGCGCTATGAAGCGCAGCAACTCGAGCGAGGGCTGGTCGGCGTCGTGGAGGTCCTCGATTATGACCAGTAGGGGAGCGATTCGCGCGACATTCTTCAGCAGCGTTGCCACCGAGCCAAAGAGCCGAAAACGCGCCGCTTGCGGATCGGATGCTGTACGCGGCTCATCAGTTGACTGCCGCGTGGACCTGAATTCGGGAACGAGCTGAGAGATTTCTCTCGTGCCTGCTCCGAGCAGAACTTCGACCTGGCCGGCGTCGCGCCCTTCGAAGCATCCGCGAACGATCTGGATTAGCGGCCAGTAGGCGGGCGCGCCGCCGCCCTCCCAGCATCGCCCCCACAGCACCTGTATCCCGCGCTTGACCGCGTGTCGCGCGAGCTCCTCAGCGAGCCGCGTCTTGCCGATTCCTGGCTCGCCAGCAAGTAGGAAAACTCGCCCCCGCCCTTCGATCGCGTCGTCAAGCCCGGCGCGCAGCTCCGCCAGCTCGCGCGCGCGCCCAATGAAGTTCGCGGTCGGAGCGCCTGATTCCGGTAAGACGGGGTCTTCCATCGCACACGCAACATGTCGGCGTCCTGCTCAAACGCAGGCTACGCGGCGGTTATCTCTGCAGAGATGTGCTACATCTTTCTGAATCTAATTTCCAATCGATGAACGTCGACGCCGCCCCGATCAAGGCATCAGAAGAAAAATGTGCGGAACGATCGTGACTGGCAGCTAGCGCCAACGATCCAGAACGATTGCGATCGGAGGCCGCTTAGAAGAGCTTAGCGGGAAGTTTATAAGCTCGCGCGGCGGCGCCACCGAACAGCGCGGACTTCTCGTCGGCCGATGCGCCGCTCGCGAGGCGTTTAAAGGCATTCCACAGGACGGCGTAGCTGCACCAGCGCTTTTGCACCGGGAAATTGCTTTCGAACATGCATCGCCGCGCACCGAATTGCTCGACACAAACTTCAAAGAACGGCCGCCACGCCGCGGCGATCTCCTCCGACGACAGCGGCGACGCCTTCTCCGCGCCAGACTTCTCCGCGCGCCGCACCGGCAGCGCGCCCAGCTTCACATAGACATTTTGCTGCGAAGCCAATGCAGTCATCCCATCGCGCCAGTCAGCAAAGACTTCCGCCTCGCGCCCGCGATTCGGGCCGCCAAGGATCGGCGCGCCGAAATGATTCAGGACGATCGGCGTTTGCGGGAAATCCGCGGCCAGCGCTGCCACCTCGCTCAACTGCGGATGGTAGACCCACGCATCGAATGTAAGGCCGAGGCGCGCCAGACACTGATACCCGTCGCGGAACTGCTTCTCTGCGAGCATCCTCGGGCGCGGCACGACTTTGTGCACGCGTTCATCGGCATCCCAGGCCGTCGAAAAGCGGATGCCCTTGAAGCGCCCGCCACTGGTTGCAAGATGTGCTTGCAGAATCGGCTCGACGCGCGATCCCAGCATCAGGTTGACGCTGCCGACGATCGCCGCGCAGGCGCGCGCCGGGCCGAAGCCGCCGCTCGCGCTCATCGCGGCTATTCCGGTAACGAACTCGGTTTCGCCCAGCGAGCGAAACTCCTCGGGCCCATCGGCCCTGTACATGGAGCCGCACTCTTCGAAGACGGTCGCGCGGACATTGTGACCGCTTGTGATATCCGCCAGAAGCTCGGAAAAGAGATAGACGCTGCCGGCGCGGCTCCACAAATGGTGATGCGGATCGACGATGGGAAGCTCAGGCTCGAGGATCTGTTCGCGGTATTGCTCGAGCCACGCCTGGTCAACCCGTCCAGAGAAATCAGCTCCTGACGGCATATATCCAATCTCCCATCGATCGGCTAGGAGCGGCCGAAGATCCTGGCGTAGGTCTTCTGCGACGCGGCGGCGGCATCCTGCGCCGCCTTGCGCTCCTCGGGCGTCGCCATCTCGGCGATCATTTTACGTTCCAGCGCGAGGCCATCTTTCAGGGAAAGTTCGACGCCGCGATTGATCAGCGCCTTGGCGGTTTTGAGCGCATACGCCGCGCGCTCGATATATACGCGCGCGATTTTCTCGCATTCGGGGATCAACTCCGCCGCGGGCACGACCTTGTTGACCAGTCCGATGCGCAGCGCGTCCTCGGCGGTGTAGGGCAGGCCGCTGAAGATCATCTCCTTGGCGATTCCGGCGCCGACCAGGCGCGGCAGCCGCTGCGTACCGCCGCCGGCGGGCAGCGCGCCGAAGCGAATCTCCGGCAGTCCGACTTGAGCGCTGTCGGCGAGCACGCGGATATCGCAGGCGAGCGCGATCTCGCATCCGCCGCCCATTGCGGCGCCGTTGATCGCGGCGATCACCGGCACGCGCGATTCTTCGAGCGCGCTGAACAGGTCGCGACGCGGTGACACGAAGTCACCACCGCCCTGCCGCTCGCCGCTCTGCTCCGGATTCGATTTGGCCCGCTCGCGCGCGCGCTCGGCGAAGTCGCGCAGATCGGCTCCGCCGCAGAAATGCTTGCCGCCCGCGCCGGTGACGATCACGACGCGATATTCCTTGTCCTGCTCGACCTCCTCCATCGCGTTCACCACGTCTATCATGAGCTGGAAACTGATCGTGTTGGCGCGCTCGGGGCGATTGAGAGTGAGGTATCCGATGCCGTCTTTGCGTTCCAGAATTATGGTCTCGTATTTCACGGGCGCTCCTTTTACATCGAGAATGAGTAACCGCCGTTGACTGGATACGTCTGGCCCGTGATCCAGCCCGACGCGTCGGAGCTGAGGAACAGTACCAGGTTGGCGGCGTCCTCGGGCTCGCCGACGCGTTTGATCTGATAGAACTTCAGCATCCGTTTCACGTGTTCGGGATCGCCGAGGCCGCGTTCTACCGCGGGTGTGCGGGTTGTCCCAAGGGCAACGCAATTCGCCGTGATGTTGGCGCGGCCGAGATCCTTGGCGACCGCGCGCATGAAGCCCGCCGCTCCCGCTTTCGCGCCGGAGTAGATTTCCAGGTTCGGCTCGCCGACGCGGCCGGCGTCGGAGATGACGGTAACCAGCTTGCCATACTTGTTTGCGATCATTGGCGGCGCCGCTAGGCGCACGCAGTTGAAAACGCCGATCAGATTGGTCGCGAGGAACGGCTCCCAGTCTTTCGGCTCCTGCTCCCAGAAGGGCTTGCGCGCGACCTTGCTCGGATCGGGGCCCGCGTTACCGGCGTTGTTCACGAGGATATCGACCTTGCCGAACTTGGCGCGCGCTTTCGCAAACATCTCGCTGACCGATTCGTAGCTGGTCACGTCGCACTGAACCGCCAGTGCGCTAACTCCCAGTTTCTCGACTTCCGCGGCGACCGCCTCGGCGCGCGCCAGGTTGAAATCGTTGACGACCACTCCCGCCGCGTTGTTCTCCGCGAACCTGAGCGCGACCGCGCGCCCGACGCCCTGACCTGCACCGGTTACGAGACCGACGCGTCCGCTCAAATCAAGAATGTTTTTGCTCACTGAAATTCCTCCGTCCTTTAGTCCAGTACGCCGGCTTGCTTGAGCTCGGCAATCTCGCGATCGTTCATCCTGCACAACTCGCGCAGAATCTCGGTGCTATGCTCGCCGATTCGCGGCCCGCGCCGCGTCTCCGGAAGCGGGGAGCCTTCAAATGATGATCGCGGACCTTCGATTTCCGCCTCACCGAATTCAGGATCCTCGATTCGTTTCAAGTGATTCACGTGCCGCAGATGCGAATCGTGTGCGATATCGCCGGCGCGCGACACGATATGCGCCGGAACGCCAGCTCGCTGCAACATCGTTTCGGTTTCCTGCGCGTCGCGCATCTGCGTCCATTGCGATATCGCGGCGTCGATCGCTTCGCGATTGCGCAGCCTGCCGATCAGCGTGTCGTATTTAACATCGGCCAACATACCGCCGAGAGTCTCGCGCAATTTACGCCAATGTGTGTCGGCGGATGCATCGATCACGATCCAGCGATCCTCGCCCGCACACGGATAAACTCCCTGTGGACATCGAAGCGGCGACCCGGCGAATCCGCGCCGCGTGGGAATCGTTGCGTTCGCGGCATACTCGTAATACGCCGGCATCATGAACTGGATTCCCGCCTCGGCCTGCGCCACATCGATATAGCATCCTTCGCCCGTGCGCGATTTTCGATGCAGCGCGGCGAGCACGCTCGGCACTATGAATCGCGGCGCCACGCCGTCGGTCCACGGACCGTAGGTGCCGCTCGGCGCACGATCCGGCCATCCGAGCAGACCCGATGCTCCGGACATCGCGGCTCCCATGGTGCCGACGCCGCTGGTGCCTTGCGCATAAGGGCCCGTCTGCCCGAGGATGCTCGTCGACGCCATGATGATGCCGGGCTTGCGCGCTTTCAGATTCGCATAGTCGAGACGGAGCGATTCGAGCACGCCGGGCGTAAAGCTTTCGAGCACCACGTCGGCCCAGTCGACCAGGCGCAGGATCACGTCGCGGCCGCGCGGCTCTTTGATATTGATCGCCAGCCCGCGCTTGCCCGCGTTGAGGTTGTGATACGAAACGGAGCGCTCCAGGCCGGGCTTGCCATCCTTGAACGGGCCGAGCGTGCGTAGCGGATCAATCCGCTTTCGACTTTCAATCTTCACTACATCAGCGCCCAAGTCCGCGAGATAACGGCCGCTCACCGGGCCGACCATCACCCAGCTCATGTCGAGCACGCGAATTCCCTCAAGTGGACCGGCCATCTAAATGACTCCGTGAACAAACAGCGCCTGCAACTCGAGCGGCGAGACATCGGCGCAATCGCAAAGAATCTGGGCCGTATGCTGCGAGAGCGAGGGCGCGGGACGTTTGGTTTCGATCGAGAAATTCGAGAACTGCGCAAAGCGCGCGGGTACGTCGATCTCGCGGCCGTCAGGCGTGATTTGCACGGAATTCCACAGCCCGCGCTCGCGATATTGCGGCGACTCGGCGACGTCGCGCATGTCCATCACCGGCGCGGCGAGCAAGCCGAGTTTTCGCGCCGCCGCGCCCAGCTCGGACTTGGTCTTGCCGCGGCAGAGCGAGCTAACGCCTTCGACCAGCGCCCGAAGATGATCTGGCGTCGAAGTTTTCCTGGCGAGGTCCTGCGGAAATGTGATCCAGTTTACGTCGGCGATCTCGCGCGACATGTGGCCTTCGTCCGCGGCCCACTTCGCAAGCCGCTGCGTCATCGGACCGAATGCCGGACCGAACGCGGGCACAGTGACGAGCATGTACCCGTCGGCGCATTCGAAAATCGCCGGCACGCGCACCCCCGCAATCGTCGTCTCGGCGCGTCTCGGCTCGTGATTTCCCGAACCGATGATTGTTGGCATGCTCATCGAACTCATCATCGCGGCGATTCGCGCCGAGAGTTCGGCGCGCTGTCCTTGAGCGCCACGATCGCGCGCGACAATTCCAGCGAGGACGGCGATAGCCGCTTCGGACCCGGCTTCCATGATCGATTGCGGCACCGAGTAGAAAAGCGGAGGACGATCCGAATCTCCCGTCATCGACGGCGCTCCACTCGAGGCCATCACCAGGAGATCGGTCGCGAGGTAATCGCTCTTCGGACCGGTACGCGCGAATGCGTTGATCGTGCAGCGCACCATCGTTCCGGGAAGATCGATGTTGTCAAGTGGCGCGCCGACCGGCGCTGCGGTTTCGAGGATCGCGTCGAAGTTGCCCGCGAGCAATGTCAGCAGCTCGCGGCCATCCGCGCTATCCAGGTCGAGTGTGATCGCGCGCTTGTTGCGATTGAGCGCGTGCCAGGCAAGGCTGCGCTCGATTCCCGGAACCGCGTCGAGAAACGGCTCCATCCTGCGCCCCGGCGCTCCACCGGGCGGCTCGACCACGACCACGTCGGCGCCGAAATCTGCCAGGATGCGACCCGCCATCATCGTCTCAGGAGCCGAAATTTCCAGCACGCGAATGTCGTTCAGCATCGCGACACCCCTTTGGCCGGCCTCAGCGCGCGTTCCAGGTTTCTGGTTGCGTCCTTGATGACGGCATCGAGCTTGAATGAGTTCGGATCGATCAAGCGCTGGATCACGAGGCCTCGTAACGTCGCCACGATCAATGTGGACTGTGACTGCGAGTCGACACCCGCACGAATCTCACCGTTTCTGATTCCTTCGTCGATGTGCCGCCTGATACTGCGACGGAAGTTTTCGTCGGCCTGCGCCAAGTCGGGCCTGATTTCCGGAACTGGTCCAAGTGCTTCGCCGATCAGCGCGTACATAGCGAGCCATTCCTTTTCGGCCGCGGCCCTCAAGTAGCTCTCGCACATGAGCTTCAAGGCCTTCAGTCCGTCGTTTCCCTTGAGAGCCGGCTCAACGGACTTGCCGAAATCATGCTGCAGCTTTTCAATCAGGGCGCGCACCAGGGCGCCCTTGGAACCGAATCGATGGCTGACGAGCCCGTGCGTATAGCCGGAACGTTCGCCGATCTCGCTGAGCGTAGTACGGCTGCTGCCCTGGCGTGCTATCAATGCGACGGCGGCCTCGAGCATCCGTTGATGCGACAGTTGGCGGCGTTCCTGCTGTGTCCGCCGGCTGGGACGGCGCGCGATCGGTGAGGAATTCATCATACGAAAAGCAGAGCTAGCATATTTATTGACTGGCTGACAAGAAAGTTTGTATGGTTGGGCGAACTTAAACGGGAGAACCGCCGATGTCTGAGAACGCGTCGCCACCGACTGAACTCTTTTCCGCTGCGGCCGAGCCTGAGCTGAACGGCCGCCGCTGCCGCGCCTGTGGCTATGTCTTCTTTCCGCCGCAGTCCTATGG